>Ga0209061_1002111_pt1 | contig 27171 bp, 22 predicted proteins | sample Coa_R1_10_FD_187157 | JGI IMG/M metagenome (GOLD analysis project Ga0209061, IMG submission 187157) | Surface soil microbial communities from Centralia Pennsylvania, which are recovering from an underground coalmine fire - Coalmine... | ecosystem: Environmental > Terrestrial > Soil >... | reverse complement strand
GGAGCACGCGCTTGAGGACGGGAACGCCGACCAGCTTGATCAGGTTGAGCGAGTCCTCCTGCCGCGGGAGCACTGCCGCCGGCTGAGTCGGCGTGGGCGTCGCCGCCGTCCCCCCGGCGGCCGTCCCCCCGGCGGCCGTCCCCCCGGCGGCCGTCCCGCCCGCGGCCGTCGCGCTGGCCCCGGTGCCGGCCGTGCCGGCGCCCGCCCCGGTGCCCGCACTGCCGCCCGTCCCGTCAGCGGCGATCAGGGCCTCCAGGTTGGCCGCGAACTGCGCGATGAGCTTGCCGCTCACCTCGGGCAGCAGGCTCCGGCCGAACTGGGCGGGACGGCCGGTGACGTTCAGCGAGGTGTGGATGGACACCAGCGTGCTGCCCGCGGTGTCGCCCGGCTTGAGGCCGGCGTGCACGGTAGCCGAGGCGGTGCCCGCGCCGCGGGTCTCCTTGCCGGACGCCTCGATCGCGATCGCGTGATTCGCCTGGTCCTTCTCGGTGAACTTGGCGGTCCCCTTGTAGCTCAGCGAAAGCGGGCCCAGCTTGACCTTGACCTGGCCCGCGATCTCATCTCCCTCGACCGAGGTGACGGTGGCACCCGGCATGCACGGAGCGATCCGCTCCACGTCAAGCAGGACATCCCAGGCCTGCTCGGGCGGCACGGGAACGGTGAACGAATTGTCAAGCTCAATGGCCATACGACACTACCTTCTCGCTGGTTCGCTAGTAGTTCGCAATTGTATGCGCACGCCTTTCCGTCAACCGCGGCGGCCCGTGACGCCGCGCTGGCCGGGACCCTGGCGCAGACGCCACGGCCCCGGCCAGCGACCACACAGCACTCCGGTCAGGACGCGGCCGCCGCGGCGGCTAGCGCCCGGCCGGTGAGGACCCGGGCCAGGTGCCGCCGGTAGTCGGCGGTGGCCCTCAGGTCGTCCGGTGGGTTCGTTCCCTCGTCGGCGCGCGCCGCGGCCGCCGCCAGGGCGGCGGCCGTCGCCTCGGCGCCGGCCGCCGCGGCCTCGACGGCCCGCGCCCGCACCGGCACCGAGCCCATGTTGGTGAGCCCGACCCGGGCCTCCGCGACGTGCCCGTCGGACCGCCGCGCGACCGCGGCGACCCCGACAAGCGCCCAGGCCTGCGCCGTTACGTTGAACTTCTCGTACCGGTAGCCCCAGCCGTCGAGTTTGGGCACCCGGATGAACGCCAGGATCTCCCCGGGAGCCAAAGAGGTCGTCAGGTAGTCGGCGAAGAAGTCCGCCGGCTTCACCTCACGCGATCCGGACGGTCCGCGGACCACCAGCGTCGCGTCGAGCGCCGTGATGACCGCGGGCAGGTCCCCGGCCGGGTCGGCGTGCGCCAATCCGCCGCCGATCGTGCCGCGGTGCCGCACCGCCGGGTCCGCGATCAGCGCCGTCGCCTGCGCGAGCAGGCCGCAGTGCTGCCTGATCAGCGGGTCACGAGTGACTTCGTAGTGCGTGGTCAGCGCGCCGATCTGGAGCGCGTCGCCGACATCGCGCACGCCGCGCAGCTCGTCAAGCCCGCCTATGTCGACGAGCTTGTCGGGGAAGGCGAGCCGCATCCGCAGCAGCGGCATCAGCGACTGCCCGCCGGCGATCACCTTGATGTCGTCGCCGCCGGAGGCGAGCGCGCGCACCGCCTCGTCCACCGAAGAAGGCCGCACGTAGTCGAACTTCGCCGGGATCATCGCGCCGCCCCTTCCGAACCCGAGGCCGGACCCGAGGCCGGACCCGAGGCCGGGCTGGCTTCCTGGATGGCCCGCCACACCCGCTGCGGCGTGCACGGCATCGGCACGTCGCTCACCCCCAGCGGCCGCAGCGCGTCGACGATGGCGTTGACCACCGCCGGGGTGGACGCGATCGTGCCGGCCTCGCCGACGCCCTTGACGCCGAGCGGGTTGCCCGTGGACGGCGTGGTGGTCCGGGCGATCGTGAACGCCGGCAGGTCGGCCGCCGACGGGATCAGGTAATCCGCCAGCGTCGCCGTCACCAGGTTGCCCGAGGAGTCGTACGCGGCCTCCTCGTACAGCGCCTGGCCGATGCCCTGCGCGATGCCGCCGTGTACCTGGCCGTCCACGATCAGCGGGTTCACCACGACACCCACGTCGTCGACCGCGACATAGGACCGGATCTTCACCGCCCCGGTCTCGGTGTCGACCTCGGCCGCGCACAGGTGCGTGCCGTGCGGGAACGAGAAGTTGTCCGGGTCGTAGGTCGCGTCGGAGTCCAGCGACGGCTCCATGCCTTCCGGCATGTTGTGCGCCGCGAACGTGGCGAAGGCGATCTCGCCGATCGTCTTGCCCTGCTCCGGGTCGCCGCGCACCGACCAGCGCCCGTCCGCCCATTCCAGGTCGTCCGGGGACACCTCGAGCATCGCCGCGGCGACGGCACGGGCCTTCTCCCGCACCTTGCCGCAGGCCTTCACCACCGCGGTGCCGCCGACCGTCAGGGACCGGGACCCGTAGGTGTCCATTCCCTTGGGGGAGACCTGCGTATCTCCGTGCAGCACGCGGACGTCCTCGAAGGGCACGCCGAGCTCGTCGGCGACGATCTGCGACCACGCGGTCTCGTGGCCCTGCCCGTGCGCGCTGGACCCGGTGACCACCTCGACCTTGCCGGTGGGCAGCACCCGGACCGAGGCGTGCTCCCAGCCCCCGGCCCCGTACGCCAGCGAGCCGAGGATCCGGGACGGCGCGAGCCCGCACATCTCGGTGTATGTCGAAACCCCGATGCCGAGCCGCACCGGAGAGCCGGCCGCGTTCCGTTCGGACTGCTCCTTGCGGAGGTCGTCGTAGTGGAACAGCGACCGCGCCTGGGCCGTCGCCGCCTCGTAGTTCCCCGAGTCGTAGGTCAGCCCCGCGATCGTGGTGTACGGGAACTCCTCGTGCCTGATCCAGTTCCGCTCGCGCAGCTCGAGCGGGTCCACGCCGAGATGGGCGGCCAGGTCGTCCATGATGCGCTCGATGGCGAACGTCGCCTCCGGCCGGCCGGCCCCGCGGTAGGCGTCGGTCGGCGTCTTGGTGGTGAAGACTCCCGTGCAGTTGAACCGGTAGGCGTCCATCTTGTAGATGGCGTTGTACATGAACGCCCCCAGCAGCGGAATGCCCGGGGTTACCAGCATCAGGTAGGCCCCCATGTCCGCGAGCAGGTCAACGTCGAGGCCGCGAAGCTGCCCGTCAGCGGAAGCGGCGACCCGGATCCGCTGGATCTGGTCCCGGCCGTGGTGCACCGCGACGTTGCCCTCCGACCGCGACTCGGTCCACTTCACCGGGCGGCCGAGCTTGCGGGCGAGCAGCAGCGCGAGCACCTCTTCGGCGGTGACCTGTAGCTTGGAGCCGAAGCCGCCGCCCACGTCCGGCGCGATCACCCGCAGGTTCTGCTCACCGATGCCGGTGACGACGGCCAGCATCACCCGCAGCACGTGCGGGATCTGCGTGGCGGACCACATCGTGTACTCGTCGCCGACCGGTGCGCACACGACGGCGCGCGGCTCCATCGCCGACGGGATCAGCCGCTGCTGCCGGTAGGTGCGCTCGAGCACCACCGGCGCGTCGCGGAACGCCGCCTCCAGGTCCCCGTTGGCGAAGGTCCAGGTGAAGGACTTGTTGCCCGCCTCGTGGACCTTCGGGGACCCCGGCTCCAGCGCGGCTTCCATGTCGAGCACCGGCTCCAGCGGCTCGTACGACACGTCGATCGACTCGAGCGCGTCGGCGGCGGCGTACCGGTCCCTGGCTACGACCGCGGCGACGATCTCGCCCGCGTACCGGACGGTGTCGACCGCCATCGGCGGGTGGTCCGGCATCACGATGTCCTCGGTAACCGGCCAGGCGCAGGGCAGGCTCCCCTGCTCGCCGGCGAAGTCGGCGCCGGAGAACGCGGCTATCACGCCGGACGCCTGCCGGGCCGCCGACACGTCCACCGACGTGATCCGCGCGTGCGCGTACGGGCTGCGCAGGAACGCGACGTGCGCCTGACCGGGCAGGGTGATGTTGTCTGTCCAGTTGGTCTGCCCGGTGATCAGCCGGGCGTCCTCCTTACGGGTACGGGCCTTGCCGACCTCGTGTTCAACGATCGTTGTCATGCGCTCACCCCCGCGCGCTCCCCAGTTGCCGCCTGTGCGTGCTCGCCGTCCCCCGCGGCCCTCATCACGGCGCGGACGATGTTCTGGTAGCCGGTGCAGCGGCACAGGTTTCCCTCGAGCCCGTCCCTGACCTGCTCCTCCGTGGGATGCGGGTTGTCCCGCAGCAGGTCCACGGCCGCCATGATCATGCCGGGCGTGCAGTAGCCGCATTGCAGCGCGTGCTCTTCGTGGAAGGCCCGCTGGAGCGGATGCAGTTCCCCGTCGGCCAGCCCTTGGATCGTGGTGATCTCGGCCCCGTCGGCCTGCACGGTGAGCACCGAGCAGCTCTTCACCGACACGCCGTTCATCAGCACGGTGCAGGCACCGCAGTTCGTGGTGTCGCAGCCGATGGGCGTGCCGGTCCGCCCGGCGCGTTCTCGCAGGTAATGCACCAGAAGCAAGCGTGGCTCGACGTCGTCCTCGTAGCGCACGCCGTCGATATTCACGGTGATCTTCATACGCGGCCTCCTTGCCGTGGCAGATGCGCCTGAGGTCAACCGTAAAACGGCCGTTACGCATTGCACCAGACCCCAGGTCACCGGCGGGTCGCGCTCCGTGCCGGAAAGGCGCCGCGTGCCGCCTCCCGCCCCTCGTTATCCCGAACGCACGCGGCTGCATCGCGCTGGACGACATGTCCGCGCGACACGCGGGCGCCGGGCGTGGCTGGATGCCGCCCTGCCGGGGTCCCGTGCGGGCGGAAACCGGCCTTGGACCGGCCGGACGCCCGGACACCGGGCCGGAACACCGGACCGGGCAGCGCTGGCGGGCGGAGAGTCAGCCGCGTACGTTCGGGATAACCGAGGGCCCCGGCGGCGCGCAGTGCCTGGTCATGGACGCGGCGGTTCCGGCGGCGCCGGGCGTTCTGGGGCCGCGGGCCACAGCCCTCATCTATCGGGGGCTGTGGCCCACGGCCCCCGATAGAGCGATGCGCGGGGCGGCGGGCGCCGGCCCGCCGGGGAACGGGCTGCGAGGGCGGGAAGGCCGGGCCGGCCGGCGACGGCGATGGTGCCGGGCTTCCGTTTCCGGAGGTTAACCCGTCGTATGGCCACTGAATGACTCGTTTTTCGCTGATTCTTGTGCTAAAACCGTCGCATAGAACCGTCGAGAGGGGTGAGGCATGGCTACTGCCGAAGGCACGCCGCCGGCCGTCGTCGAACAGTACGTGGACAAGGGGCTGAAATCTGGCGCGCTGGGGCTGATCTCCACCGTCGTCATGGGTGTGGCCTCGACCGCCCCGGCCTACAGCCTGGCCGCCACGCTGGGGCTTATCGTCGCGGCCGTCGGGCTTGGCGCCCCCGTCATCGCGCTGCTCGCGTTCATCCCGATGCTGCTGACCTCAATCGGGTACAGCGAACTGAACAAGGCCGACCCGGACTGCGGAACGACGTTCACCTGGGCGTCGCGCGCGTTCGGGCCGCGGACCGGCTGGGCGGGCGGCTGGGCCATCGTCGCCGCCGACATCATGGTGATGGCGAGCCTGGCGCAGGTGGCGGGGCAGTACATGTTCTCGCTCTTCGGCGCGCACGGCATCGGCAGCAACCCGACGAGCGGCTGGGTGCTGCTGACCGGTATCGGGTGGATCGTCGCGATGACGTACATCTGTTACCGGGGCATCGAGGTGTCCGCGAGGTTCCAGCGGGTGCTGCTTGGCATCGAAGTGTTCATGCTGCTGCTGTTCTCGGTAGTCGCGCTTGTCCGCGTGGGCACCGGCCATCATCCGAGCGTCTCGATTACTCCGGCGCTTTCGTGGTTCAACCCGCTCCAGAGCGGCTTCTCGGCGTTCATCAGCGGCCTCATCTTGATGCTGTTCATCTACTGGGGCTGGGACACCGCCGTTGCCGTCAACGAGGAGACCGCTGACCGGGAGCGGACGCCAGGCCGCGCGGCGATCATCTCGACCTTCATCTTGCTGGTCACCTACGTGCTGACGATCCTGGCCGCTCAGTCGTTCGCGGGAGTGGGGACGAAGGGGATAGGGCTGGGCAATGCCGCCAACTCGGGCGACGTGCTGTCCGGGCTCGGCACCGAAGTGTTCGGCGGCTCCGGCATCGGGCGGTTCCTCGCCCAGTTGCTGGTCCTCATGGTGCTCAGCTCCGCGGCGGCGTCAACGCAGACGACGATCCTGCCCACGGCGCGCACCACGCTGTCGATGGCGGTTTACGGCGCGCTCCCGAAGGCCTTCGCCAAGATGCACCCGCGCTACCTCACTCCTACGGTGTCGACGCTGGTCATGGGCGCCCTCTCGATCCTGCTGTACATCCCGTTCAACTACCTGTCCGGCGGGAACATGATCTACGACGCGGTGACCGCGATCGGCCTGTACATCGCCTTCTACTACGGTCTCACCGGGTTCGCCTGCGCCTGGTATTACCGCAAGACGCTGACCACGAGCGCCCGCAACCTGTGGATGCGGGGCATCCTGCCGGTGCTCGGCGGCCTGATCATGTACTTCGCCGGCGGGTGGAGCCTGTGGGCGGACTGGGACGTGGCGACCGGAAACAGCTACACGTCGTGGCTGATGCCGTTCTGGCCGCACTGGTACATCGGCGGCGTCTTCGTGATCGCCTTCGTCTCGGCGCTGATCGGCCTCATCGTCGGGATCTACACGTACTTCGCCGAGCCCGCGTTCTTCCGCAAGGAAACCCTGACCAGGGCCACCCCCACCCTCGTCCCGGATGAGGGGTGATCCCGGCCAGCCGGCGCGAGAGCCCCGCCCAGGCCGCCCCGGGCGGGGCTCTCCCCGATCCGCTCTCCCCGATCCGCGATGCTTGGATGCCCGGGCGGCGCACAGGCCGGGCGGCGCACAGGCCGTTCAGGCGCCGTTTTGACGCCCGCACGGGTGGCTTACAGGCTGTCCAGAGCGCTCCGCAGGATCTCCGGCGTCTTCGAGGCCGGCTCAGCCTGGAGGCAGAGCTGCTCCATTACCTCGAGGTAGCTGTCGACTTCCGCTGGCTTGTCGAGGTACAGGGCGCTCGTCAGCTGCTCGATGTAGACGACGTCCCGCAGGTCGGGCTCGGCGAACCGCAAGATGGTGAACGGACCGCCCATCGCCGGGTGCGAGCCCACCTGGAACGGCAGGATCTGCAGCGTCACGGCGGGGTGATCGCACATGTCGATCAGGTGCCGGATCTGCTCGCGCATGACGGCCTTGCCGCCGATGGACCGGCGCAGCGCGCCTTCGTCCATGACCGCCCACAGCCGCGGCGGGTTGTCCCGGCTGAGGATCTCCTGCCGGGAGAGCCGGGCCTCCGCGCGCCGCATGACGTCCTCTTCCGTGGCGGCGTTGCCCAGGCGGATGAGCGCGCGGGCGTAGCCTTCGGTCTGCAGCAGGCCAGGGACGAACTGCAACTCGTAGACCCTGATGAACGAGGCCGCGGCTTCCAGGCCGAAGTACGGTTCAACCCAGTGCGGCAGGATGTCCGAGTAGCCCTGCCACCAGCCCGGCGTGTTCGCTTCCCGCGCCAGCTTGAGCAGCGCCGCGCGTTCCTCGCCGCTGGTGACCCCGTACAGGGTCAGCAGGTCGGCGATGTCCCGCTCCTTGAACCCAACCCGGCCGTGCTCCATGCGGCTGATCTTGGAGTGAGAGCCGCGGATGGCGGCCGCCGCTTGCTCCGTTGTGACGAACGCCTCTTCGCGCAGCCGGCGCAGGTGTCCGCCGAGCACCAGCCGCTGGACGGTCGGCCCTGCGGAGCGAGGACCGAACAACGACTGCGGAGCCTCCCAGACGGAGTCCTCAGACGGCAGCATCACCACTCCTCGCTCGCTTAGGGTCCGGTCACAGTCAACGGCATGCGCCAGTCTCGCATGCAATCATGCCATCGCGGAAGAGGAGTGCATGACAATTCAATAGAGAGCCGGGGCCGACCGTGTTTCCCGCGGTGTTTCCCGCGGCCGGCCGCACCGGGCCGCCGGCCGTTTACGGCGCTGGTTAACGCGCCGACGAGAGCACGTGATCGAACTCTCCGTCCTTGGCGCCCGCCAGGAACGCGGCTATCTCCGCGCGGGTATAGATCAGCGCCGGGCCGCTGGGGAAGCGGGAGTTCCGGACCGCGATCCCGCCGTCCGGGAGGGCTGCCACCTCGACGCACGCCCCGTTGGGGTTGCTGTGCTGACTCTTCTGCCAGGCAACGTCGAGTTCCGAGGCTGGCATGCCGTTGTAGGTGTGACTCATGTTCCTTCCACTGACGTATCGTGAAATTTCCGCCAGAGCACCCCACGGTTGATCACCGTAAGTGATCTGATGATCGCTTATCGTTAACGCATGAGATCCTGTCGTCCCGGCTGGTTCCCGGGCATAAGGCGCATTGGTGCGTGACAGCCGATTCGGTTGGTCCTCGCGACTACGAGCCCACTGTCCCTCCGTGATGTCGCCGGACGGCCAGGCCGGTCCTGCACCGACAGGAACCATACCGCGTCAGGAGCCGGTTGCACGAGCCGAATGAACGTGCATCCGGGCCTTGCATTTGCACAATATATCAGGCACCATACAAGCAAGGCATACCCCACATACTGCGACAGACAAGGCTTTTAAGCCCCCATGACGATGCAGAAAGCGGTTGCGTTGGCTCACCTGAGGGTTGCTTACGAGCCGGAGGATGACGACGAGGCGGTCAACATCCCGGCTCTGCCGGCATCCCCTCCGCAGCTCCTCCCCGTGCCCTCCGCATGGTGGGAGACCCCTGCCGTGACCAGCCGGCCGCTGAGCCCGGTCCCGGAGGAGGCCAGGACCGCGCGGCAGTTCGTGCGGGAGCTGTTCACCGGCTGGGGCCTGGGGTACCTCGCCGACGATGCCGAGCTCATCATCGCCGAACTCGTCGTGAACGCCGTAAAGCACGGGCTGCGCACCGCCCCGCAGATCGTCTCGGCCGGGTCGGCCGCACCCTCCGCCCTGCGGCTGTGCCTGCTCCGCCGGATCGGCGAGGTGATGCTCGCGGTTACCGATCCCAGCAACGAGGCGCCGGCGCCGCGGGCTCCCGGCTGGACCGGGGAAAGCGGCCGCGGACTCCAGATCGTCGGGGCGCTCAGCTACGTCTGGGGCTGGTCGCCCATCGAGGGCCACGGCAAGGCCGTCTGGGCCGTCCTCCGCTGCCCCTGATACCGGCCCTTGATATCGCTGGCCCAGGCGCGGGCGCACCTGGCCCCGTAAAACCTGGCCCCGTGGCGGAGCCCGCCGGAGCTGCTTCGCAAGGCCCCGCAAAACCGAAGCCGCCCCGTGAAAAGAGCCCGCCAGCTCCGGCGGGCTCGCAGGCGGGAACCCCCTCCGCCCGGGCTAATGGAGCGAATGATCGCTTACGGCGTGACCGGCTCGTCGGCCACGGTGAGCACGTGTTCAACCAGCGTGATCAGAACCTCTTTAGCGGATTCCCGCGACCGGGCATCGCACATGATGATCGGCAGCCCGGGGTCGAGGTCGAGCGCGACGCGGACGTCCTCGACCGCGTAGCGCCGTGCCCCGTCGAAACAGTTGAGGGCCACGATGAACGGGATCTCGCGGCGCTCGAAGTAGTCGATCGCGGGGAAGCAGTCGGCCAGCCGCCTGGTGTCGGCGAGCACCACGGCGCCGAGCGCGCCGAGCGCCAGCTCATCCCACATGAACCAGAACCGCTCCTGTCCCGGCGTGCCGAACAGGTACAGCACCAGGTCTTCCCGCAGCGTGATCCGGCCGAAGTCCATCGCCACGGTGGTCGTCGTCTTGCGCTCCACGCCCGTGGTGTTGTCCGTCCGGATGCTGCTTTCCGTGAGCGGCTCCTCGGTGCGCAGCGGCCGGATCTCGCTGACCGCGCCGACAAGCGTCGTCTTGCCGACCCCGAAACCTCCCGCCAGCAAGATCTTGATCGCGCGATGGTCTCGCGGGGCCGCGCTTGCGGTTTCATAGCCCCCGTAGGCCATGGAGGACCTCCCTGAGCGTGTTCCTGTCAATCTGCCGCGCCTTCGTCGTGACAGGTGCCCGGATGGCGACAAGGCCGAGATCGCGCAGATCCGCCAGCAGGATGCGGACCACGCCGAGCGGCAGGTCAACGTCTGAGGCGATGTCCACCACTGTGGTCGGCGCCCGGGCAAGCTGCAGGACCGAGAGGTGCTCTGGTGCGAGAGCGGCCGGATCCGCCACCCGGCCGCGGGTCGCGATCACCGTGGCGACCAAGTCAAATGCCTCCCCGGAGTGCCGTGTCCTGCCCCGGGTCAGTGCGTACGGCCGGACCACGGGACCGGCCTCGGCGTCGATCCAGCGCTCGTCCTTTGGCGGCATAGGCGCCTTCTTCCTCGCTGTCGGATAACGCGGACTGTGACCGCATGTTGACCTGGAGGTGGTCGCCGGTGCGCTGTACGAGGACTGCCATCTCGTATGCCACCTGGCCGACGTCGGCTTCGGCCCCGGTGAGGACGGCCAGGCAGGTACCCTGTCCGGCCGCCGTCACGAAGAGGAACCCCGACGTCATCTCGATGATGGTCTGCCGCACTTCGCCGCCGCCGAAATGCCGCCCGGCGCCCCGCGCCAGCGATTGAAATCCAGCGGCGAGAGCGGCCAGGTGTTCGGCGTCCGCGCGGTCTAGGCCGCGTGAGGCACCGAGCGCCAGCCCATCCTGGGACAGGAACACCGCTCGCTGGATGTGCGGGACCCTGACCACCAGGTCATCGAGGAGCCAGTCGAGCTGGCTCACCGGATAGTGGTGGTTAGTCTCCATCGGTGCTGCCCTCCGTCTCCCGTTGTGACTCTGAACGGCCTTGCAGCCAGCCGCGCTGCATGGCCGACAGTGTGTTGCGCATAACCGCAAGCGATGCCGCCGTCGCCGGGGGAACGCCCGCCGGCCCGGAGCCCGCTGGCCCGGAGCCAGCGATCGTGGAGGAGCGAAGCTGCGGCGCGAGGCTCGCCTGGCGCACGCGGCGCGGGAGGCCCTTGTAGTCCCCGGCGCCGGCGCTGCCGGGGTTCCCGTCCGGGGAACCTTCGTTGTCGCCGCTGCCGCTCTCATGGCCGCTCTCGTGACCCCCGCCAGGGCGGGGCGCCTGAGTTCGCGGCACGCCGTCGTGGCCGGGGTAAGGCAGCGGGTACGGAGCCCCGTCGGATCTGGCGGGCGTGTTAACGGGCGGGCCGGCCGGGGAGGCGGCGGGCGGGCCGCCGGACGCGCCGCCAGCGCCTGCTTCGCTGCGGCGCAGTGGGGTGAAGACGTCGAACGAGGACTCCGGCCAAACCGACTTGCGGGAGACCGGGACCCCTGTTACGACCGGCACCTCGGGCGCGCCGTGCCGCCCGCGGAGCCCCTGATGCGGGGCGCCGCTGTCCCGGTACGGGGCGCCGCTGTCCCGGTACGGGGCGCCGTTGCCCTGGTGCGGGGCGCCGTTGCCCCGGTACGGGGCGCCGTTGCCGTGTCCGTGCCCGCCGAGGCTTTCCCGGGGAGCGGCATAGGAACGGGCCGCCGTCCCCGGGCCCGGCGATCCGGCGCCTGCCAGTCCGCCGCCGCCCGGCCCGCCCGGCCCGGCACCCGGACCGCCCGGCCCGCCCGGACCCTCCGGTCCGGCGGCCGCCGGGACCGCCCAGGGATCGCCGGCGGTGATCGCCGCGGGTCCCTCGTCCACGATCAGCCGCTGCGGGATGAGCACGACCGCGGTCGTGCCGCCGAACGGAGACGGCCGGAGCGTCACGCCGATACCGTGCCGCCGGGCCAGCTGTCCCACGACGAACAGGCCGAGCTGCTCGGTGTTGGCCGGGTTGATGTCCGGCGGGCTGGCCAGCCGCTCGTTCAGCTCGGCCATGCGAGCCGGCGTCATGCCCAGGCCGCGGTCTTCGATCTCGATCGCGAAGCCGTTGGCGACGGTGTCGCCGGACACCCGGACCTGGGTGAACGGCGGTGACAGCGTGGTCGCGTTCTCGATCAGCTCGGCGAGCAGGTGGATCACGTCGGTCACCGCGGATCCCGCCAGCGCGGCCTTGGACTGCGTCGCCACGGTGACCCGGGCGTAGTCCTCGACCTCGGCGATGGCGCCGCGGATCACGTCGATCAGCCGGACCGGCGCGGACCAGCTGCGGCCGGGCTGGGAACCGGAGAGGATGATCAGGCCCTCGGCGTGCCGGCGCATCCGGGTGGTGAGGTGGTCGAGCTTGAACAGGTCTTCGAGCACATCGGGGTCGGTGGCCCGGCGTTCCATGCCGTCGAGCACGGTGAGCTGGCGCTGCAACAGGGACTGGCTGCGCCTGGCCAGGTTGCGGAACACGTCGTTGATCCCCTGCCGCAGCCGCGCCTCTTCCACCGCGGACCTGATGGCGGTCTGCCGCACGGTGTCGATCGCCTGACCCACCTGGCCGATTTCGTCGCTGCCCACGCGCAGCGGCGGCGCCTCGGCCGCGATGTCCACGCTCTCGCCACGGCGCAGCCTGGCCACGACCGCCGGCAGCTGCTCTTCGGCGAGGGTGAGCGCGGTGCGGCGGAGCACGGCGAGCCGGCGGTTGATGGACCGGCCGAGCATGGCGGTGACGATCAGCGTGAGGATCAGGCCCGCCGCGCCGATCGAGGCGGTCAGCCACACCCGGGTCTTAGCGTCGTTGGCGAGCTGCTGGACGTTGGCCAGGTCCTCGTCGGCCGCGACCAGGCCGCCCTGGAAGTTGGCGTTCGCTATCGCGGAGGTGAGCCGCTGCCAGCTGGCCGCGGTCACGCCGGCAGCCTCTATCCGGGCCAGCGGCGCCCCGCTCTCGACCGCCTGCTGCGCGGTGGCCAGCTGGTTCTGTAGCGCCCTCAGGGCCGGCGTGCTCAGCGGGGCGTTGAAGGCCCCGAGCTCGGCCGGGGTGAGCAGGGCGGTGTACAGCGCGGTGTCGTCCTGCTGCCGTCCGGCCGCCTGGTTGAACGCCACCCGTCCTTCCGGGGCCAGCGTTCCCGACGCGAGCGCCCCGGCCAGCACCGCGTCCTGCTCGTCCAGGTCCTCGCGGGCGTTGACGGTGGAGATCAGCCCGAGGCCCTGGCTCGACGCGGTCGTGTCGGTCATGCTGGCCGCCTCGGCCTGGAACACCGAGTCCTGGTCGGTGATGATCTTGGTGTAGGCGGCGAACGCGGCCAGCGGGGCCAGTTCCTTCCCGGTGACCCCGGCGCGGAGCCCGGTCATGCCGTTGATCTCGCCGGCCCACCTGGTGATGGCGGCGGTTTCCTGAGCGTTGGCGCTGGACTTCGTGCCGGGCGAGTCGAGCGCGGCCTCGAGCGGCAGCTCGCCGGCCTTGGTCGCCATGACCGACGCCTGGTAGGCGTTGCCGTTCGCGGTGTCCGGGCGCGAGAGGTAGACGACAGCAGCGCGGCGCTCGGCCTGCAGGAGGCTGACGAACCGGGTTATCGGCTCAGAGGTGGCCTTGATCAGGCCCGGCGCGCGGTCCAGGTTCTGGAAGTTGGTGACGGATGTGTACGCGACATAGGCGAACAGGCCCATCATCGTGATCAGCGGGATGGCTACCAGGAAGTAGATTGTGAGCCGGATGGATCGACCGCGCGATCCCATGAGAAGACCCCCTGCGGTTGCGGGCAAAGCCAAGCAACGATATCGCGCATGAGGCTAGATCGTAGCCAAATCGGTACAATTTGTTTCTTAATATCTGCTGGTCGCAGCCCTGCGGGGCCGACACGGCCACCCGGCGGCCCGCGTTTGTCGGCCGGTGCGCCTAGGCTGGGCACCATGCCCTCGACCGCGACGCACCGGCTGCCGCCCGGCGGCGGAGACCAGCCGGCTCTTCTTGACGGCCTCAACCCCCAGCAGCGCGCTGCCGTCGTGCACGCCGGCGGCCCGCTGCTGATCGTGGCCGGGGCAGGCTCGGGCAAGACGCGGGTCCTCACCCACCGGATCGCCTACCTGCTGGCCGAACGCGGGGTCTCGCCGGGCGAGGTCCTGGCCATCACGTTCACGAACAAGGCGGCCGCCGAGATGGCGGCCCGCGTCGCGCAGCTGGTCGGGGACCGCCGCGCGCGGTCGATGTGGGTGATGACGTTCCACTCCGCGTGCGTCCGGATCCTGCGCCGGGAGGCGAGGCGGTTCGGCTACCCGCAGAACTTCTCGATCTACGACGCGGCCGATTCGCAGCGCCTGATGGCCCTGGTCTGCCGGGAACTGGACCTGGACGCGCGCCAGTACCCGCCGAAGGCGGTCGCGGCGCAGGTCTCGAACGCCAAGAACGAGCTGGTCGACCACGAATCGTTCGCGGCACGCGCCCGGACGGCACGCGAAAAGGCGGTCGCCGAGGCGTACGCGGAATACCAGCGCCGCCTGGCCGCGGCGGGCGCGATGGACTTCGACGACCTGATCATGGTCACGGTCAACCTGTTCCAGGCATTCCCCGAGGTCGCGCGCTGCTGGCGGCGCCGCTTCCGGCACGTGCTCGTGGACGAGTACCAGGACACGAACCACGCCCAGTACGTCCTCGTCCGCGAGCTCGTCTCGGGCGGTTCCCCGCTTTTCGCATCCCGAACGCATGAGGCCGACTCCGGCGGCTCACCCGACTCCGACGAGGATGTCCCGCCGTCCGAGCTGTGCGTGGTGGGCGACGCGGACCAGTCGATCTACGCCTTCCGCGGCGCGACGATCAGGAACATCGTCGAGTTCGAGGAGGACTACCCGGACGCGACGGTGATCTTGCTTGAGCAGAACTACCGGTCTACGCAGACCATCCTGAGCGCGGCTAACGCGGTGGTGTCGCGCAATCCGGGCCGCAAGCCGAAGAACCTGTGGTCCGATGCGGGCGCCGGCCCGCCGATCGTCGGCTATGTCGCCGACAACGAGCACGACGAGGCGGCGTTCGTCGCCGGGGAGGTGGACCGGCTCACCGACGAAGGCGAGGCGACCCCCGGCCAGGTGGCGGTCTTCTACCGGACGAACGCGCAGTCCCGGGTGTTCGAGGAAGTGTTCATCCGCGTCGGCCTGCCGTACCGGGTGGTCGGCGGCGTCCGGTTCTACGAGCGGCGCGAGGTCCGCGACCTGCTCGCGTACCTGCGGCTGATCGCCAACCCCGCGGACGAGGTGTCCCTGCGCCGGGTGCTCAACGTGCCCAAGCGCGGCATCGGCGAGCGGGCCGGGGAATACGTGGCCGCCTACGCCGCGCGCGAGCGCATCTCGTTCGCCGAGGCGCTGCGCTCGCCGCACGACGTGCCGGGCCTGGCGGCCCGGTCGGCCGCGGCGATCGCGGGGTTCAACGCGCTGATCGACGACCTGCGGGAGCAGGCCGCCGCCGGCGGGCCGGTCGCCGAGCTTGTCGAGGCGGTGCTCGACCGGACCGGCTACCAGCTCTCGCTGGAGACCTCGCCGGACCTGCAAGACGCGACACGGGTGGAGAACTTGCAGGAATTGGTCTCGGTGGCGCGCGAGTTCGACGGCAGCGCGCCGGACGGCACGCTCGCGGAGTTCCTCGAGCGGGTCGCGCTGGTCGCCGACGCGGACGAGATCCCGGACGGGGACGATCACGGCGGCATGGTGACGCTGATGACGCTGCACACCGCGAAGGGCCTGGAGTTCCCCGTGGTGTTCCTCACCGGCATGGAGGAGGAGGTATTCCCGCACCAGCGGTCGCTGACCAGCCAGCGCGAGCTGGAGGAGGAACGGCGGCTCGCCTACGTCGGGATCACCCGTGCCATGCGGCGGCTCTACCTGACCCGCGCGGCGTCCCGCAACTGGTGGGGCCGCCCGGCGTTCCACACCCCGTCCCGGTTCCTGTCCGAGATCCCGTCATCGCTGATCGAGTGGAAGCGCGACGCGATGGCCGCCGCCGCGGCCTCTTCGCCGGCGTCGGAGCGGATGGCCTCGCGGCCCGGGGTGGCCTCGGTGGGCAACCGGGCCGTGCCGGTCCTGGCGCCGGGGGACCGGGTGACCCACGACAAGTTCGGCCTCGGCACGGTGGTGTCCGCCGACGGGTACGGCGACCAGGCCGAAGCGAAGATCGACTTCGGCGGCGAGTACGGTGTCAAGCACCTGGTGCTCCGCTATGCCCCGCTGGAGAAGCTGTAACGCGCTGTGCCCCGCCGGAGAAGCTGTAACGCCGCCGGCGCGCCGTCTGCCGCCCCCCCGTGGGCCGGAGGCTTCAGCGCTGGGCCCACGGGTCGCGCGGGTTCCGCTGATCCCGGCCGGGCCGCGGGTTCCGGGCACCCCCGGGCCCCTGCCCGGCCCACGGGTCCGGCTGGCCCCGGCGGGGAGGATGGTCCGGCGGGAAGCCGCCGGGCAGCGGGCCGCTGCCCGGCGGCCGCGGGCCTGGGGGCCGGCGGCCGCCCCAGGCGTCACGGCCGTCGCGCGGATCCCGGTTCGCCCGCGGGGGGCCTGGGAAGCCGGTACCGGCCGGACCATCCCAGGGACCCGGATCATCCCGGGGACCGGGCGCGCCCCATGGGTCGCGTTCGCCGCCCGGGAGCCGCGGACGCTGGCCACGGTCCGGGGGCCGGCCTGGTGCCGCAGCGCCGCCCGGGCGGCGGACGCCGGGCCGGGCGGCGGACATCTCGAACTGGCCGGCGACAAGCAGCCTGCCGAGCAGCCACCGGGCGCAGGCGACCACCACGACGAGGATGGTGGCCGCGCACATCCAGAAGAAGACGTTGGCGATCCATTGCAGGAAGCTCGCGCCGAGCTCCGTCTTGGAGGTGTCGATACCGCGGTCGTGGATGGCCCCGGTCACCACGGCCCCGATGAAATTGGCGAGGGCGGGCAGCGGAAATACCATGTAAAGGGCGCCGCGCCAGATGCCGAGCGTGGCGATGACCGAGCCCACGAGGACCAAGAAGCCCAGCAGGAAGCCCGGCTCGCTCTTGGTCGCCACGGTGCCGGCCACCCCCAGCAGGGTGGCGGCGAGCAGGACGCAGCAGGCGGTACGGGTGGACAGCCTGCCCATCCAGCGCAGCGCCGGACCCGCCCGGAGCCCGGCTGGCCCTCCCGGCGGGGCGGCGGCCCCCCGCTCCCTGCCGCCCGGCCCGTCCGGCTGGCCGAATCCGATGCCGCCGCGCCCGGCCCGCCCGCCGCGGCCGGGCGGGCCCAGCGGGTCCGGGCCGCGGGCCCCCGGACCACGGCGGGGATCACCCGGACCGCGGTCGTCTCTGCGTGGCACCCGGTCGAGGGGAACATGTCCGCCGGGGCCGCGGGGGCGCTGGCTCCCCGTCCCCTGGCCGGGACCGGGGCCGTTCCGGCCCCACCCGGCCGGGCCCGGCGCGGCGCCGGGGTAGCCGTTCGGATCACCCGGCGGCCAGCCGGAATCAGCCCCGCGCGGCGCGGAGCGGGCGGGGCCGCCGCGCGCGGGGCCTGTTCGGGGCTCTTGCCCGGGTGATGTCGTCATTGCTGCTGAGATTAGTGCATGGATACCTAAGTTCGCCCTAATCAAGCCCGGCCAGCCCGCGCGGCCGGCCGCCGGCTGCCCGGAAATACCGTCAAAGTGACCGTAGAACTACCATCTGCGGCCGGTGCCCGGTTATTTCGAACGGCGTCATTACAACTCAGGGTGCTTTCAGCTTCGCCAGGTAACCTACGCCGCAGCGGTGATTGGGTCCACGGCGGAGGAGACACTCCATGTTCGGGGCGCGCGGCGGCGCGGCGATAGCCGGCAAGGCCGGATATGCCTTGTGCTGTGCCTTCGCTTCGCTGGTCATGGTCGCGAGCGGCTTCGCGTACTACGTGAAGAGCCAGGTCGCCAGCATCGGCGGATCGAGCGTGATCTCCGGCGGGGCGTCGGTGGGCGCGATGAACATCCTGCTGATGGGCCTGGAGAGCCGCACTTACTGGAACGGCGAGCCGCTGCCCCGGGGCCTTGAGGACATCATGCACATCGGCTCGGTCGGCGGCAACGCGACCAACACGCTGATCCTGGTGCACATCTTCGCCGGCGGGCAGAAGGCGGTCGCGTTCTCCATCCCGCGCGATGACTGGGTCACCTTCCCCCAGCCTTACGACGGACAGGCGCAGGGCAAGATCGACCAGGCGTACGGCTTCGCCATGGCCGCGAAGGAAAGCCAGCTCGCGGGCGCGCACCTCAGCCAGGACGAGCTCGCGTACCAGGGCAACGAGGCCGGGCGGCTCGCCGAGATCCAGACCGTCGAGGCGCTGACCGGGGTGCGCATCGACCACTTCGCCGAGCTCAACCTGGACGGGTTCTACGAGCTGGCCAGGGTCTTCGACGGCATCGAGGTGTGCGTGAAATCGGAGGACGGCGGCCGGAACCTCACTGACGCCAACTCCGGCGCCCACCTCAAGGTGGGCTACCAGCACCTGGACGCGGCGCAGGCGCTGGCGTTCGTCCGGGAGCGGGACAACCTCGCCAACGGCGACCTGGACCGCACCCACCGCCAGCAGGCGGTCATCGACTACGTGATCTGGAAGCTGAAGACCCAGGGTGTGCTCGCCGACCTCGGCCAGCTGTCGTCCCTGCTGACGGTCGCCAAGCAGTACCTGATCACCGACCGCGACTGGAACCTGCTGGACTTCCTCTCCGAGATGAGAAGCCTGACCGGCAAGAACCTGACCTTCCGCACGCTGCCGATCACGGGGTACCAGACCATCGACGGCCAGGCCGCCAACGTGATCAACCCGGCCTACATCAAGCAGGTGGTGAACGAGGCGTTCTACCCGCCGGCGCCCTCCCAGCCGGGGCCGGCGAAACCGGCCGGGACCGCGGCGGCCGGCCAGAAGGCGTCCGGCACGCTGTCCCCGGGGGCGACCACGGTGGACATCTACAACGGCGGGTACACCTCCGGGCTGGCCGGGCAGCTATCGCAGGCGCTGGCCGCCGTCGGCTACAAGGCGGGTAAGGTCGGCAACATCCCCGTCCAGTCGTCCACCGAAGTCCGTTACGGCGCGGGGGCCGCGGCCGCCGCGCAGAAGATCGCCGGGTACTTCACGGACGTGACCGCCAGCCCGGACTCCACCGTCGCCGCCGGCCATGTGGAGGTGCTGCTGGGGACGGACGCCACCGCCGTCCCGGCGGCGCTCACATCGCCCTCGCCGGCGTCCGGCTCGCCGCCCGCTGCCTCGGCTGGCTCGCCGTCGCCGTCCAGCTCCGCGCTCAACCCGTCCCAGAGCAACGGTGCCAACGGGGGCGCCGTGACGGTCAAGCCGAACGCGCCGTACGGGATTCCCTGCGTGTACTGACCGCCGGTGCCGCCGCTACCCTGATTCCGGGAGGCACTGTGGCAGATACATCGGGCAGGATCCGCGTCATCGTGGCCAAGGCAGGACTGGACGGCCACGACCGGGGCGCGAAGGTAGTGGCGCGCGCGCTGCGCGACGCCGGCGTCGAGGTCATCTACACCGGCCTGCACCAGACACCGGAGCAGATCGTGGCGGCCGCCATCCAGGAGGACGTGGACGCGATCGGCCTTTCGGTGCTGTCCGGCGCTCATATGACGCTCTTCGCCCGCCTCATCGAACTGCTCAACGAGCAGGACGCCGCGGACATCGTGGTGTTCGGCGGCGGCATCATCCCGGACGCCGACATCCCCCAGCTCGCGCAGATGGGCGTGGCCAAGATCTTCACCCCGGGCACGCCCACCACCGACATCGTCGCCTGGGTCCTGGAAGCGCTGGGCCCCCGCCGCGCCGCCTGACGCGGCGCGGCGGGGGCCCAGCACGGCGCTGACGAGAGGGCTAGGCCGGGCGCATGATCTCGCGGACCAGCGCGGCCGTCTCGCTGGGGGTCCTGCCGACGCGGACGCCCGCCTTTTCCAGCGCCTCCTTCTTCGCCTGGGCGGTGCCGGAGGAGCCGGAGATGATCGCGCCCGCGTGGCCCATCGTCTTGCCCTCGGGCGCGGTGAACCCGGCGACATAGCCGACGACCGGCTTGGTCACCTTCTGCTCGATGAACGCGGCGGCCCGCTCTTCGGCGTCGCCGCCGATCTCGCCGATCATCACGATCGCCGCCGTCTCCGGGTCGTCCTCGAACGCCTGGAGGCAGTCGATGTGCGTGGTGCCGATGACCGGGTCGCCGCCGATGCCGACGCAGGTGGAGAAGCCGATGTCCCGCAGTTCGTACATCATCTGGTAGGTCAGCGTGCCCGACTTGGACACCAGGCCGATCCGGCCCTCGCTGGTGATGTCGGCCGGGATGATGCCCGCGTTGGACTTGCCGGGGGAGGCGATGCCCGGGCAGTTCGGGCCGACGATGCGCGTGGCGTTGCCCGCCTCGACGGCGCGTGCCCAGAACTCGGCGGTGTCGTGCACCGGGATGCCCTCGGTGATCACGACGCACAGCGGGATCCGCGCCTCGATCGCCTCGATGACCGCGGCCTTGGTGCCGGCGGCCGGGACGAACACGACGGATACGTCCGCGCCGGTCGCCGCCATCGTCTCAGCCACCGTGCCGAAGACGGGAACCGGCCGTCCGTTCAGCTCAATGCTCTGGCCCGCCTTCTTCGGGTTGGTGCCGCCGACCACGTTGGTGCCCGCGGCGAGCATCCGCGCGCCGTGCTTGCGCCCCTCGGAGCCGGTGATGCCCTGAATCATGACCCGGCTCTCGGCAGTCAGGAAGATCGCCACCTCATGCTCCCTTCGCGGCGGCCAGCTCGGCCGCGCGGCGCGCCGCGCCGTCCATCGTGTCCACCTGTTCGACCCCGGGCAGGTCCGCTTCCCGCAGGATGCGCCGTCCCTCCGCCGCGCTGTTGCCGTCCAGCCGGACGACGATCGGCCGGTCCACCTGCTCGCCCCGCGCCGCCAGCATGCTGAACGCGGACACGATCCCGTTGGCCACCGCGTCGCACGCGGTGATCCCGCCGAAGACGTTCACGAACACCGACCGGACGCCGGGGTCGGACAGCACGATCTCCAGGCCGCTGGCCATGACCTCGGCCGACGCGCCGCCGCCGATGTCGAGGAAGTTCGCCGGCCGGATACCGCCGCACGACTCCCCGGCGTACGCCACCACGTCCAGCGTGGACATCACCAGGCCCGCGCCGTTGCCGATGATGCCGACCTCGCCGTTCAGCTTCACGTAGTTGAGGTGCTTTTCCCTGGCCCGCGCCTCGATCGGGTCGGCGGAGGTCGCGTCGGCGAACCGCTGGTGGTCCTGGCGGAACGCGGCGTTGTCGTCCAGCGTCACCTTGCCGTCAAGGGCCAGCACCCGGCCGTCCGGGGTCAGCACCATCGGGTTCACCTCGACGAGGGTCGCGTCCTCGTCGGCGAACAAGGCCCACAGCCGTTCGGCGAGCACCGCGGCCTGCTCGGCGGCTTCGTCCGGGATCCGGCCGGCCTTGACGATCTCCAGGGCCTTCGCGCGGTCCACCCCGGTCAGCGGGGAGATCGGGACGCGGGCGATCGCGTCCGGGTTGCTGTGCGCGACCTCCTCGATCTCCATGCCGCCCTCGACGGAGCAGATGGACATGAACGTGCGGTTCGCGCGGTCAAGCAGGAACGACAGATAGTACTCGGACTTGATGTCCGTCGCCTCGGCGATCAGCACCTTGTGTACGGTGTGACCCTTGATATCCATGCCGATGATGCGCTGGGCCTTTTCATAGGCGTCCATCGGCCCGTCGGCCAGCTTGACGCCGCCGGCCTTGCCGCGGCCGCCGGTCTTCACCTGCGCCTTCACCACGACTTGAGGGCTGCCTTCGGCCGCGAACGCGGTGGCGATCTCCCGCGCCTCTTCGGCGGTATTGGCGACCTTGTCTTTCGGCACCGGAACGCCGTATTCGGCGAAAAGCTCCTTAGCCTGATACTCAAACAGGTCCACTGGGGGTCCGATCTCGGTCCGTTGCTTCGCGTCTGGATGTCGCCGCATGACAAACGGCGCCCACATGCAGCGTAGCCCTTGCCCATTGCCAGGCGCCGCTCAGGTCGCCGAGGGCACCGGTGTGAGCTGACTCTCAGCGGCGCCGCGCCGCGCGGCGTGGCGCCGTGCCGTTTGCCCCGGCGGTTGCCAGGATGGGCGATGTGAGCGATGCGCCGGCCCCTGGGATCACCGTGCCGAGCCGGGCCATGCTCATGGCGGGCGGCCGCGCCGCGCTGGCGGCGGCGGGCGGCGGGCTCGCGGTCCTCGTCACGCTCACCGCCATCGGCTGGATCACCGCGCCGCACGTCGGCGTGGGCGGCGGCCTGTCGGGCGTGCTGCGCTCAGCCGGCCTGCTGTGGCTGGTCGCGCACCATGTCGAGGTGACCGTCCATGGCGTCGGCCGGATCGGGCTGCTGCCGCTCGGCCTGGTCCTGCTGCCCGGCGCGCTGATCGAACGGGCGGGGCGCTGGATGACCAGCACGGGCCACGTGACCCAGCTGCGGCATGTGGGCTACGCGGCACTGGCGATCGCGCTCCCTTACACGCTGTTCACCGGTGCCGTCGCCGTGGCGAGCCGGACCCCGGCCGCGGCGCCGTCGCTGTGGCAGGCGGTCTGCGCCGGCTTCCTGGTCGCGCTGGTGGCCAGCGGGTTCGGCGCGGCGCGCGGCCTCGCGCCGTGGCGCAGGCTGGCCGCGCGGGTGGCGCCCCGGCCGCGCTCGGTGATCTTGGGCATGGTGGCGGCGCTCGCGGTGCTGACCGCCTGCGGCGCGCTGCTGGCCGGGGCATCGCTGGCGGTTCACCTGACCGCCTACCGCAAGGCGGTGGCCGCCCTCTCCCCGGGGGCCGGCGGGTCCGCGCTGCTGCTGCTGGCCGGGCTCAGCTACCTGCCCAACTCCGTCATCTGGGCGATCGCCTACATGCTCGGGCCGGGGTTCTCGTTCGGAACCGGCACCGCGGTCTCGCCGTCCGGGTCCGCGCTTGGCCCGGTTCCCGCGTTTCCCGCGCTCGCCGCCCTGCCGACCGGGACGGGCCCGGCGTTCCCGGCGTGGCTAGGGTTCTTCGTGCTGGCGGTGCCGTATCTGGCAGGCGCGCTCGCCGGCCTGATGACCGTGCGGATCGCACCGACGCCGTTCCTGGAGGCGGCACCGCTGTGGGGGCTGCTGACGGGGACGCTGGCCGCGGTGGTCATCGGGTTCGGCGCGAAGTTCTCCGGCGGCCCGCTCGGCGCGGGCCGGCTCGCGGCGGTGGGGCCGGCCGGCGCCGAGGCCGGGCTGGTCGCGGTCCTGGAGGTGGGGGTGACCGCCGCGCTGGTCGCCGGGGCCGCCAACTGGCTGCTGCTGCGCCGCCATATCCGCCGCATCCGCCGCCTCGCCGCCGGCGGCGCCGCCCTGGCGCGGGAGTCGGCGCTGGCGGGTCACCACCTGGAGGACGGCGACGCGGGCGGGCACCGCATCTACTATGACCCCTGGGCGGCCGACCGGGACCAGTGAGGTTCGCGCCCGTCCTTGCCGCACCTGGCTGCGCTCCGGCGCGATACCCGCCCGGAAGCACACGGTCAAGCCGGGCGGGGCCCCGGCAGGGGCGGGGTCAGCCGCGGTCAGCCGCCGAGGACGGCGATCTCGGCGCCCACCGAGTTGCTGAGCTGCTGCTGGCAGGCCTGCTGGGCGGCGACCGTGTTGGCGCCCGACAGGCAGTTGGAGTACTGCGTCAGCTGCGGCCAGAACATCGCGAACCCCGCCAGGACGACCGCGCTGAACCCGAATCCCACCGCGCCGAGGATGGCGGCCAGGACCGCGGCGCGGGGACGCCCGCTGCCGCCGCGGCGGGCGCGGGACATGGCGGAGATCGAAAGCCACAACGCGACCGCGGCGATGACCAGGGCGACCGCGACGACATACACGCCGCGCTGCACGTTGCCGATCATCATCATGGCGAACAGGCTGATGAGGGCCAGCATGAGCGCCGCCCAGACCCGCTGCTGCAAGGCCGGGTCCGCCGGCGGGCGCGGTGGTCCTCCCCCGGGATGCGGGTACAGCGGCGGCCGGGAAGGGGGAGAGGGCCGCTGCTCGTCGGTGGGTCTGGCCATCGCGTTCCATTCTGCCGCACCGATTAGGGTGGCTGCCATGAAAGAAAGGCCCGCCAGGCTGGTCGTGCTCGTCTCCGGCGAGGGGACGAACTTGCAGGCGCTGATCGACGCCTGCGCGGATCCAGCGTACGGCGCGGCCGTCGTCGCGGTCGGCGCCGACCGCGACGGCATCGGCGCGCTCGGCCGCGCGGCCAGGGCCGGCATCCCGGCCTTCGTCCTCAAGGTCAGGGACTTCCCGGCCCGCGAGGCCTGGGACCAGGCGCTGGCGGACAGGTGCCAGGAATACGAGCCGGACCTGATCGTCTGCGCGGGCTTCATGAAGCTCGTCGGCAAGGCGTTCCTCGGCCGCTTCAAAGGCCGGTGCCTGAACACCCATCCCGCCTTGCTACCGTCGTTCCCTGGCATGCACGGGGTGCGGGACGCCCTCGAGTACGGGGTCAAGGTGACCGGCTGCACGGTGTTCCTGGTGGACGAGGGCGTGGACGCGGGCCCGGTGGTCGCGCAGGCGTGCGTGCCGGTGCGCGACGATGACGACGTGGCGACGCTGCACGAGCGCATCAAGGTCGCCGAACGCGCGTTGCTCGTCGACACGGTGGGCAGGATGGCCCGCGAGGGCTGGTCCGCGGGCGGCGGCTCGGGCAGGAAAGTGAGGATCGGCAGTTGACTCGGATTCCGATCAGGCGGGCGCTGATCAGCGTCTATGACAAGAGCGGCCTCGCGGACCTGGCCCGCGGGCTGCACGACGCGGGCGCGGAGATCGTCTCCACCGGCACCACGGCGAGGACCATCGAGGCGGTCGGCGTCCCGGTCACCAGGGTAGAGAACCTCACCGGCTTCCCCGAGTGCCTGGACGGCCGGGTCAAGACCCTGCACCCGCGGGTGCACGCGGGCCTGCTCGCCGACATGGCCAACCCAGCGCACGAGGCGCAGCTACGCGAGCTCGGCATCGAGCCGTTCCAGCTGCTCGTGTCCAACCTGTACCCGTTCGAGCAGACGGTCGCGTCCGGCGCGGGCCCGGACGAGACGATCGAGCAGATCGACATCGGCGGCCCGGCGATGGTCCGCGCGGCCGCCAAGAACCACGGCAGCGTGGCGGTCGTGACCAGCCCCGGCCAGTACCCCGAAACCCTCAAGGCGCTGGCCGAGGGCGGTTTCACGAGCGCGGAACGCCGCCGCCTGGCGGCCGCCGCGTACGCGCACACCGCCGCCTACGACGCCGCGGTGGCGTCCTGGTTCGCCGCCAGCTACGCGCCGGACGAGACCGCGCAGCGGACCGGCTGGCCGGATATCGCCGCCGCGGTGTGGACCCGCTCCGAGGTGCTCCGCTACGGCGAGAACCCGCACCAGCGGGCGGCGCTTTACACATCGTCCCCCCGAACGGAGGCGGGCGACTCCGGCATCGCCAGCGCCGAGGTCCTGCACGGCAAGGCGATGTCCTACAACAACTACGTCGACGCCGACGCCGCGCGGCGCGCGGCCTACGACTTCGGCGAGCCGTGCGTGGCGATCATCAAGCACTCGAACCCGTGCGGCATCGCGATCGGGACCGACATCGCCGACGCGCACGCCAAGGCGCACGCGTGCGACCCGGTGTCCGCCTACGGCGGCGTCATAGCGGCCAACGACGTGGTGACCGCGCGGATGGCCGAGCAGGTCACCGAGGGGTTCGCCGAGGTGGTGATCGCGCCGGACTTCGAACCGGAGGCGCTGGAGATCCTCTCCGGGAGGTGGAAGAACATCCGGCTGCTCCGCTGCGCTCCGCCGCCCGCCCGCCCGGAGCTCCGGGAGTGGCGTCAGGTGAGCGGCGGGATGCTGGTGCAGTCGGCCGACCTGATCGACGCCCCCGGCGACTACCCGGAGCGGTGGGAGCTGAAGGCAGGCGCCCCGGCCGGCCCCGCGGTCCTCGCCGACCTGGCGTTCGCCTGGCGCGCGTGCCGCGCGGTGAAGTCGAACGCCATCCTGCTCGCGTCCGGCGGCGCCTCCGTCGGCGTGGGCATGGGCCAGGTGAACCGGGTGGACTCGGCGCGGCTGGCTGTGGCCAGGGCCGGAAACCGGGCGGCCGGATCTGTGGCCGCCTCTGACGCGTTCTTCCCGTTTTCTGACGGTTTCGAGATACTCGCGGAAGCGGGTGTCCGCGCGGTCGTCGAGCCGGGCGGCTCCGTCCGGGACGACAGCGTGGTGGCCGCCGCGCAAGCGGCGGGCGTGACGCTGTACTTCACCGGGGTCCGGCACTTCTACCACTAGGAGTCCTCTTTGAGCGCTTCCATCTTGGACGGCAAGGCGACCGCCGCGCGGGTACGGGCGGATCTGAAGGAGCGGGTGGCCGCGCTGGCCGCGCGCGGTGTCGTGCCGGGGCTTGGCACGATCCTGGTCGGGGACGACCCGGGCAGCCACGCGTACGTGGCGGGCAAGCACCGGGACTGCGCCCAGGTGGGCATCGCGTCGATCCGCCGCGACCTGCCGGCCGACGCCACGCAGGCCCAGGTGGAGGAGGCGGTCGCGGAACTGAACGCCGACCCCGCGTGCACCGGGTACATCGTCCAGCTTCCGCTGCCCGCCGGGCTGGACGAGAAGCGGGTGCTGCACCTGATGGACCCGGCGAAGGACGCGGACGGCCTGCACCCGGTCAACCTCGGCAAGCTCGTCCTCGGCGAGGAGGGCCCGCTGCCGTGCACGCCGCGCGGCATCGTGGTGCTGTTGCGCCAGTACGGCGTGGAGATCGCGGGCGCCGAGGTCACCGTGGTGGGCCGCGGCATCACCGTGGGCCGCGCGCTCGGGCTGCTCCTCACCCGGCGGTCGGAGAACGCGACGGTGACGCTGTGTCACACCGGGACGAAGGACCTCGCCGCGCACACGCGCGCCGCCGACATCGTCGTGGTCGCGGCGGGACGGCCGGGGCTGCTGACCGCCGACATGGTCCGCCCGGGCGCTGCCGTGCTCGACGTCGGCATCACCCGCACCGAGGCTGGCCTGGTGGGCGACGTCGCGCCGGACGTCGCCGAGGTCGCCGGCTGGATCGCCCCGATGCCCGGCGGGGTCGGCCCGATGACCCGTGCGATGCTGCTCGCTAACGTGGTAGAGGCGGCCGAGCGCTCACTGGCTACTAGTGAGTAACATAGAGTACGCGTGAGGGAAGGTCTCCATCGCGCAGGAGGGCAGCGTCGTCCATGAATATCGTGGTCTGTGTTAAGCAGGTGCCGGATACCGCTTCGGAGCGGAGGCTGCGCCAGGATGGCACGGTTGACCGGGCCGGGCCGGAGGGGGTGGTC
>Ga0209061_1002110_pt1 | contig 27180 bp, 31 predicted proteins | sample Coa_R1_10_FD_187157 | JGI IMG/M metagenome (GOLD analysis project Ga0209061, IMG submission 187157) | Surface soil microbial communities from Centralia Pennsylvania, which are recovering from an underground coalmine fire - Coalmine... | ecosystem: Environmental > Terrestrial > Soil >... | reverse complement strand
AAGCCCTAGAGCCCGGAGATGCGGCGGAGGGAGTGGGATTCGAACCCACGGTGACGCGGAGCGCCACGGCGGTTTTCAAGACCGCTGCCTTCAACCGCTCGGCCATCCCTCCAGCGCGTATTGTACCCGCCCCGTAAGGCCCACGTCCTGCCGCGCGGCACGCTCACCAGCAATGGTGTGCGCGTGAAAGCCGGCTCCCGCCTGGCTACACGCTCCGGGACGGGCCAGAGGGAATGCGGCTGGCAGGTTGGGATGCGTCAGCGCGCCGCTTCGCGCTGGCCACGTCTCGGGGCTGATGTACCGGCTGTCCGGGCATCTTTGTTTGGTCAGGTGTCGTCATGAGCGCAGACGTGTGGATAGGTATCAACAAAAGAACCAGCGCGCAGAGCGCCTGCGCATCCAGCCGCAGCAGCCACGCCTGTGGGCGGGTACTCATGCGGGTGGGCCTGCGTCAACGACCGCGTACCTCGCTGGTAGACCGATCCGGTGGTCGCCATCGTTGCCCCTCCGATCGCCGCGCTAGGAGAGGGAGACGACATAGCCATCAGAGCACAGCAGGAGAACTCACGCTCCATGCTGACAGCAGCTTGACAGCAGCTGTATCCCGAGGCCGGACCGCGACCTGATGCGGAATCATGCGACAGCTCGCCGTGGAGCGTTGCGGATCGCGCGGGTCGACTGCGCGAGATGTGGTGCGAACCTGGCGCCCCCGGCAGGACTCGAACCTGCGACCGTCGGTTTAGAAGACCGCTGCTCTGTCCTGATCCACGCGTGAATGCGGCCCGTTCTGGGACTTGACAGCACGTTGACAGCAGCTTGATACCCCGTTGACACTCCGTCGACATCCCCGCCGCCTGCTCAAGGAGATAGCATCCACCTTCCTGGCGCGCTATGTGAGTGCTTCATCCTACCACGGTGGCGCTCCTCCCCGCCCTTCAGGGCCGGGGAGGAGCGCCACCGTGCCTCCTTTTGCGAAATGTGGTAACATATGATCATGCAGCGAACGATTCGGGTGAGGCTGCAACCGACTCTCGAGCAAGCGGACGCGCTCCTGGCAACCCTCCGCGTGCACACCGAGTGCTGCAACGCCGTGTGCACGTATGGCTGGCAGCACCGGGAGACGAACGCCGTTCGTCTCCACCACGCGACCTACTACCCCTTGCGCGAGCAGTTCCCCGCGCTCCCAGCCCAACTTGTGATCGCCGCGAAGGAACGCGCACGCGAGGCGCTGAGGGGCGCGTTTGGTCTCGCCAAACGCGGCAAGAAGGCGTCCCAACCAACAAGCCAATTGTGCCCTGTTCGGTACGACAGACGTTCCTACACACCGCGCCCTGCTCGAGGCTACGTGAGCCTCGCATCGGTGGCAGGGCGGCTCAATGTGCCGTATGCCGTCGGTAAGCACGCTCAAGGTCTGCTGGATCAGGCCGTCGGCTACGACAGCGCCGACCTGATCTACCGCAAAGGTCAGTTCTGGTTGCATCTCGTCGTCACCGTCCCCGATGTGGAGTTCCACCCGTCTGGGGAGGTCGTGGGAGTGGACATGGGCCTTGCGCGCCCTGTCGTCTGCTCCCACAACCACTTCATGGGCAAACGCCGTTGGAAGGAGATCGAGCGCAGGTACTTCCGGCTTCGTCGCAGCCTCCAGCGCAAAGGCACCCGCTCGGCCAAGCGGCATCTCCGCAAGCTGGCCGGGAAGGTCAACCGCTTCCGGCGCGACTGCGACCACGTTCTGAGCCGGCAGATCGTCGACTCCGTCCAGCCCGGCACCGTGATCGTCGTGGAGAACTTGGTTGGCATCCTCAGCCGCACCAAGCAGCGTGGCAGGGAGTCGCGTCGCCGCCTGCATTCCTGGAGCTTCGCCCAACTCAGGGGCTTTCTCGCCTACAAAGCGGAGGCGAAGGGGTGCATCGTGGTCGGTGTCGACCCCCGCCATACCTCTCAGGCCTGCTCTCGCTGCGGGCATACCCATCGCTCCAACCGGCGCTCCCAATCACGGTTCCTTTGCCGGGCCTGCGGGTTCGAGCTGAATGCCGATCTCAACGCCGCCCGGAACATCGCCCTGAAGTACCTTGCCAGCGGTGGCATGCCTGTCGCTGGCGGGCCGTCGTCAACCGGCCTCTCGTGCCGGCCCGCGCAAGCGGGCTAGGTGCAAGCCCCTGGCTTTAGCTATGGGGTATTAGTAGCTATGGGGTAGTTGATCACGATCGCGGAGACGCTCGAGGCCTGGGTGCTGCGCGCCTGCGATCCCGAGACAGCAGCCAACTAAGCAGCAGGAGGAGGACAGCATGCCACGGTCACAGGAGCAGGATTACTTGCCGCTCAAGCGGCGCGAGTTCGACGCCGCGATCGCGCTCTACGACCTCGGGCTCCCGGAGGAGATGTACAGCGACGGGCCGACGCTCATCGGCATGGCCGAGCTGGCGGCGATCGCGCTGCGCGTCCCGCTCGACCACGTCGCGCACGCACGCGTCTTGAACTCGTTCCTGCGCATGCGCGTGATCCACTACGCCGCCGAACACAACGGCGAGTACCCGACCGCGCTGACGCTCACGTTCGGCAAGACGCGCGTCACGGTCGAGACGGTCCCGATCCGCGCCGAGGGCGCGTCGCCCGACTCGGCGCCAGCGTTCCCGACGTTCACCGCGACCGTGTCCGGCCCGAGCGGGGCGGCGACCGCGGACGGCCCCGAACCGCTCGTCGCGATCGCGCGCGCGCTCGCCGCCGCCGGGATCGCCGCGCCCACGATCATCGCGGCCGCGACGACGCCCGAGTTCTATGGCAGGAAGGCGTAGGCGGACAGTATCGCGGCGACATTGCAATCTCGTTGCAATCTCGACTGGTTGACAGAACTGGCAGCGCTCCCCGCTCCGACCCGCGCCCGGGCGTGGTCAACAGAACGAGCAGTCGGCGTTGTTGGAATTGTGTTAGAATTTCCCCCACTCGACAAAACGAGCGGCCATGCGCCGATCCGACGGCGCCGGCCGCGCAGACGAACGCGCAAGGAGGGCAACGACATGGACCCGGTCTCGCTCGCGATGGTCGTCATCGCGCTCTGGCCGCTGACGGGCAAGCCGCCCCGCAAGCCGTGGCGCCGCCGCAAGCACCGGCACGGGCGCGGGCGCTGGTAGCGTGCCTGCCGATCGCACCCGCCACGCCTAGCGACGCGCGCGGAAGAAAAAATCGTCCCACAAAAAAATCGTCTCCGGCCATCGAGGCCGTTTCTTGGTCATCGTAGGGCCTCACAGGGGCATTCGCGCGTGCCGGTGAGATCCCGTCCGACCGCGGCGTCCCCGAACGGGCACGCCAGTTCAGCGTCGACTTCGGCGGCCTCGCCTGGCCGGAGAGCGCCGACGACGCGCTGCGCGACGCGCCCGGCGCGTGCGACGCGATCGCGGCCGCGATCTTGGGCCGCGACGACGCCGCGATCGTCGACGTCGTGCACACCCCGCCGGTCCAGATCGTCGCCCGGCTCGGCATGCTCAGCGTCGCCGTCGACGGCGTCCCGAAAGCCGACGCGCAGCGCACGAGCGAGCCGATCCACGACCTCGTCATCGCGACCGTCCGCCGCGCCGTCGACCAGACCGAACGTACCGTCCCCGACTTCGACCCGTACGCGACGCCGACACCACCACCACCGACCGCCCACGAAGGAGAGCCGCCCGCATGAGCGCCCGGATCACGTTCACGATCCCGTTCGCCGACTACCCGCGCTTCCTCGACGCGATGCGCGAGTACGCCGCGATCGTCGAGAACCCGACCGACTACGACCTGTTCCGCATCCTGCTCAAGGACTTCCTGCAGGATCGGCAGCCGTTCCCCGAGTACGCCCCCTGGCTGCGTCGTTCTCGAGACGGCGCAGCGACCGCAGCCTAGACCGTCGAGAGGAGGTCGACCCCGATGCCCCAACCGCACATCAGCAAGCCGTTCGTGCCGCGCTTCAAGCAGCGCCTCACGATCCAGATCAGCGACGACCAGTACCGCGCGCTCCTGCGGCACTGCGACCGCTTCCAGGAGACGATCTCGTCGACGCTCCGCCGCTACATCACGCAGGGGCTGATCGCCGACCAGGAACACGAGCGCGCGGCCGCGGCCGCGTACGAAGACACCGGCCTCTTCGCCGGCCTCGAGGAGGCGAGCCGTGCCAGCGAGCGGTAAGGCCCGCCCCGCAACCGTCACCGTCTCGATCCCGGCGACGTTCTACGACCTCGTCGTCGCCGCGCTCAACCGCTACGCCGACGCCGACATCCACGCCGACCTGCCCGCGTCCGAGCGCGTCGAACGCGCGATCTTCGTCAACCGCCTGCTCAACGGCGACTAGGCCAGCCCGCACCGCCTCCTGGTTCTCGTAACGCGAGAGACCCCCGGAGCCGTTGCCCCGGGGGTCTCTCGCACGATGCACGAAGGAGGGCGAGGCGCCCTCGCCGAGGACGCCATGACACTCCAAGTATACTACACGCGCACGACACCAGCACGAGAGGAGGAACCGTATGCAGACGCCCTTTCCGTCCGACGACTTCACGTCCGCGTTCGAGCAGGCCGCCGCGGCGGCGTGGAAGCGCGCGACGACGCCGCCGTCGCGCGGCGACACGTTCGCCGCGTTCAAGGTCGTGATCGCCCTCACCGACGCCAACGTCGACGCGCTCATCAACCGCGTACCGCTCGCCGACCCGTTCGACGCTATCGAACGGATCCGGAAGCGGATCCAGTGCCAGCTCCCCGGCATCCACGTCGCCTACGACGACGACAACCCCCTCGCCGACACGCCGCTCATCACCGTCGTGCCCCTGCCGGTCGCGCCCGACACCCCGCTTGATCCGGGGACGTTCGCCGACGTCCGCCTGCCCTGGATGCAGGCCATGACCGCCCCCGCCGCCAACGACGACGACGAAGACGACGACGACGCTGACGCCTTGCGCGTCTTCACCCCGCTCGCCGCGAGCATCGTCACCAAGCGCCGCCGCAACGCCCGCCGCGTCGCGGCCGAGCTCGCGCGCTCGGGGTTCGCCGACAACGGCACGTTGCGCTCCCTCTACGCGCGGCTCGCCGCGCTCGCGATCGAGCGGATCGCCTGGGACGCCGTCGTCGAGGTGCTCGACACGCTCGAGGCGTCGCCGCACACCGTCTGAGGCCGTCTCTCCCGTACGCTGGAGGAAGAGACGGATCGCAAGCGGAGGTGCAGAGATGGCGCGCGACGACTCCCCCCAGCACGACGTGCTCGCCTACGCGGCGCAGATCGCCGCCCGCGCCTGGCAGGAAGCCGAGACGCCGCAACCGCTCGTCCCGGCGTCGAGCTGGTGCGCCTACCGCGTCACGCTCGCGCTGCCGCCGTCGCTCGACGACCGGCAGCGCGAGCGGCTCGAGGAGACCGTCGCGCGCACGCTCCCCGGCGTCGCCGTCGCCACGACGACGACGCTCGGGGACGCGGTCACCAGAATCTCCTTCCGGAAGCCCCACCTTCAAGTGTGAGGGGGAAGGGTGGCTTCCATTGCACCCCCTAACTCCTCATGTCATGTGCGATACTGTGTTCATGCACAGGGCAGAAACCGTCGTGCTCAAGCTGCGTTCCCCGAGCAAGGCCAAGCGAGCTTGGCTTGACCAGACCGCTGAAGCGTTCCGCCAGGGAACGCAGTTGGGCCTCGACTTCGCCTTGAGTCACCGAACCAGTTCTCGAGGGAAGATTCATACCGCCACCTACGCGCAGAGTCGCAGCTTGGGGTTACCTTCCGAGTACACCCGCATGGCTGTCAATTAGATCGTGCAGCTTGCGAGAAGCTACTTTGGGTCGCGGAAGGTGACATGGAAGGCGGGCAAGCCGACAGCAAGGCGTCACCAGGGAATCGGGCTGGGGGTCAACGCTTACCGAGTCGTGGGTACGACCCTGCGCGTGTCCACTGGTGCCCGTGGGCAGTACCTCTGGCTGCCGCTGTGCGTCCCACCGCGCTGGAGAGACAAGCTCCAGTACATCAAGGGCGACGCTCGTCTCTTCAAGCGCGGCGAGGACTGGTACGTCATGCTCCCCCTCAAGGTGCCTAGCACGTCGACCGTCTGTGACGAGGGCGGTGAGACGACCGTCATCGGCGTGGACCTGGGCATCGTTCGTCTGGCTGTTGCCAAGACCCCGAACAGGGTCAAGGTCTGGAACGGGACGCCTATCCGCTACCGTCGCGAGCGGTTCGCGCGCCTCCGCCAGCGCTACCAACGCCACCGCCGTACCGACCGCGTGCGGGCGATGAAGGGCAAGGAGCAGCGCTGGATGCGCGACGTGAACCACAAGCTGAGCCGCGAGTTGGTTGATATCGCCTCCAGCTACCCAAACCCCGTCATCGCTTTGGAGTCCCTGGACGGCATCCGCGATCGCGTGCGGGGCTCGAAGCGGTTCAACCGCATGGTCTCCTCGTGGGCGTTCCGACAGCTCGCGGACTTCATCGCCTACAAGGCGGCGAAGGCGGGCGTGCACGTGGTCTACGTGAACCCGAAGCGCGCCTCCCGCACGTGCCCTCGGTGCGTCTACGGCTCCCGTTCCAATCGTCCGATGCAAGGCGACTTCCGATGTGTCGCCTGCGGCTACCGAGCCAATGCAGGCGTAGTAGCGGCCATGAACATCGCTGGCGTCGCGGCTAGCCTGCTGCGCCATGGGCCGCCTGACACGGCCCGGCCCGCTGAGGGCCAGCCTGGTCTCGTTGGGGACTGAGTCGATGGAGTGAAGGCATTGGCTTCGGCTCATGCAGACTCCAACCTCGCAAGTCCCATGAAGGGAGCCCTGGGTTTTAGCCCTGGGGAGGATGTCAGTCGCAACCGCACGGCGGCGGTGAGGCAGGCGCGGAGCGCCGCCCACCCCTGCGCGAGCGGGCGCGGCGCGACCCGCTTCTGCAGCCGCGTGAGCGTCGTCTGCAGCACGAGCGGCGTGAGGCGGTCGAGCCGCTTCCGTCCGAGCGCCTCGACGAACGGTTGCAACGTGCGTACGTGCGTCGCGCGTGCTCGGCTTGTGCGGCGTCGCTGCGAGCCAGCGCTCGACCCACTCCGCGAGCGTGATCGACTGCGGGAGCTGCAGCGTGCCAAGACCGACGTCGCGTTGGAGCGCGGCGAGGAGCTGACGCGCTTCGCGCTCGCTCGTTGCGTAGCGCATGATGCGCTTGCCCCCGATGCTGAGGCGTGCAACCCAACGCCCGTCTGTCCGCCGCTGGTAGACAGAGCCAGTGCTCGACACGACTCCTCCCTCCAACCGTCGCGCCAGGGGGGGGAGGAGGGCATAGCACACATCGTATAGCGATATAGCCCATGCTATATGCTGACAGCAGCTTGACAGCAGCTGTGTCCCGTGGACGGCCGCGCCTCTGTGCGGAATCGTGCGACAGCTCGCCGTGGAGCGTTGCGGATGACGCGTGGAAGAAGGGCAAGACCCTGCGGACGGTGGCGCCCCCGGCAGGACTCGAACCTGCGACACGCGGTTTAGGACACCGCTGCTCTATCCACCTGAGCTACGAGGGCAACAACGACACGGGGCGCGTTCATCTCAGTATACCGCGTCGCTCCGTTCGCCTCCGCTGTTGTCGCCGCGTTGTGCTAGGAACGACCGAACGTCCGAGCGGGCGGTGTTACCTGGCAGCCTCCGCGCTACACGAGAACCGTCGTGCCAGAGATGGCGATCCAGCGAGAAATCGCGGCCGCGTGGAGCGTGCCGCGGCAAAACCGGACAAGGCGCGCGTACGCCGTTCATGCCGCGATGCGTCCTCCGGCAAGAGAGCCGCCGCCTGGGTAAGACAGATGGTAGGAGGATACTCAGGCAGGTAGCGTCTCGGCGGCGGCCGGCAGAGGTTGCAGTCTGCCCACGAGATCGGCCGCGGCCGCGCAGCGCTTCTCCGCGAGCACGCTGGCAAGCTCCTGCGCGAGCCGCGCGAAGATCGCCGGCCCCTCCTGCCGGTAGGCCGTGCCAACCTGTACCGCGCTCGCACCCGCAAGCAGAAACTCGGCAATGTCGCGGCCCGTGTAGACGCCACCTACGCCGATGATCGGGATCGCGCCGTCCAGCAACTCGTAGAAGGCGCGCACATTGGCCAGCGCGATCGGTTTGACGAACGCGCCCCCCAGTCCGCCGAAGCCGCCTTTGGGATGGATCAAGGGCCGTTCGTGCTCGAGATCGATGACCAGCGCGTTCGGTACCGAGTTGATCACCGTGATGAAATCGATGCCCGTCTCACGCAGGAGCGCTGCGACGCGCTCTTGGTGAACGCGGTCGAAGTAGGGCGGCAGCTTCACGCCGAGCGGCCGGTGGCAAACGGCGCGCGCCTCGCGCAGCAGCCGCGCCAGCGCGTCGACATCGTAGGCGATGATCGGGTGCCCCGGCAGGTTCGGGCAGGAGAGGTTCGCCTCGATCAGGTCGAAAGCGGCGCTCGCGGCGCGCGCGATCGCGGGCACAAGCTCGCCCGGTTCGACCGCGGCGACGCTCGCGATCACGGGCTTGCCGAGCGCGCGCAGAAGCTCGCTGAACTCGCAATAGGCATCGACGCCGAGGTTGGGCAGCCCCATGGCGTTGATCGAACCCTGCGGCAGGTCGGCGTAGCGCGGTTCGGGGTTGCCCTGGCGCGGAGCCAGCGTCATCGACTTGGTGACGACCGCTCCCGCTGCCGAGCGGGCGAGGTCCGTCAGCTCCGCGAACGTGGTGCAGAGCGGCCCCGAGGCGTTCATGATGCAGGGATCGAGGCGTACGCCCGCGATCGTCGTCCCCAGGTCGAACATCGGCCGCTCCTCTGCCGTCTCAGACAGCACCGCTGCTTTTATATAACGCATCTTCGTGCCGCGCGCCCGCGCGGCTTTCCCGGAAAGCCGGCGATCCGGCATAAGAAGCGGCCCAAACGGGGAGAGAACGCGCCGGCCGCAGAAACAGCGATGCGCCCACAAGGGGCGCACCGGCGAACATCATGATGCGTACGGTGGAGATAGGGGGATTCGAACCCCCGACCTCTGCGATGCGAACGCAGCGCTCTCCCAATTGAGCTATATCCCCGTCACTTCCAACCTAGCAGCGCCTCTGTGGCAGCGTCAAGGCTGCATCAAGGGGGCGTCCGCTCACCGGAGGAGCGGCCGGGCAGAAAGGCTCACGGGGGTTGACAGCGGGTGCCGCTATCTGTAGATTGCACATAGGTGATCACCTGCCGGTGTCGAGAGCGCCGGAGACATGGCCAGCATCAAGCTTAGCAAGGAGCAAAGACGTGGCAACCACCCAGCAGACCGCCGAGAAGACCCCCGCGCAGGCGTTGATCGAAGCGAACGTCGCCCTGTTCAACACCCTGATCGAGGCGGGATACAAAGCACAGACGCGCTCGCTGAACGTGGCGCGTGTGTTCGTCGAGGCCGCCGGCCGCCAGCAGGAGACTGCGCGCAAGTACATGCAGCAGCTCTTCAATCCCGCGTTGCCCTGGTACTCCCCCGAGCGGGCCAGCATCGTGACGGCCGCGCTGGCCGAGAACGGCAACGAGCTGCTGCGCGTCAGCCGTGAGTACATCGACGAGCTGAACGCTGCTGCCGCCGAGAACCGCCAGACCATCGAGACGATCGTCCGCCAGATCGGCAAGGCGCGTGAGGCGCAGCAGGCGCTGATCGGCGGCGGCTTCGACTGGGTACGCACCTTCGCGCGCAATACCGCCGCAGCGGCCGCGAAGACCGAGGCCTAACTCCACTCACCTACGGCATCCCGCCGAATAGAGCGGGCCTCGCGATGCCGCGAGGCCCGCTCGTTTTGCTGGCATACCCTCGCACCGACTTTGCGCTTTCCGTCACAAAGTGTGCGCCGGCATGCGCCTTCTGCGGCACGCTTGCGTGTATGCGCAGTTCTGCGTACGATTTGAGCGTCTCCTCGGCTGAAATCGTCTGTTCGCGCAAGGCGTGGCCGCGCGCCGCGGAGATCTCCGCGATTGTCACCGCTTCGCCAGCGCAGGAGGGATCGCTCATGGATGGCGTCAAGACCCCTGCAGAGCCTCGCTGCGTGCACCACTGGCGGATCGAGTCCCCCTCCGGGGCGGTAAGCCATGGAGTCTGCCGCAAGTGCGGCGAAGAGCGCGATTTCCGCAACAGCGAGACGGAGCATCCGTATCGCCTCCAACGCACCAAACGTCCTTGAGCGCCTTACCGCCTCCCTCGCCACGTGTCATGGCAAGCGCCCTGTAGCCGGCAGCGGTGCGCTTTGTGCCCGTCTGCACGGTTGGTTGGGTGTCCCGCCGGCCTATCCGCTTCGGCCCGGGCACAACACTGGAGGCGGTTTTGCCGGGGTGACGCATGCCGCACTCCGGGGCTGTATGTCGCCCAGTCTGTCCGGCATCACGGTTGCAAGGTCTCGCGACGGCGTAGGGCGCCTGGCCAGGCGCGGTGGGATCGGGCCTATAGGCTTTTTCTCTCGGAGGCGCTCGCTTCTGCTGTGCCTCTTGTGCGCTAGCTATGCTCAGGCGGAGGTGAGCCCGCCGAGGTAGGCAGCGGTGACGCGCTCGTCCCGCGCAAGGTCGGCGGCACGCCCGGCAAGGACGATCTGCCCCGTCTCCAGGACGTAGGCCTCGTCGCTAATTGCCAGCGCCTTGCGCGCGTTCTGTTCCACGAGCAGGATCGTGCGCCCCTCGGCGTGCAGGTCGCGCAGGATGTTGAAGACCTGCGTCACTACCTGTGGCGCCAGACCCATGCTTGGCTCGTCCAGCAGGAGCAGGCGTGGCCGGGCGACGAGCGCGCGCGCGATCGCCAGCATCTGCTGCTCGCCGCCGGAGAGGCTGCCGGCGGGGAGATGCTGCCGTTCGCCGAGGATGGGGAAGCGCTCCATCATCGCGCGCACGTCGGCCATCACCGCGGCGCGGTCGGGGCGCGCGTAGCCGCCCAGTTCGAGGTTATCGCGCACAGTGAGCGTGGCGAGGATCTGCCGCCCCTCGGGCACGAGGACGAGCCCGCGCTGCACCAGTTCAGCCGAACGCTTGCCGGCGATCTCGCGCCCGGCGAAACGGATATGCCCGCGCGCGGGACGCAGCAGGCCGGCGATGGCATTCAGCGTCGTGGTTTTGCCGGCGCCGTTCGCGCCGACCAGGCTGACGAGCGCGCCCTCGTCTACGCGCAACGAGATGCCGCGCACGGCTTCGACCTGGCCGTAGCGCACGACGAGGTCCTCGATCAGCAGCAGCGGCGCGCTCACGCTAGCCCGTCTCCTCGTCGGTGCCGAGATACGCGGCGATCACCTCCGGATCGCGCGTCACCTCCGCTGGCGTGCCGTGCGCGATCACGCGGCCGAAGTTGAGCACGGTCACGCGGTCGCACACGTCCATCACGAGCTGCACGTTGTGCTCAACGAGCAAGATCGTCAGCCCCTGTGCCGCCAGATCGCGCATCAATTCTCCCAACGCCGCCGCCTCGGTGTGGTTCATGCCCGCTGCCGGCTCGTCCAGCAGCAGCAGCCGCGGGTGCGAAGCGAGCGCGCGCGCGATCTCCAGCCGCCGCTGGTCGCCGTAGGAAAGCGCGGCAGCGGGCACGCGCGCGCGCCCCTGCAGCCCGACGCGCGCCAGCAGCGCTTCAGCCTCGGCATGCAACCGCGCCGATTCCGCCCGGCCGCGTGGCGCGAAGACCAGTCGTTCGACCAGGGTTTCACGGCGCAGCAGGTGCTGGCCCACCGTTACGTTGTCCAGCACGCTCATCTTCGCGAAGAGGCGGATGTTCTGGTGCGTGCGCCGTACGCCCAACGCGGCGATCTTGTGCGGCGGCAGCTGGTCGATACGTCGGTCGAGCAGATGGATCGTGCCGCCATCGGCGCGCAGCAGCCCGGAGATGATGTTGATCACCGTCGTTTTGCCCGCGCCGTTCGGCCCGATCAGCCCTTGCACGTGCCCGGCCTCGATCTGGAAGCTGACCGATTCAACGGCGTGTACGCCGCCGAACGCCTTGCGCACGTTTTCAACCACAAGCAGTGGCCGTGACGCGGTCTCCTTGGGCGTCGGTGCGCTGGCGCGTTCGGAAGGCATCATCGTGCGGGCAATCCCTTCGGCGGCGAGTGTCGGGGTGGGCAGCGCGCCGCTCAGGGGCCGGCACGGGCGCGCTGCGTCGCGATCGCGGTCGTTTGCCGCCGCCGCCATGGGCGGAAACGCGCGATCGAGACGAGCCCTTCGGGCAGGAAAAGGATCACTAGCAACAGCACGATGCCGCTGGCAAGTGCGCGGTCCGGGCCGGGCTGAACGCCCAGCGAGGTGAACTGGCGCAAGATATCCGGCAGGGCTGTGATCAGCGCCGCGCCGATCACCGGGCCGATGAAGACGTTCATGCCCCCCACGACTGCGTAGACGAGGATATCGACGGCGGTGGAGAAGCCGTAATCGTTCGGATCGACGATGTAGCGCAGGTGTGCCTGCAGGCTGCCCGCGATACCGGCGATGAACGCGCCCGCGACGAACACGGCGACTTTGTACGCCGTGACGTTGATCCCCATCGTGGCGGAGGCCGCTTCATCCTGGCGGATGGCCTCCATCGCGTAGCCGGCGCGGGAGCGGCGCAGCCGCCAGCAGATGAAGAGCAGGAGCACCAGCGCCAGGTAGATGTGCCACCAGGTGGTTTTGCGCGGCACGCCATCGATGCCGAGCGCGCCGCCCGCGTACGACCAGTTGATGAAGAAGATGCGCACGACCTCGCCGAAGCCGATCGTGGCGATGGCGAGAAAGACGCCGCGCAGGCGAAGCACCGGCAAGCCCAGCGGTACGGCGGTGGTTGCCGCGAGCACGCCGCCGGCGAGAACTACGAGCGGAAACGGCCAGTGCGCGCGCATGGTGAGCAGCGCGCCGGTGTAGGCGCCGATCCCCATAAACGCCGCGTTCGCCAGCGAGAGCAGACCCGTTGCTAGCGTGAAATACAGGCTGATCGCGAGGATGGCGTTGATGCCACCCACCTGGATGAGCGCGCTGTGCTGCGTATAGAAAGCGTGCAACGCTCCCAGCATGGCGCTAGACCTCGCGCACCAGCCGCCGCCCGAACAGGCCGCGCGGGCGGAGAAGCAAGATCGCGAACAGCACGATAAAGGCAACCGCATCGCGCGTGTTCGACCCCAGTTGCGCGACGCTCGCGACCTCGACCAGGCCCAGGAGGAAGCCACCCAGCACAGCGCCGGGAATGCTGCCCATGCCGCCGAGCACGATCACCGATAGCCCCTTCAGTTCGACGGCGTGGCCCATGCCCGGCGCGACCGAGTTGTACACCAGTCCGTACATCACGCCCGCGATACCGCCCAGCGCCGACGAGATTGCGAACGAGACCAGCACCACGCGCTCGACATCGATGCCAAGGACACGCGCCGCACGTTCGTTCTCGGCCACGGCGCGCATCGCCTTGCCCAGGCGGGTGTAGCGTACGAGCGCCTGCAGGCCCAGCGTCAGCACCAGCGCGCCGGCGACGATCACCGCCTGCAGCAGCGTGAACGCGGCGCTACCGATGTGAAATGTGTGGTCGGGAAAGGTGTTGAGCGGAAAGCGCGAGGTGCGCGCGCCGTACCAGCGCAGCGCCAGCGCTTCGAGAATCGCCGCGAAGGCGATCGTGCTGATCAGCGTCGAGAAGTAGGTGTCGGGCCGGCGCCGCAGCGGGCGATAGGCGATGTAGTAGATGAGGATGCCCAGCACACCCGCGATCGCGGTGGCGAAGAGCAGCGCCGGCCCGAAGTTCCACTTCCATTTGAGTACGGCCTGCAGCGCGGCGAAGGCAGCCATCATGAACACGGCCTGGTGCGCCAGGTTCAAGATGTCCAGAATGCCGAACACCAGCGTGTAGCCAACGGCGAACAGCGCGTAGATACTACCCGCAAAGATGCCGTTGACGATTTGTTGCGCCACGCTGCCCTGCCTTCGCGCGCTACTGCAGCGGCACGAACTGACCGTTCTTCACGATCTGGATCACCGCCTGGTGCTGCGCGTCCCGGCCTGGCGTGAAGTTGAACGTGCCTAGCACCGTGGGGAAGTCCTTGATCTTGAGCAACCCGGAGCGGATCCCCTCGCGGTCGGTGCTGTTCGCGAGCTTCATCGCCTCTGCCAGGATGTACACGCCCGTGTACGCCTGCGCGGCGAACTGATCGGGCGGGCTGCCATACTTGGCCTGGTAGGCCTGGATGAACTTCTTGCTCAGCGGATTATCGCTGGCCGAGTTCCACGCCGCGCCCACGATCACCCCTTCAGCCGCATCGCCAGCGTTTTTAATGAAGGCGGGCGAGTTGAAGCCGTTGCCGCCGATGATCGGCTGCGTCAGACCGAGCTTGCGCGCCTGCGTGGCGATGCCGACGGCCGGATCGAGCAACGCTGAGACGACGATCACGTCCGGCTTGGCGTTCTTCACGTTCGTGAGCTGGGCGGAGAAGTCTTTATCGTTGGTCGAGAACGTCTCCGTGTCGACGATCTTGACGTTGTTCTTATCCAACGCGCCCTTGAAGGCGTTGTAGCCCGCCTTGCTGAAGGCGTCATCGTTGGCGTACATGACGGCCGCCGTCTTGTAGTTCAGCTTCTGCAGCGAGACTTGCACTGTTTGCGGCACGACGTCGGCCTCGGCCAGAGAATCGCGGAAAATGTAATCGCCGATCGTCGTGATGCCCTCGCCGGTGTTGGAGACGCCGAGCACCGGCACCTTCGCCTGCTGCGCGATCGGATCGGCCGCGAGCGCCGAGTTGGAGAGCGTGGGGCCGAGGATCGCTGCCACCTTGTCGCTGTTGATGAACTGCTGGAAGACGTTGATCGCCTGGTCTTTGGCGCTGGCGTCATCGTCGACGATCAGATCGATCTTGACGCCCGGCACGTAGTTCGAGGCGTTGATCTCATCGACGGCGAGTTGCGCACCGTTCTTCTGCGTGGCGCCGTACTGCGCCGCTGCACCGGTGAGGCTGAACGCCGCGCCGATCTTGACCGTCTTGGCCGGACCGCTAGGCGTGGCCGCCGCCGCGCTCGCCGCCGCGGCCGAGGTTGTTGCCGCAGCGGGCGTGGCGGCCCGCGTAGCGCTCGCGGCTGTTGCCGGCGCGGCCTGCGTCGCCGCCGCGCTGGCTGGCTTGTTGGCGTTGTTGGCCGTTTTATTGTTGTTGCTGCCGCAGGCCGCTAGCGCAATGACGATCGCACCGAGCGCCGCGGTGCGAAGCGCAACCGTGCGTATGTTTTTCACGCGATCCTTCCCTCCTTCCGTCCTCTTGCTACGAGGAGATAGCACGTTATCTTATCGTTCATGCACTATAGACAGCCGTTGAAGTCAGGGTCAATGCGGCCTGTGAGCGAGTGGGTTGGCCGCCTGCTTGCTCCGTAAGCTCGTGTCGCGCATCGTGAGGCAGGAGCACACGGCCGGCGGGAGCCATCCGGCCTGCAGAGCGGAGTGCAAGACGATGCAGTTCGAACTGACCGAAAACCAGCGCTTGATTCAAGACACGGCGCGGCGCTTTGCACAGCGCGAAATCGCCCCCTATGTGCGCGACAACGAGCACAACGACCGCTTCCCGATCGAGATCATGCGCAAGATGGCGCCGCTGGGGCTGCTGGGTGGACCGATCGCCGAACGCTACGGCGGTGCCGGCATCGACAGCATCAGCTACACGCTGATCTGCGAGGAGATCGCCAAGGCGAGCCCCTCGGTGTTCACCTCCGCGCTGACGGTGCAGGTCTCGCTCGTGGGCCAGACGATCGAGCGCTGGGGCAACGAGGAGCAGAAGTGTTGCTACCTGCCGAAGCTGTGCAGCGGCGAGTGGGTGGGGGCGTACGCTCTGACCGAGCCTGATCATGGCAGCGATCCGCAGTCGATGGAGACAATGGCCACGCGCGATGGCGACGACTGGGTGCTGAACGGCAGCAAGATGTGGACGAGTAACGGCGCCATCGCCGACGTGATCATCGTTTTTGCGCAGACGCAACGCGGCGCCCGCGCGAAGGGGATCGGCGCCTTCCTCGTCCATACCGATACACCGGGTTTCTCGGCGCGGACGATCGAGGGGAAGATGGGGCTGGGCGCCTCGAACACGGCGGCGCTGTTCTTTGACAACGTGCGCGTGCCCCGCTCGCGCCAGCTAGGCGAGATTGGGCGTGGCTTCCATATCGCGATGACGGCGCTCGATGCCGGCCGCCTCAGCACCGCCGCCGCGGCGGTGGGCATCGCACAGGGCTGCGTCGAGGCTTGCATCAGCTATGCGAAACAACGTCAGCAATTCGGTAAACCGATCGCTGGCCACCAGCTGATCCAGGAGCTGATCGCCGACATGGCGACGGAGACGGAGGCGGCGCGACTGCTGGTGCACCGTGCGGCAGCGATGAAGGACGCTGGCACGGTAACGCCGCTGCAGCTCTCAATGGCGAAGTACTACGCCGCCGAGTGCGCCGTGCGCGCCGCACGCAACGCGATCCAGGTGCATGGCGGCGTGGGCTACGTCAACGAATACCCCGTGGAGCGCTACCTGCGCGACGCGATCGCGATCGGCTTGTACGAGGGTACATCGCAGATCCAGAAGCTGATCATCGGTCGCGAGCTGACCGGGATCGCCGCCTTCGCCTGAGCCACGTCGTTCTCAGCCGCCTTCGAGCCAGGCGACGATGCGGGGAAAGTCATCGTCGAGCAGGGCACGCGCTTCACGCAGGAACTCGCGCCACTGGGAGCAGGTTTGCAGGTCGGGATGATCGGCGAAAGCGAGCGGGTAAGCGTCGCCTGAGCGATAGCCGCGCCAGGACGGCTTGCGCATGATGTGGACGTAGATTGTACTCCCGTCGTCGGTGAAGACGACGCGGTCGAGCGCGTCGCGGGCGAGGTCGCCGCGACCGATGGCGCACAGGCGTCGCCGCAGGTCGCGCTCGATGCTGCGCAGCGAGGGCATGCCATCTCCGCCGGGCGCGTGAGCGCCGAGGTTTGACCGAATGGGGCAGTGTGCTACCCTCCGTAGGGTACACGTTCTGCCATCGTCCCGTGCTGCGCGATCATCCCCTGCCCAGCCCCGATGCGCGAACGGCACCCGAGAAGTCTGCCGGAGGCGTGCACGTGGCGTACGCGGATAAGACGCTGACCTGTGTCGAGTGCAAGAAGGAGTTTCTGTTCTCAGCACGCGATCAGGAGTTCCACGCGAGCAAGGGGTTTACCAACGAACCGAAGCGCTGCCCCGCCTGCCGTCAGGCGCGGCGCGCAGCGCGTGGCGAGACGACGAACGGAAACGCTGCCCCGGTCTACACCGGCCCGCGCGCGCGCGGCGGCGCCCGCCCGACACGCGGCCCGGCGCGCAACGGTCGGCCGCGGCGTCCGCGCGAGGAGGACGACGCGCGTGAGCGCGAGACCGTTCACGGCCCGCGCTCGTTTGCTGCGGATGGCGGCGCGTACACGGCCCCGTGCGCTGCCTGCGGCACGGAAACGACCGTGGCGGCCGCTGGCGGCGCGCACATGGTGCTCTGCCCGGCCTGCTACGACAAGCTGGCGGCGATTGCGCGCGCGTGAATCGTCCCGATGAAGCGGGGTGCCGCGCTCGTCGTGATTTGCTAGCCTGAAAGCGGTACAGCATCCGCTGGAGGACCACCGTGACGACCGCCGCGCCAGCGCCACCTCAGGCTCGTCCTGCAGCCACGATCCTGCTTGTCGAAGACGAACCGACCTTCGCCCGCGCCGTGCGGCTCGCGCTCGAGCGCGAAGGGTATCGTGTGCTCTGGGCGCCCGATGGTCCCACGGCGCTGCAAACCTTCCGCCGCGAGCACGCCGATCTCATCCTGCTCGACCTGATGCTACCGGGCATCGACGGTTTCGAGATCTGCCGGGCGGTGCGCCAGCGTTCGCACGTGCCGATCTTGATTACCACGGCACGTAGCGCCGAGAGCGATTGCGTGCTCGGCCTCGACCTCGGCGCCGATGATTACCTCGTCAAGCCGTTTGGTCTGCGTGAGCTGGTGGCGCGTACGCGCGCGCTGCTGCGACGGGCGACGATCCACGAGCGCGAGCCGGAAAGCGACGCACCGCTGGAGTTCGGGCCGCTGCGCATCCACCCACGCGAACGCCGCGCCTACGTGCGCGATGTGCCGCTCAGGCTACGCCGCCGTGAGTTCGATCTCCTGCTTTTCTTCATGCGGCATCCAAATCAGGTTTTCTCCCGCGATCAGTTGCTGGAAAAGGTCTGGGGGTACGACTTCGAGGGTGAGCCGCGCACCGTGGACGTGCACATCCGCATGCTGCGCGAGAAGATCGAGCGCGATCCCGCCAACCCCGAACTGCTCCTCACGATCCGCAACGTTGGCTACACGCTGCAGGCGTAAACGCCTTCACGGCGCTGTTTCCCGAACCTGTGCGCGGCATGGTGCCGCGCATCTTTTATGCCGTATGCCGTATGCTGCCACGCTCGGAGTCGCCGGATGCGCGCTTGCCCCTCCAACGACGGCGTGCCGCGCTTCTCCGCTGCGCAACGTGCTCCGAACACCGAGGCGAGTTTATCAGCGATAACGGTGGGATAACATGCGCTTCCTACCCTGGGAGCGGAGACCAGCATGCTGGCCCGGTACCCTGCCGCCCGTGGCGGCAATCTACAGAAGGAGGCACGCTTGGCTACGAGCCTCGGAAAACGCAACTCCCTACTTGCCGGCGCCGCCGCGCTCGTCCTTACCGCGGCACTAGCGGTGGGCTGCGGCTCGAACAACAACAACGCTGGCAACAACAAGAACACCGCCGCGCCCAGCGCAACGCAGGCGGCCGCGAGCGTGGCCGCGACAACCACAACTGCACCGATCACGGCTGCTGCAACCACGACCGCGCCGACCGCGGCGGCAACAGCCGCGAAGACCGCAACGCCGGCCGCGGCGACCTCGCCGACTGCGAGTACCCTGTCGATGTGTCCGCCAGCCGATATGGCTACCTCGCTCTCCGGCGCGGGGTCGACCTTCGATAACCCGCTCTTCAGCAAGCTGTTCGACGTCTACAACCAGCAGTGCAAGCTCCAAGTCAACTATCAGTCCGTGGGCAGTGGTGCCGGGATCGAGCAGTTGACGAAGAAGACGGTCAACTTCGGCGCGACCGATGCGCCGATGACCGACGACCAGATTAAAGCCGCCGGCGGCGATATCCTGCACATTCCGGTGACGATCGGTCCGGTCTCGGTTGCCTACAACCTGCCGGGAGTCAAATCGGGTCTCAAGCTGAGCGGCGACGTGCTCGCCAAGATCTACCTGGGCACAATCAAGAAGTGGAACGATCCGGCGATCGCGCAGCTCAACCCAGACCTCAAGCTGCCCGACCTCGATATCACCGTGGTTCATCGCTCTGATGGCAGTGGCACCACGTTCATCTTCACCAGCTACCTCTCGGCGATCAGCGATGACTGGAAGACAAAGGTTGGCGCGAGCACGTCGGTGAACTGGCCCACCGGGGCTGGTGGCAAGGGTAGCGAAGGCGTGGCCGGCCTCGTGAAGCAAACGCCCGGCGGCATCGGCTACTTCGAGTACGCTTACGCCACGCAGAACAACCTGACCGTCGTGGCGATGCAGAACAAGGACGGCAAGTTCGTTGAGCCGTCGGTTGACGGCGCGAGCGCCGCCGCGGGCACGGCCGCGAACAGCCTGCCGGCGGACCTGCGCGCGACCTTCGTCAACGCGCCCGGCCCCACGAGCTATCCGATCTCGGGCTTTAGCTGGGTCGTGATCAACCAGAACCAGACCGATCAGAAGGTCGCGACGTCGCTCGTCTACCTGCTGTGGTGGGTGACGCATCAGGGGCAGAGCTACTCCAAAGATCTGCAGTACGCGCCACTCCCCGATCAGGTCGTCAAGCTCGACGAAGGCCAGCTGAAGAAGGTCATGGTCAATGGCAAGCCGGTGATCCCGCAGTAGGCGGGCCCGGGGCCTCAGGAGCATCGCATGGCGTTCAGCGCGGAGAGTGAGTGAACGAGGAGATGAGTAGCAGCCCCCTCGCCGCTAGACGAGAAGAGACACGGCGAGCGCTGCGTGGCCGCCGCGGCCAGTGGTCGGAGCGAGGCTTTCGCTTGGCGACGCTGGTCGCGGCGTTGCTCGTGCTCGCGGTCGTCGTCGGCCTTGGTATCGATCTTGCCTGGGAGTCGCGTGATGCGATCGCGCGGTTCGGGGCGAAGTTCCTCGTCACGCGCACGTGGGATCCGGTCCATCAGCAGTTTGGGGCGCTGCCGTACATCTATGGCACGATTGTGACCTCGCTGATCGCGATTGTGCTGGCGTTCTTCGTGGGCGTGGGCGCAGCGCTCTTCCTCACCGATCTTTGCCCGCGTCGGCTGCGGACGCCGCTCGCCTCGCTGGTCGAACTGCTGGCGGCGATCCCCAGCGTGGTCTACGGCCTGTGGGGCATCTTCGTGCTGGCGCCGTTGCTGCGCACCGACGTGGAGCCGTTTCTTCATCGTGTCTTCGGCCCGATCCCGGTGCTGGGGTCGATCTTCAGTGGCCCACAGATCGGCATTGGCTTGTTGGCTGGTGGCGTGATCCTTGCGATCATGATCCTGCCAACGGTGACGGCGATCGCGCGCGACGTGATCCGTGCCGTGCCAGTCGAGCAACGCGAGGCGGCGTACGCCCTCGGCGCCACACGCTGGGAGGTACTCTCGCGCGTGGTGCTGCCATACGCGCGGAGCGGTGTGCTTGGCGCGGTGATCCTCGGCCTCGGACGCGCGCTCGGAGAGACGATCGCCGTCACGATGGTGATCGGCGGCCGGCCGCAGATCACGCACTCGCTGTTCTCGCTGGGCTACACGATTGCGGCCGTGATCGCCAACGAGTTCGCCGAGGCAACGTATCAGCTCTACCTCTCGTCGCTGTTCGAGCTGGGGCTGATCCTGCTCGCAATCACGATGCTGCTCAACATCTGCGCGCGCGTGCTGGTCTGGCGCATTACACGCAGCGCGGTTGGGACGGTAGCCCTATGAGCGTGACGGGATTCCAAAGCGGCAGCCGGCGCTCGGCCTTCGCCACGGCGGCGCTCGATCGACGCCGGCTCGTCGACCGGGTCATGCAAGCGTTGCTGGTGCTGGCGATCGCGATCGCGATCGTGCCGCTGATCGCCGTCCTCGGCTATGTGCTCGCGAAGGGCATCCCTGGGTTGCGCATCACCTTGTTCACCAAACTACCGCGACCGGTCGACCTTGGTGGCGGCGGCATGGCGAACTCGATGATCGGCTCGCTCATCATGGTGGGGCTCGCCAGCGTACTGGGCGTACTGATCGGCGTTGGCGGAGGGATTTACCTCGCCGAGTACGGGCATGGACGGTTAGCGGCCGCGATCCGTTTCTTTGCCGACGTGCTCAGCGGCATCCCCTCGATCACCGTGGGCCTGTTCGTGTACGTGCTGCTCGTTGTACCGCTGCATAGCTTCTCGGCGCTGGCAGGTGCGGTGGCGCTGGCGATCCTGATGCTGCCGTTGGTGATGCGCACGACCGAGGAGATGATGCGACTGGTACCGGAAACGCTGCGTGAAGCAAGTCTCGCTCTGGGCGTGCCGCGCTGGCGCACGATCGTCAGTGTGGTGCTGCCGGCCGCGCTGGAAGGGATCATCACTGGCACGCTGCTGGCGATCGCGCGCGTGGCCGGCGAGACCGCTCCTCTACTCTTCACGGCGTTCGGCAACGAGTTCTGGCAGCGTTCACTGCTCAAACCGATCGATGCTGTCCCGCTGCGCGTCTTCAAATATGCGATCGGTCCGTACGACGTCTGGCACAAGCTTGCGCAGGCTGGTGCGCTGGTGCTCATCCTGTTCGTGCTGGTGCTCGGTGTCGCTGCGCGCTGGATCGCCGGTCGCAGGCGGCTATCGGAACGGTAGGGAACGGTTGAGAGTGGCGGAGAACGAAAGCGTGATGATCAACGAGCAAGAAGCGCGTCTGAATACCCCGGCGTTGCGCGTGGGGCAGTTCGCGAGCCAGGCAGCCGTTGCCGCACCAGCGGAAGCAACGGCAGCGAAGATGCAGGTCAAGAACCTGAACTTCTACTACGGCACCTTCCGCGCTCTCGAGGATATCTCGCTGGAGATTCCCGAGCGGCAGATCCTGGCGATCATCGGTCCGTCGGGCTGCGGCAAATCGACCTTCCTCCGCACGCTCAACCGCATGCAGGATCTCGTGCCCGGTGCGCGCGTCGAAGGGCAGGTGCTGCTCAACGGCGAAGACATCTACGCGCCCGATGTCGACCCCGTGGCGGTGCGGACGCACGTCGGCATGGTTTTCCAGCGCCCGAACCCGTTTCCCAAGTCGATCTACGACAACGTCGCCTTCGGGCCGCGTCTCCACCGGCGTTGCAAAGGGAAGGCGCTTGATGATCTGGTGGAGCAAAGTTTGCGGGCAGCGGCGCTGTGGGACGAGGTGAAGGACAAGCTGCACCGTTCGGCGTTCGCGCTCTCTGGCGGTCAGCAGCAGCGTCTGTGCATCGCACGGGCACTGGCGATGGAGCCGGATGTCCTGCTGATGGATGAGCCTGCCTCCGCGCTCGATCCGATCGCCACGTTGAAGATCGAGGAGCTCATGCTTGAGCTCGCGCAGCGGTACACGATCGTGATCGTCACGCACAACATGCAGCAGGCGGCCCGCGTCGCGCATCGCACGGCCTTCTTCATGGTCAACGAGAGGCGCGCCGGTTTTCTCGTCGAGTGCGACACCACGGCAACGATCTTCACCGCGCCGAAGGATAAGCGCACGGAGGAGTACATCACCGGCCGTTTCGGGTAAGCTCGATCTATCGTTCGCTCGGCGGATTGCCTCAGAGATGCGCGTATCCGTCGTGGAAGCAGGTTCGGCGCGGATGGTACGAACGGCCGTAGGGAAGGGTGGCGTCCTCGCACAACGGGGACGTGTTCGCCAGGCATGAGGGACGACGATGCTGCGCACGACGCTCGACCGCGAGCTGCGCGATATTCAGGATAACGTGCTGCTTCTAGGCAGCATGGCCGAGAAAGCGATCGAACGGGCGATGGACGCGCTCTCCCGCCGCGATCTGCTGCAGGCGCGCGAAGTCATCCGTGGCGACAAAGAGATCAACACCAAGCGCTTCGCCATCGAGGACGAATGCGTGCTGGTGATGGCGACGCAACAGCCCGTGGCCGCCGATCTGCGCGTGATCATCGCCGTGCTGAACATCATCAGCGATCTGGAGCGGATGGCCGACCACGCCGCCGGCATCGCGCGCATCGTGCTGCTGCTCGAAGGGGAGCCATATGTGCCGGAGATCCCCTACATCGCCGAGATGGCAGCGAAAGCGCGCACGATGCTGCACGATAGCCTGACCGCGTTCGTCGACCGCGACGTGCCTGGCGCGCAGCTGGTCTGTTCGCGCGATGACGAGGTCGATTCGCTCTACGACACCATCTATGCCGTGATCTTCAACCAGATGGTGCGCGATCCCTCGCTGATCGTGCCGCTGACGTATTACCTCTGGATCGCTCACAACCTCGAGCGCATCGCCGATCGCAGCACCAACATCGCTGAGCGCGTCGTCTATCTCGTCACCGGCAAGATGGATGAGGTCAACGCTTCGACTTATTAGACCCAACGGGCGACCGGGCGTCCGCGCGGGGGACACGAGCGCTCGCGTCCCCCGCGCGTTCTGTACCGAAGCGATGCGCCGAGCCTTCGCCGCTACGCCCTCAAGTGCTGGCGGAAGAAGGTGAGCACGCGGCCCCAGGCATCTTTCGCCGCCTCGGCGCGATAGCTTTCCCGCGTATCGTTGAAGAACGCATGCGGCGCGCCCGGGTAGACGATCACCTCGTGCGCCACGCTCGACCGATCGAGGCCGCGGCGCAACGCCTCGATCTTGTCGTGCGGTGTATAGTCGTCTTTTTCGCCGAAGATGGCGAGGATCGGCACTTTGAGGTTCGCGGCCTCCTCTTCGCTGGGGATGATCGTGCCGTAGAAAGGCGCCACCGCGCCCAGGCCGTCAGGATAGTGCACGGCCATGTACATCGTCAGGCCGCCGCCCATGCAGAAACCGGTCATGCCAACCTGCTTCGGCTGCACGTCGTCGCGGCTGTTAAGATAGGCGACAGCGCCGCGCATATCCTTGGCGGCCTCATCCTGGCGCAGCGCCATCATCAGCTTGGCGGCCTCGTCCGGCTCGGCGGTGACCTTGCCGTGGTAGAGGTCGGGCGCGAGCGCGATGAACCCCTCCTGCGCGAAGCGCCGCGTCACATCCTTGATGTGGTCGTCGAGCCCCCACCACTCTTGAATGACGATGACGCCGGGGTGCGGGCGGTCGTCGTCGGGCACGGCGAGGTAGCCGCTACCCGTCGCGCCGTTGCTAGGGAAGGTGACCATCTCGGTTTTCACCGCTGCTCCTCCTGTGTGCGAGCGCTGATGTTACGGCGATGGCAGTGGCTCGGGGCGGGGTAACACCACCGCCAGCCGGCCGGCCATCGCGGCTGCTTCCATATAGACCGCATCGGGCTGCAGTTCGTCTAGTTCCGCGCCGAGCAACGCCGCATCGTCTGGCGTGATGCAGCGCGCGATCCGCTCGCTCGCTTCGCTACCATCGAAAGCGGTGCGCACACGGGCGTGCTTCTGGTCCTCGGCGCGAACAACGCTGAAGAGCGCCGCACGCTGGCCGTCGTCGGCCTCGATCTGCACGCTCTGCACGTCGCCGGGCACGGCGCGTGGATGGCGGGCGGCGCGCAGCTCGATAACCACGTCGTGGCCGAAGCCGCGTAGACGCGCTCGTGCCGCCCCGGCAAAGGTGCGCTCGCCCATCTGCGACGGTTCCCAGTCGAGCCGCGAGGCCAGCCACCCCGCCAACAGCAGCGCCTGCGCCGTTCCGGGGGTATCGTTGCCGGTCGCGTGCTCGATGCGCACGCGGCGGATGTGCGGCAGCAGCGCCAGCGCCTGCGGCGGATCGAAGAGCTGGGCTATAAGCTCGCGCAGCGGCGCGACGCGGCCCCAGTTGAGGTCGCCGATCGCCGTGGCCTGCGCGTCGCTCTCGATGAAACGGCCGAGGCGGCTCAGCGTCTGTTCGAGGTACTGGAAGCGCGCCGAATCGACGAGCACACGGTCGCTCAGCTCGGCGAGGGCGAGGAAGGTGTCGTCGCGGAAGGGCGGGTCTCCGGTCCACCAGAGGAAAGTCGGCAGTTCGGAGATCAGCAGCGGCGCGACGATGCTGCGCAGTTGCGGCCCACCCGCGCCCGGCGCGTGCAGCCGGATCTCCTCGTAGCAGATGCGTCGTCCGGCGTCGAGCGAGCAAGCAGCGGAGATCGTTGCGTCGATCCCCTCGGCGCAGCGGCCCGTACCGCCGACGATCAGCATTGTTCGCGCCGGGTGCCTGCCTGCCAGCGCGGCGAGCGTGCCGTTGGCGATCTCGGCGTCGCGCTCCGACGCGGCGTAGACGACGAGGTTGGCGACGGTTTTGCGCGTGCCCGCGCGCCCTTCGAGCGCGACAGCGGCGCTGTTGTACTCCTTGCGTAGCGTTGTCAGCGCCCGTTCGATCCCCTGGATGTCGCTGGCCGTTAACTGCCAGAAGCCATCCGTCGCATCCGCGGTGGTGTGCGCGGTTTCGCCGTGCATCTCTGTTACCCTCCTGCGCCAATGGGCCGTGCCGGACGCGAGGCTCAAGGCGTGCGCCAGCGCCGGCCATCGCGTTCGATCAGCTCATCAGCGACGCGCGGCCCCCACGTTCCAGCTTCGTAATTGGGGAAGCGCGGCCGCTCGCGCTCGCTCTCCCAGAGGTCGAGCACGCATTGGAAAACCTTCCAGCCCTCTTCGACCTCGTCGCGCCGTTTGAACAGCGTCTGGTCGCCGACCATGCAGTCGAGCAGCAGCCGCTCGTACGCCTCCGGCGGCTCGACGAGGAAGCCGGCGCCGTAGGAGAAATCGAGGTTGACCGAGCGGATGCGCATCGCTGGGCCGGGCACCTTCGCGCCGATCGTCAGCGACATCCCTTCATCTGGCTGGATACGCAACGCGAGCGTGTTGGGCCGGAAGCCATCGCGCGCCTGCTCGCCGAACGCCTGATGAGGCGCTTGCTTGAACTGCACGGCGATCTCGCTGACGCGGCGCGGCATGCGCTTGCCGGTGCGTAGGTAGAACGGTACGCCTGCCCAGCGCCAGTTATCGACGAAGAGACGTGCGGCCACGTACGTCTCCGTCACCGAATCGGGCGCCACGTCTGGCTCCTGGCGGTAGCCGGGTACCTGGCGTCCCTCCACCCAGCCTGGCCCGTACTGCCCACGCACGACATCGGTGAGGCGATCATCGGCGCAGAGCGGGCGGATCGAGCGCAGCACCTTGACCTTCTCGTCGCGCACGCCGTTGGCGTCCACCGTTGCAGGTGGCTCCATCGCGACGAGTGTCATCAGCTGCATCAGATGGTTTTGCAGCATGTCGCGTAGCGCGCCGGCGCTGTCGTAGTAGCCACCACGCCCTTCTATGCCGATGCTCTCGGCGACGGTGATCTGAATATGGTCGATGTAGTTGCGGTTCCAGACGGGTTCGAATACGCCATTGGCGAAGCGCAGCACCAGCAGGTTCTGCACCGTTTCTTTGCCCAGGTAGTGATCGATGCGGTAAACCTGCTGCTCGCGAAAGACCTGCAACAGCTGATCGTTCAACGCCTTTGCGCTCTCGTAGTCGCGACCGAACGGCTTTTCGACGATGATGCGCGCGAAGGGGCCATCGTCTTGCTGGCGTGCTAAGCCCGCTTTGCCCAACCCCGCGATGATCGTGCTGAAGACCGTCGGCGGCGTTGCCAGGTAGAAGATGTGGTTACCCTGCGTGCCGCGCTCTTTGTCGACGCGCTCCAGCAGGTCGCGGAGCCGCGCGTACGTGCCATCGTCGCCGATATCGCCGGCGAGGTAGAAGAGGCCCGGCGCGAAGCTGTCCCACACGGCGGGTGCAGCCTTGCCGCTGCGCGAGAACTCGTCCACCGCTTTGCGCATCTCGGCCCGAAACTCGTCGTCGGTCATCTCCGAGCGGGAGACGCCAACGACGGTGAATTCGGGTGGAATCGCCTGTTCCAGGGCGAGGTTATACAGCGCTGGCAGCAACTTGCGACGGGTGAGGTCGCCCGAAGCGCCGAAAATGACCATGGTGACGGGCGGAGCCGTGCGCTCGCGGCGCTGGCCTTCGCGCAGCGGGTTCCGTTCGCGAGTCTGTAGCGGCTCGGGTTTGTCCAGCGTGGTCATGCCTGCTACGCACCCCCGACAGTTGCAACGGTTGCGGACGAACGCTTGCGGAGACTCACTCGTGCTGAACGGGGTGGCCTCCGAACTCGTTGCGCAGCG
>Ga0209061_1002108_pt1 | contig 27239 bp, 24 predicted proteins | sample Coa_R1_10_FD_187157 | JGI IMG/M metagenome (GOLD analysis project Ga0209061, IMG submission 187157) | Surface soil microbial communities from Centralia Pennsylvania, which are recovering from an underground coalmine fire - Coalmine... | ecosystem: Environmental > Terrestrial > Soil >... | reverse complement strand
CCAGCTCTGTGACGTGCTCGCTTACCTGCACGGCCTCACGCCGCCGATCATCTATCGCGACATGAAGCCGTCGAACGTGATGCTCACGCCGCGCGGCCGCGTGGTGCTGATCGACTTCGGCATCGCGCGCCTGTTCCGCGCCGCGCGCAAGGGCACGATGATCGGAACGTTGGGCTTCGCGCCGCCCGAGCAATACCAGGGCGCGGTCGATCCTCGCAGCGACATCTATTCGTTGGGCGCGACGCTACATTACATTCTGACCGGGCGCGACCCTGAAAAGTTTCCACCCTTCAGCTTCCCGCCGGTGCGCGACCTGCGGCCTGACGTGTCGAGCAATCTCGCCGGGGCGATCGATCGCGCGCTCAAATACGATGTAAACGCGCGCCCGCAATCTATCCAGGAATTCCGCGACATGATGCTCTACGGGCGCGGACTCACCGCCGAAAGCTCCGGCGTGAGCGGACGCACCGGCACGGCGGACCTTGTGATGCCTGCGGAGCCGTACCATACCGGCCCGGTTCGGCCGCGGCCCGCGCATCCGATGCGCCGCGCGATTGGAATCGCGTTAGTAGCGCTGATTCTGGGCGGCGGCGCGTTCGGTGCGACTTACATATACCGCAATCCCGCTCTTCAGAATCAGCTTGGAATCAAAGACTACATCGACAGTTTGCCCTGGAAACACGAAGAGCTGATCGCCGAGATCCGTAAGCACCCGCTTGATTTTCAGCGAATGACGCTAGCGCTTTCTACCCGCGAAGGCACGCCGCTGTCGCGCCCTCAATCGACCTTCAAGGATACCGACATCAACTCGGCGCATTACATGCAATGGAACGCATCGTTCATCAACAGGATGGCGGGACTCGAGGGGATCAACGACAAGATCGATGCGAGGTTCTATGACCCGGCGGGCCATCAGATTGCGATGAGCACAGCGAGCCGGTTCATCGGGCCGGCGGACAAGGCCGTCGATTTCAGCGGCGTCGTGTTGATGCCGGACGTCAGCACCAGGCCGGCTGGCGATTACAAGGTCGCGCTTTTCTCCAACGATCAACTCCTGGCCGAGCAGCGCTTCACAGTCACGCAAGACCTTGCGGCGCGTACCAGGGCGGGGACGTCGTCGTCCGCATCGGTCCCGGCGCCGGCGCCAGCACCGTCGGTGGATGAGAAGAAACGCGAGCGAGAGCTTGCGATGCTCGAGGAGCGCAGACGGCGCCCGCTCGAACTCAGGAGCATCCAATTTGTCAATACCACCAAGAGCGGCACCGAGCTTTCCGGTCCATCCACCAGCTTCAAGGTTTCCAAAGTGCTCTTCGTTGGGTGGCAGGTGTCGTTCGCCAATCGGCTGTTTGGACTGCAATCCAATGAATACCGGGTTGATGCCGCTTACATCGCGCCCAGCGGCGGGATGCTCGGCAGCGTTGATGACATCCAAGTGGTGCCGCGCACAGCCCGCACCGCGACCTTCAGCGGGCGCGTGGGCAACTCCGCTGGTGGCGCATTCCTGCCCGGCGTCTACACGGTAAATTTCTATCTCAACGGGCAATACTTCGCGCAGCGCAAGTTCCGGGTTGTCGAGGATGGACCGCCGCCGGCCTCGACGACGGCATCGTCGGGTATGAGCGGCGGCGCGATGGGCGGAGGTTTCCCAGCCTCGCCGCCGGTTGCCACCAGCGCGTTTCCGCCGCTCGACAGCCCGCTTCTGGCCCGCGGAGAAATCAACGGTATCGGCGGGCGTAACAACGTCGGTATGGAACTGCGGCTTCGTCCGCAGCCCAACGGCTTCCTGCACGGCGAGCTGGTGGTCAACGAGCCCGGCTACGGCCTCACCTCAATCGAGGGCTTCGTGCGCGGTAATCGCCTTCAGTTCCAGGTGCCATACGGAACCGAGACCTATTATTTCGAAGGCACACGCGCGAGCGATCATCTGAGCGGCACGTTCGAATCGACTCCCTCCGGCTCGCGCGGAACCTGGAGCACGGTGGCGAACTGATCTCGACAATCGATCCGGTTTCCGGCTCGGTTACGAACGGTGCTTGAACCGGAGCGTCGCTAGCTGCAATGCTGTGGGTGACCGATGGCTTCTAGCGTTTCTCGCGAAAAGCTCCTGTTCTATGCCGTGGCGGGCGGTCTAGGCGGCCTCGGTGCATGGGGCGCCGCTGAGCCCTTCCTTGGCATCCGCAGCGTTTACGGCCGCGACATCCTGCTCGGCGCGCTGATCGGGCTCTTTATCGCGGTCTTTCTCGCCTCGATCGAAGCGCTCAGCGTCGATCAATGGCGGCAGGCGATGCGCGGCACGAGCAGCGGCGCGGTTTTCGGCATTATAGGCGGCGCGGCGGGTCTGGTGGTCGGCGAGTATGCGTTCGATATCGTGGGTGGAACGCCCGGCCGGATAATCGGCTGGACGCTGCTGGGCCTGGTCGTCGGACTCGGCGCCGGATGGGCTACGCGATCGAATGCGCGCCGGCGCAACGGCGCAATTGGCGGAGTCATCGGCGGGGCTCTCGGCGGGTTTATTTACCAGATTCTCACCGCGATCTTCCCGCAGGCATTCGGCCGCGCCATCGCGATCATCGTGCTCGGCATGCTGATTGGATTTTTCATCGGGCTGGTCGGTGAGCTGCTCAAGCGGGGATGGCTGATGGTCGTGCGAAGCCAGAGCCGCAATGCGCGCGAAGGCCGCGAATACCCGCTGATTAAGCCGGTCACCACCATCGGGCGCGCCGAGGAAAGCGATGTCGGTCTGTTCGGTGACAGCAGTGTGATGCCGCAGCATGCGCTCATCCGGCGCGAAGGCCGCAACTTCGTGGTCAGTCCCGCAGGGGGCGGTCAGGTAATCGTGAATCGACAGCCGCTCGCAGGCCGACAGGTGCTGAAAAGCGGCGATCGCATCGAGGTTGGAGGAACACTGTTCCTGTTTCGTGATCGAGCGCAGGCCAGCGGCAGTTAGGCGGGGGAATCAGGTGCCGGATTCGGGGAGAGCATGGCTCGCGATGGTCGCTCTGACCGGCGCGCTATGGCTTGCCGGTTGCGCCCCGGCGGGACAGTCTTCGTTGAGCACGGCCGCGCCCGCCATCACCAACATTGAATATTACCCGTACCTGGTCAAAGGTTATCAGAATAGCTATCCCAAGCGGCGGATCTTGATTTTGATGCCTGTCGACGCTCATCAGGCGACCGCGATTTCGGGCGCCGCTGCAACTTCGTACCAGGGCAACACCGCGATCGGCATGACTGAAGATGCGACCGGTCGCGCGGTCGAGGAACTCTACGCCCCGCCGCTGGCGCCGGTGGTGCAGAACGCGATCCAGCAATCCGCGACCGAGGCGGGCTTGATCGCAACGCTTGCGCCCGATGCGGTCTACGTTCCGGCGAAAGACCTGAACGAGGATTACGTGCTCGAGAGCCGCATCGTCCGCTGCTGGGTGACGAAACGTCCAGGCCCGGGCGGCGACGCGGGCCCGGCCTGGTTCAGTGCAGCGGAATTCGCGGTCGAAGTGACAATCTATAAGCCGCCGTTCACGGTGCCATTCTGGCAGGGCAAGAGCGGCTCGAATTATGACGATCCGCCTGTGGACAGCAATGCGATCAGCCCCGAGGACGAGACCGCGATCTACGATCAGCCCGGGCAGGTGCTGTCGGTTGCGATGACGCGCGCGGTGGCCGGAATTTTCGACCGCACCGAGTTGTACGCGCTGGTGAATGACGATCGGATGTCCGCGCGCCGCTAAGTGGTTCGCTTCGCCGGCTACAAGAGCTGAACCGAACGGGGGCCTTAAGCCGCCCCCACTTGGAAGGTAGGACGCATGGCCCAGGACTCCCGCCAGACCGTCGAAATCCATCCGTCCCGAATCAAGCAGCGGATGCCGCCGTGCGCGCTGGTAATCTTCGGCGGCGCTGGCGACCTGAGCCATCGCAAGCTGCTGCCCGCGCTCTACAATCTTTCGATCGACAATGAACTGCCGGAGCATGTTGCGGTCGTCGGGTTTTCGATGGAGGATCTGAATGACGATTCCTACCGTCAATTCGCGCGCAGCGGGATCGAGCAGTTCTCGCGCCGGCCGCTCGATGAATCGCAGTGGAGCAGGTTCGCGCCGCTGCTGCATTTCGTGCGCGGCGACTTTACCGACGCTTCGACTTACAACGCACTGCGCACGCGCCTCGCGGAGATCGATCAGCAGGCCGGTACGCACGAAAATCGCGTCTTCTACTTCGCGATTCCACCCTCGTTCATCGACACCTGCTCGAACGGTCTAAAGGCAAGCGGCATGATTCAGCCGGCCGACGTCGAGCGGGCGCCATTCACGCGCGTCGTTGTGGAAAAGCCAATCGGCTCGGATCTGGCGAGCGCGCGCGAAATCAATGCACGGCTCGCGCGCTACTTCGACGAGAGCCAGATTTTCCGCATCGATCACTATCTCGGCAAGGAGACCGTCGAGAACCTGCTGGTATTGCGCTTTGCCAACTCGGTCTTCGAACCGCTGTGGTCATCGCACTTTGTCGATCACGTGCAGATCACGGTGGCCGAGCAGGAAGGGGTGGGCACGCGCGCCGCGTATTACGATCACGCTGGAGCGCTGCGCGATATGGTGCAGAGCCACCTGTTGCAGGTGTTGTGCATGATCGCGATGGAGGCGCCGCGCACCACGGCCGCCGACGCGGTGCGCGACTCGAAGCTCGATGTGTTGCGCTCGCTCAAACCGCTTGAAGGCGACGAAATCGGCCGCTTCGTCGTGCGCGGACAGTATGCCGAGGGCGTGGTCGCCGGCGAAAAGGTGAACGCCTATCGCAGCGAGGAGCACGTCGCGCCCGATTCGACCATCGAGACTTTCGTCGCGCTGCGCTGCTTCGTCGAGAACTGGCGCTGGGCGGGAGTGCCGTTTTACCTGCGCACCGGCAAGCGGATGCCGAAGCGGGCGAGCGAGATCGCGATCTACTTCAAGTCCGTGCCGCGCATCCTGTACAACAATCCGCCGCGCCCGCCGCTTGAGCCGAACGTCCTGGTGCTGCGGATTCAGCCCGACGAAGGTCTCGCGCTGAATATCATCTCGAAGCTGCCGGGCGCCGAAGTCCGGCTTGCGCCTGTCAAGGTCGATTTCCATTACACCACCGCGTCGCCCGAGGCGTATGAGACCTTGCTGCGCGATGTGATCCTCGGCGATCAGACGCTCTTCATGCGCCGCGATACGATCGAAGCCGCGTGGCAGTTCGTGCAGAACATTCTCGACGCCTGGGCGGAGGCGCCGAGCGAACCGCCGCTCTATCCCGCCGGATCATGGGGCCCGATCGAGTCGGCCCTGATGATCGCCGCGGACGGACGCGCCTGGCGCAATCCTTGACGCGGGACCGCTATGGCCGAACAAGTCATCCTAGCCGGCGATGTCGGCGGCACCAAGACTCATCTGGCGCTGTGGCGCGCGACGAGCAGCGGGCCGGAGCGGCTGCGGGATAGGGTTTATCGGACGACGGAGTTCCCAAGCCTCGAAGCGCTGTGCGCGGAATTTCTCAAAGGCTCCGGGCCCCCGGACGCCTTATGTTTCGGCGTGCCCGGACCGGTGATCGATGGCCGCAGCCAGCCGACCAACATCATGTGGAAGATCGAGCAGACATCACTGGCTGCGGCTTTCGGCTGCGCTTCGGTGCGTCTCATGAACGACCTCGAAGCAACCGCCTACGGCGTGTTGCATCTCAGGCAGGACGAATCGGTGATGCTGCAGGCGGGGGCTCGCCGCGCCGGCGCCAACATGGCAATCGCGGCCGCCGGGACCGGACTGGGCGAAGCCGCGCTGATTGCCGATCGGGATGGCGGCTATCTCGCGGTCGCGACCGAGGGCGGCCATTGCGATTTCGCGCCGCGCGGCGCGGAGCAGATCGAGCTGATGAAGTTCGTCGCTGCCGAGTTCGGCCATGCGAGTTATGAACGCGTGCTCTCCGGTCCCGGCCTTATGAACATCTATCGCTTCCTGCGCGAAAGCAGCGGCCCTCCGGAGCCTGATTGGCTGAAAGCGGAGCTCGAAAAAGCGGAAGATGAGGCTGCGGTTGTGAGCAAAGCTGCGCTTGACGATCGCGATCCGCTATGCGTTCGCGCGCTCGAGATGTTCGTTGAGATCTACGGCGCGGAGGCGGCCAACCTGGCGCTCAAGACGCTTGCAACCGGCGGCGTTTGGCTCGGCGGCGGAATCGCGCCGAAGATTTTGCCGATTCTCCAGCGCGGCGGGTTCGTCCGCGCCTTCAACGACAAAGGCCGGCTCGGCGAAATTTTGCGGCGCATCGAGGTGCGCGTCGTGATGAACGAGGCCGCGGCGCTCATCGGGGCGGCGTGGTGCGGTTTCGAGTTACTCCACCGTCAAGATTGAGCAAAAGATTCTCGAGAGGTGGTTATGACCAAGCGAGTACGTGAAATTCTGAGTTGGTATGATTCCGCAAACGTCGGCGTGCGCGCGAATCTCGCGCGGATGCTTAACCATGGACGGCTCGCCGGCAAGGGAAAGATGGTGATTCTGCCGGTCGACCAGGGTTTCGAGCACGGGCCGGCGCGCAGCTTCGCCGTGAATCCTCCCGCTTACAGCCCGCTGTATCATTTCCAGCTTGCGATCGACGCCGGTCTCAACGCCTACGCCGCGCCGCTCGGATTTCTCGAAGCCGGCGCAGCCGAGTTCGCCGGCGAAATCCCGCTCATCCTGAAGCTCAACAATCATGACCTGCTGGCCGAAGAGGACGATCCCGCGCCTGCGGTGACAGGCAGCGTCAAGGACGCGCTGCAGCTCGGATGCGCGGCGGTGGGCTATACAATCTACCCGGGCTCGCTCAAGGCCGGCCTGATGTACGAGGAATTGCGCGAGATCGCCGAAGAGGCGCAGGACCACGGGCTGGCGGTGGTGGTCTGGTCGTATCCGCGCGGTTCGGGACTCAGCAAGGATGGCGAGACCGCGCTCGATGTGGTCGCGTATGCCGCGCAAATCGCGGCGCAGCTCGGCGCACACATCATCAAGGTGAAGCTGCCGACGGCGCACCTCGAACAGCCGGCCGCGAAGAAGGTTTACGAAGATCTGAAAGTGCCGCTCGAACCGCTGGCCGCGCGCGTCCGGCACGTAGTGCAAAGCGCATTCGATGGCCGCCGCATCGTTATCTTCTCCGGCGGCGCGCGCGAGGACGACCAATCTTTGCTGGAGCAGGTCGGCGCGATTCACGAGGGCGGCGGGTTCGGCTCGATCATCGGGCGCAACTCGTTTCAACGTCCACGCCAGGCGGCGATCGAGCTGCTCGGCAAAATCATCGACATCTACGCGCGCTGATTTCCAACCGCGATGGAGCGGAGCATGCAATACGGCGATTACCAGTTCCTCAAGTTCGAGCGGCACGATCCGGGAATCCTGCTGATTACACTCAACCGGCCAGATGTCCTCAATGCGACCAACAGCCGCCTGCATTGGGAGCTGAGCCAGGTCTGGAAGGACATCGGCGAGGATGACGAAACGCGCGTCGCGCTGGTGACCGGCGCAGGCAAGGCTTTCTCGGTCGGCGGCGATTTTGAGCTGATCGACAAAGTCGTTGGCCGCCACGATGAAATCGTCCGGATTTGGCGCGAAGCGGGCGACATCGTCTACAACATGATCAATCTCGACAAGCCGATCGTCTCCGCGATTAACGGGACTGCCGTCGGAGCGGGACTGGCGGTCGCGCTGCTCGCCGATATCAGTATCGCCGCCGACAACATGCGCATCACCGACGGCCACATCCGGCTCGGCGTCGCCGCCGGCGACCATTCGGTGATCATCTGGCCGCTGCTGTGCGGGATGGCGAAGGCGAAGTACTACCTGCTGACCGCCGATTTCATCGATGGCAAGGAGGCCGAGCGCATCGGACTGGTAAGCCGCTGCGTGCCGGCGGCGGAGTTGATGGACCGCGCGTTCGAGGTCGCGCGCAAGCTGGGCAGCGGTCCGCAGCATTCGATCCGCTTTACGAAGCGCAGCCTGAATCACTGGCTCAGGATGGCCGGGCCGGCCTTCGATGCATCGCTCGCGCTCGAGATGATCGAATTCTTCGGCGCGGACGTGGCCGAGGGCGTCGAAGCAGTCAAGCAGCGGCGGCCGCCTGCGTTTCCGAGCGCGCGTCAGCGATAGCAACCTCGCCGGTACACTCTGAATTGAAGCGCCGGATGCTCCCGCGATGCCATCGGACTGCCGCTTTATGCTAATCAACGGTGGCTCGCATATTTCTGAATCAAGGGAGGGTTCGGAAAAATGGGTGGGAATGGCCGCTGGTGGTATCTACCGGTGATCGTGACTGCGGCTACGCTGGGTGGCGCCGCGTCCAACCTGCTGCTCAGCTCGGGCTCCGCGTTCGGCGCGGTCAAGCATCATCACGTTGCTGCGCTCAAAAGCATCGACGCGCAAACCGTGACGGCTCGGGAATTCGTGATGGTCGACAATGGCGGCAACAAGCGCGCGCAGATTCACATGATGGACGAGTCGGCGGGGCCATCGTTCGATCTCTACGATCCCAACGGCACGATGCGCGTCTCGCTCGCGGTCACTCCGCGCGGTGTCGCCCGGGTCCGCTTTTACAATGCTGAAGGAAATCCACAGGCCGCCCTTGGCATCGCGCCCAACGATCGTCCCGGACTCGCCCTGATGGATAAGAAGCGCAACCTGCGCGCGACTGTCGAGGTTAGCGAGCAGGGCGCTCCGACCCTGCGTTTGTTCGGCGAAAAAGGGACGCAGGCGGGAATCGACGTGACACCCGACGGATTGCCGGGCGTGGTGCTGCTGAATCCGGACGGAAAGACCGTTGCCGCCATGACTGTCGGCAATGACGGCAAAGGTGCGGTCACGCTCTACGATGCATCTGGGCAAGTTATCGGCGGATTGCCTTAAGTTTGGACATCGCTTTGCGCGGCAACTGTTTTTTGGCATACTCCGCGCTTTGAAAGCACTTCGCTGCCCAGGGGGAATTTACGATGAAACGGCTCGCTAAAATGGGGGCTTGTCTGGCGATTGGTTCGATGATGGCGTTCGGCTTCTCGGCGCCGAACGCGCGCGCCGCTCGCGGCGTGAAGACCGATTGCACGAAGGTGATGCAGGAGCTTGACTCCGGCAAAAAGCCCAAGGAAGTCGCCGCGGACATGAAGATTTCGGTGTCGACGGTCTACAAGTGCCGGCGGCGCGCTCACGAGACCACCGGCGGCGGCCCGGCCCATATGGGCAGCCATCCGAAAGCGACCGCGACGCCGGCAGCGACGCATTAGTTAACCACAGGGCCCGGCGGCTCTGATGAATTGCGTTTTTCGATGCCTTGCGAACTGTGTGAGCTTCGCGAGTACACGCAGCATTATTGCCGCTTCACGCATCCGTTTCGATTCACGATCCTCGAATGCGATTCATGCGGCACGCCGATGGCCGTGCTCGGGGAGCATCGCTCCGAGGCGAGCGATTTCGAGCGTGCGTTCATGGTCGAAGCGCTGACGGTTGTCGCGCGGTTCCGTTATGGCGACGGCCGTTTCGTTATGGATGAGGTGATGCGGCAGATTCCCGACCATTGCCATATTCACGCGCGGCCGCTTCCAGACTGGGCGCATTAGCGCTCATCGTGGCAAACCCGATGAGTAGTCGGTTGAACGCCTCTCTGCCGCGCCATCGTGTGCCATATCGGTTGAAATTTTTTGATGGCATGCCTATTTGGTAACAACCCGTCTTATGGTATATGCGCGGGCACATGACCTGCGCATCCAGGTTGGCCTTCGGGAGGGGGCCCGCCTTTTTTAGTTCAGGAGGTTCGGGGGAGAATGACAAGCGGTACAGTCAAGTGGTTCAGCCCCAAGAAGGGCTATGGGTTCATCACGATGGAGGACGGCCAGGAAGTTTTCGTCCACTACACCGCGATCGACGGGAACGGCTTTCGTTCGCTCGAGCAGGGTGAACGAGTGAAGTTCGAGGTCGCCCAGGGCCCGAAAGGCCTGCAAGCCTCGAACGTCGTTCGCGCGCAAGCCTAGCGCGCCTTTCGACTATATTTACCGCCGCTTGCCGACCCCGCGGGCGCGCCGCTGATTATCAGACGCCAATGCGGTGGCATCGGCAGATGGCGGCACGTTCCTAGGCCAGCATCGGCTCGAGCTTCTTCAGCGGTGGCTCGAGCCGCTGGCGATCCTGGAGCACACCCAGGAATGGATCCCGGCCGAGTCGCTCCATCCGTGCAGGCATCGTTTTGATCGTGAACTTGCGCGGGTCGAGATTTGGTTTGAGTTCGTCCCACGTAATCGGCGCAGAGACCGGAGCGCCCGGCCATGGCCTGACCGCGAATGGCGCGGCGATCGTCTTGCCGTGGCCGAGTTGCAGGTAATCGATGTAGGCGCGCCCCCGGCGTGAGCCCGGCCGGGCGAGTGTCGCATGCTCGGGCATCCGCTGGACGACCACTCGCGCCACCAGTTCCGAAAACATCCGCGCGTGCTCGTAGGTGTAGCTTGTCTCGAGTCCGACCATCACGTGGATTCCCATCTGACCCGAGGTCTTGAGGTACGGGCGCATCCCGATTTCGCGCAGCACCGCGCCGACCTCGTTCGCAACCCTGATCGCGGCGACCGTCGTCGACTCCTTGCTGTCGATATCGAACAGCAGCCAATCCGGATTTTCGAGATGTGGTACGCGCGAAGCCCAGATATGAATCGGAATCACGCCCAAGTTAGCCATGTAAGCGATCGCTTCCGCGCTTTCGAGGATAAAGTACGAAATCCATCGATGAGCGTCGCGCGAGTAGATTTTTTCCCGGCGAATCCACGACGGCGCGAACGATGGCGCATCCTTCTGGTAGAAGCTCTTGCCCTTGAATCCGTCCGGATAGCGCGTCAGCACCACCGGACGATCCTTGAGGTAGGGGAGCATCCAATGCGCAATCGCCAGGTAGTAACTAATCAGGTCGCCCTTGGTGTAGCCCTCCTCGGGCCAGAAGATCTTCTCAGGATGCGTGATCTGAAACGTGCGTTGTGCTCGCACGGGCGCAATATCCTTCTCGGCCGTGACCCGCGAAGTTGATGCGGGCTGCGGTTTCGATCGACGCTGCTCTTCTTCAGTTGGCGTGTATTCCAGGCGACACTCCCTCGGATCGGCGTCATCGAGCATGCGGACGAACGCCGGATGCCGCAGTACGCCGCCCTCGGTCCATTCAGCGTAGCGCACCTCACATACCAGCTCCGGGCGGCAGAAGTGTGCGCCGCGCGGAACCGTAGGCTCGCCGGCGCGATGAGGCCGAAACGGCGATCGATCGATCGCGATCGATTTAATCCGCCGGCTGATCGAAGTCAGCGACCCTCCGTCGAAGCCGGTCCCCGCGCGCCCCACAAAGCGCAAACGATCGTCATCCTCGTATTGGCCGAGCAGCAGCGCGCCGAATCCCGATCGGCTACCGGCCGGATCGGTCCATCCGCCAATCACGAAGCGTCCAAGCCGCGGACATTTAATTTTGAGCCAGTCACCGGTTCGGCGTCCGGAATACTTCGAGTCCCGGCGCTTGGCGATAATCCCTTCGAGTCCCGAATCGGCGGCGAGTGCGTAAAACTCGCGCCCGTGCTCGACCACGTGGTCGCAGTAACGCAGAATGCCGTCGCCGCGCACCATCCGCGCCAGGATCGCCTTGCGATTCTCGAGCGCGATGCCGCGCAGGTCATAGCCCGCGACACTCAGTAAATCGAAGGCGTAACAGGTCGCCGGTTGCTCGATCGCGAGCCGCTCGATCTCAGCGGCGTTTGTGATGCCGATGCGCCGCTGGAGCATCCGGAAGCTCGCCTTTCCGAACTCATCCAAAACGACGATCTCGCCGTCAATGACGAAGCGCTCAAACGGGAGGCGACTCATCGCCAGCGTCACCTCGGGATAACGCGTCGTGATTTCCGCGCTGCTGCGGCCATAGAGCCGCACTTCGCCGCCGTCGCGAATTGCGATCATGCGCACGCCGTCGTACTTGATCTCGAACAGCCACGCCGCGCTGTCGAACGCCTCGCCGTGCAGCCGTGCAAGTGTGAGCGGGAACGACTTCACGCTCGGCGGCGCGAGAAGCCGCGGCGCCTTGAGCTGTGCGGCCGCGCGCTCGATCTCGGCGGCAATCTCCCCGCTCGCCGCCATCTCCTCGACCGTGAGCCCCGACAGCACAGATCGGGGACGCATTATTTCGAGGTCGTCCGTGCTCGCCCATTCGTCGCGTTTTTTGATCAGCAGCCAATTCTCTTTGTCAGACGGGCCGCGTTGCCCGGGCGTTCCGCGCGTACGGACAAGTGTAAATGCGCCGTGCAGCTTGAACCCGTGCAGCTCGATGTCCACCTTGCCGTCGCGGATGCTCCGTGCGACGTCGCCGGGCGGACTGATCGCGCGATAGTATCCGCGATCCCACACGATTACCGAGCCGGCGCCGTAATTTCCCGGCGGGATGACACCCTCGAAATTGCCGTAATCTAGCGGATGGTCCTCGACCATCACGGCGAGATGCTTCCGCGCAGGATCGAGCGATGGACCCTTCGGCACTGCCCACGATCGCAGCACGCCTTCCATCTCGAGCCGGAAGTCATAATGGAGCCGCCGCGCCGAATGTTTCTGGACAACGAACAGACCGCCATCGATACGGCGGCTCGCGCCCGGCGGGCCGAACGGCTCGGGCGTCCGATCAGGACTGCGCTTCTCGTGGTAGGTATCGAGCGCCATTTTCGCCTTACATTTGCCTTTGGAGATTTCTGTTGCGGACCCGCTGAGTGGGGCTGTTTCCGGACCTCGGGTAAGCTACGATTTCCGTCCGGAGGCGCACCTTCCCATGGCAGCACGGCCAATCGCCAACGGCAATATCTCATTCGGCCTCGTGTCGATTCCCGTCGCCGTCTTTCCCGCGACCTCCTCCAAATCGGTCAGCTTTCATCTGCTGCATGCCAAGGACAAAAGCCGTATCCAGCAGCGCATCTACTGTCCTGTCGATGACGCGATCATCGATCGCAGCGAACTCGTGCGCGGATACGAAGTCGAGAAGGGCCGCTACGTGGTCTTCACTGATGAAGAGCTCAAGGACCTTGAGGCGCGCCACGACCATGCGATCCAAATCGCCGAGTTCCTACCGCTTGCGGCGGTCGATCCGATCTATTTCGAGAATGGCTATTTTCTCGGATGCGAGCCCGGCTCCGCCAAAGCCTATCGATTGCTCACCGAAGCGATGACCACGATGCAGCGCGTGGCGCTCGGAACCTTCACAATGCGCGGCAAGGAGCATCTCGTTATCGTTCGTCCATACCAGGACGGCCTGATGCTGCATACGGTTTATTATGCTGATGAAGTCCGTTCGATCGCCGATATCGATCGCGGCCAGAACGAAAGCGTCAAGGCCGCTGAGATGAACCTCGCCAAGCGTCTGATCGAGGATCTGGCAACGAAAAAATTCGAGCCGGAAAAGTATCACGACACCTACCGCGAACGCGTCCGGGAAGCCGCGCAAAAGAAGCTCGAAGGTCAGCAGGTCACCGAGGCGCCGACCGAGCCCCGCCACGCCCAGGTCATCGATCTGATGTCCGCACTCAAAGCATCGCTCGAAAAGCGCGGCAAAAGCGTTGCATCGGCTAAAGGCGAGGCTGCGCCGCAGACGCGAAGACAGGCATCGACACGTCCCCGCGGCGAGCGCCGCCGGAGCGGCAGTAAGGGCTGATCGCGAGGCCTCCCACCGTGGGAAAATCACCGACCATGAGGTCGGTTTTTGACTCTCGCCTGCTTACTGTGCGATATAGGCGGCATGCGGCTCGTGTCCTGTTCACGGTCCGCAAATCCGCTCGGCGCGGTGATCGATGAGCCGACGCTACAGCAAGGTCGTACTGACCCGCGAACCGCCGCACGCTCGCGCACGCGACGCTCTGATCGAAGCCGGCTATGAAGTTACCGTCGGTCCTTTCAATTGGTACAGCGGCGGCGATCCAAACAGCGAAGAATTGATCAACCTCATCGGCGACGCCGATGCGGCGCTGGTCTGCCCGCGCGACAAGATCGACGCGCGCGTGATCGAGGCCTGTCCCAATCTCCAGGTTCTGGTCTGCGCGGTGATCGGCGTCGACAAGATCGATCAGGAAGCGGCTACGCGCCGCGGCGTCCTGGTCTGCAACAGTCCCGCGCCCGAAAACTTCATCGGCCTTGCCGAAGCGACCATCGGGCTGATCGTCGTGTTGATGAAGGGACTCAAGCGCAACGAAGCCGAGGCGCGCGATGGTATCTGGTATCGGGTCGAAAATCGCGGTCTCATGATGCAGGGCCGGACCGTCGGTTTGGTCGGACTTGGACGCGTCGCTCAGGAGACCGCGCAACGGCTCGCAGGATGGGGGATGCGCCTGATCGGCTACGATCCGTACGTCGACGCTGACGCGGCGCGCCGCTTCGGAGTCGAGAAGGTCGAACTTGAAGACCTGCTGGCGCAATCCGATGTAGTGAGCCTCCATGTCGTCCTCACCTCCGAAACCCGAGACCTCATCTCGATGCGCGAGCTCAAGCTTATGAAGCCGCAAGCGTACCTTGTGAACACCGCCCGCGGGGGCGTCGTCAACGAGGCCGACCTCGCCGTGGCGCTTAATCAGGATGTAATCGCGGGCGCAGCACTCGACGTCTTCGTGAATGAGCCCCTGGAACGCGACAGTCCGCTGCTAAAAGTAGATCCCAGAAAGCTGATTATCACGCCGCATATCATCGGCCACGGCCAGAACGTCGAGGCCGGCGGCTTCGACATGGCGGTGGACACGATCCGCTCCATCCTGAGCGGCAAGGTTCCAAAGACGGTGAAGAACAGCGCGGCGATCGATCGATGGCGCGCGCGGTTTCATGCCTGATCAATTCAAATAGCCACTGGCCCATCGACAACGGCCGTGGGAGAGGAGTGAGTACTATGGCAGCATCAGTTACGGCGCGAAGTGAATCCAAGTCCGCCCGTGTTCGAGCGCGCCTGAACCATCCGATCATCGACTCCGACGGCCATACGTTCGAACTAATGCCGGTGATGCTCGACTATCTGAAGGCGGTCGGCGGCGACCGCGTCGTGCACGGCTGGAAAACCGCCTTTCACGGCACCTTTCAGGATCCACGCTGGAAATCTTTCACGATGGAGGAGCGGCGCGAGCGGCGCGCGATGCGTCCGACGTGGCGCGGCCTTCCGGCGCGCAATACGGTCGACCTCGCGACCGCGGTGATGCCGAAGTTGCTATACGAGCGGCTCGGCGAGATGGGACTTGACTACTCAGTCGTTTATCCGACGCTGGCTTTTCTCGCGATCGAAGTTGCCGACGAGGAAGTCCGGCGCGCCGCATGCCGCGCGATCAACGACATGCGCGCCGACATGTTCCGCGATTACAGCGACCGGCTGACGACTGCCGCGACCATCCCGATGCATACGCCGCAGGAAGCAATCGCAGAACTCGAGCATTGCGTAAAAGACCTCGGCCTCAAAAGCGCGATGGTCGCGAGTTATGTGCGCCGGCCGATCGCGGCGGTCGAAAAGCGCTTCAACGGCGTCAGCGCCTGGGCATACTGGATGGACACGTTTGGGCTCGACAGCGAATACGATTACGATCCGTTTTGGGCAAAATGCCTCGAGCTCGGCATCTCGCCGACCTTCCATTCGGTCGGCTACGGATGGGGCACGCGCCAGTCGATTACCAATTACGTACACAATCATCTCGGCAACTTCGCGGCCAGCGCCGAGGCGGTATGCAGATCGTTGCTGCTGGGCGGTGTGCCGAAGCGCTTTCCGAAACTCACTTTCGCTTTCCTCGAAGGCGGTATCCCGTGGGCGCGGACGCTCTTTTGCGATTTGATATCGCACTGGCATAAGCGCAACCGCGAGGGAATCGAGAACTACAATCCCGCGTTGGTCGACAAGTCGCGATTTCTCGAGCTCGCCGGCCGTTACGGCGACAGATTCATCGCAGGGCGTTCCGATCGGGTGCTGGGCTCGCTGATGGAATCGATGGAGATCGGCGAGGATCGCGAACTGAACGACGAATGGGCGCCGAGCGGCATTCGCTCGCCTGAGGACATCCGCGACATCTTCGTCAATCAATTTTATTTCGGCTGCGAGGGCGATGATCCGCTGAACGCTATGGCGTTTCGTCCGCACGGCACTCCCATGAATGTGCGGCTCAATGCGCTCTACGGCTCGGACATCGGGCATTGGGATGTTCCTGACATGTCGGAAGTGGCCGAGGAGGCTTATGAACTCGTGGAAGACGGCCTGATTACTGCCGAAGAGCTGCGCGAGTTCGTGTTCGTTAACGCCGTGAAGTTCTGGACCTCGACCAATCCGAAGTTTTTCGAAGGCACGGCAGTTGAGAGCGACGTGAACAAGCTGGTCGCGAACGGCTGGAAGTAGGTATTCAACTGACTCGCATTAAACCGCTGTGGCTTACGAGTGAGTAATCGCAGATGAACCGGAACGGTCTCTCGAAATCAGCGGTCGTACGCGCGGGCCTGGACCATCCGATTATTGACTCGGACGGTCATACGGTCGAGAACGCATTGATCCTTTCTGAATATATAGAGTCACTCGCGGGACCGAAGCTTGCGCAGGATTTTCGCGAGCGGTTTCGCAGCCGCGATCAGCGGTTTACGAGGCTTTCGGCTGACGAGCATCGCGCACATCGGATAACGCGCCTGCCGTGGTGGGCGATTCCGGCCCGCAACACGGTCGATCGCGCGACCGCGATGCTCCCGAAGTTGCTTTACGAGCGAATGGGCGAGTTGGGACTCGACTACTCAGTGCTATATACAACGGTCGGATTTCACGCGATTGGACTTCCCGACGATGAATTACGGCGCGCCGCCTGCCGCGCGTTGAATCAGATGCGCGCCGACATGGTGAAGGGCCTGGAGGACCGCCTGACCGCGGCGGCCGTGATACCCATGCATACGCCCGACGAAGCGATCGCGGAGCTGGAGTACGCGGTCGAAGAGCTCGGGATGAAGACCGCGATGGTCGCGAGTTACGTCAAGCGCCCGATTCCGGCGCTCGCCCGCAAGCATCCGGACGCCAACGCATATGCATACTGGCTCGACGTCTATGGCCTCGACAGCGACTACGACTACGATCCCTTCTGGGCGAAATGTGTCGAGCTCGGAATCAATCCCACGTTTCACTCGCTCGGCTACACGTGGGGCAGCCGGCAATCGATTTCGAACTACGTCTACAATCATATCGGCAGTTTCGCGGCGAGCGCCGAGGCGGTTTGCAAAGGGCTCGTGCTCGGCGGCGTTCCCAAACGTTTTCCGATGCTCCGCTTTGCGTTTCTTGAAGGCGGCATTCCGTGGGCGGTGTCGCTCTATTGCGATTTGATCGCGCACTGGCACAAGCGCAATCGCGAAGCGGTCGAGCGTTACAATCCGGATGCGATCGATCGCAGGTTGATGGCCGATTTGACGCGGCGTTACGGACGGCGGAAGTGCGAGGGCGATGCGAGCATGGTGGTCGACAATTACTCGTTTCTGCCGATCACGGATGAATACCCGTTCGTGCTCGACGAGTTCGCGCAAAGCGGAATTCACGGCCCCGAAGACATCCGGGATATTTTTGTGAACCAATTATATTTCGGATGCGAAGGCGACGACCCGCTGAATGCGATGGCGTTCCACCCGAACGGGATACCCTTCGAGATTCGCTTCAACGCGCTTTATGGGTCCGATATCGGGCATTGGGATGTGCCCGAGATGTCGGAGGTCGCGGAGGAAGCGTACGAGCTGGTCGAGCGCGGACTAATCTCGAAGGAGAACCTGCGTCAGTTCGTGTTCGGCCATGCGGTGAAGTTCTGGACCGCGAATCGCCCGGATTTTTTCCGGGGCACCGCGGTGGAGACGCAGGTTTCGCAATTCCTGGACGCCGGAGCCAATTCCATTAGCTGACGCGCTGATTACTCTACTCAGTACGGCCGGGCGGCGGGGCCGAGGATCTCGCGCGCGACGAGCAGCTTCATGATCTGCGCCGTGCCGTCACCGATCTCGAGCCCGATCACATCACGGAGCCGCTGCTGATGCGGCAGATCGAGGCTGTAGCCGAAATGACCGTGCAGGAGGAGGCATTGGTGAATCACCTCTACTGCAAGTTCGGGAGCCCACCATTTGCATCCGGCGGCGAGCCATCCGTGCGGCGCGCCGCGATCGCGAAGCCATAAGGCCTCGTAACAGAGCAGGCGCGCGGCGCGGAGTTTGACCGCCGCCTCCGCGAGCGGAAACGAGACGCCCTCAAAGCGGGCGAGCGTGCTCCCGAACGCCTGGCGTCCGGTCACATAGGCGCAGGTCTCCTCCAGGCTCTGCCCGGCCGCGCCGAGGCACATCAGGCCGATCAGCGCGCGGCTGAAATCGAAGCCCTGCATCACTTGGACAAAGCCGGCGCCTTCCGGCCCGATTCGCATTGCGGCCGGCACACGCACCGAATCGAAAAACAACGACCCGCGCCCGACGGCGCGTGAGCCGAGATCCTTGAAGCGCGTGCGCGTGATGCCGGAGCCGTTGAGATCGACGTAGAACGCGCTCACGCCGCGCGCTCCGGAATCCGCCGCGCCGGTGCGGGCCATCACCAGCGCGCCGTCGGCCGCCGAGGCAAACGAAATCGAGCTCTTTTCGCCGTCAAGGACGTAGTGGTCGCCGTCGCGGCGCGCATTGAGCTTCACATGCGCCGCATCGGAACCTGCGCCGGGCTCGGTGACGGCGAGAGCGGCGAGCGTCTCACCCCGGCAGATCGACGGCAGGATCGCGGCGCGCTGAGCATCGTCGCCGTGACGGGCGATGATCGCGCCGACCAGCGCCGAGAGCAGCAATACATACGCGGCGTTGAAGTCGGCTCGCGCGATCTCTTCATGCGCGATTCCGAGCGCGACGTAGTCGAGATTGTTACCACCGAAGCGCGGCTCGACCATCGGCGCGAGCAGACCCATCGCGCCCAGTTGGCGAACCAGCTCGCGCGGCAGATCGGCATCCCGATCGCGCGAAGCGTAGAACGGCGCCAGCTCGCGCGCGCCGAAATCGCGCAGCGTCGATTGCATCAACTTGTGATCCGCGGAAAATTCGAAATCCATCGACCGTGACCTCGTCGGCTCCATCACGAGCCGTGATGTGGATTGCGATCGGACGGAGAGGGGCGGCGGTTCAGGGGCTCGCGCCGGCCGGCGGTGCGCTCTTCAGATATTGCGGAAGGTCGCTAAGGCCGCCGCCCGAGGGCGGCGTTACCGAGGGCTGGTCGGGCGCGTCGCCCGCCGCCTCTTCCATCACACGGCGCATCACGTCCTGCTGCATTTCCTTGGGGGACATCGCGGGCTGCAGTCCCTGTCCGCGCTCGAACTTGACGCGCTCCTCGGGAGTCATCTGGAGCCAAATCTGGCTCGCCTGCGCGGAGTTGCCGCGCTTGAGCGCTTCAAGAAAATGCTGCTGGGGAGTCTCAGCCTGGTTATGAGAGCATCCGCCGAGAGCGGCTGCCAGCGCGATTACCAGCGCCACGCCTGAAGCCCTGACCACGTGAGGATGATCCTCGAACGGTCGGGGCCATTCAAGCGGGTTCGATCGTCAGAAGGTTACGACGCTGCGGATCGATTTACCCGCATGCATCAGGTCAAACGCCTCGTTGATCTTCTCGACCGGCATCACGTGTGTAATGAGGTCATCGATGTTGATGCGGCCCTCCATATACCAGTCGACGATTTTGGGTACATCGCGGCGGCTGCGTGCGCCGCCGAAAGCGGTGCCTTTCCACGTCCGTCCAGTAATGAGCTGGAACGGGCGCGTTGAAATCTCCTGGCCGGCGCCAGCCACGCCGATGATCACGGAAGTTCCCCAGCCGCGATGGCAGCATTCGAGCGCCTGGCGCATCAGCTTGACGTTGCCGACGCACTCGAAGGAGAAATCAGCGCCGCCGCCGGTCAGATCGATCAGGTACGGGACCAGGTCCCCCTCAATCTCGTCGGGATTGACGAAATGAGTCATCCCGAATTTTTCTGCGATCGCCTTACGGCCAGAGTTGAGATCGATCCCGACGATCATCCCCGCGCCAGCAAGCCTCGCGCCTTGAATCACGTTCAAGCCGATGCCGCCGAGGCCGAAGACCACCACTGTATCGCCGACCTGCACCTTCGCAGTGTTGATCACCGCTCCGATGCCGGTCGTCACGCCGCATCCGATGTAACAGATCTTGTCGAACGGCGCGTCCTCGCGCACCTTGGCGACCGAAATCTCGGGCAGCACGGTGTAATTCGCGAAGGTCGAGGTGCCCATATAATGATGAATCTTGTTGCCGCCGAGAGAGAACCGGCTGGTCCCGTCGGGCATCACGCCGCGGCCCTGCGTCTCGCGAATCGCGGTGCACAGGTTGGTTTTGCCTGAGAGGCACGCTTTACATTGGCGGCATTCCGGAATGTAGAGCGGAATCACGTGATCGCCCGGTTTGACCGAACTAACGCCGGGGCCGACTTCGACCACAACGCCTGCGCCCTCATGACCGAGGATGGCAGGGAAGAGTCCTTCGGGATCGGCGCCGGAGAGCGTAAAGGCGTCGGTATGGCACACGCCGCTCGCCTTGATCTCGACCATCAGCTCGCCCTGCTTGGGGCCTTCGAGCTCGACCTGCTCAATCTTTAGCGGCTCGCCGGCTTTGTGTGCGACCGCGGCTTTGACTTTCATGGCAAGTTCGTCCTTGGAGAGGTAATCAAGCGCTAGCACGAGTTATTCATCAAACCCGCGCCGCTGTCAAAATCTCCGATCGGATGCTGGTGCAAGTTCCATTTCCTACGAACGGCACGCTATAAGAAGCCGAGGAGGTACTTCCACGATGGCATCGCAGGCACTCCAGATGTTACTCGCGGAACTCGCCGAGGGCCGGGTCCGGGTGGTCGATCTCACAGTCCGCTTGGCGCCAGATACGCCGATCATCCATCTGCCGGATCAGTTCGCGCAATCGCACCCGCTGTCGATCGAAGTGATCTCGAAATTCGATGCGCACGGGCCGGGATGGTACTGGAACAACCTCGATCTCGGTGAGCATACCGGCACGCATTTCGATGCGCCGGTGCATTGGGTGACCGGCAAGGACCTGCCAAACAATACGACCGACACGATTTCGCCGGCCAAGTTCATCGGGCCGGCCTGCGTGATCGACGCCTCGCGCGATGCCGCCGCAAACCCTGATTTCCTGTTGACGCCGGAGCGCATCCTGGCCTGGGAGAAGGACCACGGTCGCATTCCGCGCGGCGCATGGCTGCTCCTGCGCACCGACTGGAGCAAGCGCACTGGCGATGCGTTCCTCAACAATTCGCCGACCGGACCGCATAGTCCCGGATTTCATAAGAGCGCGTCGGAGTTCTTGGCGCGCGAACGCGATGTGCTCGGGGTGGGCGTAGAGACCGTCGGCACCGATGCCGGCCAGGCGGCGACCTTCGATCCGCCGTTCCCGAATCATTCCACGATGCATGGGGCGGGCAAGTTCGGGCTGGCGAGCCTCTGCAATCTCGATCAACTTCCGCCGACGGGCGCGATGGTAATCGCGGCGCCGCTCAAGATCGCGGCGGGCAGCGGCAGCCCGGTCCGCGCTATTGCGCTGGTGCCGAGTTGATCGACTGAAGATAGTCAGCGCGCACTGCGGTTGATGTACCAGTCGTCAGGTGGCGCACCTTCATCGCATTTGCGGCAATCAAGTTCGACGCCGAGCCGCGAGCGGCGACCTGCTTCGGTCATCACCCACGGACGAAGCTGCCAGGGTGGCTGGTGTCGCGCGTGTTGACCGTGGCCGCATTCGAGCTCCGCGACCCAGTCGCGATTTTCATCCAAATGGAAGCCAACAATCCTGCGGCGCACGGTCCGGCGCCCTGCCCCTGTTCCCTCTTCTCGTCCGCAAGGAGAGGAAAAGAAGGAAATTCGCTCTTTACTCGGGCAGCGAATGAGCCGAGGGAGCGCCAGAACCGCTTCCGCTGCTCGATGGCGCGTGCGGCATCGGCATGCGCGTCGGCATCTGCTGCTTCGTGTATCCGGGAGGCGGCGCGAACTCGTCATCGCCCAGCGATTTAGTCGTGATCTTCGTCACCACGGTCCTAGTTACGACCGGCGGCCGATTCGCCATCATCTGCGCGAGTTTCGCCGCCTGCTCCGGCGGCATCCCGGGGATCGTCAGCCCCTTCATGCTGGTGGTCGATTGCGACGAGAGCGGCACGCCGTTCGGCACACCCGCAACCATCGCGGCGGCGCTGGTGCCCTTGAGCTTCTCGGCCATCGCTTTCTGAAAGCCGGTGAAGTCGTCAGCGCCGGGTGCGCTGGTCGAAAAGCATTCGACGATGTCTGAATGCGTGCCCATCATGCGGCTGACGCCGGTGTAATTCTCGCACTTATAGCCGTCGATCGTCTGGGAACCGCCGCTCCTTGTGAACTTGACATTCGCCATACCCGCGCCCGGCATCATCCCCTTCGGCGGAAACGGCATCTCGCTATAGGTTTTGCGCGATGGCGTGATCAGCATCATCACGCCCTTATCAAGATCCGTGATCATCGTGTCATGCTCGCTGACGATTTTCTGCTTGTTGCCCTGGATCATAATCGTGCGGGCGTGCTCAACAGGTGGCTGACCGCCGCCGCGATCGACGGTCTCCTTTTCCTCGACCACCACTCCGGCGAGCGCGACGGTGGCTGAAATGACGATGACCGCGGCGGCGATCGCCGCGGCCGCTGAGGCTGCAAATTTCATTGATTAATCTCCTTCTGCGCCCTGGAGCGCACCCTCGGTTTCGAGCAGGCGCTCGGTGCGGTCAGTAATCAGACGATGAGCGGTGAGCGTGCAGAGCCCAAACATCACCCAGACCATCTCTTTGATGCGGCGCAGGAAGCCGATCGCAAAGCCCACATCAGCCGAATAACCAAGCATCGCCAGGATCAGCGCCTTGCCACCCTCCTGGCTTACCAGTTTAGCAGGGATCATGAAGGTCGCGCGCTCGATGAGCAAGCCGAGCGCTTCGACCAGCAGCACGGTCTGCACCGTGACCGGCTCATAGAGAAGATGGAGAAGGATATAAATCTCGACCGGACCCATGCTCCAGGCGAGCAGATAGCAGAGACATGAAGCCGCGAGGCGCAACCGCCGATGCGCATAGAAATCGAGCAGCATCGCGTCCGCTTGATCCGCGGCCTGACGCAGGTCTTCGCCGCGCATCATCGGCAGATCGAGCTTGTCGGCAGCGCGCCATAGCGTCGCGAACGGCTTCTTGATCTGGATGAAATAGAAGCCGACCGCCAGCGCGACCGCGACCGTGAACCCGCCGATCACCGGCCAAAGCAGATCGTGCAGATGCCACACCAGCGGGAGCGAGACCATGAGCGCAGCCGTGATGAACAGGATCTGGCCGACCGATTCAGCCAGCGCCGCGACCGCGACCGTCGCCAATCCCCGCGCCATCGGCAGCTTGCGCCGCACCATCATCGCCATCAGCAACTGGCCGCCCAACTGCGCTGACGGCGTGACATAGTCGACCGCCTCGCCCGAGATGCGCGCGGCGAACAACTCGAAGAGTGAAAGATTGCCCGGGCAATCGCGGATCGTTACGCGCCATCCGAGCGTGTTGAAGATTCGCGAGGCCGTTTCCAGTGTAATGGTGAAGCTCAGGCCCCAGCCGACCAGCCGGACATAATCGAGCACTTGGGCGAAGCCGAAATGCTTCAGAAACCAAACGTAAAACGCCAGTGCGAGAACGATGATGAAGGTTTCGAGCCGCTTCATGTGACGGTGGGGTAGGCCTCGTGTGCGGAATCGGAACCTTGTTCAATCATGAATAGGTGCTCGCGGACAGGCAAGTCACACGACGTTCATATCAAGGCCAACACAATAGCCGTGATAGACATCGAATAACAGGGCGTCTCGTTAGATTTTAAACCGGATGTGGATGATGTCGCCGTCCCGCATCACGTAATCCTTGCCCTCGAGTCGGAGCTTGCCCGCCTCCTTTACCCGCGCATCAGAGCGCAGCGCAGCGAAATCTTCGAAGCTCACAACCTCGGCGCGAATAAAGCCGCGGGCGATATCGGTATGGATACGGCCCGCAGCATCAAGCGCCGTCGAACCGGCGGGCAGCGACCAGGCATGCGCTTCCGGCTCGCCGGCGGTGTAGAACGTGAGCAGCCCGAGCCGTTGATAGAGCGCGCGGACCAGGCGATCGCGCGCGGGTGCATCGAGGCCGGCGGCCTTCAGCAGATCGATCTGCTCGGCAGGTGAAAGTTCCCAGAGCTCGGTTTCGAATGCGGCCGCCAGCTTGAACAGGTCCAGGCCGTGTGATGCGGCAACTTCCGCGTCTTTCGGATCGGGCGGCGTCGCGGCGTCATCGACATCGCAATTGATCACCACCAGAGCGGGCTTGCGCGAAAGAAAACCGAAGCTCGAAAACGTGCGTTCTTCCTGCGCCGTCATCTCGAGAAGGCGCAGCGGCGAGCCACCTTCGAGCCACTTCAGGATGCGTTCCAGCGCGGTCCGTTCGAAATCGGAAGCGGATCGATCCTTGCGGACGCGTTCGAGCCGGCGTTCGGCCTGATCGAAATCGGCAAAGATGAGTTCGTCATCGATCGATTTTATCGCGTTGCCGATTGGACCGGGGCTCGCGAACGTCGCGACTACTATCAGCAACGCATCGAGATCGCGGACCAGCGGGAAGAGCGACGGATCGAGTTGTTTCGTCTGCTCTTTTGGATTGGCGACAAAATCGAGCAGGGTCATCTCGACGGGAATCTTCTTCTTCGATCCGTAGATGCTCTCGAGCAGATCGAGGCGCGGATCGCCGACTTTGATCTGACCCGGCCGGGTGCGATTCTTGGCGTCGGTCTGTCCCGCCGCCGGAGGCAATCCGGTGAGCGCGCGAAAGACCGTCGATTTGCCCGTGCCGCTCGCACCGAGAATTCCAATCTTCACGAATACACCCGCTGACGAAGCTAACAGCGTGTCACATGCGCGAGCGGTACGGAAGTGGAGAAATTTTGGAACTCGGAAACTGCGACGACGTCTCCGGAGTTGCGATTCGAACCCGTTCGAAGCGGCGTTAAGGCCGCGGCGGAAAAAATCGGGCAGCACGAGCAATCAGAATTTGGGGTCAACACGCCGCGACGGACAGGCGTCTCCTGCCCTGTCGCCCGGACCTTTGCTGAGCCGATGCGTATGGATTAATCTGTCGTCTTTGGCAGGCGGCGCGTGCGGGCCACCCTAGCTCAGTCGGTAGAGCAGCTGATTCGTAATCAGCAGGTCGTCGGTTCGAATCCGACGGGTGGCTCCAAAAAACCCCAAGAAATTCAAAGACTTTCAGAGTCATCTCGATTGCCACTCCGTCGAACTGCGGCCGATTGTCCGAAAACTGTCCGAATTTGTCATGGTTCCGGATCAGTTCGGGCTGGAATGGCGTCGTGAGCTCGCCGGAATATCTGCGATACGATCGCGAATCACCGAGAGGAATTCGGGCGAAAACGTTTCGTCGACATGGTCGATATTCCACAAGCCCGACTCCCGAACTTTGCGTTTGCGCGAGCGCAGACCAAGCCACGAAGCTGAAGGTGGATCGATCGCTTCCCGCTCAAAGTTGCTGAGGAGGGCTATTGCGTTGCGCTCAACAACCTTGCGCAGGCTTTGGGGCCCGGAGGGATCGTCGATGGGAATCCAAAGAAACGGCATTGCGCGGATTCGGTCGCTTACTGCTCTCTCCAGTGCGTGCTCAGCGCGACGAACTTATGCGGGTGCGCTGTTGCCGACGCCCCATGACTGAGGCGATGCCTCTTGTGAGAGGTAACCGGAGCCAAGCAGAGCATCGCCGACCAAATACCGGAACTGCGACTCACGATGATTGCCACCACCAGGATTGCGCCCGCGCACGCGCCCTCGGTGTTGACGTAGGCGCGTCCAGAGTGTCGCCCGCGAGTTGAGAGACACGGCATGCGTGCCAACGCGAACGACGCGCTCGCTTCGTCCATCTTCGCGAAATTCGCCAGGTTCGAAAAAGAAGTAGACCCCTCGGGTCGGCCAGCCCATTCGGCCGTGGCATTCCGCCAACCGCTTGAATCCTCCGTGCCTAACTCGGACCCGGTCGAGGATCTCATAGAATTCGGATAAGGCTTCTCGCCGATTCATCTTGATGTTGGCCTGCACCCCGATGCCCATCAGTTCATAAGTAGAGTCGGTTGTGATTTTCCCCCGCAGGGGGCGGAATCTGTCTCTCCGTTTTGAGTTGCGCGAACTCGAATGGCGTCAGCGCGCCGAGGCTCGAATGCGGGCGGCAATGATTGTAATCGTCGCGCCAGGCTGCGATGTTCGCCCGCGCCTCAGCCAGGCTGAGGAATACATGCTCGTTGAGGCACTCGTCGCGCAAGCGGCTGTTGAAGGACTCGACGAAGGCGTTCTGCACGGGTTTGCCCGGCGCGATGTAGTGCCAGTCGAGCCGGCCGAGCGACCAGCGCAGCACGGCCGTGCTGGTCAGCTCGCAGCCGTTATCGCTGACAATCACTCCTGGCAGGCCGCGCTCCATCACCAGGCGCTCTAGTTCGCGCACCACGCGCACGCCGCCAATCGAGGTATCGACCACGCAGGCCAGACACTCGCGGCTGAAGTCGTCGACCACGCACAGGATGCGAAAGCGCCGGCCATCACCCAGCGCATCCGAGACGAAGTCGAGCGACCAACGTCGATTAATCGCGTCGGGCAAAGCGAGCGGAGCGCGCGTGCCAACGGCCCGTTTGCGTCGTCCGCGCCGGCGCACCATGAGCTTTTCCTCGCGATAGATGCGATACAGCTTCTTGCGGTTCATCACATGACCTTCCCGCGCCAGCAGCCAGCCCAGGCGCCGATAGCCGAAGCGGCGCCGCTCCGCCGCCAACTCTCGCAGCCGTTGCCGCACTGACGAATCATCGGACCGTCGCGGCCTGTAGCTCAGGCTCGACCGATTGAGCCCCACCAGCCTGCATGCGCGCACTCGGCTTAGACGATACTGCTCGATGAGCTGTGCCGCGGCCGCCCGCCGCGCCGCAGGCGCTAAGCGTTTTTTCCGAGCAGGTCCTTGAGCGCCGCGTTGTCGAGCATGGCCTCGGCCAATAGCTTCTTCAGCCGCCGGTTCTCGTCCTCCAGCGACTTCAGCCGGCGCGCCTCCGACACCTCCAGCCCGCCGTACTTAGCCTTCCATTTGTAGAAGGTCGCGTCCGAGATCCCGTGGCGCCGACAGACCTCCTGGGTCTTCGCTCCCGCTTTCTGCTCGCGCAGGATCCCAA
>Ga0209061_1002107_pt1 | contig 27256 bp, 24 predicted proteins | sample Coa_R1_10_FD_187157 | JGI IMG/M metagenome (GOLD analysis project Ga0209061, IMG submission 187157) | Surface soil microbial communities from Centralia Pennsylvania, which are recovering from an underground coalmine fire - Coalmine... | ecosystem: Environmental > Terrestrial > Soil >... | reverse complement strand
GGACTTTCCTGCAAATGCGTACGCCGTCCGCTGCCGGACGGTTGGGCTCCGCAACGAGGGCGCCGCCCTTGCCCCGCTCAATGCCTTCTTGCTCCTGCAAGGCCTGGAGACCCTGCCCGTGCGGCTCGAGCGCCAGCAGAAAAATGCCAGGGCAGTGGCGGATTTTTTGGCCTCGGACCGCCGTGTCAGCTGGGTGCGCTATCTCGGCTTCCCAGGCGACCCTTACCATGAGCTGGCGAGCAAGTACCTGGGCGAGCGGTTCCCACCTCTTGTCACCTTCGCGCCGGTCGGGGGTTACGAGGCGGCCGTAAAGTTCTTCGACAGGGTGTCGTTGTGGAAGCGCCTGGTCAACATGGGAGACGCTAAATCGCTGGTGGCCCACCCCGCGTCCACTACCCACCGCCAACTCGACGCCGCCGCTCTAGAGCAAGCCGGCATAACGGCCGACATGGTCCGCTTGTCGGTCGGCCTAGAGCATGTCGACGACCTCTTGGAGGACATAGACCAGGCGCTGGCCTAGACGCTGCCTTTCTGTCGTGCGAGATCTTCGTCGCTGTTCGTTGACAAGGCTCTGGCGTGAGCGGGGCTAGGGGTTTCGGGTCGCCGGCCCACCTCGCTGGCCGGTTTTTCGGCGCGCTGTGGCCAGCTGGGCCGGCAAGCGCAACAGAGGCGTGGGCTCTCGGCATGCTGCTGCCGGGCGAGCAGGAGCTGTGGCGGCGGATGTCGGGGCCTGACCGCCGGCACGGGGCCGCCGTTGCCCGGCGGGCGATCGAGTTGCTGAAGCGGGAAGGCCGCGAAGAGGTCGGGCGGGAAGTGGTGGCCGCTGCGCTGCTGCATGACGTGGGCAAAGTGGAAGCGGGGCTTGGGACTTTCGCACGTGTCGGGGCGACGCTGGCGGCGATGGTGGCCGGGCGGGAACGCTGGTCGCAGGCGCAACGCGGGTTGTCCCGACGGGTAGCCACCTACCTGAGCCACGACAAGGTGGGGGCCGAACTTCTCCGGCGGGCGGGGAGCCACGGTCTCACCGTGGAGTGGGCCCGCCAGCACCACCTGCCCGCAAAGAGCTGGACCTTGGACGCCGCAGTGGCGCGCGCCCTGAAAGAGGCCGACGGCGATTAGGGAAAGGCGGGGCCCCTGGCGCGTCAGTCGAGCCGCGACGCCGGCGGGGCTGGCAAGGTCTGGGCCGGCTCGGTGTAGCTGGCGGCCTCGAAGTCACTTGGCGCCTGCCTGGCGTGCCGGCCAGACGGCGGCGCCGGCGCGACAGCGGCGCGCACCGGAGAGGTAGCGGCCTTGAACGAGCGGTAACGGTGGTAAATGACGAAGGCTATGGCGAGCACGGCCAGCACGCCCAGCACGTAGCCGGCGTCGCTCACCCCGTGCATGATCTTGTTGTAGCGGCTCCCGACCTCGTAACCAATAAGCGCCATGGCCGAGTCCCACACCGCCGACCCAGCGAACGTGAGCAGCCCGAACCGCACGACCGGTACTTCCGCCACCCCCGCTGGCAGTGCGACGAAGTTGCGGATGACTGGCACGAGCCTGCTCACGAACACGCCCCAGGGCCCGTGGCGTGCGTACCAGGCCTCAGCGCGGTCGAGGTCGTGCGTGCTCACCAGCACGTACTTGCCCCAACGATCGACAAAGGCCCGCCCGCCTGTACGGCCGACCAACCAGGCGATGAACGCCCCGACCAGCTCTCCCGCCACCCCCGCCACGATGGCGCCCGGCAAGGACAGCTTGCCCTCGGAGGCGAGCACGCCGGCGAAACCGAGCGTGAGCTCTGAAGAGGTCGGTATGCAGCACGACTGGGCGACTGAAAGGACGAAGACCGCCGCGTAGCCCGAAGTGGCCACGAAGTTCGTGAAGTTGAGAAGGGCAAGGACGTGCACACCAGTACCCTACCGGGAGATTCTTGCGGCAGGCTGAAGCGCCGCTGCTAGGCGTCCCTCCAGTGCTGGGAAAGGGGGCCGACGCTGTGGCCCTGTCCCTCCCACAGTTGGGCCAAGAGGGGCAGAGCGGCGAGCGTGGCCTTCCACGAACCTTGCGCCGACTCTGAGTCTGAGTCGTGAAGCAGCACGGTCGGGCCCGGCACCATGGTCGCTTTCACCTCCTGAAGCACCGTTTCGGGGGTGGTGGACCGTTGCCAGTCGCGGCCCCAGGTGGTCCACAGCACTGGCCGCAGCCCGGCGCGGCGGGCTGCCAGGAGGCTGGAGCCGGCGAAGGCGCCATAGGGCGGCCTGAACCACTTAGGGGGCGAGCCCAACAGCCCTCCCAGCAAGTCCCGGGCCGAGAGCAGGTCGCGCGTGGCCCAGAAAGGGCCCTTTTTCAGGTGGTTTTCATGTTCGAAGCCGTGCACGCCCACTTCGTGGCCGCGACTTGCCACCTCGATGGCCACCTCGGGCGCCGTCGCCACCATCTTGCCGAGCATGAAGAACGTCGCCTTCCAGCCCAGGTCGTCCAAAGCGTCCAAGAACGCCGGCGTAGAAACAGGGCTCGGGCCGTCGTCGAAGGTGAGCGCCACGTGGCCCGCCTCCCCGACGCCCGCTAGGCGCGGCATAGCCAGGTTGCGCAGCCGCCGGAGGGCAGAGACTGCCGGCACCATTTGGACAAGGGCGGTGCCGGCGCCGAGCGCCAAGCCGCCGGCGCCGAGGCGTGCGCCTGCGTTCATCGCAGCCAGCTCAGGGGCGCGCCTCTCAGGTGCTGAGCAGCCTCTTGGTCGGCCAGCTGCTCTAGGAGCAACACGAGCTGGCCGGCTCCCAGCTGGCGCCCGTCCACTAGGTAGATCTCGCCGCGTTGTAGCTTCGGCACGACGAGGACGTCCTGCGGGTACGGACCGACCGGGGCGGCCGGAAGGGACCGGTCGCCGAGGACGACGTTGAAGTTGGCTGCGTCTACTAGGTCGAACGCGGAGAGGCTCCTGTCCGGCACGAGAGCGGCGACGGGCTGGCCCGAGAGCGCGGAGAGCACCTGGACGCTTCTTGAGTCGAACTGCGCCATAGCCCAGGGGGTCGAAGGTTCGCCGGACCGCCCAGGGTCGTAGACAGCGCCCCCACTTTCCACCCCAACACCATGGAGCGTGAGAGCCCGCACTGCCCCTGGCACCGTCTCGGCCGTGGTGAGGCCGATCACGGCGCTCGCATGCAGGCGAGCGAGCTCGTGGACCACGGCGAGGTTGCCCACTTCGCTCGGGCCGAGACGGACGCCCACGTAGACCACAGCTTTGTCGCGCGCCGGCGGATGAGCCACTCCCACCCCTGCAGCGGCGGCCGCCCCCACGCCGCTGGTAAGCCCAGCCCAGGCAAGCGCTGCGGCGGTCGAGATGGCGGCAGCTGCTCGTGCCAGGCGCGCTACGGGGCGGAGCGGGGGGAGGGCCGGGGGCCCGTAGGAGGCGACCTGTGCCACGACGGCCGCCGGGTCGGTTCGAAAGAGCCTGCCTGCTGCCTGCAAAGCGGCTTTGCGAGCGGGGCCGGGCCTCCCGAAACGGCGAAGGTGCACGACGAGGTCTTCTTTTGCCTTGGCGAGGCAGCTCACCCCCGCGTCCTGCATGGCCGAAGTGCTCTTTTTCCCGTGCCCCGGGATGGGGCGGTAGGAGATGACGGGGAGGCCGGCGCGCATCGCTTCGAAACACGTAAGCCCCCCGGCGTTTTCCACCAGCACGTCGCAGGCAGCCATGAGGCCGGCCATGTCGTTGGTCCAACCGATGGGCAGCGCCCTGTAGCCCCGTGCGGCCGCCAACTGCTCCAGCTCCTCGCGGAGCGCCTCGTTGCGCCCGCAAGCTACGACGGGCACGAACCCTGGTTCTGTGCTCACTGCCTCGACGGTCTCCTTGACGGCTCCGACGCCCCAGCTGCCGGAGGAGACGAGCACCGCGACCTCGCCTGCGTCGAGGCCGAGGCGCTCGCGCTCGGACCAACGTCGGCGGGCCGCGCTAACGAACTGAGGTGCGACGAGGGGGGCGCAGGCCAGAGCCGGCCTGCCGGTCCGCTTGGCTATGGCCGCTGCGGTGGCGGGGTTGGCCGCCAGGGTGAGGTCGACGTGGCGGTGCGCCCAGAAGGGGTGGTAACCAAAATCCGTGACGAGGTTGACGAGCGGCACAGCAAGGCTCGAACGGCGCCGCGACCAGGGCCTCTTCGCCCGCCGGCGCATGTCGCCGAGAGCTTGTGTGGCCACCGAGTACGTGGAGACGACCACGTCGGCGTCAGCATCGTCCACCCAGCGTGCGATCTTGCGGCGAGTGAAGGCCGACAGGACGCGCGAAACTGGGTGGAGGAGCAACGGCACCCAGTACCACACTCCGAAGATAGCCTCGTAAGCCCACGGAGCGTGGCGAAGCTCGGCTTCGTAGCCTTTGGCGAGGGCCTTGCCGAGCCTGAACGGCGCAGCGTCGAGGAAATCGACGACGGTGGCTTTGTGGCCTTGCTCAGCCAGGCGGCGCGCGAGCTCCCTGGCGTTGCCGACGTCGCCGGCGCCGACGGTCGCCGAGACGATGAGCACGCGCAGGTTTTTGCTCGCAGCCCGCATCGGCTTGGGGCTCTCCCGCATCGGCTTCGGACTCTAATGCACTCGGTGGGCGGACGCCCGGGGGACGCCGTTTAGGCGGTAGCGTTGCTCACCATGAGCACAGCTAAAGGCTGCGCAAGGGTGCTCCCATGAAGGCCGTGGTCCTTGTGGGGGGAGAGGGGACTCGCCTTAGGCCCCTCACGTTTTCAACACCCAAGCAGATGTTGCCGGTCGCCGGCCGCACGGTCATCGAGAGGGTCGTAGAGCACCTTGGCCGTCATGGCGTCCACGAGGTCGTGCTGTCGCTCGGGTACAAGCCGGACGCGTTTTTGGCTGCCTTCCCTGACGGCCGTTGCGCCGGGGTGAAGCTCCGCTACGCAGTCGAGAGCTCGCCGCTCGACACCGCCGGCGCCATCCGCTTCGCTGCCGAAGAAGGTGGCCTAGGGAGCGAGACGTTCGTCGTGGTAAACGGCGACGTGCTGACCGACATAGACGTGTCGGAGCTCGTCAAGTTCCACAAAGAGCGCGGAGCCGAAGGCACGATAGCGCTCACTCCCGTAGAGGATCCCTCCCGTTTTGGAGTGGTGCCCGTTGACGCGAACGGCAGGGTGGAGGCGTTCATAGAGAAGCCGCCGGCGTCGGAAGCTCCGACCAACATGATAAACGCCGGCATCTACGTGCTGGAGCCCTCTTTTTTGGAGAGGGTCCCACCAGGCAGGAAAGTCTCAGTCGAAAGAGAGGTTTTCCCAGCTTTGGTAGAAGACGGGCGCCTCTACGCCCTAGGCTCGGACGCCCTTTGGACGGACATGGGTACGCCAGAGAAGTACTTGGAAGCCAACATCGCCTGGGCGAGGAGGGAAGGCGCTCTGTCGGCTCGGCCCGAAGGCGCCCACCCGGGCGCTACGGTGGCAGACAGCGTCGTGTACCCCGAGGCTCTCATCGAAGAAGGCGCTTTGGTGCACGAAGCAGTCGTGCTCGAAGGGGCGTGCGTGCGTTCGGGTGCGACGGTGCGTCGTTCTGTGCTCGGGCGCAACGTCAGCGTGGGTTTCGGAGCCGTCGTAGACGCTCTCTCCGTGCTCGGCGACGGGTGGGAAGTGGCCGCTGGCGAGATCCTCTCGGGCGCCCGCCTCCCTATCGGTTGACGTCGGCGATCAGGTGCAGTACCAGGCCGGTCCAGCCGGTCTGGTGGCTGGCCCCAAGGCCGGAGCCGTTGTCTCCGTGGAAGTACTCGTGGAACCAGATGAGGTCTCGCCATGCGGGGTCATCGGCCACGAGAGGGTTGGCGCCATGAGAAGGCCGTCTGCCGTTCGGGCCAGGCAGGAACAGCTTCACGAGGCGCCGGCTGAGCTCGTCGGCCACTTGGCCGAGCGTCATCAAATTGGCCGAGCCAGTAGGGCACTCGACTAGGAGCCCGTCGGCGAAGTAGCGGTCGTAGCGGCGCAGGGCTTCGATGAGGAGGTAGTTGACCGGGAACCACACCGGTCCCCGCCAGTTGGAGTTCCCACCGAACATTGGGGTTGTCGACTCTGCCGGCTCGTAGTCGATGCTGTAGCTGTGGTCCCCGAGCCTGACCGTGAAAGGGTGCTCCCGGTAACGTGCTGAGAGGCTCCTTACTCCGTACGGTGACAGCATCTCCTCTGGGTCGAGGACGTAGCGGAGGACTTTGCGCAAGGCTTGCTCGTGGACGACCGACATGAGCAAGCGGCCTCCCGCGCCCCTGGCGCGCGTGTGGGCCATGTACGGTGCCAGCTCGGGCCTGGCTTCTGCGAAGTGCTCGATGTGGCCCATCAGCTCCGGCAGGCGGGAAGCGAGGTCCGGGTGCAGCGTCGTCACCGCGAACAGGGGCACGAGCCCTGAGACGGAGCGCACCTTCAGGGGAAGCGAGCTCCCGTCTGGGAAGTGGAAGACGTCGTAGAAGAACCCGTCGTCTTGGTCCCACATCCCGCAAGTGCGCATCGCCTTGGCGATGTAAGCGAAGTGCTCGTAAAACTTGATGGCGATGTCTTCGTAGGTGCGGTCCGCGTCGGCGAGGCGGAGAGCCATTTCGAGCATGGACACGCAGTACATGGCCATCCACGCCGTGCCGTCAGACTGCTCGAGCACTCCCGGGACCGGCAGGTCGTGAGACCGGTCGAACAGGCCGATGTTGTCGAGGCCCAAGAACCCGCCCTCGAAAAGGTTGTTGCCTTCGACGTCCTCCCGGTTGACCCACCAAGTGAAGTTGAGGAGCAACTTGTGGAAGACCTTCTCCAAGAACTCGTTGTCCGGCGGGAGCCCGGAGGCGGCTCGCCGGCGGGCGTCGATGCGCCACACGGCCATGGCCGCCCACGCCTGGACGGGGGGGTTGACGTCGCCGAAGTCCCATTCGTAGGCCGGTAGCTGCCCGTTGGGGTGCATGTACCACTCCCTGCACAGCAGGAGCAGCTGGTCCTTGGCGTACGCAGGGTCGAGGTGGGCCAAGGCCACGGAGTGAAAGGCGAGATCCCACGCCGCGTACCAGGGGTACTCCCACGAGTCGGGCATGGAGATGACCTCGTGGTTGAAAACGTGCCCCCAGCGCGAGTTGCGCCCCTGGCGCCGCTCAGGGGGAGGGGGCGGCTGGCCCGGGTCCCCGTCCAGCCAGCGCCGCACGTCGTAGTGGTAAAACTGCTTGCACCACAGCATGCCCGCCGCCGCTTGGCGCAGCACGTTGGCCTCTTCCGGGCTCGCTGCGGCCGGGGTGAGGTCCCTGTAGAACTCGTCGGCTTCCGCCTTGCGCTGGGCTAGCACGGCGTCGAAGTCGGCGCCCAAGTCGCCGCTTTGGCGGCCGAAGCGGAGCCTCACCGTCGCGCTCTGGCCTGGCGGCACTTCGAAATGGTAGCGGAGGGCGGCTTTTGTCCCGGTGAGGGCGGGGTTGACCGTAGCTGCTCGGTGCACCACATAGTCAGCGATCCCGTCTTTGGCGTACTTCGGCCCTTCGCAGCCCCACAGCTTGGCTGTGTTGGTCTCGTTGTCGGTGAAAAGAAGCTCTGGCGTGCTGTGCTCCTCGTCTTTCCCGCAGGAGCCCTGTCCAGCGACGAGCTCGAAACTGCCCGTACGGTCGCACGAGATGCGCAGGCGGGCCACGGCGCCGGCGCCGGCGGCCGGCGAGGCGGTTATGGAGGGTTTCTGTGTTGCGGGTTGCCAGCTCCAGCGGTTGCGGGCCCACACGGTGGGCAAGATGTCGAGCGGGGCCACCTCTTCGGCCATGTTCTTGGCCTCGATCAGCCACAAGATGTCTTCGGGGCCGGCCTTGGCCCAAGTCACCGTCACGGCGAAGTAGCGACCGCTGGCGAAGGCTCCCGTGTCGACGAGCTCGTACTCGGGGTCTTGGCGGGTGCGCCGGGCGTTCTCAGCGACGAGTTCTTCGTAAGGGAACCTGGTCTGCGGGTAGTGGTAGCGCCACTGCAGCCAAGAAGACGTAGGCGTCGCGTCGAGGTACCACCAGCATTCTTTGGCGTCCTCGCCGTGGTTGCCCTGAGAGTTTGTGAGCCCGAACAACCGCTCTTTTAGCACCGGGTCTTGGCCGTTCCAAAGAGCGAGGGCAAGGCAGATGAGCTGGTCTTCGTCACAGATGCCGGCCATGCCGTCCTCGCCCCAGCGGTAAGCACGAGAAGCGGCTTGCTCGAAGGGGAAGTAAGCCCAAGCGTCACCGTCGGCCGAGTAGTCCTCGCGCACGGTCCCCCATGCACGCTCCGCGAGGTACGGGCCCCAGCGGTGCCAAGGAACGCCTCCGCTCAGGGCTTCTTCAGTTCTTGCGCGTTCTGCTCCCCCGGCGTCGGTGCACTGCGGCTGCGCCGGGACGGTGCCGTCACTTGGGCCTTGCGTGCTCATCAGCGCTCATCTTGACAGATCTGAGCGCCCAAAAGCTGCTTGCAAGGCCCGAAGAGGGCTCTCAATGCTGCTGTGAGGGTGTCTCGCGGCCCACTTAGCGTCCAATACTTGACTTCTCACGCGATAGCATGTTTGATGATGGGCTTAGACAGCTAGGAAACTCCTAACTTCCCCAACCATAGGAGGTGCGTTGAACCGTTCCCAGTTAATAGAAGAGATGGTAACCACGACGGGCCTGACCCGGCGCCAAGCCGAGCAGGCGGTCGAAGCCTTCGTCGGTACCATCGGTGACCAGGTGCGTTCTGGTAACCGGGTGACGATTTACGGCTTTGGCAGTTTCAACCCGACGCAACGCAAGGCGCGTACGGGGCGCAACCCGAGGACTGGCCAGCCGGTCAAGATCGCCGCGTCGAAGGGCATCCGTTTCAGCCCAGCGGCGGGGTTCAAGCTGGCGCTCAACTCCAAGAAGGCGGCTGGGCGCAAGGCGGCGGCCAAGAGGGTTGCCGCTACCAAAGCGCCGGCCCGAGGGGCCGGGCGCACAGCGGCCACCCGTACAGCGGCGACAAGTGCCCGTTCCGCGACGAGCGCGCGTGCAACCAGGGCTACGACTGCCAAGGCTGCACCCGCCCGGGGTGGGCGCAAGGCCTCGGCTGCCGCCAAGGCTGCCCCCACTACTACAGCGCGCTCGACCAGGAAAACGGCAGCCACGGTGGCGAAGGCCCCCGCTCGCAGGCCCGCTCCTGCACGGCCAACGTCAAGGGCGACGGCGGCTCCTGCCGCAAGGTCGACCGCCAGGGCGACCAAGGCTCCTGCCGCTCGGTCTTCTGCGAGGGCTGCCAGCCAAAGCGCGAGGTCAACCCGCAGCCGGAGGGCCTGAGGGCGCTCCAAGCTCCAAGCTCCGACCGCCGGCGCAAGGACCGGTCAGACGTTGGCCTTTCCTGGACGGCGCCGGCGGCTGGGGCTTGGTCGCCAAAGGAGAAGCCCAAGCTCTCTCAGCGTCCTTACAGGGGTGAGCTCCGGCCTTAGGAGGCCTTAGAAGGTGGCGGCAGGCATGTCTGCTGGTACGTCTACGTCCCAACCGAGCGCCTCGTCGCAGACGACCTTCCAAGGGAGGCCTGAGCGCCTGGCTTCTTCTTGGTGGCGGTGGAAGGACCCAGGCCCATAAGAGAAGCGGAAAGCTTGGCCCGCTGGCAGGCTGATGACGTTGGTGCCGTCCAGGCGGCGGTCGGGCACGAGGACTATGCCTTCTTCACGGGCCAGCCAGGATATGTCGGTGGCCAACGCGAGGTCGCTGTGGGCGACCACGACGCGTTGGTAGCCCTCCATGCTGAGCTGCCTGTAGGCGGCACTGACTGCGCCGTTCAGGCCCGATCCCGGCTCAGGGATGACCCTCGCATGGGCTCCCTTCGCCCAGCGGGCAACATCGTCGTCGTCGCAGACAACCGCCACGGGCAGTCGGCCAGCCGCTCTCACCACACGCTCAGCAAGGTGCCTCGCCAACTGTGCGCGTTCTGCGGGGGACAGGACCCCTGCTAGGCGCATTTTTGCTGCCGCGAAGGACTTCACAGGGACAAGCACGACCGAGCGGCTTTCGCCGGCGACGGCGCTCACGGGGGCCATGGTAGCGGGGCCGTCCCTGCGCCCCAGCAGTTGCTAGCCTTGCCAGGCGATGAGAGTCGCGTTCGGCACCGACGAGGTCACGCCCGTCACCGAGGAGCTTCGCGCTTACCTTGCCGAAGTGGGCCATGAGGTGGCCGTGGTGGGCGACGGCTTCCGGTGGGCCGACGTGGGCCGCCAGGTCGGCGAGGCGGTGTCCAAAGGAGAGGCCGACGTGGGCGTCGTGTGCTGCTTCACCGGTACCGGCGTGTCGATAGCGGCGAACAAGGTGCAGGGCGTGAGGGCTGCACTTTGTGTTGACGCCGAAACGGCGCGGGGAGCGAGGCGATGGAACGACGCCAACGTGCTGGCGCTTTCGCTCAGGCTGACGACGGGCGAGCTTGCACGCGAGATCGTAGAAGCTTTCTTCGCGAGCACGCCCGACGAAAGCGAAGCCGACCAAGTAGCACTGCTCGGCTAGGCACCCCAGTGGCGTACGGTCCGGCACCCACCCTGGAGCTCGAGCGCCGCCTCTGGGCCGCAGGCCATGAACTGGTCGTAGGCATGGACGAGGTGGGCCGGGGGGCGTGGGCTGGGCCGATCATGGTAGGTGCAGCAGTGCTCCCAAAGACCAAGCGTATAAACGGGGTGCGTGACTCCAAAATGTTGCCCGAGGAGAGGCGCGAAGGCCTCTTCGACCGGCTCGCTGCCTGGTGTGCTGCATGGTCAGTAGGTTCGGCCAGCCAGCAAGAGTGCGACGAGCTAGGCATGGCGGAGGCGCAGCGTTTGGCGGCGCGACGGGCGCTGGACGGACTCGCGCTCGTCCCGAGCGCCGTGCTGCTAGACGGCAACTGGGACTTTGTTGGCAATACTGCGCTCGCAGTGGAGAGGGTCGTGAAGGGTGACAAGCGCTGCCTTTCCATTGCTGCGGCGTCTGTGCTAGCCAAGGTGACCCGGGACCGCTACATGAGGCTGGTGGCCCCGAACTACCCCCATTACGAGTTCGAGCACAACAAGGGTTACCCCTGCTGGCGCCACAAGCTGGCGCTCCAGGCTTACGGGCCTTCGACAGTCCACCGCCTCAGCTGGGTCTTTATGGACGCGCTGGACTGGGGCGCCGGGCCAGACGAAGGCGGCGGGCTGTGATCATCGAGGTAGAGGGCCTGCGCAAGTCCTTCGGCACCGTGGAAGCTCTCCGAGGAGTGGACTTCTCGGTGGACGAAGGCAAAGTACTCGGCCTGCTCGGGCCCAACGGGGCGGGCAAGACGACCGCAGTGCGGATCTTGACCACGCTGCTACCGCCAGACGGCGGCCGAGCCACCGTCGCCGGCCTCGATGTGGCTCGTCATCCCGGCGCAGTGAGGAGGGTGATCGGGCTCGCCGGGCAGGCGACCGCGATCTCGCCCCACCTCACAGGCTTCGAAAACCTTGAGATGGCGGGGCGGCTTTACCACCTCGGAAAGCAATTGGCGCGCCGGCGGGCAGATGAGCTGCTCGCCCGTTTCGACCTGTCCGACGCAGCTGGCCGCCAGGCGAGGACTTATTCGGGCGGTATGCTCCGGCGGCTGGACCTGGCAGCGAGCCTCATCGGCCTGCCCCGCGTGCTTTTCTTGGACGAGCCGACGACTGGCCTCGACCCGAGGAGCCGTGTCGGCATGTGGGCCATCATCCGTGAACTGGTCGCGGGCGGCACGACTTTGCTGCTCACGACGCAGTACCTCGACGAGGCCGACGAACTGGCACACGACATCGTGGTGATAGACCATGGGCAAGTAATCGCTTCTGGCACTCCCGAGCAGCTAAAGGACCGAGTAGGCGGGGACGTGGTCGAGTTCTCGGTGAACGACCGGTCCAAGTTGGCATCGGCTTTGGAAGCCGTTTCGTCCTTGGGCGAAGGGGAGCCCTTTGGTGACGCCGAGTCCGGACGGGTCCAGGTGCACGCCGGCGGGCGCGGTTCAGCGGTGCTCGTGGAAGCCGTCCGTAGCCTCGACGCTGCAGGGGTGGCGGTTACCGGGATGGCGCTGCGCCGGCCGTCACTGGACGACGTGTTCATGTCGTTGACCGGCCACGCCGCCGCGGAGGTCCCTGCGGGTGACGGGTGGCGCGGTGACGGGTCGCGCAAGAGGAAGAGAGGAGCCGTGTAGTGGCAGCACCGGAGGCAGTCGTACCTACTGTGGGAGGACCTGAGCGGAGGGGGGAGCCCTATGTGCTCACGGGGGAACCGAGGGCCTGGTTGAAAGCGCTCTGGGCCGTCGGCGACACGCTCGTCATCACCAAGCGCAACTTGCTGGCGTGGACCAGAGTGCCGGCGTACATCGTCTTCACTGTCGTGCAGCCTGTCATGTTCACGCTTTTGTTCCGCTACGTCTTTGGGGGGGCCATCCACGTACCGGTGCCCGGTGGCTACGTCAACTTCTTGATCCCGGGAGTGATCGGCCAAACGGCAGGCTTCGCGTCCTTTAGTACTGCGATCGGCCTCGCTCGGGACCTGCAGACCGGGGGTGTGGACCGGATAAAGAGCATGCCGACGGCGCGGAGCGCGTTTTTGGCGGGAAGGCTGGTCGCCGATACGCTACGGCTGTTCGTCACGATCGTGGTGATGGTCGGGGTCGGTTACGGCGTAGGCTTCCGCTTCAGTGGAGGCGCCGGCGGGGCCATCGGGATGGTCTTGCTCGCCACTTTGTTCGGCCTGGCAGTCTGTAGCGTGTCGGCCCTCATCGGTTTGGCTGTGAAGGACGAGGAGTCGGTGCAAGCGTTCGGGCTGATCTGGGTCTTCCCCCTCACGTTCGTGTCGGCCGCCTTCGTGCCGATCGCGTCGATGCCGTCTTGGCTGCAAGGCTTCGCCCGTCACCAGCCGTTTACCGTAGTGATAAACGCACTGCGCATCTTGGCACTGGGCAACAAGGTGGAGGTCGCGGTAGGGCAAAGTTTGGGTTCGGCTCTCTGGCAGAGCTTCGCGTGGGCGCTCGGCGCGCTGATCGTGTTCGTACCGCTCGCCACGCGTGCCTACAAGAAAGCCTGAACATGTCCGGGCCTCGTGGCGGCCCTGCCAGCGTGGCTCTCCGGTGAGGGACCAGGAGCGGGCCGGGCGGGCTGCGCCCGCAGGCCCAGCTCCGGCCCCCGGCTCCGGCGGCGAGAAGGCAGTAATGGCAGCCCTGGCGCGCGCAACTGCAGGCTTGCCTGCGCACGAGGACCGTCCCCAACAGCGCGAGATGGCCAAAGCGGTGGCGAAAGCGATCAGCGAAAAGCGCCACCTCATCGTGCGAGCGGGCACGGGGACGGGCAAGAGCCTGGCTTATCTCGTGCCTGCGCTGGCCCTTGGAGCGAGGGCCGTCGTCTCGACTGCAACCAAGGCCCTTCAGGACCAGTTGGCCGAGCGGGACCTGCCGATGCTCGCGCGTTCGCTCGGCAAGTTCCGTTTTGCTGTGCTGAAAGGGCGTTCTAACTACATATGCCTCCAGCGGGTGGAGGAACTTGCTTCGGGGACGCTCCAGCGGCTCGACTTCGACGGCGGCGAAAGCGCCGCCAAACGGGGGGCATTGGGGGAAGAAGTCTGGCAGCTCGTGGAGTGGGCCCGTGCCGGCGGGCCAAGGCACGGCACCCGGCGCTGGTCGCAGCGGGGCGCCGTGAGCGGGGACCGGGCTGAGCTTTCCTTTGAACCTAGCGACGCCGCCTGGGCACAGGTGAGCACGGGGTGGCGCGAGTGCCCCGGCGCCTCAGAGTGCCCTTCGGGAGCGAGCTGTTTCGCTGAGCTTGCCCGTCAGCGAGCGGCCGAAGCCGATGTCGTGGTGGTCAACACCCATCTGTACGCGAGCGCGCTGGCGCTCGGAGAGGCCGAGATCTTGCCGGGGCACGACGTGGTCGTCTTCGACGAAGCACACGAAATAGAGGACATAGCGTCGGCGGCGTTCGGCTTCGAACTAGGCGAGGCCCGTCTGGTTGCGCTCTCGCGCTTGGCCCGCTCGGTGGGTGCGAGCGCGAAGGCGGTCGCCGGCGTCGAGGACGCCAGCCCGATGCTTTCAGCCCATCTCCGGCGCCAATTGGACAAGGCGCTGGCGAAGCCTCTCGACGCAGAGCTCTCTAGCGTCCTGGCCCTCGTTCGCGAGCGCGTGAGCAACCTCGCCGGCGAGCTTCGCAACCTGGCTAGCCAGGCAGGAGGGCGGAGCGAGGTTAGCGGTGCCGCCGGCGCCGGCGGGCCTCGCCGGAGCGGGGGGCGCCGCGGCGGCGAAGGCCCGGAAAGCCCGCGGAGCCAAAGCGGACTTGGAAGCGTCTCCGAAGGGAAGCTCCCAGCGGGCCGGCGCGAGCGGGGGTCTGCGGCCGCCCGCCAGCGGGCGCAAAGAGCCGCCTCGCGCCTGTTGGACGATGTGAACGCGCTAATGGAGCTGCCTTCAGGGCAGCTGGCATGGGTAGAAGGACCAGAGGCGGCCCCGCTCGTAAAAGTTGCGCCGCTCGACGTGGGGGCGGTGCTCTCCGAGAAGCTTTGGCTGCGCGAAGGGGCGCCCGTAGCGGTCATGACCAGTGCCACCGTCCCTCCTCGCCTCGGCGAGCGCTTGGGCCTGCCCGAGGGGACCTTCGACGAGGCCGACGTGGGCAGCCCGTTCAACTATGCCGAGCAGGCGTTGCTTTACTGCCCCTTGCACCTGCCCGACCCTAGAGCGCCCGGTTTCGAGCAAGCGATGCACGCCGAGCTCACTTTGCTCATCAATGCCGCACAGGGACGTACCCTTGCGCTTTTCACGAGCTGGCGGGCGATGCGCGCGGCGGCCAGGGCCGTGCAACGACAGGTGGCGTGGAAGATCCTGACGCAGTCAGACCTGCCCAAGGCGAAGTTGGTAGCGAGCTTCAGTTCTGACGAGCATTCGTGCCTGTTCGCCACCATGGGCTTTTGGCAAGGCGTGGACGTCCCGGGCCCGTCCCTTTCACTCGTGACGATAGACCGCCTGCCTTTCTCGCGACCCGACGACCCGCTGCTATCTGCCCGGCGGGCGGCACTTGGCCCTCGGGCCTTCGAGCTCATAGATCTGCCTCGGGCGTCCACCCTGCTTGCCCAAGGCGCCGGCCGCCTGGTGCGCTCCCGTTCTGACCGAGGCGTGGTGGCGGTTTTCGACCGTCGGCTCGGCAAGGCCCCTTACCGCTGGACGCTTGTAAACTCTCTGCCCCCCATGAAGCGTACCCGCTCCCGGGAGGAGGTCACCGCCTTCCTGGCCTCCCTTTAGCTCGCCTGCACGCTGTGAGCGCTGCGGGCTTCAATGGACGAGCCTAAGCGTTGTGACGCCGGCAAAGGTCGCAGCTGTAGCCTAGCGCCGGCTCAGGTCGATGCCGTCTGCGCCGCCCCGCCGCTTCCAAAGCTTCCACCAGCGCCGGCCGGACCGTTCGCGCTCGACTTCGGCCACGATCTCGGGGCCGGCAGCGGTGACGATGAGCTCGGCCGCGTCGAGCACGCTGGCCGCCTCGCCTTCGGGTACGTCGGGCTCTTCCTCGACGGGCGGCCGAGTGAGGGGCCCGACGACGAACGTGCCGTCGATGATGTCCTTTTCGTAGCGGGGGCAGTTGGCTGGGCAGCGCCAAGGTGCCTCTGGGGCAAGGTTGAGCACGCAGAAGCGGGCCACTTCACCGGACGCGTAAGTCCTGCTCTGGAAGTGGCGGCAGTCTTCGCGCATGGGCACCCGACCAGTTTGGCATGCCACACCGGCGGAGCGGCCAGCCGCCTGCCGGCGCCGACGTGCCTGCGCTAAGCGGGCCTGCCCTTCCAGGTCTTGGTGCCCGCCCGGTGGCGGCGAGCCGAGTCGAGGGTCATTGCCATGTAGAGGGCACAGGTGACAGGGAGCGCCGGCGCGCCCGCCGGGTGCACCCGGTAGTACCGCAGCGTTGGCAGGTAGCTCGCGGCCATGGCGGCCCACGCCAAAGCGCCCGCGGCGGCCACCGAGCGATTGGTGCGGACGGCACCGCCTATAGCGAGGAGGGGCGGAGCGAGATATACGCACGAGAGCCCTGTTAGCGCCCCTACAAGTGCCGCCGGGCTATGGCCGAGCTCGGTATAGGCGTTACGGGCCACCATTTCCCATACGTCGGCGAGGCGAGGGTACGAGCGCAGGCTCCTTACTTCGGGAGCCTCGCCGGCAGCACCGGTCCCGGCGAGGCCGAGCCAGATGTCGTAACCGGCGCCTTTGAGCGCCTTGGCGAGCGCGACGTCGTCGATGGTCGCGTTAGCGACCCGTTGGAGGCCGCCTGCGCCGGCCAGGGCGTCGGCGCGTACGAGCAGGCAGCCGCCGGCGGCGGCAGCCGTGCGCCGGTGGGGGTCGTTCACCCAGCTGAAGGGGTAGATCTGGGCGAAAAAGTACACGAAGGCCGGCATGGCCAACCGCTCCCAGCGGCTCTCGGCAGAAAGGCGTGCCATGAGCGATATCGCTGCCTTGCCCGACGCAAGGGCGGCTGCTACGAGCTGGCGGAGCGAGTAAGGCGGGTGGGCGATGTCTGCGTCGGTGAAAAGCAGCCACTCGGGGGGCTCGGCTACCCTCATGGCTCGTTCGGCTCCTTGCGCGAGCGCCCAGGGCTTGCCCGCCCAGCCTCGCGGTGGGGGAGCCCCTTCGACCACCGTGAGCGCGAGGCGGGGCCGGCCCGCGGCAAGGGCGCGGGCGACGGCAGCCGTGCCGTCAGAGCTGCGGTCGTCGACCAGCACGACGCTCGCCTCGCCCGGGTAGTCTTGGGCAAGCAGCGAGGGAAGCGTACGGGGGAGGACGGCAGCTTCGTCGCGCGCTGGCACGACGACCGTGGCCCGCGGCCACTCGGCCGGTTCTCCCGCCGGGGGCAACGCCCTGCGAGCCGACCAGAACTGCCCCCTGCCTGCCAGCAGGTACGCCCAGCTAGCCGCCGGCGCCCAGGCAAGGAGCCTGGTCAGGGGTCGTAAGTATCTAGTCTTAGTCAACGCTCAGGAAAAAGGTCCAGGCTGTCCGCCTGCGGCCGAGGCTACCGCCGTAGCATGTTAGCCACACGTGAAGCCCAGGGAGCAAGGGGTGCTCTCGGTACGCCAGAGAGCAGGGGGAGCCGGTCGTTACAGCGCGGGCTTGGTGGTTCTGGCGCTCGCGTTGGCGGGTTGCGCCACGTCGGCGACGTACCTTGGGAGCCCGCAGCAAGACTTCTATTTCAAGGTGCCGCCGGGCTGGCACGTCTACGACACCAAGTCCCTCCAGAGCCTAGGGTTGCCGTCCACGAGCCAGGCTGCTCAGCTCCAAGCCCAAGGTTCGACGTACCCGGCGTTCGCAAGCCTCGCGAGCCCGGTGCGGGGCCTCGGAAAACCGGGCCTCGCCGGCGACCACCCCTGGGCTCTCGGGCTTGTGCTCAACCTTGGGGGCCAGGACCAGGCTGGCATTTCGCTGTCCACGCTCCAAGACGAGATCTTCAACGTGGACAGCGCCTCTCAGTCTGGGGTGCCTGTTATCCCTCTCTTCCGGCCCAAGGTCGTCGTAAAGGGCGCTCTGCGGGGGACGCTCGTCGGCTACGTGATAGACGCCGGCGCCACCTCGATCGCGTTCGAGCAGGAGGCCTTGGTCAACACGCCGACCAACAAGCTCTGGCTGCTCGCCACGGGCTGTTCGCCGGCGTGCTTCCTGGCACATCGCTTGCAGCTGCAGCGGGTCATGGAGACTTTTACGGTCACGGCGGACGGTGCCTAGGGGTGCGGGCCTTTTTTGGTGCCGGGCGTTTTGCTGGGTTTGCCGGCGCTTTGGGCTTTGGCGGCCGTTGGCGCCCGCAGGGCCCGCCTACTCGCGCAGCCACCTGGCGGTGCCGGCCAAGCTGGCGGCTGGCCGCCGGCACTGGCGTCCTGGCTATAGCGCTCGGGGCGTGCGGGGGCCAGGTGGTGGCCAGCAACCCAGAGGGCTTCTACCTGCGCGTGCCTCCCGGTTGGAAGGTGTTCGGCAGGTCCCAGATGCTGCGGACGGCCAAGTTCGCGGCCCTGCTCGCCAACCCGCCCCAGGTGCTCGTGGGCGCGAGCGACGCCCCCCACCCCGCTGCCTCGCAGCCCTTCAGCGCCTCCAAGTACCCTTGGGCGGTCCTAGTAGTGAGCAAACTGGGCAGTTCCGAGCAGCAGAGCTTGACGCTTGGCGGCCTGCAAGACGTGCTAGTCAACGTCGACCAACTGAGCCAGCAGGGAGTGGCTGTGCAACAACTGGCACAACCAAGGCTTTTGGTGCGCGGCTCGCTAAGGGGCACCGACGTGGCTTTCGAGGTGGGCTCCGGTGCCAGTGCTATCGACTACCAGCAAGAAACTTGGGTGAACAGCCCCACCGACAGGCTCTGGGTGCTCATGGTGGGCTGTTCGCCGAGCTGCTACCAGCAACAAAGCGGTCTTATCAGTAGCGTCGTGCAGAGCTTCTACGTGAGATAGGGGAACCCCAATGTCACCCAAACCCTATGACGAGACGGCCGGCAAGCTGGGCTCTATGCCCTCTCCGGGCGACGTTGCCGGTGAGCTCCCTGGAGCGCCCATAGACGGCAGCGGAGAGGCGTTCGGCTCGATAGGCGGCCAACCTCCCCCTCCCCCCTTCCAGGGCAATGGGTCAGGCGACGCCGCTGAGGAGGCCAAGTTTTACAGGTCGCGCTGGGAGAAGCGTAAGCCGCGTTCGTTTTGGCTTCGTAGCCGGCTGCTAGTCCTGATAGCAGCTGTTTGGGGGGTGCTGTTCTGGTACAGCTTGACGGACCCCCTCGTGAGCATCCGCGACGGCCTCATCATGACCTGGAACTCCAAGTGGTGGCTCACCGTCCTGTTCGGCCTCGAGTTGGTGCGCCAAGTCCACTACTTGGTGAGCGAGCACTGGGGTTGGTGGAACCACCTCTGGACAGACGTCATCTTCGGCGGGATCTTCCGGCGGACCGGGCGCATGAACGACTGGGCCAAGTACCGGGCAAAGCGTCTCGTCGCGGTCCTTATCCTGGTCGCGCTGGTCGCGGTCATAGCCGGTGCGGCCGAGCACACGAGCCCGGTCCAGGGGTTGTTCTCGCTTCCGGGCAAACTGGTGGGGGCCCTCGGGGTGATCGCGTACGCGCTGTTTTTCATGGTCATTACGGTGGGCCAGTTTGCGGCCATCTTCTGGTTTTTGTCCCGCGGAGGCGTCGAGACCTATTTCCCAGACGACATAAAGACCCGGTTCAGCCATGTCTGGGGCCAGGACGCGGTCCTCGAGCGTGTAAAGGAGAACCTGGTTTTCTTGGAGGACCCCGAGGCGATCGAGTCCCGGGGCGGGTTCGTGCCTGGGGGCATACTGCTATGGGGCCCGCCAGGCACCGGCAAGACGCTCATGGCCGAAGCAGTGGCCGGTGAGACGGGCAAGCCGTTCGTTTTCGTTGAGCCGGCGGCGTTTATCAACATGTTCTTGGGCATCGGGCCGCTAAAAGTGAAGTCGCTCTTCCGCAAGCTCCGCAAGCTCGCCACTCGCTACGGTGGCGTCATCGCCTTCTTCGACGAGGCCGATTCTCTCGGTAACCGCGGAGCTCTCGCCGGGGGCGGCATTTTCGGCCCAGGCGGGGCCGGGGGGATGTCCGTGCCCACCTTGTGGTCCGAGGGGGGCTGCCACGGTGGGGCGTACCTTTCCGAGCCAGCCGTCAACGCCTTGCTCAGTTCGTGGAGGGACGCAAGCGCCTCCTCGGGCCCCGAGCCCCCGAGAGGTGCCCGCAACCGGATGTTCGTGGGCACGGGCATGGGCGGCGGCGGTGGCGGCATGGGGACCCTCGAGGCCCTCTTGGCGGAGATGTCGGGGCTGCAGAAACCGCGTGGGTTTATGAACCGGGTGGTGCGAAGGATCCTCGGCATGAAACCGAAGCCTCCGCCCAAGTACCGGATACTCATCATGATGGCCACCAACATGCCCAATTCGCTCGACCAGGCACTGCTGCGCCCGGGCCGGATCGACCGCATATACCGGGTGGGTTACCCTTCCAAGGCCGGGCGCATCCGCACCTACCAGGGCTACTTCGCCAAAGTGCGCCACGAGCTTACCGACGCCGATATAGACAAGCTGGCCACCATAACCCCGTACGCAACAGGCGCGACCATCAAGGACCTCGTCAACGAGGCGCTTATCGTGTCGCTGCGCCACAAGCACGAGGCGATCACCTGGTCCGACGTGCTGGAAGCCAAGCGCCTGAAGGACCTCGGCCCTCCCGAGGACGTCGAGTACATCGAGAAGGAGCGCCACGCAGTCGCGGTCCACGAGGCCTGTCACGCTATTGTCGCCTACCGCGTCCGCAAGCACCTGGAGATCGACCTCGCCACGATCGAAAAGGGGCAGAGCTACCTCGGCATGGTCTCTTCTGTGAAGCCCGAGGACCGTTTCACGAGCTGGCGCAGCGAGTTCGAAGCCGATGTGATGGTGGCGTTGGCTTCGTTGGCGGGCGAAAGGCTGTTCTTTGCCGGCGACTCGTCGTCTGGAGTTTCAGGCGACCTGGAGAGCGCTACAACGATCGCCGCCCTGATGGAGAGCTACTGGGGTATGGGGTCCTCAGTCAGTTCCAAGGCTGCTCGCCGGCAATCGCCATGGCCCGGCCAGGGCGGTGACGACCTGCTCCAAGGCGACGCCGGCAACAAGGTCGAACAGCGCCTCCATGAGCTGCTGGACCGCACCCGGGAGCTGCTCGAGCACAACCGGGCGCAGGTCTTCGCCTTAGCTCACGCGTTGGAGAGCCGCAAGACGCTTTCGGGTGAAGACGTCGAGGCGGTCGTGGAAGCCAGGCTGGGCCGTGGCATAGACGGCCGTGTGTACGGGGTGCCGCGGTTTTTGGACGTTTACGGTGCCTACCACGAAAAGCTCGTGGAGGCTCACGTCAACCGGCTCAAGACGTCTGTCCAGCTGCCCGAGCCTGCAGATTGGGCGCCCGAGCTTGTGGCCGCGACCGCAGTTGCCGGCACAAATGGCGACGGCCGCTCCTATTGGCCACTGCCAGCTGGCGAGCTTGCCGGCGTGGGGACTGAACAACCCGGACGCCCAGGCGGGCCAAACGGAGGAGGAGCGCCGTAACCGCCCGGCGAGGTCCAAGGGGCACCAAGGGCTCAAGAGTGACTTTGTTCCCATGTAGTTGTTGTCTGGTGTAACCTGATAACATAGGTACTGCCCTGGAAGACGAAGGGCCTGGCGCGGCCACTGCTGCGCTGGAGGCAGCTGTTAGCAACGGTTCTACGCCGGGCGGGGTGCTTGCCGCGGGCTGGGGCCAGGAGACCGAGGTTGTCTTCGCGTGCGGGTGGGCGGAGACGGGCGAGCGAGAACGCAAGATGAGCTGTTCAACGGTCTTCGACGTCGCTTCTCTCACCAAGGTGGTGGTGACGTTGCCCATCGCCTTGCACTTGTTGCAGGAGGGCGACCTCGAGCTCGGGACCACGGTCGCCGACGTGCTCTTCGGCTTTGCTGGCGATGGCCCGGCTGAGCGTCGGCGAGTGACGGTCGAGCAGCTCCTCACCCACACCTCCGGCCTACCCCCCTACCGGGACTACTGGAAGCTCGGCCTCGGCCCAGCCGAGCTGGCGGCGAGGCTGGTAAGCGAGCCTCTGGTGGCGCTCCCTGGCAGAGAGGTCGTGTACTCGGACATAGGGTTTTACTTGGTGGGCCGGGTATGCGAGACGGTTACCGGCCGCCGGCTCGATGAGCTCGCTTGTGCTTGGGTTACGAGCCCTCTCGGGATGGCAGAGACTAGCTACGGCCCCCGCTTGGGAGCAGAAGAGGTAGCTGCTACGGAACCGGGCCCAGACGGGAAAGCCAAGGTGGGGGTGGTACATGACGAGACAGCGGCGGCGCTCGGCGGGGTCTCGGGCCACGCTGGCCTGTTTTCGACTGCTGGCGACCTTGCCTTGTACCTGCAAGCTTGGTTGGCCCCAGGTGACAGGTGGCTGGCGAGGAGCTGGCGCGAGCAGGCCTGCGTGGACAGGACGGCTGCGCTCGGGGGGCACAGGGGGCTCGGGTGGGTGGCTCGAGGCGACGCCTACGACCAGCTCCCGGAGAACTGGCCTGTCACTGCGGTCTCCCATACCGGCTTTACCGGCACTTCGTTGGCGTTCGACCCGCCTTCGGGGCGCTGGGTGGTGCTGCTTACCAACGACGTGCACTTCGGCCGTAACCGGGGGACGATAAAGCTGCTCCGCCAGGCCGTCCACAGGGCGCTCGCGCCGTGAAGCCCGCCGGCGAGAAAGCCGTGGGGCCGGCCGGCGAGAAAGCTGTGGTGCCCGCCGGCGAGAAAGCTGTGGGGCCCGCCAGGCGGCGGGCGCCCGGACTGCCTGAGGGCGACGGGTCGGCCCCCGAGGCAGTCTCTTTTGGCGCGGTTGGCCGCCATGCCTCAGCCACCCTCTTGCCCCCCGCGCTGTCCTCCGCGGACGTGCTCGAACAAGTTGCCTCCTTACTGCCCCTGCTCGCCCCCTCGGAGCAAAGGGTCGGCCGTGTCATCCTTTCCCTGCCTGCGAGCGCTGCCCACCTCACCATTACAGAGCTCGCCAGCATGGCCGAGACCTCGGAGACAACTGTCGTGCGCTTTTGCCGCTCCCTTGGTTTTGCCAGCTACCCCGAGCTGCGCATCGCGCTGGCGAAATCCGCCGGGCGGGCGACCGTGCGGCCGGTCGCTCCGCTGGCCGAAGACATAAGCTCCGAAGACGACCTCGCCACCGTGGTGGCCAAGGTGGGGGCGGCTGACGCCCAGGCGATCACCGCCACGGTCGCCGGCCTCGATTTGGCGGAGCTGGAAAGGGTCGTAGACGCGGTGCAAAGAGCCCGCCGCACCGACATCTACGGGGTGGCCGCCAGCGCCGTGGTGGCGGCTGACTTGCAGCAAAAGCTGCACCGGATCGGGCTGGTGGCGTTCGCTTGGAGCGACCTGCACCTCGCATTGTCCTCGGCTGCCAACCTTTCCGCCGGCGACGTCGCGATCGGCATAAGCCACAGCGGGACGACGCTGGACACAGTGGAGGCTCTCGCCGAGGCTAGGCGGACGGGCGCTACGACGGTCGCGATAACCAACTACCCGCGCTCGCCGATCTCGGAAGTCGCGTCCCTCCTGCTGCGCACGACAGTGTCGGAGACGACGTTCCGCTCTGGGGCCATGGCAAGCCGCATTGCCGAACTGGCTGTAGTGGACTGCCTCTTCATGGCCGTGGCCAAGCTCCGCTACCCCGAGACGGTGGCCGCACTGGCTAGGACCCGCGACGCCGTTCGGCACAGGCACCGGGGCCGGCGCAGGTAAGGTCCGCAGCCCACCCGCTCGTAGTCTTGCCAACCCGGTTCGTGCAGCTAGCCACCTGAGCGCGAAGACGCTTCAGCGATGGCGAGCCGCGCGCTCGGCCAAGCGGACCGCGCCGGCGACCGGGGGCGCCCCCAAGAGCAAGACGTCAACATCTGGGCGTGCCCGGCGGAGGTGCGCGGTCACGCGCCGGGAAAACCTGGTGTTCGCCGTGAGCCCGCCGGCGAGCACTATCGGGAAGCCCTTGGCGTTGCCGAGCCTTTCTTCCACGGCATCGACGAGGCACTCGAGAGCCTTGCCGGCGTCCTCCAAGATGACCTCGACAGCCGCGTCTGGAGAGCCGAGCACCGCTGGCGCGAGAGCAGCCCAGCGTCCAGGGCGGGGGTCTTCGTAGAAGCGGTCTCGCAGTTCGAGGACGTGAGAGACGCCGGCGGCCTCAAAGAGAGCGGCTGCCAACGGGCCGAGAGGCCTGCCCCGGTCGGCGCGCTGGAGCAGCTCGCGCACCGCTTGGCGCACGGTCCAGTAGCCGCCGGCCTCGTCGCCGAGCAGGTACCCCCAACCGCCAGCCGTGACCGTCGAGCTCCCGTCGGTCGCCAGCGCGGCCGAACCCGTACCGCACACAAGAGCCGTCCCGCGCTCCAGACCTGCAGCCGGCAGCACGAGGTGAATGTCTCCCAAGACCAGGACCTCCTTAGCTACGGCGCCCAAGCGCGCCTGAAAGAGCTCGATCGAACCCGACAGCGTGCCCGCTATGCCCGCGCAAGCGACGTCGAGGGGTTCCCACGGCCCGAGGGGGAGCTGGCCGAGCAGGTCGTCAAGCACGTGGGCGCTGGCCGCGAGGCCGACAGCCGCTGCATTTGCGCTTTCCGCGGTCGCTTCGGCGACGGTCTCGCCGCCGACGACGAGGCGCGCCCGGCTGCTTGTCCCCCCCACGTCCAGCCCGAGAAGGCGGAGCGGCCGTCCCCTGCTTGCGGGGGTGCCGGGTTGGCTAACTGGCTCGTTCAAGCTGGCGGGCTCTGTAAGGGCCCGTGGCCGTCGGCGTAGGTACCTCCGAGAGGAAACTCGTGGAGGGGCTCGCCAGCTCGGGCCCTGCTCGAGAGGCCGAGGGCACCAAGGGCCGCCCTTACGCGCCCGCCGTTGGCTGCAAGAGCAGCCTTTGCTTCGGCTGGAGCGGTCTCGGCCAACATCACGACCAGGGCCACCTTCACGTCGTCACCCGCGTTGCTAAGAGCCCTCTGGCACGCCTCCTCGTCGGCTCCGGTGGCTTGCATGAGGATCCGCACTAGGCGCCGCCGAAGCTTTTGGTTGGTGGGTACGAGGTCCACCATCATGTTGGAGTAACAGTGCCCCAAGCGGACCATGAGGGCGGTGGAAAAGCCGTTCAGCACCAACTTGGCCGCCGTGCCCGCTTTCAAGCGGGTCGAGCCTGTCAACGCTTCGGGCCCGGTGTTGACCGCTATGTGGAAGTGGGCACGCTTGCCGAGAGCGGCTACCGGGTTGGAACTGACAAGCGCCGTCAAAGCCCCCCGCTCGCCTGCCCGCTCCAAGGCTGCTGCCACGTAGGGGGCTGAGCCGCTTGCGCTCACGCCGATGGCCACGTCGTCTCGCTCGAGGCTGTCCGCTGCTTGTCTCCCAGCGCTCAGGTCGTCTTCGGCGTCTTCGACGGCGGCATAGGTCGCGGCCTCGCCGCCTGCCAAGTGCGCGGTGGCGAACCCTTGCTCGACGCCGAAGGTGGGGGGCAGCTCGGCGGCGTCGAGCATGGCGATCCGCCCGGAGGTACCGGCGCCGAAGTAGTGGAGCCTCCCGCCGCGTCGGACACGCTCTTCGGCTGCATCTACGAGGCCAGCGAGCGCAGGGAGGACCTCGGCCACCGCAATGGGCACACGAGCGTCTTCGGCGTTGAGCAGGCGCAATATTTCAAGGCTTGGCAGGGTATCGATGTCGAGCGTGCGTGGGTTGCGCTGCTCGGTGACAGGGCCAGGGGCCTGCACGGTGCCGGTGGGCCCGGTTGTGGGAAGGCTCGTCACGTGGGCAACTTACCAGCTCAGTAGTACAGCCGCCAACTTCCAACTCGAGCCGAGCAGTTTGGGCGTAACCTGGGGTTGAGCCGGGCTCAAACTGGCGTTCCCCCTACAGATATGCTCGAGAGATGAGCCGCGAGATCTTGGCGAGCGTGGAGCGCGGGTTGGCAGCCCGCCCCGGGCAAGTGGGAGCGCTCCCGCTAGTGGGCGCTTTGGCCACCCTTTTCCCCGGTGGGAGCCTGCGCAGGGGGAGCACGGTCGCCATAGTCCAGGGCGTTTGGCCAGGGGCCACCTCGCTTGCACTGTCGCTGGTCGCTGGTCCTTCTGCTACTGGGTCGTGGTGCGCTGTGGTTGGGGGGGCTGAGCTGGGACTGGTGGCGGTCGCCCGTTCCGGGGTCGACCTCGGCCGTTTGGTCCTGGTGCCGTCCCCCGGCCCCGAGTGGGCTGCCGTCACAGCCACCCTCCTCGAGGGTTTCGATGTGGTGGTGCTGCGCCCTCCGGTCGCGGCTAGCCCAGCTGAGGCCCGCCAGCTCGAAGCGCACGCTCGCGAACGCAGGTCGGTCCTGACAGTGCTCGCTTCCGCTTGGCCTGGCCGGCCCGAGGTGGTCTTGGAAGTGGTGGGTTGCACTTGGCAAGGTCTCGGTGAGGGGTTCGGCTACTTGCGCGGACGCGAGCTAGAAGTCGTGGCTAGCGGCAGGGGGGCTGCTTGCCGGCCAGAGCGTGCCCGGCTCCAACCAGCTTGCTAGTGAAGGTTTGTGATGGCGGCCCAGAGGGTGCTCGTCGCTTTTTGTCCCGACTGGCCGGTCATAGCCGCCGGCTGTCCTCCTTCCGCGTTGGTGGCGGTTATCGGCCCGGGGGCGGGGGCAGGAGTGGTCGCAGCGGCGTCGCCGGCGGCGGAGGCAGCAGGGGTCAGGCTCGGCATGCGCCGGCGGGAAGCTCAGGGCCACTGCCCTGGCCTGGAGCTGCTGGAGCGCGACGAGGCAGCTGAAGCGCGCCGGTGGGAGCCGGTGGTGGCGACGGTCGAGGCGTTCGCTCCCGGGGTGGAGGTGCTCTCACCTGGCTCACTGGCGCTGGCGGCCAAAGGCCCGTCCCGTTATTTCGGGGGTGAGCTAGCAGTGGCTGCCAAGGTGGTGGCCACCGTCGAGCAGGCCGTCTCAGGCCCTGGCCTGCTAGTACCAAGCGCGCTCGGGAGCAGCTCAGGGTCGGTCCCCTCAGGTGGCCCCGGCCTGTCTGGCAACGCCGGCGGGCACGGCTTCGGGGACCTTTCGAAGGCAAAAGGGGCGGCTGTGCTAAGAGCAGGGGCTCGGCGTGCACGTCCCGTACCACGAAGCGGCCCCTGGGCGGGTTGTTGCCGGGTGGGGGTGGCCGATGGGCTTTTCGCCGCCGGCGTCGCAGCTTGCATGGCAAGGCCGGACGAACCGTTGCTCGTGCCAGAGGGCGCCGCGGCCGCCTTCTTGGCTCCGTTGGAGCTTGCGTGGCTCTCTTCAGGGCGCCTTGCTTGCCTGGTCAGCAGTGCTGGTGGTCCCGGGGTCGGTGCTGGCGACCAAAGCGGCTTCGCTCGTCTGGTCAGCTTGCTCGAGCGCTTGGGCGTACGAACGTTCGGCGAGCTTGCTGCTCTGCCTTCCGCCAGCGTCCTCGGCCGGTTCGGCAGGGAGGGGGAGATTGCCCACCGGCTGGCCAGGGGCCTTCCCGGGCGGCCGGTCCAAGGCCGGCGCCCACCTCCGGACTGGGAAGTGGCGGCAGAACTGAGCCCGCCGGCGGACCATCTACAAGCCGCGGTCTTTGTGGGCCGGGCGCTGGCTGAAAAGCTCCACGCGAACTTGGCTGCTAAGGGGCTCATCTGTACGCGCCTCGCAATCGAGGCCGAGACCGAGCGGGGGGTGAAGCTCCGGCGTAGCTGGCGCCATGAGGGTTCGCTGAGCGCAGCGGCAATTGGCGAACGGGCCCGTTGGCAGCTAGTGTAGTGTCTCACTTTTAGCTTGCTAGTTGTTCGAGCACCACCCGGCCTCGCCGGACCTTTGCCAGGATGTCTTCGGCAGTGGCCGTCCACACGAAGGGCTTCGGGTCCTTGTTGT
>Ga0209061_1002105_pt1 | contig 27343 bp, 21 predicted proteins | sample Coa_R1_10_FD_187157 | JGI IMG/M metagenome (GOLD analysis project Ga0209061, IMG submission 187157) | Surface soil microbial communities from Centralia Pennsylvania, which are recovering from an underground coalmine fire - Coalmine... | ecosystem: Environmental > Terrestrial > Soil >... | reverse complement strand
GCCTGCCCGGTGTAGCGGTCCGACACCAAGGTCACCTCTTTCACCGTACCTGCTGACGAGAAGAGAGCCTCCACATCCCGCTCGGTGGCGGAATAGGGCAGGCCTCCCACATAGATGCGCTTAGACATTCTTCACTCCTTCACACAAAGAGGACGCCTAAAAGATTGATCGCCCTCTGGGTTTCACATGCGCCTATGGCGCGTTGCAATACGGTCACACTTTCCGAACAGGAGTGGAAGCAGGCGCACCGAGGGAGATGCAATGGGAGCCGATAATTCCTCCTCACACAACCGAACCAACCGCACCCGTTCTTCAAACTGTGAAACCGTTGTTCTACTATACCACACCTTTCCAGAAATGTCAACAAGCCTCTTTGTCAAGCAGGCCCCCTGCTCGACCCAAAGCCTCGAAAATCTCTCTACCGGAGGATTTTCTAATATTTGGTAACCTGTTGCGTCAAACCTCCGTCCACATAGTAGGTGCTGCCTGTTACATAGCTCGATTCGTCGCTGGCGAGAAACACAGCCACAGCAGCTACCTCCTCTGGCTTGCCGAAACGCCCCCAAGGAATTTCGCTAATAGCGTTCGCCCGCGCCTGTGGGTCATCCAACACCTGCTGGTTAATCGGTGTTGCAATCGCTCCGGGTGCAATGTTATTGACGTTAATCTGATAGGGAGCTAGCTCTAAAGCCAGATTGCGCATCAACATGCGTAGCCCGCCCTTAGAAGTGCAGTAAGAGGCATAGCCTGGAAACGGCACATCTTCGTGTACAGAAGAGATATTGATGATCTTGCCTCCCTGCCCCTGCTTCACCATCTGGCGTGCTGCCGCCTGGCAAACTAAAAACGCTCCGTATAGATTGACCGATAAAATTTTGTTCCAGTCCTCATCGGTTAAATCTAAAAAGGGTTTTTTCATTTCGATACCCGCGTTGTTCACGGCGATATCCAAGCGCCCAAAACGCTGCACCACCGTGGCGACCATCCGTTCCACGTCTTCACGTCGGCTTACATCTCCGGGCACCGCGATGCCCGTAACCCCAAAAGTCGCAACCTCCGTTTCCGCGGCAGCCTCCTGCGTGCCTACCGGCAGATAGTTCACCGCAACATGCGCCCCCTCTGCGGCGAAACGCTCCGCAATGGCCTTGCCGATTCCGCTACTCGCCCCGGTTACAAGCGCCACCTTGTCCTTCAATCGCATGGAATTTCTCCTATCCTTAGGTTTACTGAAAAAGTTAGTCTGTGCCGGCTTTGTAGTTGCGTGCCATCTCGGCTAACAGTGCATGAATGCGCAGGTTGTCGGTTAGCTCGGGGTGGAACGCCGTTGCCAGTAGGTTCCCTTGCCGCACAGCCACCACCTTATCCTGAAACTTACTGAGTACCTGCACACGCGGCCCAACCTGTGTTACATAGGGGGCACGAATAAAAACCGCGCGCACCGGCACGATCTCCGTACCGAAATCGAAGGGAATATCCGCCTCGAAACTCTCGATTTGACGACCAAATGCGTTTCTGGCCACCGCAATATCCATTAAATCGAGTGTTGGCTGTTCTGGACGTCCCTCAATGGTGTGGGCCAACAGTATCATGCCGGCACAGGTACCGTAGATGGGCATTCCAGCCTGCCCACGATCGCGAATGGCCGAATCTAAACCCGTGCGCGCCAGCAGCTTCCCAATGGTTGTGGACTCGCCTCCGGGTAGAATAAGCGCATCCACCTGTTTGAGGTCTTGTAGGGTACGCACCTCCTTTGCCGGCAAACCTAACCGTTGCACCGTTTTCAGATGCGCCTCGAAATCGCCCTGCAATGCCAGAACCCCAATGGTAACATCACTTTTCTCTTTCATGGCCTACATTATATCTTAACCTCTACCATCTCTCCAAATCGCACCCCGATTCTCCTGCCGCCTTGATTTTTTGGAGGTCGAACAGTATACTAAACCCTGTCTGGAACGCGTACCTCGGTGGAGACCTATCGTGCCGTTTGCATTGCCCGAATATTTAGAGAGTCGACGTCATCTTGTAGAACAGGCCCTCGAACGTTACCTACCATCCGTTTCAGAGCGCCCGCAGCGTCTTCACGAATCGATTCGCTATAGTGTGCTCGCCCCCGGCAAGCGCATCCGTCCCATTCTTGTCATCGCCGGCGCGGAAGCAGTGGGTGGCACGGCGGAGCAGGTTCTGCCGACGGCCTGCGCTCTGGAGTGTATTCATGTCTTTAGCCTCATTCACGACGATCTCCCTTGCATGGATAACGATGACTATCGCCGTGGCCGCCCTACCAACCACAAAATCTTTGGTGAGGCCCTAGCTCTTCTTGCCGGCGACGCCCTCCTGGCATTGGCCTTCCAACTGATCGCCGAGAATGTGGCCAGCGTGCCTCCAGAACGTGTCTTGCCCACCCTCCATCTCGTGGCAAAAGCCTCAGGCACATGGGGCATGGTGGGCGGGCAGGTGGTGGATATGGAGTCCCAAGGCCAAAACGTAACGCCAGATACTCTGCATTACATCCACTCGCATAAAACAGGCGCTCTACTTACCTGCTCGGTCGTGGCAGGAGCCACTTTAGCCGGCGGTAGCGCCTCCCAGGTCGAAGCCCTCCGGCGCTATGGGGAGCATATCGGGCTTGCCTTCCAAATTGCCGACGATATCCTCGATATCGTCGGCGATCAGGAGCGTATTGGAAAACCGGTTGGGAGCGATCAGAAGCAGGATAAAGCCACTTACCCCCGCCTGTTCGGCATCGAAGAATCGCGTCAGCGCGCACTCCATGAGATGAAAGCTGCCCTCCAACAACTACAGGGGTTTGATGAAAAGGCCGATCCCCTCCGAGCCATCGCCCAGTTCATCGTTGAGCGCGATCTCTGATAAGCTCAAGATAACTTCGTCGAAACGTAGGCCGTCTTTAGGAGTGAAAAGTTATCTCGCTCTTTCGCCATAATAATGTCATCTTAGGCGAAGCGGAAGGAAATGAGAGGTCAAGAAAGAGCTATACGGCGCTTGCGCTCCCCTATCTGTAGTCGCATGAAACCTCTGCTGTGGAGTGTTTCGCTCCTTCTGTTCCTACTTATCATTAATCGTGACCCGAAGGCCGCCGAACTCGGAACCGGATTTGTTCCTATCCCCTCTTGCATGGTTAACTTTCGCGACCTGCTTCCCCCCAACAACCACGGTTTTCTAAAAGTAGGACAGGACGGACACTTTCACTGGGCTAACGGCGCGCGCGCCCGCTTTTGGGGCATTAATGTGTCGAGCACTCGTCTGGATATTCCCGATGCACAAATACAAAACGTCGTCCGCACCTTTGCCGATGCCGGCATCAACCTCGTTCGCTTTGAGGCCATAGACAACCGAGGCTGCTTGCTAGGCCCAGAAAATGCACCCGACTCCCTACACTTCGATCCCCACTACCTCGACCGCCTCGACCGATGGATCGCTACCCTGAAGCAGTATCATATCTGCTACTACCTTGACCTTCTTGACCTTCGCAGCTTCAAACCGGGAGATGGCGTGCCCAATGCCACAGCGCTGCACCGAGGAGCACGCCCCTACGCGATGTTCGATCCTAAACTTATCCAGCTCCAGCAACAGTACGCTCATGACCTTTTATGCCACACGAACCCCTATACCGGGCTGAAGCTGGTGGACGACCCCGACCTTGTCATGCTTGAAATCTGTAACGAAAGCGGGTTCTTCCTACAGCCCGACCAGCTCGATAACCTGGTAGAACCCTATCGCACCGAGTTGAGGAAACTCTGGAATCAATGGCTTCTCGCACGTTATGGCAATCGCGATAAATTAGCCTCCGCCTGGGGCTATATTCAGGGCTATCCGGTTCTGCGCCCGGACGAAGACCCCAATAACAATAGCGTAGACCTCCCTCTGCTTACACCACCTCCTGCCGATCTCCCCTCTAACGTTATTGATGTACGCCACGCGCCAAAGCGCGTTCAAGACGGCGTCGAGTTTCTCTATACACTAGAGCGCTCCTACTTTCACCAAATGGTCGCCTACCTGCACGGCATCGGTGTGAAAATCCCTATCACCGCCGTCGTATCGAGCGATGCGCCGGCCGATTTGGCAGCCGTCGCCGAAGAGTGCGATTTCACTGCAGAAAACTGGTACGGTGAAACCTCTTTACCCGATCCACAAAATCGCACGCTTTCTTATATCAGTAATCAAGACCCTCTCGCCAATGACAGCGGCCTTGGCTTCGCCCCCTACACGGCGACCCTTCGATGGAACAACAAGCCCGTGGTCATCCGCGAATGGGACGTCGGCTGGCCGAATCGCTGGCGTAGCTCCTCCGTGCCGCTCGTTCTTGCGTACGCCGCACTGCAGGATTACGACGCCGTGCTGCTGTTTGGCTACCAAACCAACAAAGGCCCGAACGACTCGAACCCGATGGCTCTTAATATGTACTCCGAACAAAGCGATCCGGCCATTTGGGGCCTCTATGCCATCGCCGGACGTGTTTTTCTTTCAGGCCTTATTCAACCCGCTCAACACACCGTTACTTTCGCCTTTCCTAAACCTAAACTTTTTCAGTGGCCTTATGATACACAACTCCTTACCCGTCTCGCGTGGTGCGTCAAGCTCAATAGCACAAGCCACCCCACTGCCAAGCCTTTGACTGTTACCCCAACAGGCACCGATCAGGACAACCAAAAACTCGATCAGATTCTTGCCTACCTCTATCATCGAGGCGCTCCTATAAACCCTAAAAGTCGCTTCACCGGCCAGTGGCTTAGCGATACTTCCCAGATTCACTTCGACTCGGTTCATCGGTTGCTAACCGTGTGCACCTCTTCGTTTGTGATGATCGCCGGTGCCTTCAAACCAAAGAAAACCTACCGTGTTGGCTCCCTCTGCCTCTCCACCGCAACGCCTTATGGGGCTCTCATGGCCATCGCCCTCGATGGCAAACCGCTTAGAAGCTCTCAAAATCTGCTGATCAAAATGGTCTCTATTGCCGAGAATACGGGCCAGCAACTACGTCGTGCTCCCCACGGTTCCCCAGCCGCCTGGGTCTTGCTCGATCCGGGCCATCCTCCGGTGACCACACACGGCCAACCCACTTCGTTCCCTACCTCTGTCTGGCTTGCTCCAATAAATCCTAAAGGGCAGATACGCTCCCTACTCTCTCTGCACATGCGCAACGGAACATGGGAGCTGCATATCCAGGCGAAGAAGGCTCAACTCGCGTGCGACACTCCCGAACTTCCTGTCACTGTCTTGGGCATTCATACCCTTACGGGCATGCCCTCTCACATCATCACCTTCATTGCACGTTGGTAACCCTTGAGCGGGGAGTCCACATAAGCCCCCTACAAGCAGGAAATCGGGTACAATTCCTTCATTCGAGGATGGAGCACGCTTGAAGCATGGCATTGATCAATATTCCCGGAACCGATCTTTACCCCTCCACCATTTGCCTTGGAACGGGTGAATTCGGCACCACCCTGGATCGTGAAACCTCCTTTCGCATTCTCGATGCCTATGTGGAATGCGGCGGCAACTTCATTGATACCGCCCACGTCTACGGCGATTGGGTTCCTGGAGAAAGAGGGCGTAGCGAAAAGACGATCGGTGCCTGGATTCAATCGCGTAAAAATCGGGATCAGATCGTCCTTGCGACAAAAGGAGGTCACTGGGATCTCCAGTCTCCGCATATCTCGCGTGTCACCCCAAAAGAGATCGTAAAAGACCTCGATGAAAGCCTACAGTTTCTTCAAACCGACACCATAGACCTCTATTGGCTTCATCGGGACGACCCCGATGTTCCCTACGAAGCCATCATTGAAACCCTTAACGCCCAACGTGATGCCGGTAAACTACGATGGTTTGGCGCCTCAAACTGGAGAACCCCACGCCTGCGAGCAGCCAACGCCTACGCAAAATCGCACGGACTTCAAGGCTTCGTGGCCGACCAAGTGCTCTGGAACGCTGCGGTTCTCGCAAAATATCCTTATGGCGATTCTACGGTTGGCTGGATGGATGAAGAGCGTTTTTTCTTCCATGAGGAAACAGGCATGGCGGCCATTCCTTTCCAATCACAAGCTTATGGGCTTTTCCATCGCATGGCCAACGGCACCCTGCATGAGATGAACCCGGGCTTCTTGAGTTTCTATCGCCTGCCTGAAACCACGCGACGCTTCCAAAGAATGCAGCGCTTGGCACAGGAAACCGGGCTTACCATCACGCAAATTGTGCTCGGCTATCTCCGCGGGCAGCCGTTCCCAACCATCCCCATCGTCGGCTGCCGCAGCGTTGCACAGGTGCGCGACAGTATGACCGCTGCCGACATCGCGCTTACCGCCGATCAAATTCTTTTTATCGCCCACGGCTAGAAGGCCCAATCCAATATGGTTTGGCTACCGGCCTCTCAAAAAGGAACCGAACAAATCATTTAAGAGTAATATGATTGATAAAACATCATACAAAGGGAGGTTCTTGGTGGCTGCGTCACTTCTACCCATAGGCGTTCCTGCACCGGAATTCGATATTCCTATGCCCGACGGCACAACGTGGCCGACCTCCTATTTTCGCGGCAAAAAACGCCTGGTACTCGTTTTCTACCCCGGCGATTTTACGCCCATCTGCACCGCACAACTGTGCGCCCTGCGAGACCACTGGAACCAGATTCAGGAACATGACGCGCTCGTTGTGGGTATCAACCCTGCAAAACCCTCCAAACATCGCCTCTTCGCTGCGAAGTTCTCCTTCCCTTTTCCGCTTATCTCCGACTGGGGACATAAGATAGCGAAAGCCTACGGATGCTGCGGCTGGTTTGGCATGAATAAACGGACGGTATATATCGTGGACAAGAGAGGCCTCATCGCCTACGCCTGCCGAGGAAACCCGAACGTAGCCGAACTGCTACAGGCCTTACATTCTCTTCACGACGAACCTCCCTATACAAGCGCACAAAACGGGGCGGTTCCCTCGCAGACCGCACAGATGCCTGAACCCTAAAAACACAATGCATCAGAGTTACCCTAACACTATGTCTCAAACAGACAGCAACGTTTCTAGGTCTATGTTGCCGCCTTTCTCTCTACATAAGGACGAGGTTTGCCCTAGTGCCATCATCGTCGGGGCAGGACTAGGTGGGTTGGCCACCGGCATTCATCTGGCCCGCCATGGCTGGAAAGTCACGATTTTTGAACGAAACAGACATGCCGGCGGCAGAATGAATGTGCTTGAGGAAGCCGGGTTCCGCATTGATATGGGGCCTACCATGCTGATGATGCCCGAAGTTTTGCACGAAATCTTCTCCGTCTGCAATCGCGATCCGAAAGACTACCTCCCCCTCACAAAACTGTGTCCAGCCTATCGCATCCTCTGGCCCGACGGCACCGCCCTCGATATGGGTGTAGATATGGCCACCCTTGTGCAGCAAGCGCGTAAATTCGAGGCGACCGATGCCACCCGTATCCCAGCACTTCTAGCGGCCATGCAGGCAAAATACGAAAACGCTCGCTACCGTTTTATCGAGCGCTCCTTCAACTCGCCTCTCGATCTGCTCCATCCTACAACGTTGGTCGGTCTCTTAAAAGCACTGCCCCTTGAATCGGTTTATCAAATGGTGAGCCGCTACCTGGCAAATGAAAAACTGCGTCAAGCCTTTAGCTTTCAAACTCTCTATCTTGGAATAAGCCCGCATCGCTGCCCCTCTATTTACGCCCTGCTGCCCTATGTGGAAATGGAGTTTGGGGTGTGGTTTCCCATGGGGGGCACCTATACCCTCGCAAGGGGTCTGGAGCGGCTCTTCCTTGAACTCGGCGGTCAGATTCGCTACTGTATGCCGGTTGAGCAGATAACGCTTCAAGGTCGCGTCGCCACAGGAGTACGCACGAGCGACGGTTGTGAACATCTTGCCGACGCTGTCATCTGCAACCTCGATCTGCCCACTGCCTACCAGAAACTGATTCCAAATACCTTGCGGCGTAAATACTCCGACTCAGCTCTGGCGCAAAAAGAGTATGGCTGCTCCGGCTTTCTTCTCTATTTAGGGGTTCAAGGGCTTTCGTTGGCCAACCTGCCCCACAACTCTATCGTCCTCTCAGAAAATTACGAGGAAGTCCTCGATGATATCTTTGAGAGACGTGTGCTACCAACCGATCCCGCCATGCACCTTTGTGTGCCCACACATACCGATCCGAACTTGGCCCCGCCCGGTCATCATGTGCTCTATATCCTCGTGCCCTGCCCCAATACGCAAAGCGATATTCGCTGGGACACCATGGCCCCTATCCTCCGAGATCGCACCATAGGCAAACTGGAACGACTTGGTCTCATTCCCAATCTTCACAAACACATCGTGTTCGAACGATGGTTTACCCCTGTCGACTTCGAGCAGCTTTATGGCTGCTATGCCGGCGCTGCCTACGGAGGCCTAACCCCAACCTTCCTTCAATCTGCCTATTTCCGTCCTCATAGCCGCAGCGAAGAGATAGCAAACCTCTACTTCGTCGGTGCTTCTACCCACCCAGGCGGAGGCGTGCCCATCGTGCTCACTTCTGGAAAGTTAACGGCAGAGCTTATTAGAAAAGACTATTCCCGCGCGAAATCCAAAACGATCTAACCCGTAACCGAGGTACTCTGTCCCTCTAGGCATCCCTCTGCCCCACCTCGACACCCTGTCTGGAAGTGTGTGGTAAATCACTCTCTGGACGGATCAGGCTGATCAAAACATGCCCCTCTTTCGGCATCGGCAGAGGATTTTCGGCAACAATATGCACCCGGTGGTTCTCTCCAATAAGAAACAGCGGGATAGCCCTCTCTCCATAGTGCTGCAGATAGTCGGAGTAGGTAAACTGTGCAGAGAATGTCGTCCGCTTGATCGTGGCTCCTCGCATGAAAAGCTCCTCAAGCTGTGCGCTCGTCAGCTCTCCACGAAACAGATAGCGCCCCTCTGGGTGCGTCGCTTCTTCCTTCTGCCCGCCTCTACCCAAACCATCCGGCGGAAGCAGATAGACTTCCGCGCGACCAAAAACCGCTCTGAATCTCAGCACCGCAAGCGTGTTCACCTCGTGGTTAGGAGTACATGCGAGGAGCCGCCCTATACCTTCGAGGTCAAGCGTCTCTCGAGCAGTACTAGAGAGCACATTGGCTCTTAATGCCGGTAAATCCTCCATGCGAGCGCTAAGTACGTTGGCCGGGTTAGTATCTACCAGAAGCAGCGGCAATCCCTCGGTTTTCAAGACCTTTGCCATCTCACGTACAGCCAAGCTGGCGCCCAAAAAGAGAATGCCTTGTGCCTCTTTCTGCGCCAAACCTAGCCGTATCGCCATCGGTCGTGAAGTGAATCCGGCCAACGTAACCGAACACAGTATCACCCAGAATACCGTAGGCACCAACCGCTCGGCCTCGAAGTGCCCTACACTCGCCAGCTTCAAAGCAAATACCGAAGATACCGAGGCCGCCACAATTCCTCGTGGCGCTGTCCACATTAAATAAAACCGTTCAGGCCAGCGTAACGGAGAACGAAACGTACAGAGGAGCACGACAATGGGGCGTACCACAAACAGCACGAACACGGTATACAACATGTCCTGTACAAAATGACCGAACATCTCGCCGGGTCTCAGTCTCGCCGCCAGCACAATAAACAACATGCCCAGCAATAAGGTGCGCAGGGTCTCTTTAAACTCCACAATGTGTTCGACGTGAACCACCTTTTGATTGGCTAAAGCGATGCCCATAACGACCACAGCAAGCAAGCCCGATTCCGGTTGAAAATGCTCGGCTAAAGCGTTTGCAGCTAACACTAACGCAAGCGTGAAGGGGCTTTGCAGTTGATCGGGAATCCAGTAACGTTGTAGGGCGAGAACCAACAAGAGAGCCGCCGCGATCCCAATACTACCCCCATAAAAGAGCGTGATGAGCGTGCTTTTCAACACAAAAAGCTCGGGCCGATGGATATCTACCCCGAAAACAACTTCAAACGCCAAAAGCGCCAGAGCAGCCCCAATTGGGTCTATGATGATGCTCTCCCATTTCAAAATCGCGCCAACAGGCCCCTTCGGACGTACCTGCTGAAGGAGAGGCCCTATCACCGTGGGGCCGGTAACCACTAAAATGGCCCCCGTCAACACAGCAATTGGCCAGCCCATCCCAGCAAGATAGTGTGCCCCCCATACTCCTAGCAGCCAGCTTGTTAACACCCCCACACTCACCAGGCTTGCCACAACCCAACCATGCTGGCGAACCTCGCTGTACTTTAGGCTTAATCCCCCCTCAAACAGCACAATGGCAACAGCCGACGAGACAAAAGGTAACAGCAGATCGCCCAAAATCCGCTCTGGACGGACAATTCCCATCACAGGCCCTGCCACAATGCCCGTAAGCAAAAGCAACAAAATAGAGGGCAGTCGCAGCTTCCAGGCCGCCCATTGGGCAAGCGTCCCCAAAAGAACGATCAGCGCAAGCTTTTCCAGCAAAACCTCGGTCATTTTACATCTTTAGGGGCAGCAATAGCCTGAACATCATCGGCCATCGTGGCTGTAAACACCGTTTTGCCATCATAGGCCGGTGTCGAGAAAATATTGCCCGGGCCCAGCTCATAACTCCAGAGAGGTTTTCCGTCGCCGGCGTTTAGCACGGCCACATGCCCCCTTACCCCCATAATGGCCAGCGAATGCCCATCCGGCGCCAAAGACGGCGAGGAATCGTAGATGGTTTGCCCTATCGCCGACACCCATATGGGCTGTCCATTGGCCGTACTTAACGCATAAACATTCCCCTTAGGCCCCAGCCCGGCCACAAAGATCGTGACCCCAAGCACGGTGGGTGAGGAGTAACCGAAAACGTCGTCCCCATTAGGTGCATGAACCGCCCACACTTCCTTCCCCGTCTTTACATCGAAAGCGTGAAGCACGCCATCATCGGAGCACACGTAGACCTTACCATCCCCCAATGCCGGGGCGGAAATCGCCGGAGAGAAGTAGAACAATCGCCCCACATGGTCTTCCCAACGCGGGGTGCCCGTTTTCGCATCGATCGCATAAAAGGTATTCGCCCAATCGCCCATATAGAAGGTAGTATCGTCGGCAGCTACACGCGACTGAAAGAACCCATTTGCCGGTGTCATCCACAACAGCTTTCCGGTCTTTGCATCCAGGCCGAAAATCTTCTTATTCCCACCGAAGCAAACCACGCCGGCGGTAATTCCCGCCGTGGAGAAAATGGGGTCTCCCGAATCAAAATGCCACAAAAGCTTCCCCGTATGAGCATCTAAGGCGTAGAAGTAGTGGTCGGTCGAGCCGATGTAAAGGGTGCCATCCGAGATCACCGGCGAGCCTAACACGGCGCCTTTGGTGGCAAAAGACCACCGTATTTTGCCAGTCGTGGCATTTAGCGCGTAGACTTTATGATCTAGAGAGGAAACGTAAAGGGTGTCTCCATAAAGCAGGGGGGAAGACTGAATAGCGTCTCCTAAATTGATAGCCCACTCTCGTGAAGGCTCTCGCGGATCATCGCGCTCGACCTCAAAAATCAATTCATCGCTGTAGGCAACTTTGTTGCTGGTTGTTAAGCGCACATCGCTCGAATGTACCCCCACCGGAATCGATGCTGTTGGGAAGACCACATGCCATATATCTCGCGAATCCTGCTCCATAGGCCGATAGGGCCCGCTGTCAATACGATATTCCGCGCTCTCTTTCGAGGGGTCATCCTCCGGCGAGCGCGGATCGAGCAGGGCAGCGATTCTACGGCGGGCAAGATAGGGCACATCCGGATCGTCCCAGCCGGCTCGCAACTGGGAAGGACGTGGGGGGTTGATCGGCAAGGAAGCAATCGTTACAAAAGTTCCCGGTTTTTCCGAGAAACCTCTCTCCAACGTCACCAAATCCTGGCGTACATGTACCCGACAAAAAGGCCCCCCGTTATACAGCGCGCCTACCATGAGGGTCTCAATGCCGTTGGTCTTCCACTCGAGATTCTGGTGACCATGTCCGGTGAAAATCGCCACCACATTATGGCCGTTCAGCAGATGAAGCAGATCATACTCGTTGTCAACCATGCGTACATCGGGGGCATCACGACCGATCCAATGATGCATGAAAACAAAGATCGGAGTCTCGGGACGAACATGTTTCAGATCGCGGGCAAGCCAGTCTAACTCACTCTGATCGAAATGCCCCCAATGTTCCAAAAGCACGGTTGTGTCGAGCAAAACGAAGTGCACTCCCTCATAATCGAAGGACTGGTACAGCTTACCAAACTGTTGCTCGAAACCTTCCTTACCTAGCGGGCACCACCTCACATCGTGATTGCCCGGCACGGCGTAGAACTTGATACCGGCCTCCGCAAGGGGAGCGATCGCCGCCTTGAAAGCGGCATACTCCTCCGGGCGCCCCGATTCGGTAATGTCACCGGTGTCAATGACAAATGCCGGACGGGGAGACATGGCAATCGCCTGAGATACCAGGTCACGAAGCGCCTTCGTACTCCCCTCTGCGGTCTGATGCGTATCGGTAATGTCGAGAAACACAAAGTCGCGCGGTCCTGTCCCTTGCGACAGGGCTTGAATAGGCAGCATCACCCAAACCACGGCAACGAAGATCGCCCCCAGAGACGCATCTAGCCATCGAAAACGCATAACATCACTCCCTTAGCTGAGAGGAAAGGAAGCCCTCCACTCACAGCTTCTCGGTGGGCTTCCCTAACATGTGTCAATCGCGTGGCAGCAGAGGCGGATCAAATCCCTTCAGCGCTTCCACCAGATTCCGCACCGATTCGGCCGACCGACGCAGCGCCTCCTGCTCTGCAGGGGTCAGTTCCACAGAAACGATCTTTTCTACCCCCGAAGCGCCGATAACTGCCGGCAGTCCCAGATACAGATCATCAATGCCGTACCCTCCACCGTTCTTGCCGGTGTAGACGGAACAGGGCAGAATGCGCTTTCTATCGTTAAGAACGGAATCGATCATCTGCGCCAACGCTGCAGAAGGGGCATAATAGGCGCTTCCCGTCTTGAGTAACGACACGATCTCCCCTCCCCCCTTACGGGTACGCTCTACGATGGCCGCTAAGCGTTCCGGGGGAATGAGCTTCTCAACAGGAACTCCACCGATATTGGTGCTCCCTAGTAGGGGAACCATGTCGTCCCCATGACCGCCAAGCACATAGGCGTTCACATCCGTCACGCTTGCATTTGCTTCTAAAGCGAGGAACGTCCGAAAACGGGCGGTGTCGAGGATGCCCGCCTGTCCAAATACGCGCCGTGGCTCGAAACCGCTGACATGCAGTGCCACATGACACATGGCATCTAACGGGTTGGTGAGCAAAATGAGAATGCTGTTTGGGGAGCGCGCCACAACCTCCTTGGTACAGCTGCCCACAATCTCCGCATTCACCTTCAGTAGGTCGTCCCTGCTCATGCCGGGCTTGCGCGGGAGGCCGCTTGTGATCACTACAATATCGCTATTGGCCGTCTCTTCCCATCCGTTCGTGCCCACAATGCGCGCATCCGAACCGATAATGGGCATTGCCTGCTGTAAATCCAGCGCCTTGCCCTGCGGCATGCCCTCCACAATGTCGTAGAGCACGATATCCACATCGCCTCGAAGGGCCAGCCAGTGTGCTAGGGTAGCGCCGGTTTGTCCCGCTCCCACAATAGTTACCTTGCGTCGCATGTTAATGCATCTCCTCCAGCTTGCGGATAATGGCGTCGGCCATCTCCGAGGTACCCACGGCGGTGGGGTCGTTCCGGTCGGGTTTCATATCGTAAGTCACATACTTCCCTTCGGCGATCACGGCAGCCACAGCCCGCTCCAGACGGTCTGCCGCCTCGTACTCCTTCAAATGGCGCAGCATCATCATCCCGGAGAGAATAAGCGCCGTTGGGTTCACCTTGTTCATGCCCTTATATTTAGGAGCAGATCCGTGCGTAGGCTCGAAGAGGGCGATCTCATCGCCGATGTTGGCTCCAGGCGCCACGCCTAACCCGCCCACCAAGCCGGCGCAGAGGTCAGACAGGATGTCACCATAGAGGTTAGGCAGCACCAACACATCATACAGCTCTGGCTTCTGCACCAGTTGCATGCACATGTTGTCTACCAGCACCTCCTGATACTCGATGTCCGGATACTCTTTGGCAACCTCCTGCCCCACGCGGAAGAAAAGACCATCGGTATACTTCATGATGTTGGCCTTGGCGACTGCGCTCACTTTTTTCCGCTTGTAAGCCCGCGCATATTCGAAGGCGAATTTGATGATTCGACGCGACCCGGAGATCGAGATGGGCTTGATCGAGATCGCCGCATCCTCCCGAATCTTGCCGGGACCGGCCAGTTCGATAATCTGCCTGGCCTCCGGCGTGCCCACATCGTACTCCACCCCCGCATAGAGGTCTTCGGTGTTCTCTCGAACCACCACTAAATCCACATCGGTATACTTCGACCTTATGCCCGGGTAATACTTGCAGGGACGCAAGCAGGCATACAGATCAAGCTCCTTCCGTAAGGTTACATTCACCGAGCGAAAGCCGGTGCCGATAGGCGTGGTGATAGGCCCTTTGAGGGCAACCTTGTTGCGCCGGATCGATTCGAGCACTGCAGGAGGCAGGGGAGTTCCTACCTTCTCCATAATATCTATGCCGGCATCCTGAATGTCCCAGTTAAACGGCACTCCGGTTGCCTCGAGCACCCGCCGAGCGGCCTCCACCAATTCAGGGCCGGTTCCATCCCCACGGATGAGTGTTACATTGTAAGCCAATTCACAGAACTCCTCTTTCCATAGTATTGATGTATTTAAAAATCGTTGGACGAAGCCTGCAACTCTCTTACGGGTCTATCGGGACGTCGCGCCAGAGCCAGCGAAGGGTACTTGGCAAGATCGCCTCGCCCTGCGCGCCACTATGAAACCCCTCCCCGAACACAAACTCATAGTCGTAGCCCTTAAACGCCAACGCCTTTGCCATCTGTTGGTTGCATAAGGGCCAGTTACCCGCAATGTTGTCGAGATCGTGCGAGCCGTCCTGCAAAAAGACGCGAATGGGCTTTTTCGGAAGTCGGCGAATTAAGAAAGGATAGTTATGCCCACCCTCAACCAGAGTCTTCCCTGCTGCCAGATCGGTAAAACTTCCCACCCACGACATCACCTTACTAAACTGATCGGGACGGTTCCACGCCACCGTGAAGGCGCAAATACCCCCGCTGCTTATGCCGGCAATGGCTCTGCTCGCCGCATCCTCCCGCAGCCTTACGACCTTCTCGGCCGCAGGCAATATCTCCTCCAACAGAAAACGCGCGTACTGGTCGGACAGGGTGTCATACTCGAAACTACGCTCCTCACCGGCACTTATATGGGTGTCAGGGAAATGACCGGGGTCAACGAAAATCCCCACGGTGATCGGCATCTCCCGCTTGGCAATAAGGTTGTCAAAAACGGTGGGAACAAATTTCTTATAATAGCCCCCATCCTGAAACACCATAACACAGGCAGGATGTTCCGGAGTGTACTCGGCCGGCACATAGATCCACCAGTCGCGCACCGTGCCTGCAAAGATGTTGCTGTGCCACTCCGGCATCTGAATCAGCTTGCCATGGGCGACGTGAGGGTCGTAGTTGGTCTCCGGCTCCCTTGTGTAGACCTCTAAATTCCCGGAGCGTCTGCGCTGCCCATTCACTTCGTAGGTCCAGATCATCCCGGCCCCATTGGGCAAATCCACCGCCGCTGCGTAGATCGGGGTTTGCCCGATGCGTTGCAGGGGAATGGTATATCGCCCGGTATCCGAAACCACTTTCGGCGGCACGGTGGCATCGGGCGCCTCAATCGCCCAGGCGGTTGTTAGCCCCTCGACTCGGGGAGGAGCCCCGTCCTTTATCTCCGCGGAACCAAACCAGTTTCGCACCTGTTCGGCCAGTTGATCCGCCACCGCCCCGGTTGGATTGTCTGCAAGGCGCTGCTTTAAGAGGGGAGGGGTTAGATTATCAGCAAAGGCCATAGGTATAAGGCCCCCGACACAGAGAAGTAACGCTATCAAAAAGAGAACATACCATAACCCATTTTTCCTCACTCGGCTCTCCACGGTTAGGGGATTGTTCCTCATCCAAAACGATATTCTCCCTCAAACATTCCAATCTTCGGTCTCATCAATGGGAGTTACAGTAATGCCCAAATCGCGCAGATAGTTCATGGCCGCCTCTAAATCTTCCGCAGTGCCGTCCAACTCTAAAGCGATCCAGCCCCCCACACGACTGTCTATCTGAGCACGACGTATGTTGGGAATCAACCGAAATTCGGTAACGAGATGATAAACCACCGGCTCGGCCACCCGATTCAACGGATAGTCCAACCGCACACGCATCGAACGCCTCGATGTCATTCTACTCGCCTCCTTTACCGCGCTTGCCAGCCCTCGATAGGCATCTCGCTTCGCGCGACAAAAGCCTTCCTCCAACTACTGCGCATTCATTGTACCCTACCTTTAGGAACGTTCCTTTTCCCCTTCGCTCCTCAACTGTCTCAGTACCCTTAAGACCTCAGCAACGCTCCAAGCCTGCGCAATGCAGCCGTTTGGACGATGTGGCTCACTGCCATCATAGATTTCCGCCAACGATCCCACCCCATAAACCTCCATCTGGGTGGACAATGGCAGGAGCGCCCTACGCGCCTCCTCTCTGTTGCCCGTCACCTTCCATACCGCCTCGGCAAAAGCCCCCAATAACCAAGGCCAAGCCGTCCCCTGATGATAAGCTGTATCCCTATGCCACACATCCCCCTCATAACGAGGGGCATAGTGGGGATCGTCTGGGGCAAGCGTCCGCAGACCAAACGGCGTTAGCAATTTGCTCTGTACCGTGTGCAGTACCGCCTGCGCGGCGGGGTGCTTGGCGTCGAACAACGGAAACGGCAGACTTAAAGCAAATATCTGATTGGGTCGAATAGCCCCATCTGGCTCCCCATTCGGAGGCGTATCGAGCACGTCGTACAGTCCAAGCCCATCGGATCGGGCAAAGCGAGTTTGAAAACTCTCCCTTGTTTTTCCAGCCTCCTCGTCGTAACGCTGGGCGTCAGCGGCTTTGCCCATGCTTCGCGCGATGTCGGCCACACATCGAAGCGCATTGTACCAGAGGGCATTGATCTCCACCGGCTTGCCGATACGTGGCGTCACCACATAGTCACCCACTTTGGCGTCCATCCAGGTCAGCTGTATCCCCTCCACTCCCGCGTAGAGGAGATGGTCGCGCGCATCTACGTGGATGTTGTAGCGCGTGCCCTGCCGATAACCCTCTATAATCGCTTGAAGAGCCGGCCATAGCTCCTCAAGAAACGCGCTCTCCTGCCCCGTTTTGTGGACGCGCCAAGCGGCGAGAATAAACCATAAGGCGGCGTCTACCGTGTTGTATTCCGGCTGCGAACCCCCATCGGGAAAGCGATTTGGAATCATGCCATGATCTACGCACTGCGCAAAACTCCTAAGAATCGAGCGTGCAAACGGCACCTGTCCGGTCGTTAAGCAGAGGCCGGGAAGGGCGATCATCGTATCACGTCCCCAGTCGGTAAACCAGTGGTAACCGGCCATAATCGTCGCACGCCCCTCCGGCGACTTCACCAGGAAGTCGCGCGTTGCAAGCACCAAACGCGCCTCAAACGCATCGGCATCGAGACACTGAGTCAACAAAAGCTGCTGTTCCTCGCTTATCGCGGCTAGGCTTTCTGCCGGTGTGGGCAGATCGAGCGGTTCAACACCACCCTCCACCACAAGCGGTTGATCAGAAGAGAGCGACATGGTGAAGACCCCAGGCGAAAAAAGGTCTTCGCAAAAGTCAAGCCCCCTCTCCTGCTCACGAGGATGCAGGAAACGATAGTACCAACAGGCATTTGCGGAGAAAGAGGCTGCCCTATAAGGCTGCCCATCTCTATGACAGAGGCGCAGATGAAGCGGCACCGGTGCCTCCGTTATCCCCTCGATCTGTGGCAAACGCAAGCGCAAGCAGCGATTCGTTTCACACCATATCGCAAGAGGTGCCGAGGAGGTGGTAGCCATTTCGTGATGGTAGTCTCGCCAAGCCAACAGAGGCACTAGCTCCAACCGCACCTCCACATCCGCCGGCGCTTCCGAAACGGAATAGGCCACATATACCGCATTGTGCCCTCTCGGCATCCACACCTGTTTACAGATTTTAATGCCTTCCGCCACGCGCCACGTCCAAGTGGGCACAGGCAACAGGCGCCACTCCTCAAGCCACCGATAGCCCGTGGGGTGCGTCACGCCCGGATAAAGGTTGGCAGAAAGCTCAAACCGCTCCTCGCGGTCTCCCCGTTTCACAACCAACGTCTCTTCAAGCTTTGAAAGGAGCACGCATCTACCCACCGGTGGCTTGAGTGCTGCTACCAAAAGCGCATGATACCGACGGGTATTCGCATTTGCCAGCGTCGCCGAACTGTACCCTCCAATGCCATTCGTTACCAACCACTCCCGCTTCATCACCTCGGTTTCGTTTTGGAGCAACGTTGCATCGAACACAATATCGGCCTTACCCAACACGCCCTCACTCATCCGACCCCTCCCTGCAAAAAAATGACAGCTCCTCGTTCCTGAGGAGCCGTTAGTAAACTTCAAAATCGAGGAAGGAAAATCCTGCTAATTTTTCGGTTCTATTGCCACCAACTATCCGTGCCAGTCAACGTCGGTAACCTCTTTCGCATGGGCGATGATGAAGTCGCGACGTGGCTCGACCTTATCGCTCATGAAAATATCGAACAGCTCGATAGCGGCAGTGAGGTTTTCCGAGTCGATCTGCACACGCGCTAATTGACGCTTGTTGGGGTCCATGGTCGTTTCGGCGAGGTCGCTTGCGTCCATCTCTCCCAACCCTTTAAAGCGCTGCACCACCACATCTTTTCGCCCGCGCAGCGACTTCAAAATGCGGTCTCGCTCGGCCTCATCTTTGGCGTAATACTGCTCATTGCGTCCTACCTTAATGCGATAGAGCGGCGGCTGCGCCACATAAACATGGCCTTCTTCGATGAGCGGACGCATGTAGTACCAGAAGAAGGTAAGCAGCAGCGTGCGAATATGGTCGCCATCCACATCGGCGTCACTCATGAGGATGATCTTGTCGTAGCGCAGTTTCGAGAGATCAAAGCCCTTTCCGTTCCCGTTCTTCTCCTCTTCGGCCTCACCGTTCTCCTCTTCGCCGTAGGTAATGCCGGTACCTATCGCGGTGATGATGGCGCGTATCTCCTCGTTTTCAAGCACCTTATCCACCCGCGTCTTTCCGGCATTCAACACTTTCCCTCGCAGGGGAAGGACGGCCTGAGTGCGCCTATCGCGCCCCTGCTTTGCTGACCCACCTGCCGAGTCGCCCTCCACAAGGAAAAGCTCGCACTTGCTTGGGTCGCGCTCGGTGCAGTCGGCCAGTTTACCGGGCAGGGAGTGCGTCTCGAGAGCGCTCTGGCGCTTCACCAGTTCGGCCGCCCGACGAGCCGCCTCACGCGCCCGCTGGGCGGTGAGCGCCTTCTCGATAATGCGTCTGGCAACCGAGGGGTTCTCCTCCAAATACTCCGCAAGCTTCTCGCCCACCACCGAGTTCACCGCGCCCTCCACGTCCGGGTTGCTCAGCTTAACCTTTGTCTGCGACTCGAACTGTGGGTGATGAAGTTTCACGGAGATAACCGCAGAAAGCCCCTCCCGCACATCATCGCCCGTGAGGTTGGCATCCTTTTCCTTTAGAAGCCCTGCCTTGCGCGCATAGTTGTTCAACACACGGGTAAGCCCCGTCTTAAACCCGGAAAGGTGGGTGCCGCCATCGGGAGTGTTGATGTTGTTGGCAAACGTCAAAATCGTATCCTGGTAGCCCATGTTGTACTGAATGGCGACTTCCACAATAATGGTTTCGCGAATCCCGTTGAAGTAGATGGGCTTATGCAAAGGCTCCTTCGTCTCGTTAAGATGCTGCACGAATTCGGCCAGCCCCTTGGGGTAATGAAACACCTTCGTCTCCGGCATGGGCAACTTACCTGGCTCTACATCCGTTGGCAGGTCGCGCTCGTTGGTGAAGGTTAAAGTGACCGTAGGATTGAGGTAGGCTAGCTCTCGCAACCGCCGCTCGATGCGCTCGGCGTCGTACTGATGCTTTCCGAAAATCTCTGGGTCCGCATGCCAACGAACCAGCGTGCCGTGCTCACTCGGCTTGGCCGTGCCGATGACCTTCAGGGGAACCGTGGTTACCCCCCGTTCAAAGCGAATAAAGTAGACCTTCTTATCGCGCCACACGGTCACTTCCAACCAATCGGATGTAGCGTTAACGCAGGACACGCCCACACCGTGCAGCCCACCGGAAACTTTGTAGGCCCCGCTATCGAACTTTCCACCCGCATGCAGCCGAGTGAGAGCCAACTCTACGCCGGGCATGTTGTACTCTCGGTTGATATCCACCGGGAAGCCGCGGCCGTTATCCCTCACGGAGACGGAACCATCCGCATGAAGGGTTACATCAATGCGATTACAGTAGCCCGCCAAAGCCTCATCAATCGCGTTATCGCTCACCTCCACGAAAAGATGATGAAGCCCCTTCGCATCGGTACTCCCGATGTACATGGCCGGGCGACGGCGAACGGCCTCTAGCCCTTCCAAAACCTGAATCTGATCGGCACTATAGTTGCCCGTCACGCGCCCAATGGCGCTTAACTCTTCCTCAGAAACCGAAAGTATCTTCTCCTCTTCCTTCTCAAGTGCCATGCACAACTCCTCTCACAATTCTAAATCTTTGCAAGCACGAACATAGTATAGCATAAAAGTAGACAAAAGTAAATGTATTCAATTGCGACCTCCTCCAATATCGCCCAGATCATCGCGCACCGCGCCCTTCAAGAGAAAAATACGCAATTGTGCCAATTCGTATTAGCCAATTCAAGGCGTTCACCGCAAGCAGGATTTTTCGATAGTCTGTGAGAAATAGGGGTAAGCATGGCATCCATGCCAAATTGCTGGGAACCGTGGACAGGCTGACCTTAACGGTTTCAGCACACCAACCGCCTGCTTTCAAAACTTTTTGGGGTAATCGCGCATGCATCTACACACGTTAGAGCTAGAGGGGGATGAGCTGTCGGCAAGCGCAACACAAAGCGTTCTACGGCACTTTCATGATGCCGGCTTTGTCGCCATCTCCGGGCTTTACACCCCCCAACAGATCGAACGGCTAGACCGGGCCTTCCAAAAGGCTCTCGAACAGCATATCCAGACCCACGGCGGGCTTGAGCAGCTGAACAAGAAGACGTTCGGGAAAAATCATATCGGCTTCTTTCCACCGCTTGTTGCCCCCTTCGCCAACGTCGAATTTGTGGCCCACCCGCTGCTGATCCCGCTCTTAGAAAAGCTGCTTGGCCCCGATTTCATCTGTTGCTTCTACCATACCAACACGGCCTACCCCGGCTCAGAGCTACAGCCGGTACATCGCGATCACCCTCCCATTTTTGGGTCGGCCCTGCCAATTCCCCATCCACCCACGCATATCGTCCTCAACGTTCCTCTCTGCGATTTCAACGAGGAGAACGGCAGTACGGAGGTATGGCCGGGCACGCATCTCATTGTGGATTCTTCGGAAGAGGAGGCCGCTCAACTTGAAAGCCGGGCTGCTGCGATGCCCTCGGTGCGCATGAATGTGCCTCTAGGCTCCGCCGTGCTCCGAGACCTTCGCACGTGGCATCGAGGCATGCCCAACCGCTCCCCTCATCCGCGCCCCATGTTGGCCATCGTCTACCAGCGCGCCTGTACTCACGCGGAACCTATGGCTATTCCTAAAGCCACCTGGGAAAGCTGGCCGGAACGGGTACGCCAGATTTTTCGCCGCAACCGCATCGAGTAGACACCATGCGCTACGCCCCTCATCTGCTCATCGCCCTGCGTGTGGCTCTTGGCCCCACCCTCTATTGGCTAACCCACATCGGTGCCCATTCAGGCTGGATCGCCTTAGCGCTCATTGCGGCCTTTCTCTCCGACATCTTTGATGGCGTTCTTGCCCGTCGCCTCAAGATCGCGACACCTGCCCTCCGCGTGGCCGACAGTCGTGCCGATGCCTGGTATTTTGGCTGGATACTCCTCACTCTTTGGCAAACACGACGCCAGCTTCTCCAACCCTATCTTTTCTGGATTGCGCTCGTAGTCGGTCTCCAGATTTTCTCCTATCTTTATGACTATATTAAATATGGCCGCATCACCTCCTTACATGCCTATAGTGCAAAACTTTGGGGCATTACCCTCTTTCTTGCCCTCTATGCCCTTTTGATCTATCGAAGAGCCTCTCCCTGGATAGATTAGCCGTCGGGATGGGTATTATAAGTTTTGTTGACGCTTTGGCGATAAAACTGCTTCTATCTGGCTGGCAGCACGATGTAGCGAGCTGTTTTCACGCCTACCGTCTACGCCGTTCTCGATCCGGTTGAAGATGTTCTAACAGATGCGCATCGTCAGTTACAACATGCACGGTGGTTTTGGAGTTGATGGACGTTTTTCCATCTCTCGCATCGCCTCGCACCTAAACCAGTTGCGAGCCGACGTCATCTGCCTTCAGGAAGTTCATGCCTTCCTTCCTCATTCCCGGCTCTCCAACCAGCCTCGCCGCCTTGCCCGTGAGCTTCAAATGCGTCTCTGTTTCCATCGCTGTTTCGGCCTCTGTTTTTGGGGGTTCGGCAACGCCATTGCCTCCCGATGGCCCATCCTTGAGGTTCGCTACCACCGTCTTCCCTTTCAATGCGAGCCACGTGGGGCGCTTGAATGTCGCCTCCAAACCCCTATAGGGCCCATCACCGTCTTCAATACGCACTGGGGACTTCTACCCACCGAGCGGATTCGGCAAGCGAAAGTCCTTTCAACATACCTGAAGCGCACCCCATCCCCTTACGTGCTCTGTGGCGATTTAAACGACCATCCCGAATCGCTTCCCGTCCACATCCTGTTGGAAAATACCCCGCTCCAGGATGCTTCTATGCTATCGGCGCCCTTCGCCACCTTTCCCGCTTTGAACCCGCAAGTGCGCATAGACTACATTTTCCACACCCCTAACTTTCGCGTGCTCGCCGCCGAACGGGTTATCTGGCTTGCATCCGACCATCTGCCGGTCATTGTGGATTTGGCCTTCATGCCCGAAAAGAACGTTACCTTCAGAGGAACAGACTTATGAAATCGCACAGCCTCACCTTCTGCGCTACTGCCTTCCTTGCCTGTTGGATGGTATCGGCTTCCCGCGCCCAAAACCCGCCGCCCGTAAACCCCGAAGCGCTCACCACGCGTTTCACCGAAACCGTCACCCTGCGGCCGCCATCCCTCCAAACGAAACAGATACGGCTCTGGATACCGATTCCATCCGATAGCCCTCAGCAACGCGTTCTGCAGGTCTCCATCCACGCTCCGGTGCCCTACCGGCTTACCCAAGAGGAGCGCTATCACAACCGAATGGCCTATCTCGTTTTCGACCATCCCAACCAACACCCTATTTCCCTTGAGGTGAGCTGGGTCGTTACCCGCTATGCCACCCCACGGTTTCCATCGGTCCGGCCTTTCCCATTGGTCTCCGCTCTGTTTCTGCAGCCGGATCGGCTGGTGCCCGTAGGAGGGCCCTACACCGCCCTCGCCCGCCAACAGACCGCTTCCGCCTCCGCCCCTTACGATAAAGCCGAGCGCCTCTTCGCCTATGTTACGCAACACTTTCGATATGACTACAGCGACTCCTCACCAGAGTACGGCAACGGGGATGTGGCCTTTGTCTGCAGCTACAAAAAAGGCAACTGTTCCGATATTCACAGTGTGTTGGTTACTCTTCTGCGCAGCCTCGGCATCCCAGCGTACATCGCTTTTGGATTTCCTCTCACCGGCATTCCCGCTCCCAATCCTCTACCCACCGAAGGCACCATTGGTGGATACCATTGTTGGGTTTGGGCTAACGTTCCGCACAAAGGCTGGATGCCGATGGATGCCGCCGACGCGATACGCTGGAACGATCACGGCTACCCTCAAATGGCCAACAGGCTTTTTGGCGCTCTCTACTTACCTCGAACCGCCGTAGATGTTTCCCGTGGTCGCGACATCGTGCTCTCACCCCATCAAAAGGCCGGCCCATTAAACTACTTCATCTATCCCTACGCCGAAGCGGATGGAAAAGCCCTACATGTAAACTGGCATCTCCAATTTAAGGTTCTATCGTACACAGCTAGCGACGCTCAAACACACCAGTAGACGCTTCCACCCTTTTGTGATGGGGAGGGCACCCAACGAACTTCGATGCCTAGCCCCCCATTCTAGGGCAGCTCCTCTCCGAACAGAACAGAGGAACCTCCCTGCCCGTAAGCCGCAACGGCAACCTACCCGGCTTTAGCTACCGACATTCCTACGACGCCGTAGGCAACCCTACCCAACTGCGTACACAAGCCTTCGGCTATAACCCCGACAACCAAAACACCGCATGGACTTACGACCCCAACGGCAACCCCGTCTTAACAGGCTCCTACCAGTTGGCCTGGAACGCACGCAACCAGCTTCAGTCTATTATCAACGCCAGTCAGCAGCAGATCACCTACGATGAAGACCCCTTCGGCCGGCGAATCGCCAAGCACACCCCGTCCGGTACCCGCTACTTCCTTAACCTCGGCATCTCGCCCCTTTGCGAGCTTGACGGTAACGGGAACATCGTAGCCATCAACACCTGGGGGCCAAACGGCCTTTGCGCCCGCCACAGCGAAGGCGCCGGCCGCTTCTACGCCTTCGATCCCTTCGGCAACTGCATTGCCGAAACCTACGGCGGCATCCTCAACGGCCCTGTTAGCTACGATGCCTACGGTTACTGCTACGGCGGCCCTCTAGACCTTTCAGACCCCTATGCTGGCTTCGGAGGCCAATGGGGCTACTATCGAGACGCAGAAACCGGTCTCTACCGTCTCGGTGCCCGCTACTACGACACTTTCAGCGGCCGCTTCCTCAGCCGTGACCCTTTAGGCTATGCCGGCAGCCTCAACCTCTACGGCTACGCTGCCAATAACCCCCTCGCCTTCATTGACCCCACTGGAATGAGCTATTGGGGAGATGCCGGACGTTTCCTCGCCGGAGAAGCAGAAGGAGGAGCCGAGACCGTCCTCTGCATGACACATCCCGAAGCCTGCCCCGGTCTAGGTAACCTTATCTCCTTAGCCTTGCATTGTGGTATCGGCTGTGTTCCTGCTGCGCTCCTTAACGGGTTAAAGAATACCATCAACACGCTTTCCATGGCCAACGATCCCGAAGCCTGTGGTCGGATTGTTGGGAGTTTATTAGCAGGGGCTGCGGCCCCGGCGGCAGGCGGAGCCTCCGCAGTGGGAGGTCTTGCGGGCGAGGCGGGGGATTTGGCCGGTGCTGCAGGGGAGGCTGCAGGAGAACTGAGCTGCCCCATAGAGCGGCCGCCTATAACCAATTGGACTGACCCTATGCGCGGTCCGCTTGGCGAAAGGTGGGAACCTCCTGACCCCGAAGCAGAGGAAGCAGCACTACTAAATGGAGAAAAACTTGTACCTTACGGCCGTGCCCTACCACCAGAAGGTCAAGAAGGTCCTCCTGTTTACGAGTGGAGAGGTAGCGGGAGACCTCCACGCGGAGGAAATTGGCGTAATCCTATTTATGGCGACCTACATAATGACCTAGGCCATCCGTATCCAAGAGGCCCCCACTGGGACTGGCATCCTCAAGGTCTATTCCCCGACTATCCCGGAGAGAAGTATCTCATCTTTCCTGACGGCAATATAGTGGAAGACAAATGGATATACCGTTCCTGGTGGCATTGAAACTAGGCACCACTACTAGTCAACAGCCTATTTCCTGCTCGCTACATAGTATAATAACTCTTGAAGCTAGCCTATGGAGAGATCGCTCTATGTACCCAAACATCCAAGAAGTCCTTCTACCCTTCCAACCCAATAAAATCGCGTTCGAGAAGCGCCTCCTCAAGAAAGCATTCCCCGCACCCGTCTCCGGCTTCAGCTTCTTCTTCTTTAAACACCATACCCTCGAACACGGACACTTCTTCTCTTTCCTCCCACCACAATACCTCGACACCTTCACCTGGGACACCGATGACCACTGGACGGATTTCCTCGCCTTCCTTAGCCCTCGAATATCCGACCTACAAACCTTGAGAGAAATCGAAAGCCAGACGATTGAGACACAAGAACACCACCATCAACGTATCGTCTCCCAATGGCTTGCCCACCACCCCCAAGCCTGCATCCTCTGGCAGTACGGCGACCCCTATTTCCCAAAACAGATTGACCCCTTCAACTACCTCCTCTCCTACGATGCCGACCTCTACCTGCTCCTCACCCACCAGCAGTTCCTCGCCTACGGAGAGGATACCATCGGCGAAACACGAGATTCCAGCCTAGGCGGTTTCCCTACCTTCTTTGTTCTCACCCTCCTCCCGCCCCATTTCCCTCAACAACCTAGCCCCGCGGCCCTCCCCATTCCCCCCGATGTCCTCGAATTTATGGCCGCCCATACCCAACTCCTCGGACTGGCAGAGGTCTTCCAAGGAACCGTAGACATCCTCTGGCAACGAGACCCCCAACCCCGCTATCCCTTCACCCCACGCTACGGCCTCTGCACCGGTGCCTCCCCTACAGGACATCTCACTACCCTCAACGGAGGCCAAGCCCAACAAGGACTCCTCCTCCACCTCTCCCCAAACCAACCCCCACAAATCGTCCATCCCTTTGCAGCAGACCCTGCAGGCCAACCGGTAGCCGGCCTCCGACAGGCTCCCAACGGCATTCTCTACGGCATTACCCTCCGAGGAGGAGACTTCGATACCGGAACCCTCTATGCCCTCGACCCCAACACCCAAACCGTCGAGGTGCTCTACCAAGGAGAAGAGGGAGGGCCACGACACCCCATCGGATTGCCGGTCTGGACGGAGGAGGGAGGTCTCTACGGCGTGAGTTTGTTCGGAGGCCAACACAATGCCGGAACCCTGTATCGCTTCGACCTGCAGAGCAAACAGATGCAGATACTGCACAGTTTTGCGGGGCCGGAGGGCGCCCATCCGTTGGAGGCACTGGTTTTAGGGGCGGAGGGCTGGCTGTACGGCATGACGGATGCCGGCGGGGAGCATGGGGAGGGGGTGTTGTTCGGCTACCACATCCCCCAAAGACGCTTCGAGGTTTTATGGCACCTGTGCAGAACTCCTCTGAGCTGGAAAGAGGCCAAGCAAAACCGGCCAAAGGAAGTCCCTACAACCTACTCTTCGGACATAGTAGGAGGTGCCAGTCTGTTATGGCACCCACAGGGCGCCTTGTACTATCCTTTTAATCGGTTTGTTAATCTGTTTGGCCAGGAGAGGGCAGCAGATTCCTCTTCCTCGGAGGGCAC
>Ga0209061_1002103_pt1 | contig 27352 bp, 26 predicted proteins | sample Coa_R1_10_FD_187157 | JGI IMG/M metagenome (GOLD analysis project Ga0209061, IMG submission 187157) | Surface soil microbial communities from Centralia Pennsylvania, which are recovering from an underground coalmine fire - Coalmine... | ecosystem: Environmental > Terrestrial > Soil >... | reverse complement strand
GATGTCTTCGCTATCGGTGAAGGCGAGGAGCTGATCCAGGAGATCTGTGACGTCGTCGCCGATTGGAAGCGTGCGGGCGGCACGCGGCCTGAGCTGCTGCGGCGGCTGGCGCGCGTGCCAGGCTGCTATGTACCCAGCCTGTACGCCATCGAGTACAAGCCCGATGGCACGATCGCGCGCATCTACCCCACGGATCCGGCAGCGCCGCCGACGATCACGCGCCGCGTGGCACAGTATCTGCCGCTGCCGCTCACACGCCCGATCGTCCCCTACGTCGAAACGGTGCACGACCGCGCCACGATCGAGATTCAGCGCGGTTGCACGCAGGGATGCCGCTTCTGCCAGGCGGGGATGATCTACCGGCCGGTGCGCGAGCGTTCGAAGGAGGAGATCGTCGAAGCAGTCGGTGAGCTGCTCGACAATACCGGCTACAACGAAGTGTCGCTCATGTCGCTTTCGACCACCGACCACTCGCAGATCGCCGAGATCGTCGAAGAGCTGAACCGGCGGTACGGCGATCGCGGTCTCAAGATCAGCCTGCCCTCCACACGCGTCGATACGTTCTCGGTGCGCGTGGCCGAGGCGGTGGCGCGCGGCAAGCGGCACAACCTCACGCTCGCGCCAGAGGCGGGCAGCCAGCGCATGCGCGACGTAATCAACAAGCTCGTCACCGAAGAGGACCTGCTCGGCGCCGCCGAAAACGCCTTCAAGAACGGCTGGACGAGCATCAAGCTCTACTTCATGGTCGGTCTGCCGACGGAGACGCTCGAAGATGTGCAGGGGATCGTCGATGTTGCCGCCAAGGTGAAGGCGATCGGCCGCACATACATCGGCGGCCGTGCGCGCGTGCGCGTCTCGACCTCGAACTTCATCCCGAAGCCGCACACGCCCTTCCAGTGGTGCGCGCAGGCGACACCCGAGGAGCTGGAGCCGCGTCACCGCCTGCTGCAGGAGGGCTGCCGGAAGGCGGGCGTCGAGTTTACCTGGAACGACCCGCGCGAGAGCATGCTCGAAGCGGTGATCTCGCGCGGCGACCGGCGGCTGGGCCGGGCGATCTACCGCGCCTGGCAGCTCGGGGCAAAGTTCGATGCCTGGAGCGAGCTGCACGATTGGAGCATCTGGCAGCGCGCGTTCGACGAGACCGGTCTCGATCCGCGCTGGTACGCGCATCGCGAGCGCGATCTCTGGGAAGTGCTGCCCTGGTCGCATATCGAAGCCGGGCCGAACGTCGCCTTCCTGCGCCGCGAGTGGCACAACACGCTCAACCGGATCAAGATGCTCGATTGCCATCACGGCGCGTGCAACGTCTGTGGCATGCAGAACCTCGGCGCCGAGCAGTGCCTCGTCAAGATCGACGAACGTAAGGTGGCGGCGCGTATCAAAAAGGAGAACCTGATCCCGGTGAGCGTCGTTTCCTGAGGCGGACACGACATCGTGGCCGGGTGCGAGACGTCACGCGAGCGCTGGCGCTTGATCCGCTCCGGGCCGCTGTCCGGTGCGCGCAATATGGCGCTGGATGAGGTCGTGCTCGTCGCTGCCGCGCGCGGGACGCATCTCCTGCGGCTGGGCTGGTTCGAGCCGGCTTGTCTCTCTCTGGGAGCTTTTCAACCGTTGGCTGATGTCGATCGCGATGCCTGCGCAGCGGCCGGGATCGACGTCGTGCGCCGGCCAACGGGCGGGCGTGCGTTGCTGCACGATGGTGACGTGATGTACGCGCTCGCTGGCCCGTCCGATGGCGCGGTCTTTGCCGGTGGAGTTGTCGCCTCGTGCCGTCGTCTCGCGGCGGCGCTGGTGCGGGCCTGCGCTCTGCTCGGTGCCGCCGCTCTCGCCGCACCGCCGCGCCGGGGCGCGTCCGCCGAGCCGTCTTGCCTCGCAACGGCCGGCGCGTACGAGATCGTGGTTGCGAACGCCAAAGTTGTCGCAAGTGCGCAGGTGCGCCGCGATGGTGTCGCGTTGCAGCATGGCTCGCTGCGGCTGTGGCCATCGCGCGCACCAGCGAAAGCGCTGCTACATCCGCGGCGCGCTGCCACGGCCGTACCCGACGATCCTCCCGCCCTCTGCAGTCTGATCGACGCGCCGATCAGTCGCGAGGCGGCGCTGGCCGCGCTGGAGCGGGCGTTCGCCGAGACGTTTGGGATCGCGCTTGTGCCGGGGGATATAGAACCGGAGATCGCCGCGCTGGCGCTCGACCTGGAAAGAACAAAGTATCGCGATCCCGGCTGGCTCGCGCGCCGGTAGCCGTCAGCGATACGGCAGCATGCGCATGTCCATCTGCTGGGCGAGCAGCAGCGCCGTTTGCCGTGCCAAGGTCTCCTGTAGCCCTGCTACCGTCACGCTGGCGAGGAAACGGTTATCGCGCCAGACGATCTCGGCGACCGGCACGCCCTGACCGCCAGCGCCGGGCATGGTTCCTTGGAAGGCGCGCGTGCCCTGACCGATCGCGGCGGTGGGTACCTCTTGCATCTGCCAGCCCTGCGGAAAGGCGCCCGCAAGGTCGAGCGCTTTCGCCGCGCCCTGATCGGTCAGGTAGGTTTCGACATAACAGATCGTCCTGAATGGCTCTGTCTGGTTTTGTTCCAGCCGCTGCCCCTGGCCCTGGCCACGGCCCAGCCCGGCGCTCGCGCCCGGCACGGTAGCGTAGGTGACGCGAAAACCGTCCTGCCGGCCGAGCGTGACGAGATCGGCACCTAGATCACCGAGCGCCGCGTTGGTGACCTCGGTGCGTTCTACTGGCTGCTGACCACCAAGCTGCGCTGGCTGGCAGACGATCGCCTCCAGCGCCTGTAGACCAACCGGTGTCGGTCCGCGTGTGGGGGAGGGGCTGGGCGTGGGCGTTCGTGTCGGCGATGGCGTGGGTGTCGGGCTAGGTGTCGGTGTCGGCGAGGGTGTCGGGCTGGGGGTTGGGCTGGGCGATGGCGTTGGTGTCGGTGAAGGCGACGGCGTCGGCGTGGGGGAAGGGGTCTTCGTCGGTGCGGTGAGAGTGGCCGTTGCGGCCGGCGGCGTGCCCGTAGCTGTTGCTGCGCCGATCACCAGACCGCCGCTCAGACGCGCCTGCGCGCCGTCGGGGTTGCGCACGGTGATATCGGCGGTACCGGCGGGCAGGCCCGCGGGCAGACGCGCCGCCAGGTAGCGGCTATTGACCCAGGTTGTTGCCAGGCTGTTGCCGCCGATCTGGATCTGCGCGCCGGAGGCGAAGTGCTCGCCCTGCACGATGATCAGCGTGCCGGCGACCTCGGCGGCGCGAGGATAGACGTTCTCGACCAAGAGCGGCCCCGCGTTCGATGAGCAGGCCGCCGCGCCCAGCGCGATCGCGGCGGCGACAAGAGGAACAGCGATACGCTTCATACTATCGAGTGTACGGTACCTGCCGCCGTTGCTCCTTGCTTCTCCAGGGTGTGGACGAGGCGGTACGCTGCAGGCGAGGGATAACCGATGGGCTGGACCGTCGTACAACGCCGCTTGCTATTCCGCTACGATGCCACGCTGCCGCTAGACGTTCTTTCCGGGACACGAACGCACGATAACGGGCTCTTGATCGAACGGCTGACGTTCGCCAGCGCGCACGACCAGCGCGTGCCGGCGGTGCTCTACCGGCGCGCCGATGCCGAACGCCCGCCGGTGGTGATCGTCGGTCACGGCGCCGGCGGCAGCAAGGACGATCCCTTGATGGACCGTCTCTTCCGCTGGCTGGCCGAGCACGGCCTCGCGGTTGCCGCGATCGACGCGCCTTTCCACGGCGAACGGTACGAGCGTTTCGAAGATTTCCGCGATCTACTGCGGCAGCCGTTTCGTGGTCTGCACTTCGTCGTGCAGGCGGTCGTCGATACGATGCGGGCCGTCGATTGGCTGCACACGCGCGACGATCTCGATGCAGCCCGTATCGGCTACCTCGGCCTCAGCATGGGCACGATCCTGGGCGTGCCGTTCGTCGGTATGGACACGCGTATCTCGGCGGCGGTGTTCGCGCTGGGTGGCGCTGGTGTGTTGCACTTCCTGGCTGGTCTCGCCGCGCCCGAGGTGCGGTCCGCGGCGGAGCGCGTTGCCGAGGCGCTCGACCCCATGCACTACGCGCCCTTGATCGCGCCTCGCCCGGTGCTCATGGTCAACGGCACGCGCGACGAAATCATGCCGCCGGCGGTAGGGCACCTGCTGTACGGTTTGCTCGGCGAACCCAAGCGGATCATCTGGTACGAGGGTGGCCACGGCGACGTGCCGCCAGAGGTGGTGGGTGAGGTACGCGCCTTTTTCGCCGAGACGCTGGGCGCTGCTTGAGCGCGCGTCATGATAGGGGAGGAAAGAGGATGGAAGAGCCGCTACCGGAGGTCGATGCGCGCATCCGCGATCTCTTCTTCGGTTACGATCGCGCTCTGCCCTTCAACGCCGTGGAGCGCGATCTCGGTGTGAGCGAAGGTGTGCACGTGCTGCACTTCGCGATCGACAGCACGCATGGCCAACGCGTACCGGGCCTGCTCTGGATCGCCGAAAACGCGCCGCCTAGCCTGCCGCTCATCGTCCTGCAGCATGGCGCGGGTTCGCGTAAAGAGGACCCGTACATCAGTCTCACGGCGCAACGCTGGGCGCGCGACGGCTTCGCGGTAGCGGCGATCGACGCGGCGGGCAACGGCGAGCGGCGAACGCGCCCATTTGATCCAGCGCTGATCTGGTCGCTGCCCTGGCAACGCCGCGATCACGCGATCCAGATGTGCGTCGATCTGCACCGCGCGCTCGATTATCTCGCCGGGCGGCCCGAGGTCGATGTCACGCGTGCCGGCTACGTTGGGTTCAGCATGGGCACGATCAACGGCGTCGCCTTCGTGGCACGCGATCCGCGCGTGCGCGCGGCGGTGTTTTGCATCGGCGGCGCGCGGCTGCACGAGCTGCGCGTCGTGGGGCAGGATCCCGCGCTCGCCCGCGAGCACGCGCTGGTTGCGCGGATCATCGATCCCGAGCACTTTGCGCCGTTGATCGCGCCGCGGCCGGTGCTGATGATCAACGGCCGCCAGGATGAGGTGGTGCCGCCCGCGGCGGCCGAGGCGCTGTACGTGGCGCTGAACGAGCCGAAGCAGATCGTCTGGTACGATGGCGGCCATACCGATCTGCGTGGCCAGCACTTCAAGTTGATGGAGGCGTTCCTGCGCGAACACCTGTGAAACGGCTGTGTTGCTGCATCGCGCTGCTGCTCGCGCTGTGCGTGCTGGCGGGCTGCGGTGGCGCGCCGGTGTCGCGCGCGCCGCATACCGGCATCGCACCTGGCACGCCCGTCGGCGCGATCGATTTCACTGGTCTGCACGATGCGGAGCGCGAACTGCTCGATTTCGCGCTCGAACGCCCCTCTTCGAGCGCGCTGCTGACCGCTGCCTGGCGCGGTGTGGTGGCCGAGGCCGCCCGCGAGGGGATCGGCGACGGCTCGACGCCGCCACCGGCGTTTACCGGCCAGGCCGCCGCGGATAACGAGCTTTTCGATAGGTCCTTCGCCGCGCTGAGAACGACTCGCTGGGCGCAGCCCGACGCGACCGCGCTCAACGGCGCGGCGATCACCGCTATGGCCGCTAGCCTCCACGATTCGCATACGAGTTATTATCCGCCTTCACTTTTTGCGCGCGTCAACGCCGAACTCGATGGCCGCCCCGTGACGATGACGGGTATGCGTCTGCTGCAGCAGGCGCGGGGGGAAGTGCTGGTCGTTGAAGTGCTGCCCGGCTCGCCGGCAGAGCATGCGGGCGTGCTGCCGGGCGATAGCATCGTCGCCATCGATGGTAAGGAGGTCGGCACGCTCGATATCCGCCAGCTCAACCGACTGGCGAACGACGGCGAGCCGGGTAGCGTGTTGCGTGTCGATATCCGCAGACCAGGGTATGCGCGCGTCCGCACCGTCACCATCGTGCGCCAGCCCGTGCCGCTCGATACTTTCGGCAGCGCCATCCTGCCGGGCAACGTCGGCTATATGCGGCTGCGCGTCTTTGCGAGCGATACAGCGCTGCTCTCCGAGGTGCGCGCGGTGCTGCAGCGCTTTGCGACCACGAAGAGCCGCGGCATCATCATCGATCTGCGCGGCGATCCGGGTGGCTCGCTACAAACGCTCGTCGCGCTTCTCTCGCGTTTCGTCGCGCAGTCGCCGTTGCTGATCGAGCAGCGAGCGGGGCGCGATACCGCCATCCCGCGCGCTTTTAACGTCAGTGCTGTCGCGGAGCCGTTCGTCGTCCTGGTCGATCGCGGCAGCGCATCATCGTCGGAGATCTTCGCGGCCGCAGTCGAGGACTATCACGCTGGCCTCGTGATCGGTACGCCGACCTGTGGTTGCGCCGTCGGAGCGATCTTCTTCCCGCTGGGCGATGGCATGGGCGGGATCGAGGTCGGCGTGGCGCGCGTGCTCTCGCCGGTGACAAAGACCAATCACGAAGGCAACCCGGTGCAGCCCGATATCATCGTGCAGCCAGATCCTGCGGCGCTGCGCGACGGGCGCGATCCGCAGCTCGAACGTGCGCTAGAGGCGTTGGGAGTGACCGCCGACGTGGCGCGGATCGCGGCGCCGGTCGCTCGCGATGCGCAGTAGGTTGCGGCGCGATACGGGAACCTGCCGAGTGATGCGCCGCTTCCCCCACGAGAGAGAGGAGGGGAGGCACGTGGCGCGTGAAACGTGGCCCTTTATTGACGCACTGGCTGGCATCGTAGCGGTGTCGTCTCGTGATCGCGCTTTTTCGCGTGGATCCTGCTGGAGCCTCGCTCTGTCATTGTGCGCCTGCTCACGTGAGGGTATCATGGCGAAGCAGTCTTAACAGAGAAGGAGGGAGCTGATGTCACTCGTCGTGGTCCAACGGCGCGGTTTGCGTTGGATCGGATTCTTGCTCGTCCTTGGTGCGATCGCCGGCATCGCCGGTAGGTCAGCGGTTGTGGCCGCACCTGCGCAGACGTCGGGCGGGCAGGCATGGAAGGTGCTTGCCGGCGTAGGCTCTGCCGATAGCTCGGTCGTCACGCTGCAGTTCTACCCGGGTGATATCACCATCGACGTCGGCGATAGCATTACCTGGACGGCACAGGGCGATGCTCACGTCGTGGCCTTCCTGTCAGGCGCACCAGTGCCTTCGCCTGAAGACCCTGCCGCGACCGCGCCTGCCGGCGGTAATACGTACGATGGCACGGGCGTCGTTGCCTCGGGCCTCATCTTTTCCACGCCTCCGATCGGCGCGGCCGCCGCTCCGCCAGGACTGACGACGAGCTATACGCTCACCTTCACCGCGCCTGGCAGCTACATCTACTACTGCCTGATTCACCCCGGCATGGCTGGCAAGGTGACGGTGCAACCGGCCGGCACGCCGTATCCAAAGACGCAAGCACAGTACGACGCGGAAAGCGCAGCACAGGAAACCGCCGCGCTGGCGTCGGGGGTGAGCCTGGCAGACGCGTATCAGGTCACGAGCAACGTCGACGCGAGTGGCCACACAACCTACTACCTGGCGCTCGGTCTAGGCAACGGCGTGGCCTCCACCATGCGCTTCCTGCCCGTTGCGGTGACGGTCGCCCCGGGGGACACGGTCGTCTGGACTAACACCGATCCGGTTTTGCCGCACACCGTGACGTTCCCCGGGCCCGATGGCAAGCTGCCCGATTTCCCGAGCGCGCAGGCGGTAATGCCCGCGGGCGGCAGCTCTTACGACGGCTCAACGTTCACGAACTCGGGTCTGGTGGGACCGGCAGGCACGCCCACCACCCAATCCTACAGCCTGACGTTCACGACCCCTGGCATCTACCACTACGTCTGTCTTATCCACCGCGAGCTCGGGCAGGTGGGTACGGTCGTGGTCGCGCAGCCACAGCAGTAAGAATCTGCGCCGGGAACAACGAGCGGGCGGCAGAACACCCTGCCGCCCGCCTTTTTGCTGGCTAGCGTCACACGTTGCTGCCTATCGCGGGCGATGGCGCGAAGGCAGAGGTAAAGCTGTGCAGCTCAGCTAGCCGGCTTGAACTTCGGGATCGTGATCTCGTCGGTCAGCTTCTCGAAGACGACCTCGACGGGCATGCCCACGCGGATCTGGTCGTTGGGGATGCCGACGAGGTTTGTGTACGTGCGCGGTCCTTCCTCGAGCTCGACGACGGCGACGTTGTAGGGAATCTCCTCTTTGAAGCCGGGGTGGTAGAGCTGGTGCATGATGCCGAAGGTGTAGACCGTGCCGCGACCGCTCGCCTGCACCCACGCGGTTTCCGTGCTCCAGCACACGTCGCAGCGGTCGCGCGAGGGGTAGCGGTACGCGCCACAGCTCTTGCAGCGCATGATCAGCAGGCGCCCTTCGCGAGCCGCGTCGAAGAAAGGCTGCGACTCCTCGTCGGGCACGGGCAGCGGCTTGGCGTATTCTTCCGGCATGGCGAAGCCTCCACAGGCATGATCGCGTTCTAGCGGCGATACGGGGTGAAGGGCGGGCGTCCTCAGGCGGGGTTGGGGCCGAGGATCAACGTGCCGTGGTAGTTGAGGATGCCACCGTTGCCCGAGACGAGCACGAAGTCGTGTTTCGGTACCTGGCGCTCGCCGCCCTGGCCGCGCGCCTGGATCACCGCCTCCGATATCGGCGTCATGCCCCACATGTAGTAGCTCGAAAGCTGGCCGCCGCCGGTATTCGTGGGCAGCGAGCCGCCCGGGCCGAGCTTGCCATCGGCGACGAACGGCCCGCCCTCGCCTTTCTTGCAGAAGCCGTAGTCTTCGAGCGTGACCAGCACCGTGTAGGTGTAGCAGTCGTACAGCTCCAGCACGTCGATATCGCTCAGCTCGATGCCGGCCATGCGGAAGGCCGCCTCTTTGGCGATCGTCGCAGCGGTGTGCGTCTCTGGCTCCCAGCCGGCGCGCACAGCCGGCGCGTGGTGGCCCTGCCCCATGCCCCAGATGTAGACCGGCGGCTGCTTGAGATCGCGGGCCCGCTCGGCGGTCGTCACGATCACCGCCACGCCGCCGTTGGAGACGAGGCAGCAATCGAGCAGATGCAGCGGCTCCATGATCCAGCGCGAGGCATGGTAATCCTCGAGCGTGATCGGCTCACGCATCTGCGCGCGTGGGTTCATCGTCGCCCAGAGCCGGGTGGAAACGGCGATCTGGCCGAGCTGGTCATGCGTGGTGCCGTAGAGCGCCATGTGCCGCCGCGCCGCGAGGGCGTAACTCGCGTTGGCGCCAAAGAGGCCGTAAGCCGAGGTCAGGCTCGCCATGCCCGCCGGGCGGCGCTGGCCGCCGTACGCGGCTCCCGCCGAGCGGTTCTGCTGGAGTGGCGCATCAGCAAACACGCAGACGACGTAGTTCGCCAGCCCGTGCGTAACGGCGAACGCCGCGTACTGGACCATCTGCGCCGCTGTGGATCCTGCCGCGTTCATCTGGCAGAGCAAGCGCAGCTTCTGCAGGCCCAGGTAGGTTTGCAACGCCAGCGTCAATCCGTTGGTGATGCCCGCGTTGATCAGCAGACCATCGATGTCGTCTTTGGTCAGCCCCGCGTCTTCAACGGCCAGCCGGATCGCCTCACCGGCGAACCAGCTCGCATCGTGGCCGTAGATGCGGCCCATCTCGGTGATGCCGAGGCCGGCAATCGCCGCTCGGCCGCGCATCGTGAGACCGTTCGTTGCCACGGATCCTGCCTCCTTGCGAGTCCGGCCGTCCGTGCGTACCGGCTCGCGATCTGACCGCGGCGCCCGTCTTCGGGCTCCGCTCTCTTACCCTCTCAGAAAACGACCTGTTCGACCAGCAGCTCCGCCAGCCGTTCCTCGGGCAGATCGAGCAGGTCATTCAACACATAGTCGTTGTGCTGGCCGAGCAGCGGCGCGGGCGAGGCGATCCGACCGGGCGTTTTGCTCAAGCGGACGGGGATGCCATCGTACGCCGTGCGCCCCGCCTCGGGGTGGTCCAGGTACTGGTAAAAGTTGCGAGCCTTGAGGTGCGGGTCCTTATCGAGCACGTCCTCGGCTGTCTGAACGATCCCCGCCGGAACGCCGCGCGCCTGCAACAGATCGGCGATCTCCTCGGCGGTGAGGGTGCGCGTCCACGCGGAGAGGTGCTCTTCCAGCTCGTCTTCGTGCTGCTTGCGGCCCAGCAGCGTGGCGAACTTCTCCTGTTTGGCCCAGTCGGGATCGCCCATCGCCGCGCGCAAAGCGTCCCACTGCGCATCGGTGAAGACGGTGATCACGCACCAGCGGTCATCGCCTTTGGCGGGGAATGCGCCATGTGGCGCGGCCCAGCCGATGCGGTTGCCGTTTCGTTCGGGAATATCGCCGTTGTTCGCGTACTCCATCACGTAGGGACCAAGCGCGCTAACGGTCGATTCGATCTGGGCGATCTCGACTTGCTGGCCCTCGCCGGTGCGGTCGCGGTGGCGGAGCGCCGCGAGGATGGCGACGAACGCGTGGCCCGGGTTAACAACGTAATCGGGGTAGTTCGTGCCGAGGCCGGTGGGTATGCGATCCGGCCAGCCAGAGAGGTAAGTAAAACCGGTCACCGGCGCGAGCACGCCGCCGAAGCCGAGAAAGTCGCGGTGCGGCCCCCAGCTGCCTTGCATGGGCAGGTTGGCGTAGATGATGTCGGGGCGTACCTGCACAACGTCCTTGTAGGTCAGACCCCACTTTTCCATCACGCGCGGCGTGTAGTTCTCGATGAAGACGTCGCAGATTTTGAGCAGGTCGAGCGCGATCTCGCGCGCGCGCGGGTTGCTCATGTTGAGCGTGAAGCTGAGCTTCGATGCGTTGAAGTTGTTGTAGAAGCCCGAGACGTTCGGGCCTTCCTTGCCTGGTGGCACCGGCATCGTCGTGCGCAGGCCGTCCATGTGCGCTTCCGACTCGATGCGGATAACCTCGGCGCCAAAATGGGCCATCAGTTGCGCCGGGATCGGCCCGGCGCCGAACCAGCTGAAATCCGCCACACGAATGCCTGCCAGCGGCAGCCGTTTTTGTGTTCCCATCCTTGCTTCTGCCCTCTCGCTGCTCTAGATGGTGCCCGACCCGGCCAGCGCCGCGATCTGCGCTGGCGTCAGCCCGAACTCGCCGCCCCAGATCTCCGCGTTGTGCTCGCCGATCAGCGGCGGGCGGCGCGTAATCCGCCAGGGCGTCTTCATGAGCCGGAACGGCGGCCCAGGATACACGACCTCTTCGCCGCGTTCCGGGTGGAGCACGCGCTGGTACCAGCCGCGCGCGTTGAGCTGGCGGTTTTCCACCAGGTCTTTGGCGCTGTTCACCGGGCCGATCAGCAACCGGCGCTTCTGCCCCTCTTCATAGAGATACGTCTTGTCGTGGCTGGCGAAGAAGCGCAGCAGCACCTGTTCCACATGGTCGAATTTCGGTTTGATCTCGGCCAGAGCGGCGGGTTGGGCGAGCAAACCGGTCACCGTGCGCAGGTCCATACTGGTCAGCAGCTGCTGCCACTCCGGCTCGGTGAGATCCTCGGCCTTGCCCTCCTCGGCCATCCACTGGACCATAACCGGCCAGGGCGCGCCGAAACCGGGAATGCCGATCATCGTGTAGACATAGCCATCGGCGCAGGGATAGGTGCCGACGCCGGGCAGCAGGCTAGCGCTGCCCTGACGTTTGCGCAGTTCGCGGCGCATATCCCAGTACTGCATCGCCGTTTCCTGCGCCATGCTCAGCGCTTCTTGCATCGCCACATCGACGATCTGCCCCTCGCCTGTTGTTTCGGCAACGCGCAGCGCGAGCATCGCGCCTTCGGCGGCGCGCATCCCCGTGGCAACGTATCCCTGACCCCAGGGGGGCATCGTCGGCGCGCGGTCGAGGTACCCGGCCAGCGACATGATGCCGCTCATCGCCACGCCGATGAGGTCTGGACAGAGCCAATCGGCGTGCGGGCCATCCATGCCGAAGCCCGTCACGCGAATCCATACGAGGTGCGGATGCTCGGCCAGCGCGGCTTCCGGGTCCAGGCCCAGACGGGCGAGCGCCTCGATCTCCGCCCGATCGCCACCGGTGAGCACGATCTGGCACGTGCCGAGCAGGCGGCGCAGCAGTGGCAGCGCGTCGCGGTGCGCAAGGTCAAGCGTGATCGAGCGGTGCGATGTTGTGGCGAAGAGGAATGGTAGCGAGCCGTGGGGCGAGGGATCCCGATGTAGGAACGGCGGTATGCGGCGCGCGGCCGCGCCGCCAGGCGGTTCGAGCAAGAGGACGTCGGCGCCGAGGTTCGCGAGCAGTCGCCCGGCCATCAGCGTCATCAGGTGCGGCACGTGCAGAACGCGCACGCCTTCGAGAGCAGCGGGCATGGCGTTCTCGCCGGTTTGCGTCGCAACCATCCTTGTGTCCTCTCCTGGTGATCATGTGCCGCCGCACGTTGGCGGTGCCCCGATACTAACACTGCTCGGGCGAGGATCAATCTCGCTTTGCAGGGCAAGGGACTCGCCGCCGGATCGCGTACCGGATGGCAGATACGGCGTTTCCAGCCGCGCGAGCTCGCGTGCAGGTACCTCCCCTGGCGTGATGATGACGCGCACCGTGCGGTAGCGATCGCGCCCCTCGTTATCGCGCCGTTCCTGCCGTACACTACCCACTGGCGACGGTGCGCGTATCAGGCGCTGGTTGTCGCCAGTGGTTGCACCGAAACGCGAGCGGGCAGGTCGCGGGTGAGAATCTCCGCCGCGCCGTCGACCATCGCGTCGACAACCTCGCGTGCGGGGCGCAGCGTCTTGATCAGGCCAGCGATCTGTCCTGCGGCGTTCATCATCAGTTCCTCTCGCCCGATCTGGCGAATGCCCGCGATCAGATCGCTGATGAGCAGGCCCTGCAGACCCATGGGCAGCGCCTTGATGTTCAGCGCCTCCCAGGCCTCGATCAGCGGGTTGGTGATATTGCGCATCGTTTTGCCGCTGTAGAGGCGCGTCACGCGTGTATCCTCCTCGCTGGCTGCCAGGATGCGTTCCTTTTGCAGCTCGGAGATGTTCGCCTCGTACGTCGCCAGGAAGGCGGTGCCGCACCAGACACCGTACGCGCCCAGCGCCAGCGCCGCCGCCAGACCGCGACCATCGGCGATACCGCCCGCCGCTACCACGGGGACCGGCGCCACGGCATCCACAACTTGCGGCACCAGCGCCAGCGTGCCGATCCGTCCGGTATGTCCACCAGCTTCGTGCCCCTGCGCCACGACGATATCGGCGCCACCCTCCGCCACGCGACGCGCGTTCTTCACGTTGCCAACCAGCGCGATCACCTTGATGCCAAGTTCGTGGCAACGCGGCACATAGGGCGCCGGGTTGCCGAGGCCGGAGGCGAAAACCGGCACGCGCTCCTCGAAGACGACCTCCATCTGCTCTTTGACATCGATCCGCGGTGGGGCAACCGGCCGTTCGCGCACGACATCGGGGATGCCAAATTGCTGCTTGAGCGTGGCGATCGCGTCCCAGTACTCCCGCGGGATCTGCGTTCGCCAGTCGCCAGCAGCGCCATCGCGCTGGTCCGGCAGCGTGGCGACGTTGGATGGCAGCAGGAGATCGACGCCGAACGGTTTGCTGGTCAGGGAGCGCACCTTGCGGATCTGCTCGCGGAGCTGATCGGGCGTCGAACCGGCTCCGCCAATGACACCGAGGCCACCTGCCTCGCTCACAGCGGCAACGAGCTCGGCGGTTGCCGCGGCGCCGCGCCCGCCGCCAGCTGTGGGTCCCATGCCTGCCTGAATGATCGGGTACTCGATGCCGAGGATGTCACAGATCTTCGTGCGCAGTTGGTAACGAGCCACGGCTCTCCTCCCTGTTGGCGGCGCTTTGCGCGCTCCCCACGCCTCTGTTATAAGCCATTCGCGACATGCTGGCAGCCTGAGCACGCCATCGCGCAAAAGTCCGCGGTCCTGGCGCGAAGACCGTGCCTGCCCGCAGAGAGCGTCCCCCATGGGGTTGTCTTGCTGGCCGGGGTGGGGCGGCTGGAGCACCATGCCTGTGCGTATGCCGCGCGATACTGATACGGTGAGATCAGATGTGTGCGTGGCTCATCGAGACAGCAAGCGTTGAGGAGACCGAAGCCCTTGGCGCACGCCTGGGCGCGTTGCTGCGTGCGGGTGACGTTGTTTTGCTCCAGGGTGAGCTTGGCGCCGGCAAAACCGCGATGGCGCGTGGCATCGCACGGGGGGCTGGCTCGCCCGACCTCGTCAATAGCCCCTCGTTCGTGATCGTCAACGAGTACGAGGCGCCGGCGCGGCTCTACCACGCCGACCTCTATCGGCTCACCTCGCCCGACGAGATCGCGGCGCTGGACCTGTCCGGTTACACGCGCGACGGCATCCTGATCGTCGAATGGCCAGAGCGCGGCGAAGGGTTGCTCCCCGCCGAGCATGTACGTGTGCAGATCGAGGATACGGGCGACGATCGCCGCCGCATGCGGTTCGTACCGTACGGGCGGCGCGCGGAAGAGATCGTTGCCGCTTTGCGTGGCCTGGGTGTGGGCGTGCCCCATGTCTGAGAGCGAGAGCGTGGAACTGGCGATCGATACGGCCTCGGCCATCGCGAGCGTGGCGGTATCGGTACGCGGAAGAGTGCTCGCGGAAACGACCTGGCGCGCGCGCCTGAGCCACGAGGCCGAGATCGTGCCCGCGATCGACGAGACGCTACGGCGTGCAGGTGTCGAACGCGAGGCGATCGGCGTGCTGTTCGTCGACCGCGGACCGGGTGGATACGCCGGCCTGCGCGTGGGCGCGGGCGTGGCAATGGGGATCGCGCTCGCGCTCGATGCCGAGCTCGTCGGTGTGGGCCGGCTCGACCTCGATGCCTATCCTCACGCGACGTATCCAGGGCCGGTCTGCGCGGTGCATCAGGCCGGGCGGGGCGAAATCGCGTGGGCGGTCTACGAGGGGAGCGGGGAAGAGCGGCGCGAAGTAGTACCGCCGCGCCTCGATTCGCTGGCGGAGTTCGCGCGTCTTGCGCCGCGGGGTGCGCTCTTCTGCGGCGAAGTCGAGGGCCTGGAGGAGACGCTGCGGGCGATCCCTGGCGCGCACCTTGCGGTGGGGGTCGCCTCGCTGCGGCGGGCGGGCGCGCTGGCCGAGCTCGGCTGGCAGCGTTACACATGTGGTCAGCGCGATGATCCCCGCGCTCTCGACATCATCTACCTGCGCGATCCGGCGATCACCCGCGCACGCAAGACGCCCGGCGCAGGGTTCTGGCACACGCCCGCCTGAAAGAGCCTGCCTGCCATGCGTATCGCCGTCCTGAGCGACATTCACGCGAACCTGGCGGCGCTCGAAGCGGTGCTGCGCGATGCTGCCGAGCGCGGTGCCGCCGATACCCTTTGGGTGCTGGGCGATATCGTGGGCTACGGTCCCAACCCGTGCGAATGCCTCGACCGTCTGCGCGAGTGCGATGTCGCCGCTGTTGCTGGCAATCACGACCTCGCCGCGATCGGCGCGATCGGCCTGGAGGCGTTCAACCCGCTGGCGGCCGCGGCCAACCGCTGGACGGCGGAGCAGCTGCGTGAACAAGATCGCGCGTTTCTGTGCGCGCTGCCGCGAACCGTCGTGTGCGAATCGTTTAGTCTTGCGCATGGCAGCCTGCGCGATCCGGTGTGGGAGTACGTCATCACCGTACCGGCGGCGCTGGGCCAGTTCGCCGCCCAGGCCACGCCGTACGGCTTCGTGGGTCATACCCACGTGCCACTGGTGATCGAAGAGGGCGAGCAGGTCGGGACGCTCGGCGAGGTGTACCGGCCAGAGAGTGGCGCGACGGTGCCGCTGACGGATCGCCGGCTGATCCTCAATCCGGGTAGCGTGGGCCAGCCGCGCGATGGCGACCCGCGCGCCGCGTACGCGCTCCTCGATACCGAGCGCAACGTCGTGCAGTTCTTCCGCGTGCCGTACGATATCGCCCGCACGCAGCGCGAGATGGCGATGCTCGGACTACCGCTGCCGCTGATCGCCCGCCTGGCAGCCGGCCGATAGCGTCGCGGCATAACGCCGTTGCAGCAGCGGGCGCATCTCGCTACCGTCGAAGCATGGAGGCTCGTGCTGCAGATCCGATGATGGGGCAAACGCTGGTTGAAGATGGCCGCCTGGCGCGTAGCCGGCGCACGCGGCAGGCCGTCGTCGATGCGTTGATCGCGCTGCTCGAAGAAGGCGATCTGCGGCCGACGGCGGCACGGGTTGCGGCACGGGCGGGCGTCTCGCTGCGCACCGTGTACCAGCACTTCGACGATCTCGAAGCGCTGTTTGCCACGGTTGCCGAACGGCAGTCCGAGCTGCTCGGTGCGCTGCCGCCGCTGCCCGAGACCCGCGGCGCGCTTCCCTGGCGGATCGCGCGCTATACGCGCTGGCGGGCGCAGCGGCTGGAACGGGTGGCGCCGATGCGCCGCGCCGCAACGTTGCAAGAGCCGTTCTCGCGCGTGGTGCACGAGCGGCTGGAGCAGTTGCGGGCGATGGCGCGCGAAGAGCTGGCGACGATCTTCGCGCCAGAGCTGGATCGTCTACCACCCCACCTGCGTCGCGATACGCTTGCTGCACTGCGCGCTGCCACAGCCTGGGAGGCGTGGGAGAACTTGCGTGTCGAGCAGCGGCTGTCCGTGGCCGCTGCTCGACGGATCTTCGCGCGCACGATCGCCTCGATCCTCGCCAGCGCGCTTGCGCGGGCGACCAGGAGCAGCGCACCCACCGATACCTGAAACGAGCGGCACGCTACCGGCCTCGGCGTTCTAGAGTAGTTGCGCACGGAGCGATAGACCATCCCCGGATCGCACAGAAGCGATACCGTTACGTGCAGAGGCGCTGAATCGCGATCGTGCGCGGGCATGTACCATCTCGCTGTGAGACACGATCGGGCCGCGTCACGCGGTAGCTATCTCGAGGCCGCCCCGCGCAGGAAGAGATCGAGGCGCGCTTCGGCGAGCTCGTTGAGCGTGAAACGCTCGCGTAGCCGCCGGTGCATGGTCAGACCGCCGGTAGCAAGCAGGCCGTGAGCGGCGATCTCCGGGTCGAGATCGGCGCGCAAGATTCCGGCGGCGATGCCACGCTCGATGATGGCGATCACCAGCGCGATGCGCTGGGCAGCGCCCTCGTGCCAGCGCGCGGCGGCTGGCGGATTGCCCTGCATCGCCAGCGCAAGCACGCCGAAACGCTCGAACAACTCTTCCTGGCGTAGCAACACAAGCCGCAAAGCGGCGAGCGGATCGGCCGTCTCCAGCGCCTCGCGCAGGCCGGCCTCGAACTCCGTCGTCAGCTCATCGACCATCGCGGCCACGAGGCTGTCGCGCGTGGGGAAGTTGCGGTACAACGTTGCCACGCTCACGCCGGCCCGCGTCGCGATCGCGCGCATCTCGGCGTCGAGGCCTTGCTCGCGGAAGACAGCGTACGCGGCCTCGATCACGCGCGCGCGGTTCTGGCGCGCGTCGCTGCGCAGCGGCTCGGAGGCGTAGCCCGTCCGCAACATGGCGGTTGCCTTCCCGCTCGTTCGCCGGTTTTACGCTACCACCTTCGCGCTTGACGGGGAAGCGTAATCGAAGTTACGTTTCCAGTAGGGTACCCTCTTGGCGCATGTCCCGTTCCTGGAAGGAGAGAGAGCAGCATGACGCTCGATGTCGCCCTGCGGCCGGAGATCGAGAGCGCAACGGACCGCCCGCCGGCGATCGTCGTGCGCGACCTGCAGAAACGGTACGGCCCCGTCGAGGCAGTCAAGGGGGTCAGCTTCACCGTCGCGCCGCGTGAGACGTTCGGCTTTCTCGGCCCGAACGGCGCTGGCAAATCGACGACCATCAAGATGCTCTGCACGCTAGCGTTGCCGACGGCCGGCACCGCGACCGTTGCCGGGTTCGACGTCGTGCGGCAGCAGGCCGAGGTGCGGCGGCGTATCGGGCTCGTCTTCCAGGACCCGACCGTCGATGACTATCTGACCGCCGAGGAGAATCTGCGCTTTCACGCCGAGCTGTACGGCGTGCCGCGCGCCGAGATCGGTACGCGCATCAAGGCGATGCTGGAGATGGTCGACCTCTGGGATCGGCGCAAGAGCATCGTGCGCTCGTTCTCCGGCGGGATGCGGCGCCGGCTGGAGATCGCGCGTGGCTTGCTGCATTCGCCGCGCGTGTTGTTTCTCGACGAGCCGACCGTTGGCCTCGATCCACAAACTCGCGCCCACATCTGGAACTATATTAACGAGTTGAAGCGGCGCGAAGAGATCACGATCTTCATGACGACGCATTACATGGAAGAAGCAGAGTACTGCGACCGGATCGCGATCATCGATCATGGCCGCATCGTCGCGCTCGATACCCCCGAGGCGCTCAAGGCGACCGTCGGACGCGACCGCGTGCAGATCCATACCGCCGACGATGCCGCCGCGATCGCCGCACTACGCGCGCATTTCGGTATCGACGCGACGATCAGCGAGGGCGCGGTGACCTTCTTCGTGCCGCGCGGCGAAGAGTTTGTGCCGCGGCTGTTCGCGGAGCTGGGCGTACCGATCCGCTCGGTGAGTGTGGCACGCCCCACGCTCGATGATGTGTTCATGACCTACACCGGCCGCACGATTCGCGATACCGAGGCGTCGGCCGGCGATCAGATGCGACGCGCGCCGTTCATGCGCGGCCGGATGGGGAGGTAGGGCGATGGCGGTTCAGACGGCTCCCGTGGTTGCTGTCCGCGAAGCTGGTGGCTCCCTCGCCGATGATCTGCGCGCCGTGAGCGTGGTTTGGCGGCGCGAGCTGATCCGCTTCTTTCGCGCGCGCGTGCGCATTGTAACGTCGCTCGTCCAGCCGGTGCTGTTCCTCTTTATCCTCGGCACGGGGTTGTCGCCGGTCATTCAAGGGAACGCCGGGATCGATTTCCGCACGTTCATGTTTCCCGGCGTCGTAGCGATGACGGTGCTCTTCACCGCCATCTTCTCCGCCGTCTCGGTGGTGTGGGACCGCGAGTTCGGCTTTCTGCGCGAGATGCTGGTTGCACCCGTGCGTCGCGGCGCGATCGTGCTCGGCAAGTGCCTGGGTGGGGCAAGCGTCGCTACGGCTCAAGGGATCATCATGCTAGCGCTCGCCGGTTTCGTCCACGTGCCCTATTCGCCCGCCCTGTTGATCACGCTGGCGCTGGAGATGGCGCTGCTCGCCTTCGTGCTCACGGCGTTCGGTCTGCTTGTCGCCAGCCGCATGCAGCAGGTTGAATCGTTCCAGATCGTGATGCAGTTTCTGGTCCTGCCAATGTTCTTCCTCTCGGGCGCCGTCTTTCCGCTCAGGGGCCTGCCCGCGTGGTTGACGGTGCTCACGCGCATCGATCCGCTCAGCTACGCCGTCGATCCGATGCGTCGCGCCGTGTTCGATCACGTTGCGGCGCCGGCAGCCGCGCGTGCCACTCTCGCTCCTGGCCTTTCGTGGGGTAGCTGGAGGCTGCCGGTCTGGTTCGAGATCGCAATGATCGCCGGTGTGGGCGTGATCCTGCTGATCGTAGCGATGCGGCAGTTCTCTAAACCCGAGTAGTATCGTTCTCCCGCTTGAATCGCTCGGCGATGCTGCGCAGGTGGCGTACCTCACCCGTCGCCGGCGGTGTCCGCGGAGCACGCTCAGGCGCACGCTCGCTGCGCTGCGGCAGGCGGATATCTGGCAGCGGCAGGCCCATCGTTTCTTTCGCGCGCAGGAAGCCGAGGAAGATCACCGTGATGCCGATGATCTCGCTGAGGTAGAGGTACTCGCCGTGGCCGAACGCCTCCAGCGAGCCGCCCGAGGCGACGATCAGCGAGCCGGCGGCGATCAGCAGCGTCGAGAGGGCGCGGTATCCCGCCCGCCGTCTGCGGTCGAGACGCCGGTCGAGGTAGAGGATCGCGCTCCACAGCGCGCCACCCACGAGCAACAACGTGCCGTAGATGTTCAGCACCGCAGCGAGCAACCGCAGATCGCCCGGCAGTAAGGTGGCGCTGGGCGAGACCTTGCCTGGTGGCGGCAGGATCTGCGCCAGCGTCAGCGGCACGGTGAGCGTGCGCCAGATGCTGATCGCGCTCAGCACGACGAGCAGCGCGAGCAGCAGCGTCGCGATCCGGCGCGGGAGCAGCAGCATCGCTGTACCCTGGCCAAGATACGCCGCCGTGAGCAGCCCGCCGCTGAGGTACCAGAGGCGAAATTCAAGCACCGTCCAGCCGCCGACCTCGGCGGCGAACTGGGCCACGGTCGCGAGGCCGTAGAGCACCAGCGCGACGGTCCAGATCAACTTGTACGGGCGCGGCCGCTCGATATATTGCTTCGCAACCGCTGCCGCGAACACGAACGTAACGACACTGGCCAGTAGCGAGATCGCCGTTGCCATCCCGCCCTCCGGGAACGCGGTGCTTGCGCTCCAATTGTACCGCTCGGCCGCGCATGCGCAGCGCCGGCGGCCAAGGCTTAGGCGAAACGGGTTGCAAGGAAGATAAACGCCGTGCCGAGCAACGTCAGCGCGATCATGCCGTAGGAGCTGTGTTCGCTGTGCGCTTCGGGCAGCAGATCGCTGGCGCCGATGTAGAGCAGAAAGCCCGCGAAGAAGCCGAGGTAGAGACGCAGCAGATCGTCGGAGATATGGAAAACAAACGTGGACACCACGCCAAGCAGCGGCGTCGCGGCGTCGAGCAGCAGGAACAGCACAGCGTGCGGGCGAGGATTCTTGTTGCTCAGCATCAGCGTCACGGTGTTGAGACCATCGGCGAAGTCGTGCGCGATCACCGCTAGGGCGATCAGGAGCCCGGTGGCCGAGTTGATCTGAAAGCCGAGGCCGATCCCCACGCCATCGAGGAAGCTGTGAAAGGCCAGGCCACCCGCGCTGAGCACGCCAATGCGGGGATGGGCGTGCGGATGCGGCGCGTACTCGCCCTCGTGCGAAGCGTGCAGCACGATCGTCTTCTCCGAGACGTGAAAGAGCAGAAACCCAACCACAAGCGCGACCATCGCGGGCGTCATCGCACCGTTCGTGCGCAGCGTGATGCGGAAGATCTCGGGCATGATGTCGAAGAAGCAGACACCGAGGATGACACCCGCCGTGAAGCTCATGATGTAGTGCAGCCGATCGCTATACCGCAGCGCGAACAGCCCGCCCGCCAGCGTGGAAAAGAACGTCACGGTCGTAAGCAGCAGAGCGGCCATGCATCATCCTGTACGGGTCTTGCTGCCTGTTGCGTATCCGCATGCTACCCTGCGCACGGGCTTCTGCACGAGAGCGAGGGGACAACGATGACCGATGGCGTCGTGCTGCGCATGGTCGAGACGAATGGTATCCGCGTGCGTGTTGCCGAGGCCGGAAGCGGGCCGCTGGTGCTGCTCTGCCACGGCTTCCCGGAATCCTGGTACTCGTGGCGGCACCAGCTCCGCGCCCTGGCGGCGGCCGGCTATCACGCTGTTGCGCCCGATGGTCGTGGCTATGGCGGCAGTGATGCACCCTGGCCGATCGAGCAGTACACGATCATGCATCTCGTCGGCGATCTCGTCGGGCTACTCGACGCGTTGGGCGAACAGCGTGCCGTGATCGTGGGGCACGATTGGGGTGCGATCGTCGCCTGGAACGCGGCATTGCTACGCCCCGATCGCTTCTATGCGGTCGCCAACCTGAGCGTGCCGTACACGCCGCGCGGGGATCTCCGGCCTCTCGAGGCCTTTGCGCGCGCGGCCGGGGGGCGCTTCCACTACATCCTCTACTTCCAGCAACCGGGCCGCGCCGAGGCCGAGCTGGGCCGCGACACGCGCCGCACGCTGCGGAGCGTGCTCTACTCTGCCTCCGGCGATCCGCCGCCGCAGGAGCGGTATCGCGGCGACCTGCCCGCCACGGCTGGCTGGCTTGATGCGCTCACCGATCCGCCGCGCTTGCCCGCCTGGCTGAGCGAGAGCGACCTCGACTACTTCGCCGCCGAGTTCGAGCGCGCCGGTTGGCGCGGGCCGCTCAACTGGTACCGCAACTTCGACCGCAATTGGGAGCTGCTGGCACCATGGAAGAATGCGCCCGTGACGGTGCCGGCGCTCTTCGTTGCGGGCAAGGAGGACGGCGTCATCCGCATGGCTGGAGGTGCGCTGGCGGCGATGCCACGCACCGTGCCGAACCTGCGCGGCACGATCCTGCTCGACGGCTGCGGCCATTGGACGCAGCAGGAGCGGCCTGAGGAGGTTAACCGCGCGCTGCTGCAGTTCCTTGCCGCTGTTGTCGAACGCGCGACACCATGACCGCCAGCGTCCTGGCTGGACATTCATGAGAGCGTGGCGCTTGCAACCTCGGCCGGCGCGGGGTGCAGCGCGATATCCAGGACCTCGTCGATCGTGGTCACAAAGCGAACCTGCAGGGCAGTGCGCGCGTCTTCTGGGACATCCAGATAATCTGGCTCGTTATCGCGTGGCAGGATGACCGTCGTGCAACCAGCACGATGGGCGGCGAGCACCTTTTGCGTGACCCCGCCGATCGGCAGCACGCGCCCGCGCAACGTGATCTCCCCCGTCATCGCCACGCGCTTGTAGACGGGCCGCCGCGTCATGACGGAGACGACCGCCGTCGCGATCGTGACCCCAGCAGACGGCCCGTCCTTCGGCGTGGCGCCGGCAGGGACATGGATGTGCAGGTCGTGCTTCTCGAAGAAATCGGCCGGCACGCCGAAACGGTCGGCGTACGCGCGGGCGACGGTGATCGCCGCCCGCGCCGATTCCTGCATCACCTCGCCAAGCTGACCGGTCAGGGTGAGGTTGCCCTTGCCCGGCAAGGCAACCGCCTCGATGAAGAGCACATCGCCGCCCGCGAGCGTCGCGGCGAGACCCGTGACCACGCCGATTTCGTCTGGCCCAGTGGCCGCCTCTTTGAACAACCGCTTATGACCGAGGATTGTCGGTAACTGCTCGGGCAGGATCGTCTCGCTCCCGCTGTAGCCCTCGGCGATACGGCGCGCCACGTGGCGGCACAGGGTCCCTAACTCGCGCTCCAGCTGGCGCACACCTGCCTCGCGCGTGTAGTCCTCGATGATGGCGCGGATCGTTTCGTCCGGCACCGTGATCTGCTCGGGCGTGAGGCCGTTTTCGGCGATCTGCCGCGGTAGCAGATGCCGGCGGGCGATCTCCAGCTTCTCGGCCGCCGTATAGCCGCTGATCTCGATGATCTCCATCCGGTCGAGCAATGGCCCGGGGATCGTGTCGGCAGTGTTGGCCGTGGTGATGAACATCACGTGCGACAGGTCGAACGGCACGTCGAGGTAGCGATCGACGAAGGCATGGTTCTGGGCAGGATCGAGCACTTCGAGCAGCGCAGCGGCGGGATCGCCGCGATAATCGCTGCCGAGCTTATCGATCTCGTCGAGCATCATCAGCGGGTTGTTGACGCCGGCACGACGGATCTCCTGCAGGATGCGGCCGGGTAGCGCGCCGACGTATGTGCGGCGGAAGCCGCGGATATCGGCCTCGTCGCGCACACCGCCAAGCGAGATGCGCGCGAAGACGCGGCCCGTGGCGCGCGCGATCGACTGGCCGAGGCTGGTTTTGCCCACACCGGGCGGGCCAACGAAGCAGAGGATCGGCCCGCGCACGTCGCGGCGCAGTTTGAGCACGGCCAGATAGTCCAGGATGCGATTCTTCACCTTCTCCAGGCCGTAATGGTCGGCGTTCAGAATCTCGCGTGCGCGCGCGAGGTCGATCTCGCTTTCGGTGCGCTTGTCCCAGGGCAACGAGGCCATGAAGTCCAGATAGGTGCGAATGACCTGGTAATCGGCCGCCTGCGGGCTCATCTGGGCGAGCCGTTCCAGCTCGCGATCGGCCTGTTTGCGCGCCTCTTCGGGCAGGTGCGCCTCTTCGAGACGCTGACGCAGTTCAGCGATCTCCGGTTGTGTCTCCTCGTTCGTGCCCAGCTCGCGCTGGATGGCGCGCAGCTGCTCGCGCAGGATATACTCGCGCTCGCGTTTGCTGATATCGCCGCGCACCTGCGCCTGGATCTGACTGCCGATCTCCAGCACGTTCAGCTCGCGTTTGAGCGCCGTGACGAGGGCGCGCAGCCGCGCGGTGAAGTTCGTCTCGGCGAGGATGGCGTACCGTTCCTCGGGGCGTAGGCCAGCGTTCGCGGCGATGAAGTCGGCCGCATTCACGGGGTTCGGCAGGCTCGCCGCGGCCATGGCCAGCTCGTTGGGGATCGCGTCGGAGAGCTGGACCATGCGCGCGAAGATATCCAGCGCGGCGCGTAGCAGCGCCTCAGCTTCGGGACCATCGGTGTCGGTTTCGACGAGGGGCTGCACGCGTGCGCGTGGGAAAGGCTCCTGTTGTTCGTACGGCCCCACGGCGATGCGTGCCACGCCCTGGATCAGCGCCTGCACGGGGCCGTTCGGCGGTTTGACCATGCGCAGAATCTGAGCGGCGGTGCCAACCGGCTGCGGTGGACCGGTGTACTCGCCGGATTCGGTGCGCGTTTGCGGCACAACGGCGAGCAGGCGGTTCGTACGCGAGACAGCGTCGTCGATTGCCTGGACATCGCGCGCTTCGGCCGTCGCGATCGGCACGACGATGCCCGGGTAGAGCACGCCCGGACCGATCAGGAGTACGGGCAGCACCTCGGGGAGCGCTGGTGTCCCGGTCTGAGGCGCATCGGGCGTGCTAGCCGGATTGGCAGCAGGGTCGATGCTGACGGGCGCGGCAAAATGGATGGTCTGCTCGTCGGCAGGGAGCATGCGCGAGTCTCCTGGTGCGAAGCGGTTTTCGGCTTGCGGGATCAGCCGATTGTAATGTGCACGCTGATGCTCGGCTCGGCGGGGCGCTTGGGAAGCTTCAACACCAAAAAGCCGTCGTCGTACCGTGCCTCGGCATGATCGGCGTCGACTTCGGCGGGTAGCACGACCACGCGCTCGAAGGGACCGTAGGGAATCTCTACCGTGCTGTAGGCGCGCGACATCGCGCCAAGGCGATCCGCGCGCACGCCGCGGACGACGAGACGCCGCCCTTCGACGCGCACATCGATGTTCTCGTCACGCATGCCCGCGATCTCTAGCACGACGATCACGGCTTCGGGCGTCTGGAAGACGTCGGCAGGAGGGCGAAAGGCATGCGGCACGTACGGCAGTCCGGAAGGATGCCGGTGCGGTTGATCGAGCAGATGACCCCAGAAGTGCAGGATCTGTTCGGAGAAGTGCGCTACGCGCTGGGTCGTCGCACCGCGTTCTGGTCTGTCCATCCGCCACCCTCCGCGCCGGTTTTGTCTTTACTCTATCACCGTGAGTCAGCGCTGGCGGCGAGACGAAAGGGCGGCTCGGTCGAGCCGCCCTTTGCTTGTACTGTTTGGCTTCTCCGGGATCGTGAGTCCGCTACCGCGCCACGTGGCTCCTCCGCGGGCCCGGGCTTAGTAAACCACGTGGACCGGTTCGGGGCGCTCACCCTGCGGTCGGAACGTTGCCCCATCGCGGCTGCGGCCGCGCACACGCCTGGCCGCGGAGGAGACGAGCTGCCTCCACGCCGCACGATTCTTGAACTCTGGCGTCTCGAAGTAGCTCTCGCGCTCGTGGATGAGCTGCTGGGCGTACAGTTCCAGGTCGATCATTGTTGCCACCTCTCTTCACGCGGTCGGCGCTGGTGTCGCCGCTTTGTCCTTGTGGTCACATTCACAAATTACCATGTATCGGTCTGCCTGTCAAGCCCGCGTGCAACGACGCAACCGCCGCGCGGTTGGTCTTTGGCAACAAAAGCGCGGCAGCGTTACCTGCAGGCAACGGCGCGTGGCAGGCTATCCCTCGGTGGGGGTCGATTCGATCAGGGGTTCGCTGGAGAGCGCGTTCAGCGCTAGCGAGTAGCCGCGATGCGTGTGGAGGAACCCCTGCGCCTCCCAGAAGCGGTGCGCATCGTGGCGCCGCAGATTCGTCGTCAATGCGATCTTGAAGCACCCCGCGGCGCGGGCCTGCTCGACGCAGTAGCGCACGAGTCGTGCGCCGTAGCCGTGCCCCCGCTCTCGCGCGTCGACGCAGACGTTCTCGACGATGGCGCGCGGCAGGGCGTGCAACGACAGGTTGGGCAGGATCATCAGCTGCGCCGTAGCGACCACGCGGCCGGTTTCATCCTCCATAACGAGTAGGCGCTGCCCTGGAGTGGCCTGAATCTGCGTCAGCGCGCGGCGGTGCGCGTCGGTTGGTGCGCGCGCCTCGTCCGGATAACCGAGTTGCCGCATCAACGCCACGATCGCTGGTAGATCGGCCTCGGTCGCGTCGCGGATCCGTGGTTCCATCGTGACGTGTCTCCGTGCGTCGCGCTCGCTACGATGCGCGTGTTGCGGGAGATATTACGCGCCGGAAGCGTGATCGTACGGTAGCGCGCCTGTGCTGGATGGTGCATCTCTGTGCAGGCTCGTGCCGCAACAGGAGCGTCTGAGTCTCGGTGCAACGGCGCACATTACCGCGTGACAGGCGCGAATGGCGGCGCGGGAAAGTACTCGATCCCCTGCTGCACGCGTCGCGCCGTCTCTTCGCCCCACACTCTGCCAACGAGGTACAAAGCCATATCGATCCCAGCGGAGACGCCCGCTGCTGTGATGACGTTGCCCTCGTCGACGAATCGCTCGTTGATCGTCTCGACCGTGCCCAGCGCGCGCAACCGCTCGAGCGAGGCCCAGTGCGTCGTCGCCCGCCGCGGCTGGCCATCGCGTGGCGTGAGGAGCCCCGCTCGCTCGATCAGAAAGGCGCCCGTGCAGACCGACGTCACTAGCGTGCAACGCTGGCCACGCTCGCGCAGAAAGGCGATGAGCACGGGGTTATCGACTTCGGTGCGGGTGCCGATTCCACCCGGCACGAGCATGATCTCGAACGGCGGACAGTCGGCAAAGCTGTGATCGGCGACGACGCGCAACCCCTTTGCGCAGCGCACGATGCCGCCGCGCTGGGAGACAGTCAGGACCCGGCATGTCTCCGGCTCGGTGCGCGCCAGATAGGCGAGTACCTCCCATGGGCCGACGAAATCCAGTTCCTCGGCATCATCGAAGAGCACAAAGGCGATCGTTTGCATATACTGCCTCCGGCGCGAAACCATGCTCGGCTCGCGTTCGTGTCATCGCCAGCATGGCGAGCGTGGCGTTCGGGCTCAGCGTAGCAGGTGGAGTGAAACGATGTGGCGTCGCGTTTTTGTCGGTAGTCTCCTGATGGTGATGATGGTGGTTTTGGCGCTGGGAAGACCGCCACTTCCGGCCAAGGCGGCGACGATCCTGTTCCAGCCAGGCACATACCTGGTTGCCGGTCCAGCGGGAACTGTGCTCTCCGGTGCGCTGGATCCCCTCTACACGCTTGACCCGACAACGCAGACGTACGTTGCCGTGTCTGCGAACCAACCGTTGCAGGCAGGCGTGGGCTATTTCGCGACGTTTCCCAGCATCACCAACGTGCGTTTGGCCAGCGATAACGGCCAGCCGGTAAGTATCCAGGCGCCAGCGGGCGTGTGGGTGATGATCGGCAACCCCTTCGCCTACAGCAATGCGTCCGTGCAGGGAGCGGAT
>Ga0209061_1002102_pt1 | contig 27376 bp, 18 predicted proteins | sample Coa_R1_10_FD_187157 | JGI IMG/M metagenome (GOLD analysis project Ga0209061, IMG submission 187157) | Surface soil microbial communities from Centralia Pennsylvania, which are recovering from an underground coalmine fire - Coalmine... | ecosystem: Environmental > Terrestrial > Soil >... | reverse complement strand
TGATGAGGCGCTCGCACCATGCTGGGAGCAGCTCAGCGACGCCTACGGCAACCCCAGCACAGGCTGGGGGCGACGCAACGTCGTGCAAGGCTGGAATCCCGGCCCTTCAGGGCCGGGAGGATGTCAACTGGTGAAGGCCCTGATACGCAGCCATCAGCAAGGAGACGATCGCGCCTTTCACTCCGCTGCCGAGGCAATCATCGAAGACGAGCGGCGCAAGCGCCACGACCTTTTGGCCGACGACCTCGCGGCCATCTTGGAGGACCCGGCGGCAAAGCGTCGGCCCCTCCAGGTGTCCTCGCTCACCCCGTTACCGAAGACCCGCGACGAGCATCCGCTCCTCGGCATCGTGCAGCCCAGCGTGTCCTTCCAGGACCTCGTGCTGCCCGCCGCGATCTCCGAAGCACTGGAGTCGATCGTCGAGGAGTTCCGGCTCCGCTCCCAACTTCGGGCCCACGGCGTGCAGCCCCGCTCGAGCCTGCTGTTCGTGGGACCGCCCGGGACGGGCAAGTCGATGAGCGCGCTCGCCATCGCCGGCGAGCTCGGGCTTCCCGTCGCGCGCATCCAACTGGCGGTCGTCGTCTCCTCCTACCTTGGTGAGACGGCCCGGAACCTGGAGCAGATCTTCCGGTTCTTGGAGACCGGATCGTGGGTCTTGCTCTTTGAGGAGTTCGACCTGTTGGGCAGGGAGCGGGCGGACCGTTCGGATCATGGTGAGCTGCGCCGCGTTGTAGCGGCCATGTTGCAGATCATCGACGAGCACCACGCCGACTCGCTGTTCGTCGCCACGTCCAACCATCCCGCGCTTCTCGACACCGCAGTGTGGCGACGCTTCGACGACGTCGTCGGGTTCGACCTGCCTGACGAGGTGATCCGGGCCTCCCTGCTCCGGGTCAAGCTCCGCGGCGTACGGCACCGGATCGATGTGGCCGAGACCGCTGCTGCAATGGACGGCTACAGCCCCGCAGAGATCGAGAGCGCCTGCCTGAATGCCATTCGGCTGATGGTCCGCCGCAACGAACAGACCGTCACCGCCGAGCACATGGCCTACGGCCTGGAACGGGAAGAGGTCCGACGACGGGCCACTAGGGCTTCAGCTTCCCCCTCAGCTTCCTGAGGAGCCTCCCTGCCTGGGCCACTAGGGCTTCAGCTTCCCCCTCAGCTTCCTGAGGAGCCTCCCTGCCTGGGCCACTAGGGCTTCAGCTTCCCCCTCAGCTTCCTGAGGAGCCTCCCTGCCTGGGCCACTAGGGCTTCAGCTTCCCCCTCAGCTTCCTGAGGAGCCTCCCTGCCTGGGCCACTAGGGCTTCAGCTTCCCCCTCAGCTTCCTGAGGAGCCTCCCTGCCTGGGCCACTAGGGCTTCAGCTTCCCCCTTTTGTTTGGGGGGTAGGGGGGTCTAGATACATGTCTACTAGCTGTCTAAGCAGCGTATGCCCAGGTCACGGGGCACTTAGATTTGCAGTTAAGCAACAGCCGTTCGCGGTAGAGCACAAGCGTTCGCGGTTACGCGATTGGTGGGCGCAAGAGGCTGGTGGTTGGTTGGTTGCGAGGCAGTTGTTGGTGGTAGGCATGCCTCGACGGGGCCGCGATGGCCACGCGAAGGACGCGATTGCAGGTTTCCGGGCGCGCCAAGACCGCCAGTTGTCGCTGGCGGTCTTGGCTGGGGGGTGCTTCGGTGGTGCCGAGGGCTAGGTCGCCGTCGGCAAGGTGCCGGGCGGGCCGTGCGCCGTCTCGTCACGAGGTGGCAGCAGGGCGACTCGGGGTGCCAGGGCGGCCACTTCAGCAGGATTGCTGAGCCGGCATGGGTGGTCGGCCCAGAGCCGGACGAGGGCGACAGGATCTGTGTCGGGATAGTGGGCGACCAAGGCAGTAATTTCAGCGCGCAGGTACGCCTGTAGGGCCCAGCGGTTGCCTGCGATTAGGGGGGCCACGTGCAGGGCGTCGACTAGCCTGGCCCGGTCGTACTCGCTGAGCTGGCCGGCGACCCACTGGTCTTGGCCGGAGCGTGCTCGTGCGTCCTGCTCGGCTTGGGCTTTGTCGGCTTCGATGCGCTGGAGCGTTGCCGCGATCTCGCGCTTCTGGCGGTCGCGGGCTGCCTGCTCAGCTTGGGCCACGGCGGCGAAGTCGCCGACGCGTCGTGCAATCACGGCCAGTACGTCCCGTGCGCCGCTCAGGCTGCCGTGGCCGACCACGTACTCAACCAGGCGATCAGTGGTGGCTCCTGCCGCCAGGGCCGCGTCCACGGCCCGCACCATGGCCCACGTAGGGTCTGGGACCGCATAGCCTCGGTCGCGGAAGGCTGCCACGATGGCTTGGGCCGTGGCGAGCGCCGGGGCCATGGTCAGCTGAGGCGAGCCTTGTCCGTGCCGGCGAACCCAGCGGGAGGAGCGTCTGGTTGCTTGCCGTTGGCTCCGGTCGCGGGTAGCAGCTTCGTGTCTGGGCAGGGGCAGTGGCATTAATGCCTGGCGCGCGTGCTTGGTGAGCGCGAGCTCCAGAGGCTTGCCGCGCCGTGCTGTGTAGCGGACGTAGCCGGCGGCTTGCAGGTCGTCCAGGCTCGCCTTGAGCCGGCGGTAGCCGAGGCTGAGGTACGACGCTAAAGACCGCATCGTCCAGCCTCGGATCTCGTGGCTGTGGGCCTTCCATGACTGCAGGGCTAGGCAGACCAGGAGCCCGAAGCGGGCACTGTTCCTCGGCGCGGGCATTGGTGCCTGTAGCCTCCGCAGCTCACTGACGCGCAACATGATGAATGGGTCTGGGCCCTTGTGCTGATGGAGGAGGCTCGCCTGCTCGCCCGGGGTGGCCATGACGACTGAGCCGGGCCGGAACCGCTCAATCTGCATCGAGGCGATGATGCCGGCGTTCTGGAGCCGGGACCTGTCCCGAGCGAAGCGGTGGTAACTATAGCCCCACTGGTGCGCCCACGAGACCGACGACCATGGCCTGATGCGCTGGTCGGCCCAATTCGCGTCGGTGTGCAGCGCCACCGCCAGCCCGAAGGCGCTCAGGGTGTGGCCGGCGGGTCGCCGGCCCTGGTCAGGAGCGAGCCGGGCTACCAGGTCGTACGCATCTGTGCGTAGCGCTACGGAGCGATTACCTGGTCCCCAGATTGAGCCGTTCACATCCATGTTAAGTCCACGCGGGCCGCCGCGCGCTCAGCCACGAGGGGCCAGTCTGTCAGCTTTGTGTGTCGCGTAGCCCTGAAGCTGGCTGAACCCGGTCTTGTCTGCCGCGAAGTGTGGCACGCGTATCACTACGGGTGGCATGCCTCGTCCCTCTACAGAGGTCCGGAGCACGGCGTGGTAGGGCAGGAGGCCGTCCAGGTCTTCAGGTGCCCATTCGCCGCCGCCAGCCATCTGCAGGTAGCTGACGGCTTCAGCGACGACGGAGGGCACATTCTGGCGGTACCAGACCGTCGTGTCGAAGCTCAGCAGAGCGGTGCGCACCGCCGGCACGAGCTGCTCTGGGTACTGGGTGGCAAGGATGGGCCGGACCCCAAAGGACCGCCCCTCAGAGCGCAGCCAGGCAACCACCTCGGGGCTGGTACCGGCCAAGTTTGCCAGCTCGTCGGCGAAGACGCCGACGAAGCGACCTTGGTCTTGCCAGCCGTGGCACACCCGGGCTATCGAGTCGCGCAGTGCCCAAGCAAGCATGGCCGACATGGTTTGGGCCAACGTGCCTTTGGCGCTTGGGGCCACCAGCACAACCACCCCGTAATGCGTGAGTATGTCGTCCCAGGTCACCTGGCGCCGGCTAGACGACCACCAGTCACCGGCCTCGCGTAGTAGGCCGAGCTTGTTGCGGGCAGCCTCCGTGAGGGCCCGGCGGGCCGTGGTGCTCATGCCTTGGCCGTACAGGACAGTGAGGCGCCGCAGGGCATCCATGTGGTCGGGGCTGACATTGCCGTCGCTGATGGCCAGGGAAGCAGCTAGTCGGACAGCTGTCTGGTCGCCCTCGCCGCCAAGGAGGACATGAGCCGCGCGTAGCCGGTCGGCTCCAGCCAGGCCCGCGCTTTCTAGCGCTGCAGGGGTGGCCGCCTGGGCGGCGCACAGGGCGGCCATGAGCGCTTCGGTTGAGCGCCCCTGGATGGCCTGGTCGCCGAAGGCGTAGATCATGGCGTTCACTAGGCGGGCAGCTCGCTCAGCTATGCCGCCTGGTCCGGCTAGGAGGTCGATGGCTGGCGTGGAGGTGTCCGTGAGCGAGATGACTAGAGGCCGCACACCGGCAGCTTCAGCCCAAGCCACCCATTCACCTGGATGGCCCTCCTTCGTCTCAAAGGCGACCAGGGCCTGACTAGCCCCAGGTCGACCCGGCTTACCCGAGGGCCGTGCCCGCTCCAGGCAGGCCCAGGCCCATAGCGCCTGGACGAGGGCGGTCTTTCCCGTGCCTGGGATCCCGAGCACAGCGACGCCGATGTCCCGGGGGTTTGCCGATATGTGCACCTGCTCGCCAGCTGGCCCCAAGCCGACGAACGGTCCTATGTCGGCGGTGAGGGTAGCCGGTACAGGCCTCATGCGCGTCGCTCCAGGTTCAGCCGCGCTGCCGTGGGGACTGGCCACGCCGACAGCCATGGCTGGTCCGACGAGGAATGAGCGTCTGGCGAGCGGCCAGTCACCTGGGCTGGCAGCCATGACACGGTCCGCCTGGCCAGGCCCGCCTCTAATCCTGCGCTCAGGCTTGGGTGCTCTCGGCGGCAACAGTCGGCGGGGCGGGTTGGGCAGGCAGCCAGCAGCCAAGGCATGCCGGAGCCGGCGTTCGGTAGTCGGGATGGCTCCGGTAACCAGAGCGGCTGCCCATGCTCCACCCAGAGCCGCAGCGCTGGCCCCTAACAGCACATGCTTGTTGAGTACGCCTCCCATCAGGCCGGCTGTGCCTAGCCCAGCCGGGGCCAGCCAATGCCGGTGTCGACCGATCACGGCTTCGGTCTGGACCTCGAAGCCAGGCAAGGCACTAGCTAGTTGGCTGAGCAGTGAGCGCAGGACTGTGGTGTCTGGCGCGCCCGCCCAGGCCGAGGCGACAAGGGCTTCAGCCTCTGCTGAGTAATGACTGAGGCCCACACCTTGGGCGCGGAACCAACGTCGGGCCCGGTTGCGCTCAGCTCGGCTGGGAGAGCGGAGAGTCAGTGCTACCCAAGACCCCGAGGCCAAGGCTCGAGCCAAGGCCAGGGCGACCTCGGCAGGGTCGCTGCCCGCTTGGCTCTCGTGTGCTCCCATTGGGTCAGGTCGGGCCTCAAGCCAGCCGACTTGGCTGGCCCCAGCCAGGTCGGGTGGGCCGACCTGGGCAGGTCGGGCACCAACGGCAGCAGCCAGTGCCTTGGCTGCCTGCTCGCCGCGCAAGGCAGGCGCAGCCAGGTAGGCGACCGGCCCATAGCCGTCGTGGTATGCCACAAGTGCGGCCTGGCCGACCTGCCCGACGGTTGCCCCGAACAGTCGGGCGCGTACGACCACAGTCTCGACCGCTGGCGCGGCGCGCCCCAAGCGGTCCAGGCGCCACCAGGCCAGCGGGGGACGCTGCATACGCACCATGCGCGGCCCTTAAGCCCGGGCAGTCTGGTCCTGGTCGCGCAGGGCAGCCTGAAGCCAGGGTTCCAGCTTGGCCCGCAGGTCCCTAGCCCGCTCCAGCACCTCCATGGCGCTGGCGTGCCGGGCTGGCCCCGTCCACCACACAGCGTCCCCACCGGCCTCCGTGGGTGCCCGAGCTAGCCACGGGCCAGCAACATCGACCAGCATGTCCAAGTAGAGGGCTATGTCTTGGTCGTTGTTGCGCAAGAGGTCGGTGATTTCGTCGACCACCGATTCTGCCCACAGGCAGATGCTCATCAGCACGTACGAACCCCAGTGATCTCGTACCACGGCGCGGGCCCATTCCGGGCCCAAGTCAGCATCAGCCCAAGGCAACGTGAGGTGGTCCAGCTCAGGGTCGGGCCCACCTTCGAGCCAAGCTCTGGCCCGGTCGGCTGTGAGTTCGCCGGCTTCCAGCAATGAGCTGACGTCGAGCCAGGTGCCGGTGGCTTGGTCATAGATGCCGGCAGCAACCAGCTCGATGCCTACCCGAGCTGTCCAGTCCTCCAGCTCCTCGCCATCGGCCGGTGTGGCCACCTCAACTGGGAGCCATAGGAGCGGGTTCCAGAGAGCTTCGGGCTTAAGCCTTGGCCCGTAGCAATGCGGAGGGGCCAAAGTGCTAAGGACTGGTCGCCGCGGTAGGGCTACGCCGATCAGGGGCGACCAGAAGAGCTCATCCTGGCCGAGGCCCCATTCGGCCATCTGGGCGCTAACCCGGGCCAGGGCATGCACCGGCCCACGGGACAATAGGAGCGGTTCGTCCGGCTCCAGTAGCCAGGCACGTCGCCTAGGAGGACGCATCAGAACGGTTCTTCTTCCTCGTCCCAAGTGGCATTGCCATTGGGTGTTGGGACCGGCTGAAGCTGAGATGTGCTGGCCGGGTGGCCCGCGCTGGCCAGTACTGAGCGTGCGTCAGCCAAGCCCGATGGCACGACCCGGCTGGGCTGGGCCACGGCAGCCGCAGGGGCCACGGCAGCCGCAGGGGCCACGGCAGCCGCAGGGGCCACGGCAGCCGCAGGGGCCACGGCAGCCGCAGGGGCCACGGCAGCCGCAGGGGCCACGGCAGCCGCAGGGGCCACGGCAGCCGCAGGGGCCACGGCAGCCGCAGGGGCCACGGCAGCCGCAGGGGCCACGGCAGCCGCAGGGGCAGGGGCCTCGGAGGTAGAACGGTGGTTGGTACGGCTAACCGTGGCGGTCGCCCACCGCAGGCTAGGCGACACCTCGTCGGCGACAACCTCCACCTTCGCCCGTCGCTCGCCTTCGTCTGTCTCCCAGGAGCGCTGGTCGAGACGACCGGTCACCATGACGCGGTCGCCCCGCCGCAGGCTGGCAGCGACGTTCTCGGCGAGGCTACCCCAGGCCACGCCATCGAAAAAGCTGGTGTGCTCCCGCCGCTCCTGGGTTGTTCGGTCCACCCAGGAGCGGGTCACTGCTAGCCCAAAGCTGACAGTAGCTTGTCCTGAGGGAGTGAAGCGCAACTCAGGATCGCGAGTGAGGTTACCTACCAGCACAGTCGTGTCCATGCCGTCCTCCGCTCATTGCTTGTCTTGTTGAGGGTCGTCGTTGCCCACTGCCCTGATGTGGGGTGGGGCTGGCGGTCGTTGCGACAGGCCCCCTCTTGGGCCCACTCCCACCCCACATCTGTGCGAGGAGCGGTCAAGGCACTGGTAGCCAGGGCCGACGTACAGGGTGATCAAGGACACAAAGGGTGAGCGAAGGTCGTAGAGAGGTTGAGGACTGGCTAACCGGTCGCGGGGCGGCTCTGGTTGTCGCGACCGTTGTCGCCTTGGTGCTAGTGGCAGTACTGAACGCGCTGCTCTAAGGAACGGCCCATGGTCGTCCCTGGCAGCTGGCACCATCGCGGACCGGCCTCTGCCGACCCCACATTAAGCCTGAGTGACGCAACAGGAGGATGTGATGAACGATGAGCGCAGTGGTCAATGAGGCCCGGCCCTGGGAGCCGTTCTGCTCCGACGGGACGCCCAATTGGGCGTCCTACCAGGCGGCTAATGCACGCAAGCTGGTGTTATTAGCTGTAGACAGCCTGAAGAGCACCGGCCAAGCTCTGGTCCCTAAAGCCATACGCGGCTACGCCGGCCTCTTCGCGTCGGTGGTCTACTCGTCCCAGGCGAGCCTGGGACGCAAACAGACATTGCAGTCTGCTCTGGCTGGTCACCTCATTGAGTACTTGCAGGATATCGTCCAGGACGCGCCGCCCCCGGGCCTAGCCGAGGAGGAGGGTGATGCCTTAGTGGGCTGGGCGCGCCTGGCTCACCGGCGGGTGGTCAAGCTGGCACAGATCGGTTGGGATCTAATGGCGGCCGGTACGACCACCGAAATGTTCCTCGACGAAGGGGCTGCTGCTGGTGACGACCCGGCTAGCGGCGACGGCTGCCTGTGATGGACGACGCCACGCGCACCCAGGTCACCTTGGCCGCGGTCGCTCAGGCAACCGCCCAGGGCAAGCTCATCGGCGACGAGGGCTGGGAGGCTGCTGTTGCCACTTCGGCCATGGTCATCACCGCGCTCATGTCCGAGCGGTCCGTGGTGTCCCGGGCCATGGCCAGCCTGGAGCGCTGCGACCAGGTGTTCGTGGCTAGGCCAGTCGACGCCACGCTGGAGGAGCGCTCCCAGCGCTGGGTCGTCACCTTTGAGGCCAAGGACCCGCGCACAGGCGAAACGCGCCAGGAAACTCTGCGCACCGAACGACGCGACGACCCTCTCGGCCAGCTCGTCTACGGGCAACTGCGTGCCTGCAAGGGCCGACCGGCCCTGATCTGGAAAGAGGTCGAGGACACTGGCCGGGTGGAGGACGGCCACCCGGTCAAGGTCCGCATGGTGCGCTGGGCGCAGCCGTGCTGAGCCGTGCCGCGCAGTCACTCTTCTCCACTTGCCTGGTACGACGGCGACGAGGTGCCTAGGGCCGGCGTTGCCTCAACACAGGCCCTGGCACGACGCCAGCGCCTGTACCGGGCCTGGGTGTGGGCGTCGGTCGTTCTGGCACCCTTCGCTTTCCTTGTGGCGTTGGTCTCCGCGACCCGCTCAGGTGCTCCACCGGCCATATTGACCAGCCCGCTTGGGCAAGCGGCGGCCTCGGTGGCCCTGTCTGCTTGGCTCAAGTCCCACCCAGCCCCACTACCAGGTGCTCATGTGGTGGACTGGGCTGGTGCCTCTGTGGTGGGTCAAGCACCAGGCCCGGCTGGCTGGCAGGCCGTGGACGAGCACTTCGTCCTGGTCGGCATGTCAGGCACCCTCTGGATGGCGACTGTAGAGGTGGCGTTCGCAGCTGGTGCTATGCCAGGTGTTGTCGCTGGGCCGTACGTGGTGCCACTGGCGACTAGCCAATCAGTGGCAACGTCCGGGCCATGGCCCGGTCTGCAAGCCGGGACGGTACCCACCTTGGTGAGCGCGGCGATAGCCGGCTGGGCCCGGGCGTATTGTTCCGGCAACCCAGCCGAGCTGCGCTTGGCTGTTGGCGACAACGACCCGGCGCATGTCTACCAGCCACTAGGAGGCGTGGTGGCTGAAGCTGTCGCAGTACCTTGGTATGCCCAGTTGCCTCGGTCGTCTGATGCTGTGGCACAGGTCGACCTACACGTGCGCTGGGCGGGACAACGTGTCATGCCGGCCCAACCGATGGTAATGGACCTGCTCATTGCTCGGGCTTCCGGGTTAGCCCCGCTGGTGGTCTCGTGGGGCCCACCGGGCAGTGGCCCCTCATTGAGGGCGTACCAGCCTCAATGAGCGACTTGGCGGTGCCGCAGTGGCCCACGGCTAAGCGTGGGCGCTTGCCTGGCGGTCGACTGCTGGGCGTGGACGGTTCCGTGTGGCTCTACCGGAGGGTGCCGCTTGGCCCCATGGTGGACGCCCGTAGTCCTGAGGCAGCTATGGCGGTAGCGGCTCCGTTACGCCAAGTGCTCGAAGAACTAGCCACCTTGGGTTCAAGCCGCGCCACTCGTCGGTCTCTGGCTCGTTCTCGCTACCGGACGGTCCACATCCTGTCGCTCGACGTGCCGGCGTGGTACCGACCGCCGCTCAGCCATCCGATCCGAGAGCACTTGGCTCGGGTCTTTGCTGGCACTGAAGTGCGTCAACGCCTGGCACTGGTCGGCGTGCGGCTTCGGGCCAGCCTGGTCGGCAATGGCCTGCGCCAGGCCGTGGCGTCGGTAGCCGAGACCCTGGCGTTATCCTCGGCCCCCATTGAGGATTTCGACGCTGACTACCACCGAGTTGCCGAGGTGATGGCTCGGGCTGGCATGGCCGTGCCAACCCAAGCCGAGCTCTGGCTGGCTGATTCGTGGTGGGATGCCGGTCGGCGCTCCGATGTGGGCATCATGGAGCACCTCGATCACTTGCATGTGTTCTCCGAGTTGGCGGCTATGGCTAGTGCCGAGGATCTGCCCAAAGACTGCTTGTCGTGGGTGGACTTGCCGGGTCAGCACTCGGTCAGCTTCTTCGCAGCCACCAACTTTGAGCTGCCATTCGTAGAAGAGGCTGAGCCTCAAGCGCGCTGGGCCCCAGCGCTGTTCGACCTTGGGGCCCTTGCGATCTCAGTGCGTGGTCAACTAGAGCCACCAGCAGTCACCCGAGGTGAGCTACGCCGTGCTCGCAAGCAGTACATCGACGACGTGACGGAGCGCGTTAGCCAGGGCAAGATGAGCCGGGCCGAACAAGACGAGACATTGGCCGCGCTCACTGAGATGGAAGGCTTCTATGCGACGGGTGGGCCGGCCACGCTCATCGACACCAGCATCATCGTGGCCACTTCCGGCCAGGACCGCGACGGTCGGCTGACCGCGGCGGCTCGCGAGCTCGGCTTCGAGCTGTTGCCCATGACCAACCGGCAGCGCCGAGCGCTGGCCGAGTGCTGGGTCACCAGCCACGTAAGGGCGAACCCGCACCTGGAGGACCTGCCCGTCCATACGGTCAGCGCTTCCGGCTTGACGTCGCTGTCAGTCGTGGGCGACCCAACCGGCGCGTTGCTCGGCTTCACCGAGCGGGACCGCCAGCCTGCCTACATCTCGCCGACCGCCGCCGCCGACGTCGACAGCGTGCCCGTGATGGTCGTAGCGGGTCAGAGCGGGTCGGGCAAGCAGGTTACACTGACTACTAGACTGCCGACGCCTACCGGCTGGACCAGGATGGGCGATTTGGCGCTGGGAGACTGTGTGTTCGGGCGCGATGGCAAACCCTGCCGCGTCGTGTTTCTATCCGAGATAAAGCAAAAGCCCGACCTCTACCGCATCCGCTTCGACGACGGCCAGGAGGTCTACGCCGACGCCGAGCACCAGTGGCTGGTGAGCGGCTTCTACGACCGGGCCGCCGCCCGCCACCCCAGGCACGTGGCCGCCATCGACACCTGGCGCCGCTCCCAGCGCAACGCTGCCGCCTTGGAGGCCCTCGCCGCAGAGCTGGGCGACCGGCCCATAGGCATCGAAGAGCTCTTCGGGCTGCTCACCGAACGCCTGGAGACATCCCCATGGAGCACCGTCGCCTCGTTGCGCTCGGCCTTGTGGTCCATGGGCTGCCAGCCCGAGCTCGGTCGGGCGGCCGGGGTGCGCCACTACGACGGGCGCCTCATGGAGAAGGTCGACCCGGTCGTCCTGTTCCCCGTGGCAGCCACGCTCCGGGCCTGCATAGCGGCGTGGGGGGGCACGACCGGCTCCAACGCCTCGCGCTGGGGGGACAGGATCGCGGCGAAGGTCGCCGCCGCCAAGGGGCTGCTCACCGCAACCGACGAGGGCGAGGAGGCCACGGCGGCAGAGATAGCGCGCCGCCTGGCCGCGGCGGGGGCGCCCATGCCCAAGGGCTCCAACGCGCTCGTCGCCAAGTACGCGCGCCGCGCCGGGGTCGCCGGGCGCAAGGGCACCGCCAAGGTCCTGGTGCCCCTGCCCGAGGGCCCACGCGTCGCCGGCAAGAAGGCGGCCCGGTACGCAGCCTCGGTAGCCCTGAAGGCCCTGGCCGAGCGGCTGCGCCAGCAGGCCGGGCCCGAGCCGAGCGCCGAGGCCGCCGAGCGGGTCGTGACCACCGCTCAGATGCTCGCCGAGGGCGTCGTCGTCCCTACCCAACATGCCGGCAGCAACTTCGCGGTCAGGGTGCCGGAGCCCCTCGACCTCCCCGACGCCGACCTGCCGGTCGACCCCTACGTGCTCGGGGCCTGGCTGGGCGACGGGAGCCGCGGGTCGGGTGGGTTCACTGGCGTCGACAGGGAGATCATCTCCGAGATCGAACGGGCTGGCTACACAGTCTCCGACAGCACCTATGCAGTAAAATCGCACCACATCCACGGCCTGGCGGGCCGCCTCCGCTACGCCGGCGTCCTCGACCGCAAGCACATCCCCGCGGGCGACGACGGGCGCCAGTTCCCAGTCAACTACCTGCGCGCCTCGGCCCGCCAGCGCCTCGCCCTGCTCCAGGGCCTCATGGACACGGACGGGTCGGTGAGTGAGACGGGCAGTTGCGAGCTGTCGCTCTGCGACGAGCGGCTGGCCGCCGACGCCTTGGAGCTAGTCCGCAGCCTCGGCATCAAGGCGACCGTGACGACGAGCAAGGCGGTCATAACCGAGGCCGACCCCGACCAGCCCGGGCAGAAGTGCCGGCGGGTGGCGGGGACGCGCTGGCGCATCAGCTTCACCACCAACAAGCCCGTCTTCCGCCTCCCCCGCAAGGCCCGCCGCCTGCCGGCGAAGGTCCGCGAGACTCAGCGCTGGCTCTACGTCACCTCGATCGAGCCCGTCGAGCCCGAGCCGGCCCGCTGCATCCAGGTCGACTCGCCCGACTCCACCTACCTGGTTGAGGGCTTCGTGCCCACGCACAACACCATGGCCATGGTCCACCTGGCCGTCCAGTTCGCACGGATGCCCACCGCCAAGGGGGAGCGGACCCCGACCATCGTCCTCGACCCGAAGATGAGCAGCGACCTCGGGCCGGTCGTGCGGGCCGCAGGGGGCCAGGTGGCGAGCCTGGACGACCTCGTGTCGGGCGACGGCGTCTTCGACCCGCTGCGCTTCGCCGCGAACAAGGTCGTCGCACAGGACCTCGCCACCAACCTGCTATTGGCCATAAACCCCTGGGGGCGCGCCCGGGCCGACTTCGAGGCCCCCCTGGCCAGCGCCATCGGCTACGGCGTCCAGGCCGGGGCGACCTGCATCGGCGAGGCGTTGGATCTCGCCCTGCAGGCGGGCGAGGCCCACGAGGGCCTGGTGAGGCCCATCGCCGACCTGGCCAAGGTCTCACCGCTGTTCAGAGCCTGTGTGGGCACCGAGCCGGGCACGACCGGGCTGCGCATGGCAGAGGGCCTCACGCTCATCAGGGCGGGCGAGACCTACCTCGACCTCAGCCCCTCGGCCGACCCTACGCTCGGCCAGAGGGTGGCCGCCGCGCTCGTGCGCATGATGGTCTTCGGCTCCGCGATGGCCTTGTCCGGCCGCCAGGGCGTGCTCATGGTGGACGAAGCCTGGGTCGTGCTCCAGGCCGGCCTCGCCGAGGTCGAGCGCCTGGGGCGCGTCGCCCGCAGCCAGCAAGTGTTCCCCATACTATTCACCCAGCGGGTAACCGACGCGGTGCGTGCTGGCATGGCGGGCTACATCAGCCGGGGCCTTCTTCTTGCCTTCACCGATGTCGATGAGGCGCGATCTGGTTGCGAGTTGTTCCGACTTGAGGCAACGCCCGAGCGCATTGAGCGCATGCTGGCCAAGGAAACAGTAGGCGATGGCCCCGAGCAGGCCCCGAATTGGGCCTCCATGCGTGCGTTGCGGCAGTGGCCGTCTGGCAATGTCCTACGAGGTGCCGTAGGTTTGTACGTGGACCTTTCTGGTCGTGCTGTCATGGTTGAGGTGGCCATCCCCGATGAGGTGCTACGCCTGGCTAGCACCAATCCCGAAGACATCCGCCGGCGGCAGGCTGGCTGAGTAGACAGCGGACGGTGCTACCCAAGGTGGCATTGACCGAAAGCCGACAGCGGATCGCTGTTGTCGCGATCCGCTGTCGGCTTTCGGTCATCATGGCTCCTCCTATCAGGCCACCGCAGGTATGGCGGCTGGCCGTCACGGCAGCTCCTCGACCGTGAGGTCTCCGTCTGCGGAGACCTCGCCTGTGTAGCGCCAGTCGGGGGCGTGCCCCCAGGCGTACGGCACTCGGAGGCTGAAGGGCTGGCCGCGGTGCAGGACGGCCACAAGCTCCATGCCGTGGTGGTCGCTGTACGACCACGCCACGGCTGGACCGCTGATCTGCGCTGCGCTGCGCGCGGTGTAGCCCACGCGCAGCACGATAACCTGGGGAATGTCGGCGCCCAGGATGGTCGTGCGGGCCAGGCCGGCGTTGCGGCCGGCGTGCTCGGCGATGACTCGGACGGCGCCCCCCGCCAAAGGCGCCAGCTCTGGACGGCGCCAGTAGTCCGTCCAGACAACGACTCCGAGGTCCGACTGCCGGGACATCTTGTGGTCGGCGATGCGAATCTCTGGTGCCCATTGCGGGAACCAGCCTCCCGGTGGCCACGACGTGCTCTCCGCTAAGTCGACGTCGGCCTTGGGCCGGGCGGTGGCGCGCCACTGGCCGCCGGTGGGCACACCTCGGGGCTGGCGTGGTTGGGTGACGCTCATGTGGTCCTCCTGTGCTCTAGGGTCGGCTCGACTTTGGCCCTCTACGTGGGTTAAGTCCACGCGCAAGCCGGAGCGCTCACCGATCGGGACGTGGTGGCTGAGGAGCCATGTCGAGAAGCCCCAGCTCCCGGCCCTGGTCGTCACAGACGATACCGAAGGCCCGGTCGATGGCTGCCTCCAAGCCGTTGAGCCAGGAGGACTGGACTACAACAGGGCACCCGCCCCACGGAGACGATACCTCAGCAAAATAGGTCGTAATCCAGGACTCCCAGCACAGCGGAATAGTCGAGTTGCGGCCCGGCCCTCACGTATCGGCAAGATCGTGATCTAAACGCCCTTCAGGGCCGGGAGGATGTCAAAGCCTCAGTGATCAGATCTCGGCCATGCCCCACGGACTACCACTGAGCCGTGACTGCGGCTGCTGAACTCCTCGATTTCATTGACTGTGACCGTCCGTCCGGCCCACCACAGGTCACATGTACGGGCGAGGCGGAACCCAAGGACATTGCCGTCGCGATCTTTCCACACAGAATGGAGCGTCCCTGTGATGGGGGAGCCGTAGCTGCGCAGTGAGCCGACTACGATCTTTCCTGAAGCGGGTGCGACGGTCACGGTTTTGCCGATGTGTGGGGCTAAGTCGGCCTCGGTGTACGCAGCTTTCTTGGTCCTAGGGTCCGTCCCCGAGCGTCTAATAGTGTTAGTGTCTGCTTGCTCCAACGGCGGGTGCTCCGGGCCCGGTGTGTCCCGCAGGGCAACCACCCTGGCTCTAGTCCTGGCAACGTCGTTCCGGAGCCGCTCAATGTCGCGTGTTGTGGGTGGTGGGCCGATGTCTTGGAGCATCCGCTCACGTAGCCAGAGGTCGCGCAACGTCGCCTCGCGTTCATCCAGATCGGAGTGGTGTACCCACACCGACACATGGGCCAGGCCGTCCTTGGTTGTCCACACCACTCTGTCCGAGCCCGGTAAAGGCACCGCGTCCCATCCAGGGAACTCCGATCTTAGGGCCTCTACTGCTGCAGCCTCCATAGCTGCGTACTGCTCGGCCAGGGCAAGCGCCCCTTCCATAGCCTTGAGACGCTGGGTCGCCGCGACAAGGTTGGTAAAGCGTTTAGCTAACGGACCGGTGGCAAAGGCGCAGCTCGTCCCCACGATGTGCTCCTGGCCGTGTTGGTCTTCGATGAACGCGTGAACAACATGGTCTCGACCGCAGCGGTCGCACTGGTTCAGAGTTCCAGTATCTGGCACGGGGTGCATGCGGTTGTCTGGGCCAGGCTCATACTCTCGCGTGTCGACGATGTCGAGGATTTTGACCGGCACCCAGGGATCGGGTTCCCGAGTTAAGGGACCGGGTTCCCGAGTTAGTGCAATCCTGCCCTCGGGCCGGGCGGTGGCTCGCCACTGGCCGCCGGTGGGCACGCCGCGGGGTTGGCGGGGCTGGCTGGAGCTCATGCGTTCCTCCTGTCCTCGGGCTCAACACGAGCCCTCTACCCGGGTTAAGTCCACGCTGGAGCCGAAGCGCGCACCTGGCAACCGAAGGCCACGGATGGCCTAGCGTTGCGGACGGCAGGGATCGAGCACCAGGTCCCAGCGGTCGAAATCGGCCGGGGGGGCCGTGCTCGGCAGCTTCGTGAGCAACAATCCACCCGAACATGTCGGCCAGGTCCCAACGGTCGAAGCCGGGCGGCAGCGTGCCGTCCCTGGCGGCTTGCGATGGGTCGGCAACCTCAGTCGGGCTTGGTCCTTTTGGCCGGCCAGTTGCTCGCCACTGGCCGCCGGTGGGCACGCCTCGGAGCTGGGTGATGCTCGTATCGGCCCTCCTGTGGTTGGGGCGCGTCCTCTACCCGGGTTCAGTCCACGCGCGCGCGGCTGTGTTCTGAGCCGGACTACCACATCGTCCCGGCATAACCACCCGCTGCCACTCGAAGTCGTCGCCCATTTCCCATGTCTCCACCACCCTCACATCCCGGCAGAGCATGGTTTCCCCCGCGCACCTCCCGCCCAGCGGCAGGTTGTGGCGGGGCGGGTCGCCCCACGCCTTAGCCAAAGCGATCACAGAAGCCAGGTCGTTGCGCACGAAGCCGCCCTGGGTACCCAGCTCAATACGACCCCGGCCAAGGCCGACCAGTATGGTCTTGTTGCATGAGGCACAGGTAACCTCGGCCAGCACGGCCAACTCATCGTACACACCAAGCAGTGAGGGATGGAACGGGGCATAGCGAGGTACACCGGCCTCGTCGAACCAGGCTGGCTCACCCACGCCCGCCCGGTGAGCTAACGCCAGGATGTCCGGGTACTGGGGCAACATCAGAACAGACTGCCTTGCGCCGGTGGCGCGCAAGCAGGTGAAAACCAGATCACTTCGTCGTCCCGGTTGGTCCCAGGGCCACGCCCCCCCCAGCCGTCGGAAGCATCCACCCACTCCATCGTCGTCCAGCCAACTTGAGCCAGCGTGTCATGTTCGCCTCGCAGGCCGCATAAAGCCACTCGCCAGCCAGCGGGTGCCTGTTCGAGACACCAGCGTCGCACCTGGTCGGCCAGGGCCGTGTCATCGTGCGCGTACAGATGAGCGTAACGCGTGGGAGCAGCATAGGGTGGATCGAGGAACACCGCCACGGGCCCCCGGTCCACGCCGTCGATGTGCACATTGGTAGTCGCGAGCACTCGCTCCCATGAACCGCATGTGATGCGCACGTCCGTTAGGCGGCGAGCCAAACGCTCTAGCCAGGCTGCCACACCTTCGGGCGGTGGTCGTTTCACGCCCTGTGGCCCGGTCAGGTGCACTGGTCGGCGCAGGACACCGCCTGGCACTTTCCGCCCATGACGCACAGCCAGTCGGTGCCCGTCCGGTCCTGGTTCAGCCGTCCAGGTGCCACTACCTGAGCACCACCCCTCTCCCATCCAACACGCCAATCCCCATAGCCACCAGCCGGCTGCCTGGGCGTCGTACCAGCAGGGGTCGGCTTCCAGGCTGTCGATCAGACCTGGCCTGCGCTCCACGAGCCAGAGCTGGCGGGCCATCATGTCCGTGGCAGACAGCGGCCAGTCGACCCAGCGGGCTACTTCGCTAGGCGCGGCCCGGATGGCTCGGTAGGCGTTGACCACCAGCCCGTCAAGGTCGTTGATCGTCTCCAAGGCTCCTGGGTGCCAGTTGGGCCGGCCGAGCAATACGGCGGCCGAGCCGCAGAAGGGCTCGATGTAATGGCCGGGATCGCCCAGGCGTTCCCATACGCGGGCCGCGATAGGTGCCTTGGAGCCGAACCACGGGAACGGGGCCTTGACAGCGGCTTGCATCGGGTGCTTTACCCAGGTGCCACCTGACTGAGCCACCAGGCGGCGTGGTCAGCCAGGTGGGATGCATTGACCTGCGCCCCGCCTGCTACTAGCCGGGCCACTATGGCACCGTCCTCAGTCTGGCCGATCACGGCGTGGCCGCAGCCTGGGCAGGTTGTGAGCCAGGTGAACTGGTGGCCCATGGTCACGGTTACCTCCTCCACTGGCACGGTCACCTGCCCACAGGAGCGGCAGGACACGATTGCCTGGGGACCGCCCTTGCCACCGAACGCGTTCATGTCCTGTATGTGGGGTCGGCAAGCGGCCCCGCTAGCAACTAGGTGGCTAGCGGGGCCGCTGGTGCCGGTGCCTAGCCGCCCTGTAGGCCAACCGAGGCACAAATGCGGGCCGGCGTCGGTCGCTAGCCACGCTTCGTGGTCGTCATGTCGGAGGTCCCTGTGCCGCCTCAGAGGTGCCCACTGGCCCACCGGGACCTTGCCGCTCATCCTGGTGGCCGCTGTGAACAGCCATTTCTCTTACGGCGATAAGTGGCAGCACTCTCTACCGGGCCGTGCTCACTTGGCGTCGTGCCCCTTACCACCGGTGCTTATGGCTTGGCAGCGCCACTATGCGTGGTACGCCAACCTATCCGTATCTCACTTCCCTACCTACGGGCGCCACGTCCCATAATCACGATTATGCGACACGACCCCATGGTCATGAGCAGCCTGGTCGAGTGATGGCTGGAGCGGCACGTTTACCCAGCTCAGGCCATGTATCGGTCGTCTGGGTACAACCTGGGCCGCGTGCGCCGCAGCCTACTTCAGGGAGCTTCGCCAGATCGGCGATGAGGCCTTGTTGTGGCCTTATTGGTGCTCCGTTGCTTGCGCGGCTAAGGTAGGACCGGTAGCATTTGGAGCATGAGTAGCGATAGTCCTGTACCCTCTACGTTGGACAAGGTGCGGCGGCTCCTGATGGCGCACTCCGGTGCCAGGCGCGCTATCGAGGTCACCTGCCAGGTGGCACGCGAGAACGAGGCCTACGGCGAGTTCGCCGGCTCTGATGTGATAAGGAGGCTATTGGGCGAGCCCGGGGGGGCCGCTATCCCCAACCTCCGCATGCTGGTCAGCTATGGTCTCCTGGAGAAGACCGGTACGGCGAGAGGCCACCGTCGGGCCTACTACCGGGTCGTCGACTTGGCGGGTACCGAACAGGCTCTGAGGTTATTGTGAGCAGCGACCAGATCCTAGGCCCCAGTGGCCTGCCTGAGGTCCCCTCCGCCTTCGACGCCGTCGCCGCACAGTTGGCCGCGCCGCCAACCAACCGCAACGAGGCGGACATACAGTCCGACGTGAAAGCACTTCTCTTGGCAGGCGAGTTCCTGCCCGGCCACACGCCCGGCCTCGAGGCACGCGTAGGGAGCGGGCGCATCGACATCGAGTACGCCAACTTGCTGATCGAGTGCAAGCGCGACGTGGGCGCGGCGGGCAGCCGGGCGCGGCGCGAGCACGAACGGCAGCTCGAGCGCTACCTCGCCGACCGAGAAAAGACCGGTGCTCGCCTGCTGTGCGGCCTGCTCACCGACGGGCGCACTTGGCTCCAGTACCGGCTCTCTGCCGACAGCACGCTCAAGCTGTGCTCCGAAGCAGTATTGCCGCCTGCCGGTTCGGCAACGAGGGCGTTCAGGCAATGGCTGGGTTCCCTGCTCTCCACCGACAGCGCCGTACGCGCCGACCCGGAGACAGTGCTGGCTCGCCTGGGTGCCGACAGCCCGACCTACAACCTTGCCCGCTCCACTTTAAGAGACCTTCTGGCCGCCGGCTCAGGCAACGACGAGGTGAGGCTGAAGAAGCGGTTGTGGGCACGTCTGCTGGTTGGGGCCTTCGGGACCCAGTTCCCCGGAGACGAGTACGAGCAAGATGCTCTTTTCGTGGACCACACCTACCTCGTCGTAGTCGCCACGCTCATCGCCAGGGCCACGCTGGGCCTCGACCCGAACGCCCCTGCGCACCGGCAGCTCTCCGGGCGAGAGCTGGCCGACATGGGGATCAGTGGGGTAGGCGAGGCAGGCTTCTTCGACTGGCCGTTGGCCCTGGACGGCGGGGACCAGGTCGTGTCCGACCTCATGGCAAGGGTGTCCTGCTTCGATTGGTCGAGCGTCGACCGCGACGTGCTGAAGGCGCTCTACCAGTCGATCGTTACCCCGGAGGCACGACACCGTCTCGGTGAGTACTACACGCCGGACTGGCTGGCAGACCGGGTCGTCTCTGAGGTGTTCACGGACCCGCTAAACCAGCGGCTCCTCGATCCTGCCTGCGGCTCCGGCACCTTCCTCTTCGCTGCGATAGAGCGGTTCTTCGACGCGGCGCAGCGAGAAAGCACGCCGATGGACCAGGCCCTGCAACGCCTGCAGGGGGCAGTGACCGGCTTCGACCTGCACCCGGTGGCAGTCGTGCTCGCTCAGGTGACGTTCATGTTGGCCGTGGGCGAAGATCGCCTGAGCAGGCGCCGGGGCCACTTCACGGTCCCCGTCTACTTGGCGGACTCCATGCGCTGGGCGCAGCCAGCAGAGCTCGACGGCACCCTGCTGGCGCAGAACCCCGACGTCGTGGTGTCCACCCTCGGGGACACGGACCGGCCCTCGCTGCGCTTCCCTGCCGAAGTAGTGGCTCACCCCGACTTCGACTCCCTATTGGCCGAGATGGTCTCGCGAGCGACAGATCGCGACCGTGGCGGGCGCTGGTTGCCAATAGACGACGTGATAGCGCGCTACACCAACAACCCCCAGACCACGGCCACCTTGCAGGGCACCTACAAGGTTCTCTGCGACCTGCACGATCACGAGGGGAACCACATCTGGGAGTACTTCGTCCGCAACCAGGCTCGGCCCGCCTGGCTCGCACAGCACCCGGTCGACGTGCTGGTCGGGAACCCGCCTTGGCTGGCCTATCGCTACATGCCGGTTTCGATGCAGACGGCCTTCCGGGAGCGCTGCCGGAAGCGCAACCTCTGGGTCGGTGGCAAGACGGCCACACAGCAGGATCTCTCAGCCTTTTTCGTGGCCCGCTCGGTAGAGCTGTTCCTCCGGCAAGGGGGGCGGTTCGGCTTCGTGGTCCCTCTGGCCGTGCTGTCACGTCGTGCCTACGAGGGCTTCCGCTCGGGGCGATGGACCACCATTCCCGGAGGGCACCCCTTCGCGGCTTTGGGCACCCCTCTGTCGCTCGAAGCGGTGAAACCGGGCCCGTTCCCGGTCCCATCTGCGGTCGTCTTCGGCACCAAGACGGACGAACGGCACTCCAATCCGCTCCCCGCTGCAGCGACCCATGCGACGGGCAGGGTGAGCGCAGGGGCAAGGCACTGGGCCGACGCTCGTCTCACCGAGAGCACGGACCAAGTGCCGGTAGCCGGGGACAGCCACTCGTCCCCTTACCACGACAAGTTCCGCAACGGTGCCACGCTCTTCCCTCGCATGCTCGTCTTCGTCGAGGATGCACCACCATCTCGCTTCCAAAGGAACGACCAGCGATCGGTGCGCTCCCGTAGGGCCCCACAAGAGAAACTGCCCTGGAAAAGCCTCCCGCCTCTGAGGGGCGTCGTCGAGGAACGCTTCGTGCGACCCGCCCTTCTCGGGGAGTCCATCGTGCCGTTCGCCGTGGTGACGACTTTCCAGGTGGTCATCCCCTACGTCGAAGGGGCCGGGCTCATGGAGCCGAGCAACATGCTGGGGGACCACAGGGGCCTCGATCACTGGTGGGACGAAGCGAGCAAACTATGGGACCGGAACAAGTCGCCAGCGACGAAGCTCAGCCTGCTGGAACGGTTCGACTACTACAAAAACCTCTCGGACCAGTTCCCCAGCCGTCGATACCGTGTCGTCTACTCAGCTTCCGGCAACAGCCTGGCGGCAGCCGTCATCACTGATGAACGGGCAGTAGTAGAACACAAGTTGTACTGGGCACCGGTAGAAAGCATCAAGGAGGGCCGGTACCTCTGTGCGGTCCTGAACGCCCCTTGCTACACAGCCCTGGTCGAGCCCTACCAGTCGAGAGGAGCGTTCGGGCCTAGGGACTTCGACAAGTACGTGTGGGTGCTGCCGGTCCCGCTCTTCGACGCCTCGGACCGTCTCCACAGGCACCTCGCCGAGCTTGGGCAGGAAGCGGAGCAGGTGGCATCAACCGTCTCCGCACCCCCAAAAGGCGGCTTCCAGGCGCACCGCCGGTTAGTGCGAGAGGCGCTGGCCTCGGCCGGCCTGGCCGCCGAAATGGACGACGCCGTGAAGCGGCTCCTGTCGGCCCGGGACTGAGTGGTCCGGACAGGGCCATCGACACAGGCCGAGCCGGTGGTATGAACTGGCTTACCTGTTCAGCTTGGCGATCTGCTTCTCACTGCAAGACTCGGTCGCGCCGTTGTCGAAGTCGACACGGTAATAACGCGTCAACCAGCCGCCCTGATCCTCGGTAACAACGCCGTGCGTCCCTTGAGGGACGTGAGTAAAAAAGATGCCCCCGATCTTCTCGGTCGCTATGACCCGGTCGCCCACCTTGATCATCGCGCTCAGCCCTCCTACCTCCTCGGTGCCCTGGCGTGGTTCGAGCGCAACTACGGCCTTACGCCTGCCGCTAAGGCGCGCGCGCTCAAGGACATGTCTCATGTATTGAAGTACTCCCGATAACCGCAGGTCTTACAGTCGAACCGCCTGTACCGTATACCGCGGACCACATCTGAACCAAGGTTGCTGCTGGTTATGGCGATCGTCTGCGATCCGCACTTCGGGCATGCAACGGCCTTTTCGCCAGGCCATGTGTCGCTATGGACCAGTGGCCATGAGTCGCGGCGACTGTTGGCAGGTGGGGCTGCCTCCATGTCCGTACCTTCAACGCCTGGGCCCTCGGGCCGGGCGGTGGCTCGCCATTGGCCGCCGGTGGGCACACCTCGGGGCTGGCGGGGCTGGTTGGCGGTCATATCAGTCCTCCTATCAGTCCTCCTGTGCTTTGGGCCTGGTTTGGTACAGGCCCTCCACCTGGGTTAAGTCCACGCGCAAGCCGAGGCGCTCACCTGGCGAGCGAGACCCGCGACGGCCTAGTGCTCCGGACGGCAGTGTTCTAGCACCAGGTCCCAGTCGTCGAAGCTGGGCCACGGGTGGTCGTGCTCGGTGGCGACATGGGCAGCGTGACGCCACCTATTGGCCTTGTTCTTCACGGCGTTCAAGCTCCTCCATGCTCACGGCTAGTTCTGGTTCGTCGCCCGGCCCTACCAGTGCCGCCAAGGACGACCCTGGTGGTGGCGGCGGCCGCCTAGCCCTTAGAGCCTCAGCCAGGTCATCCTGGGAGGCCCACCAACACTGGACGACCTGGGGTGGGCCAGACAATGGCTCGAACCAGCCGCGCCCCTTGGGCACCTGTTCACCAAGCGAGGGGGCAGATACGCCGTCGCGAAGGGCAACCTGGCGCTCAGGCAAGCTGGCTCGGCCAAGTAGTGCTCTGGCCAGGTTGACCTTCAGGTCCTCGGCTCCCACCATGCGGTCGAGCATGGCAGCAGATAGGCGTTGGGTGGCTAGCAGGAGGCTGACGCCGGCCGAGCGCGCCTCTCGGGCAACGCGGGCTATAGCCATGGCGATGCTACTACGCGCCGCTGCCTCGGCTTCTAGGGCCTCTCTAGCTGCTGTCTGGGCGGGTGTCTCATTGGGGGACGCTGGAAGTTTGGCTCCGGCGACCGTGAGGCTCGTGAACTCGTCCACCATGACCACTAACGGCGGCGGCGGCTCTGCCAGCTCGGCCCACGATCCCACACCAGCAGCAGCATTGGCCGCCTTGCGCCGAGCGACCTCAGCCAACAGCAGGTCAAGGACACTAGCTGCTTCGGTGATGTCGGTCGCGAAGGCTGCCGTCCAGGCGCGCAGGAAGGCAAAGTCGGCTCCACCTTTCACCGGGTCGATCACTATCAGTGTCGCTCCGGCTGCGGCCGCTCCCCATAGCAGCGCCTGGGCCGCAGAGGACTTGCCCGAACCAGTCGCTCCGGCCAGTAGGAGGTGAGGCGACTCAGTCGGGCAAAAGCGCACCGTCTCCCCCTCTACGCCAGTGGCAAAGGGCAGGCCTGTGCTCCATGATGCCTCAGCCGAGAAGTCGAAGGCGACAAAGCCAGGTAAAGGATCGGTCTCGGCGACCAACAGCCTCAACCCACTTGGCCCAAGGGGCGAGGGCCTAGCTTCGACCCAACCATAGGACATGGCAGTAGCCAGTTTGCCGAGGCCGGCTTTGGCTGTCGTTGTGTCGAGACCCGGCGGCAGGACGAAGTCGAGGGCCTCCACTTCGGGATTGGCAGGCAATGGTGCCATCGCCACCAAGCGCGGTCGTAGGCCCTCGGTACCTCTCAAGCCAGCGGCCCCCCAAGCCGCCTGCCATTCGGCATTGGCCAAACGTAGGCCGTCCACGCCAGGAGCAAGCACCAATGAACGCGAATGTGGCGACGGCCCCATGAGCAGGACCGCGCCCTCGCCTCCTGGTTCCACGACCAGCCAGGAGACGCCCATCACTTGGCGCAGGACAGGGGCCTTGCTTGCCACTTCCGCCATAGTTGCTCCCCCGTGCAAGCGCAGCACAACCTCCCAGAGCACCGATTGGCTGTCCGGTCCCGATAGGGACCGAGCAGCCACGACCTCGGGACGAGGCAGGCGAGCAGCGTCGAAGGCCATGTTCACCTGGCCTGCCAATACCCATACTGCTCCCGGTGAAGGGGCCAGCTGTTCCGGGGAGCTCGGCTGGACCGTCTCAGACCAGTACACGGCGAACGCTTGAGGATGACGGTCACCCGGTCTACCTTGTCCCGGCCAGCCACAGATCGCCACAAAGGGGGCAGCATCAAGGACAGTAGCCAACTGTGGCTCGAGGCGCTGGAAGCTGGCTGGGTCCACGCCTGAGCGGGAGACAAAGGCCAAGCGGTGGACCATGGCCCCATTGGCGAGTGGCAGGTCCTTGGCCGTGGACCACTGTGGTGTGGGTGGGTTGGCTCCTTGCTTGAGCACAAGCGCCCAGCGGCTGTCCCACTCGTCCTCGTCGGCCACTCGCTCCAGTGTCGCTGCCTCTTCGTCCGACAAGCCCGCTTCAGCCTCCCCAATGGCACCGAAGTACAAGACATCGGAACGGTGGTCGATCACCACCGGGCAACCGAAGCGCTCTGCCAGCTCACCCCGCAGTGGTCTGACCTCGGCCAGGCTAGGGCCAGCCGGCCAGGCCCAGCGGGATTGCCAAACAGCTCTGGGGGCATCGGGGGAACCCATGCGCGACGCCCCTAGGGGGACGGCTCGACCATAGCCTCGCTCTTCCAGGGCTAACACCATGGCGCAATGAGCGCCTAGCGTCGCCTCCTCAGGACTAGTCCCGGGGTCGCAGTAGTCGGGCAAGCCACCCGGCCAGACGGCAACGTCGAAGCGCAGAGCATGGCGAGTACCAGCGATGGGGCCATTGGGCCCTTGGTCAGGATGCTCGAGGATGACTACCACTGCCTCAGGCTCGTAGGGCCCGAGCTTGGTCGACAAGGGCCAGAAGGTCCGAGCCCCATGCACGGGAGCGGCCTGCCAAGTCATCACGGTTGCCCGACCCACCTCGCGCATGGTCATGAGCACGGGTGCTGGGTCGTAACGCAACTCGGCCCACGCCTGGCCCCACCGGGCTCGCATGGCTTCAGTCTTCCTCCAGTGCGCCAAGGCCGGCCGCGACGCCCCTGCCCATCCCCCGCAAACGGCTCCCAGGGCGACCAAGGTGGCTAGCCCGGCCGGCTTCGGCCACGACATTGTGCTGGTGGGTACCTGCCAGAGCGCCAACGCGCCTGCTAGGCCCACCACCATCCCAGCCCCGGCTCCAGCTAAGGCCTGCCAACAGGCGAGATGATTGACTCGCGTGCCTGGGCAAGCCGTTCCTGCTGAGGTGCGCAAGCCCCAAGCCAGGCCAGCAGTAACCCACCAGGCAGCCACTGCGTTCACTGCTCGCACCTCGCGGATCGGCATATGCACATGCCCCCAAAGGTGGGCAATGGGCAATGACCAGCCAGCGGTGGCAGCCACCAGGGCGGCCAGAGCGGCTACAAGAGGAGGCCAGCCTGGAGCGAGGGCTGGGAGCGGGAACGTGGTGCCAACGGCTACCTGGTGCCAGCGTCGTTGCTCGCGTTGGGCTGCTGTTGCCTCAGGGCTGGGTGCTGTCCCCTTCTTTGGCCGCTCATCCAGACCGGGTCGTGTTGCGGTTGCTTCCACCCACGCCCCTATAGCCATGCCGGCCACAGCCAAGACCAGCCCAGGAGCGCCAGCGGCCTGGGCCAGTGCTGCCGCGCCCAAAGCGACTGCCATCAGCAGGGGGCCGGGGATGGCTGGCCTGCTCGGAGCGCGAGCAGCCCTGCGAGCAGTCAACGTGCGCCTGTGCCGGCCACTACTTGTTGTCGATCCATGCCTTGATGTGGGGGTGGTAAGTGCTCAGCACGGCTGCGCCCAGCGCACCATGCGGACCTTGACCGGGTGGCCGTCCTCCACCCGGCCAGTGTCCTCCACCTCTTTCCAGATCAGGGCCGGTCGGCCCTTGCAGGCACGCAGTTGCCGGTAGACGAGCTGGCCGAGAGGGTCGTCGCGTCGTTCGGTGCGCAGGGTTTCCTGACGCGCTTCGCCTGTGCGCGGGTCCTTGGCCTCAAAGGTGACGACCCAGCGCTGGGAGCGCTCCTCCAGCTTGGCGTCGACTGGCGTAGCCACGAACACCTGGTCGCAGCGCTCCAGGCTGGCCATGGCCCGGGACACCACGGACCGCTCGGACATGAGCGCGGTGATGACCATGGCCGAAGTGGCAACAGCAGCCTCCCAGCCCTCGTCGCCGATGAGCTTGCCCTGGGCGGTTGCCTGAGCGACCGCGGCCAAGGTGACCTGAGCGCGCGTGGCGTCGTCCATGCGGAACTGGCCGGGGCTCGTTGCTGGCGCATGGGCCGCGCGTACTGACCGCGCGGGCAGCTCGGCCTGCGGTCTCTCCGCTAAGTCGACGTCGGCCTCGGGCCGGGCGGTGGCTCGCCACTGGCCGCCGGTGGGCACGCCTCGGGGCTGGCGTGGTTGGGTGGCGCTCATGTGGTCCTCCTGTGCTCTGGGGTCGGCTCGACTTTGGCCCTCTACGTGGGTTAAGTCCACGCGCAAGCCGAAGCGCTCACCGATCGGGACGTGATGGCTGAGAAGCCATGTCGAGGAGCCCCAGCTCCCGGCCCTGGTCGTCACAGACGATACCGAAGGCCCGGTCGATGGCTGCCTCCAGGCCGTTGAGCCAGGAGGACTGGACTACAACAGGGCACCCGCCCCACGGAGACGATACCTCAGCAAAATAGGTCGTTATCATGCCGCTCTTACCGCCTCTGGCAACTGGTTGAGAACACCCTTGGCCGCCTGCACCACCCGCTCAGCGGTCTTGCGCACGATCTCGGGATTACCTCCGGCCCAGTGTGCCACGTAGTTGAATGAGCCAGCGTCTGCCATCCCAAAGTAACGACCTACAATGTAGGCCACGGATTCGGCCTCTACCTCGCGCTCAGGGCGGCTTGTCCCGTAGCACGTGTCATGGCCTAGGGCGATGTGTGCGACCTCATGAGCCAACGTCAGCGCTTGCTGGGCGCTGGTGTGAGAAGCGTTCAACTTCACGGTGCGAGCGGTGAAGTCGGTCTGGCCGCACAGGCCGTTCGGAAGGTCGCAACGCTGCAACTCGAAGCCTTTCGCTGCTACCCATGCCTCCAAGCAGTCGTTCATACCAGGCGGGGCCTCTGTGCGCTTGTCGGTTGCCTCGATCCGGGGTGGTTCCGGCAATGGTGGCCCTTGACATCCTCCCGGCCCTGAAGGGCCGGGATTCCAGCCTTGCACGACGTTGCGTCGCCCCCAGCCTGTGCTGGGGTTGCCGTAGGCGTCGCTGAGCTGCTCCCAGCATGGTGCGAGCACCTCAT
>Ga0209061_1002101_pt1 | contig 27407 bp, 23 predicted proteins | sample Coa_R1_10_FD_187157 | JGI IMG/M metagenome (GOLD analysis project Ga0209061, IMG submission 187157) | Surface soil microbial communities from Centralia Pennsylvania, which are recovering from an underground coalmine fire - Coalmine... | ecosystem: Environmental > Terrestrial > Soil >... | reverse complement strand
CGAGGTCTGCACCGGGGTCTGCACGCGACGCGTTTCCGTGGCATGTCTGTCACAAACGTCCCGCTTGGTTGAGCCAAACGCGGGTTACTTTGTGACTCAGAAAGGCGCATACGGGATTCGAACCCGTGCCGCCGCCGTGAGAGGGCGGTGTCCTAGGCCACTAGACGAATGCGCCAGCGAGCGCCTCAGTGTAGCGGCGCGAGCGCCTCGCCTCTCAGCGACCGGGCGGCCCGACGCCGTCCCCTGGCGGGCGGTCGCGCACCGCCGAGGTGCCCGTAGCGCCGGCGGGGCCGGCTACGCCGCGTCGGCGCCGGACGGCGAATACGCCGCCCGAGCTGAGCAGCCCGAGGGCGGCTAGCAGCGCCGCCCCCACCCAGACGGCGCCGCCCCGGGGGGTGGCCACCTGCGCGGTGCTGCGCGCCGCTGCGATCCGGCGCACGGCTGCCGGGCCTGACTCGCGCGAACCCGGTGGGAACGGGCGGCGGATCGCCGCGGTCGGCGACGTGAGAGGGGGCGGTAGCAGGTGCCGGGCGACGAGCAGCTCGTGCCAGACGACGGCCGCCTCCTGGGCCGGGATGCCGGCCGGCGCCTCGAGCCTCGCCGGCCGCGGGATCTCGCTGGCGGGGACGTGCACGACCCGCCACGCTCGCAGGTACGTCGTCGGGTCGACCGCGCCGTCGTAGCCGAGCTTCAGCAGCTGGTGCGGGTGGATCTCGAAGTGGAGGTGCGGTTCGGTGGTGAATGCGTCGCCGGTGCGCCCGAGGAAGGCGACCACCTGGCCTGCGTGGACGTGGCGGTGGTGGAGGATCCGGCGTGCGTAGCCTGCCAGGTGGGCGTAGTAGAAGGAGTTTCCCGCCTTGTCGGTCAGCCAGAGGCGCCAGCCGCCGATCCGGTTCCAGCCGATGAGGCTCAGCGTGCCGTCCGCCACCGCCACCACCGGGGTGCCGAGCGGAGCGAAGAGGTCGTCGCCGTGGTGCCACCCGCCGGAGACGTCGGTTCGCTCCGCGCCGTACGTGTCCACGTAGGACGCACCGCCGTCGACGGGGAAGACGTAGGCCGACGACGAGAGCCCGAGCGGCGGCGTCACCGTCAGCGGCCGGGAGCGGCGGTGGTGGCGCTTGGCCTGGCGGAGCACGTGTCGTCTGTGTTGGCTCCGTCGCTGGGCGCTCCTGCGTGCGGCACGCGCTCCCGAGCCGCGGCGGCTGCTCGAGGCGCGGTGGCCTGCGGGCGCTCCGGCCGGCCGTGGTGGCTCCTGGGCCGCAGCGGCGAAGGCGACGGCGAGCACGGTCCCGGCGGGCAACGTGCCGTGCGCCCGCAGCAGGCGAAGGACGAGTGGCGCGGTGAGCCGGCCGACCGTGGCTCCGAGCGTCAGTCGGCCCCAGCTCCCGACCCGCAGCGTCTGTCGCGCAGTGCCGGCGACGGCCGTGCCGTCGATCTCGAGCCCGGTTACGGTGCCCACTCCGGCGGTCGCCTGCACGCTGGCGGCACTGACCACGCCGCCGAAGAGCGAGACCGAGTCGAGCGTCACGTGCGCCGTGGGGCACGAGCTGCCCGCCGCGGTCGAGGAGGCGAAGGCGACCACAGGAGCGGCGAGGGGGTAGGCCGACGGGCCGGCCGCCTTGGCCGGCGTGTCGAGGGCGAGGACCTGGCGGCCGGGCACGGCGAGCGCGGCGGCGCCGGCTCCGACGCAGGACGCGGGAAGCCACGAGCGGGCGAGCGGGGCGTAGGCGGGCGGCGCTGTCGTCGTCCGGCCGCTCGTCGTCGTGGTGGTCGTCGTGGTGGTGGTCGTGGTGGTGGTCGTCGTCGTGCTCGTCGCCACAGGCGGCGAGCCCGCCTCGCCTGCGTGCGCGACTGCGGCGCCGAGCGCCGCGAGACAGCTACCGAGGACCAGGAGCCAGACCTCGCGCCGCATCGCGACAGTGTGCCCGAGCCCGCGGAGAGGCGGACGGCTACCTGAGCGGCACGCTGACCGGGCCCGGCAAGCGCCGGTAGACGGCGAAGAAGTCCCGGTCGTCGGGAACGAGGTACCGGGTCGCCGGTTGCATGACGTTCGGCACGATCTTCGTCGGCAGCAGGCCGTGGCGATGCCGGTAGGTGATGAGGGTCGGCCACTCCGGGTTGATGTCGAGCTGCATTGCCCGCACCGCCCCGGCTCGTTTCAGGATCCTGGCCAGGGTGATCACGGTCTGGTAGTTCGCGGCGGCGTAGATCAGGTTGCCGCGGCGGTCGATCCCGATCCCCGTCCGCCAGACCCGCACCGCGTTCCCGAGAGTGAAGCCCCACTGGGTGCTGTCGTTCAGCGCCGGGCTGAGCCGGCCGTGGTCGATGATCAGGGGCAGGCTCTGGCGGGCGAAGGCGACGTTTCGGCCCGGGCTGGGGCCCCCGTGCCAGTCGACGATGTTCACGCGGCCGTCCCGGTAGGCGACGAGGGTCGCCAGGCCGTCCTTGAGCGGCTCGTTCACGTGGCCGTCGAGCACGTCGCCGTTCAGGCCGTCGCTGTAGATGAAGCCGCTGTTGAAGGTGGCGAGGAGCCGCCAGCGCTGACCCCACGGAACCTCCATCGGTCCGCGCAGCGACGCCTGGGGCGGCTCGTAGCGGCCCGGGTAGTAGGCGAGCGCGGTGCGGGTGTGGTCGAACCAGGCGACGTAGGCGACGATGCGCGGGTAGTCGCGCTCGGTGCGGAAGGTGGTGACGAGCACCGGCGGCCGGCCGTCGACCGGCGGGCCGGTAGGGCGCCAGACCCCCTCGCCCGGAAGCGGATGGGCGAAGACGGGCTGGATCGGAGGCGGCCACGGCTTGGCTGGGCGCTGGCGGCGGGCGTGGCCGTGACCGGATCCCACCCCGACCACCGGGAGCGTCGTGAGCTGCGGGCCGCCCTTGCTCGGCGCCTTCCAGCTGTAGTAGACGTGCTCTGCCTCGTCGACCAGCCAGTTGAGGTGGTGGACCCGCAGCCACTCCACGGTGCGCACGCCGAGCGGGAGGCTCGAGGGAAGCAACGCCATCCTCGTCCAGGAGTAGATCGCGGGGGAGAGGAAGACGAGGAGCACGGCGGGGATCCACCAGCGCAGGCGGAGCGGACGTGGCCGCCGGCCGACCCGCTTGGCGGCGACGACGCGCGACATGCAAGTACGGTACCCGGGCGCGATGAAAGCGGCGTGAAGCCGAAACCGAAGGGCACGGGGAGCGCACGGATCCCTGCCGCGCCTGCGCCTTGGTCGTGCCGGTTCCCGTCCGTTCAGGGGAGGACGAGCGTCCCGCTCCTGACCTACGAAGCGAGCGAAGGGGGAGTCAGGGACCCGCTTCGGCGGTGCGGCACGTTGACTAGCCACTAACGCCCGAGCTCGAGGGGCGACTACGAGCCGGGGACGTGCCCGTCCCTGACTGTCGCCAGCCGGGGGGGAGGCCGTGCCACGACGGTCGCGGCGCGAGGCAGGTCTTCCCGCGCGGTCGCGGAATATCGTGCGGACGGGGCGGATCTCCGGTGCATCCCCCTTCGCTGAGGTCCGCCCCGACTGGCTATCGACCGCTGTCGCCGCCCGTAGTCGTGTCGGGGGCGCCGCTTTGCGCAACGTTTACGCATCGCCGGGGCCCCCGGCGTTCCGCGGACGGCGAGCGAAGCCGGCCGGCGGCCGGGCATCCCGGAGGCTGCGGGGCAGGGATTCGAACCCCAACTTCCTGATCCAGAGTCAGGCGTCCTACCATTAGACGACCCCGCAGCGGGCCGGGAGGCAGTGTAGCCGGGGCTCCCGCCGGGCCCGATCCGGCTCAGATCTCGAGCCGGTACATCGGCACGAGCCGCTGCTCGGTCTCGCTGTCGATGTGCGCGACGACCTCGACGTACGGCTCGAGGCCGCTGCCGCGCAGCTTCGCCTTCAGGAGCCCGTCGACCTGGAAGATGCCGGCGCTGTTGTTCATCCGGATCTCGATCTTGAGGGGACGCTCCTCGCCGTCCGCGATCGTTACGTCCTCGATCGCCGCCGCCGAGAGGGAGTGCATCGAGACCCTGCCCTTCTCGAAGGGGATCCGCGAGCGACCCTTGGCCATGTCAAGGGCGTCGGCCACCCGGAGGATCCCCGCCTCGGTCGTCAGCGGCTGCCCGTCCGCCCGATGGCTGATGATCGCCTGCAAGACCTCGGAGGCGACGACCGTCAGCACCGGCTCCTCGTAGAGGCCGGCGAGCAGCTCGCGCAGCTTCGGCTCGGACAGGAAGAGCGAGTAGTCCTCGTGCCCGTGGCGGTGGATGGACATGCCGACGCAGTGCAGCAGCGCGGCGAGGACGACCACGACCTCGGCGTCGTCCTGCTCGAGGCCGAAGTCTCGCACGAGCCCGGGCTCGACGCCGTGCTTCGTCAGCTGGCGCAGCAGCTTGAGCGCGATGTTCGTGACGATCTGGACATGAACCCAGGAGTGGTCGTTGATCTCCATCCGCGCCACCGCGTTGACGTTCGCCACGTGCCACCAGCCCTTCAGCTGCCGGTCCGCGTTGACGCGCTCGACCAGCGTCCGCAGCTTGCGGTTGCCGCGCACCGGGACGTTGATCCGCATCCGCTCCACCGCCTCGGCGGGGCTGAGGCGGGCCTCGCGCTCCGCCTCGGGGTCGACGGGCTGCTCGATCCGCTCGGCGGTCTCGTGGTCGAGGCGATCCCCCACGCCGCTGAGTCTACGCCGGCGGCTCTTCGTCCCAGGTCGAGCGCCAGCTTCCCGGCCGGGCCCGGTCGGGCAGGATGGGCCGCTCGGGCTCGCTCAGACGGTAGTAGAGGACGGTGAGGACGTGGGCCTGGTAGGGGACCGCGACCGCGCCGGCGATCGTGCCGCCGATCCAGGACGCCCAGAAGGGGGGCAGGAACGTGAAGGCGACCGTGACGACGAGCGCGGCGAGCGCCGAGAGCAGCCCGGCGACGACCGCGATCACGAGCACGCGCCCGGTGCGGCCGCCGACGAGGCGGTTGGAGCGCCCGAACGCCTCGCCGACGCTGCGGCGCTCGAGCATCACGGCCGGCACGATCAGCGACCAGCGGGCGAGCAGGATCAGCCCGGGCAGGAGCAGGAAGACGAAGCCGAGCGTGATCCCGACCGCGGCGAGGACCGTGGCGCCGAGCAGGGTTCCGAGCTCGCCGCGGGTCCGGCGGTAGTAGTCGGCGAGCGACGCGGGGGGCCGGCCCTCGTGCAGGTCGCGCACGATCTCGACCAGCGCCCCCTGCACGAGCAGGCCGCCGACGAGGCGCAGGACGAGCGAGACGAGCTCCGTGCCCGTCGTCGGATGGCGGCGCGCGAGCGCGTCCGCGAGCGAGACGACGACGAAGATCGAGCCGGCGATCGCAACCGAGCGCTGCCAGAGGCGCCGGTAGACCTCTGCGGCGTCGCCGAGGACCTGGGAGATCATGCCGCAGCCCAGTCGCCGTACAGGCTCGTGTACAGGCCGCGACGGCCGAGCAGCTCGTCGTGCGAGCCCTGCTCGATCACGTGGCCGTGCTCGAGCACGACGATCAGGTCGGCGTCCCGGATCGTCGACAGGCGGTGCGCGATCACGAACGAGGTTCGGCCGGCCAGCAGCGTGCGCAGCGCCTGCTCGATCGAGCGCTCGGTGCCGATGTCCACCGAGGAGGTCGCCTCGTCGAGGATCAGGATGCGCGGGTCGGCGAGCAGGGCGCGGGCGAAGGCGACGAGCTGGCGCTGTCCGAGCGACAACCGCGAGCCGCGCTCCCCGAGCTGGGTCTCGTAGCCGTCCTCGAGCCGGAGCACGAACTCGTGAGCGCCGACCGTCTTCGCCGCCCGGACGATCTCCTCGGGACGGGCGTCCGGCTTGCCGAAGGCGATGTTCTCGGCCACGGTGCCGGCGAAGAGGAAGCCCTCCTGCGGCACGATCCCGAGCTGGCGGCGCAGCGAGGCCTGGGTCACGTCGTTGAGGTCGAAGCCGTCGATCGTGATCCGGCCGCTCGTGGGCTCGTAGAAGCGGGCGAGCAGCTTCGCGAGCGTCGACTTGCCGGCGCCGGTGTGGCCGACGAGGGCGACGGTCGTCCCCGCCGGGACGTCCAGGTCGATCCCGTGCAGCACCTCCTCGCCGAGCCCGCCGCCGGGCAGCGTGTACGCGAAGCGAACCTGCTCGAAGCGGACGTGGCCCTCGATGCGCGGCAGGGGCCTCGCGCCCGGCCGGTCGACGACCTCCGGCTGCTCGTCGAGGACGCCGATGATCTTGTCCAGCGCCGCCGTCGCGGAAAGGAACGTGTTGTAGAGCTGCGAGAGCTGCTGGACGGGGTCGAAGAAGTTGTTCACGTAGAGCATGAACGCGAACAGGGTGCCCAGCGAGATCGCGTGGCGGAAGTAGAGGTGGCCGCCGTAGCCGAGCACGACCGCGAGCGCGAGGGTCGAGAGGAGGCTGACGAACGGGAAGTAGACCCCGTTGAGGACGACCGTCTCCATGTTCGCGTCCCGGTAGCGGAGCGCGACCGTCCGGAACTGCTCGACGGCCCGTTGCTCGCGCGTGAACGCCTGCACCATCCGCATGCCCGCGATGTCCTCGGCCAGGGTCGCGGTGACGAGCCCGAGCCGCTCGCGCACCGCGGCGTACGCCCGGGCCGAGCGGGCCCGGAACAGCGCGGTCGCCAGGCTCATGAACGGGATCACCGCCAGCGTGGCCAGGGCGAGCCGCCAGTCGAGGACGAGCAGCAGGACGGCGGTGCCGGCCAGGGTGAGCGTGCTCTGGGCGAGGGTGGTGACGCCGTCGGTGACGAGCTGGTCGATGGCCTCGACGTCGTTCGTCATCCTGCTGATCAGCACGCCGGCGCGGTTGCGCTCGAAGAAGCCGAGCGAGAGGCGCTGCAGGTGGCCGAAGAGCTGCTGGCGGAGGTCGGCGAGGATCCGCTCTCCGACCCAGCCGGTCATGTACGTCTCGACGTAGGTCATCCCCCAGTTGGCGAGCCCGGCGGCGAGGAAGATCCCGATCACGAGCCAGAGCCGCGAGCCCGTGTCGCCGCGCACGGCGTCGTCGAGCGCGTACTTCGCCAGGTAGGGAGGCGTCAGAGCGGTCGCCGTCGCGGTCAGCAGCGAGACGACCGAGAACCCGGCGCGCAGGCGGTAGGGCTTCGTCAGGCGCCAGAGGACGAGCAGCCGGCGCCGGGTCGTCCGCCACGACCAGTCGTCGACCTGGGCGCCGCGCTGGCGCAGCAGGTAGCCGCCCGGCTGGTGCACCCGCACTAGGCGACCTCCTCCACCTCGGCGCGCGCCTCGACCGCGTCGGCGAACTGCCGCTCCAGCAGGCCGTGCTCGTAGATCTCGCGGTAGACGGCGCTCTCCTCGCGCAGCTGCTCGTGCGTTCCCCGGGCCGCGATCCGGCCGGCGTCGAGAACGACGATCTCGTCCGCCAGCGCGATCGTCGAGAGGCGGTGGGCGATGATCAGCGTCGTCCGCCCACGCATCACCTCCCGCAACCCGGCCCGGATGCGAGCCTCCGTCGTCGCGTCGACCGACGCGGTGGCGTCGTCGAGGATCAGGATGCGCGGATCGAGCGCGAGCGCGCGGGCGATCGCGATCCGCTGCCGCTGGCCGCCGGAGAGCGTGATGCCTCGCTCGCCGATCACGGTCTCGTACCCCTGCGGCAGCCGCTCGACGAACTCGTGCGCCTGGGCGAGCCGCGCGACCCGCTCCACCTCCTCGTCGCTCAGCTCGGGGCGGCCGAAGGCGATGTTCTCACGCACGGTCGTCGAGAACAGGAACGGATCCTGGGCGATGACCCCGATCGCCCGCCGCAGCGAGGCGAGCCGCACGTCGCGCACGTCGACCCCGTCGACGAGGACCCGTCCCGCCTGGACGTCGTAGAAGCGGGGCACGAGCGAGGCGAGCGTCGTCTTGCCGGCGCCGGTGTGACCGATCAGCGCCACGGTGCTGCCCGCCTCGACCACGAGGTCGAGGTGCTCGAGCACCGGCCGGCCCGGCAAATAGCCGAAGGAGACGTCCTCGAAGCGGATCTCCCCCTCGCCGGGAGGCAGCTCGACCGCGCCCGGCCGGTCGGCCACCTCCTCCGGCTCGTCGAGCACCTGGAAGATCCGCTCGCCCGACGCGGTGGCCCGCTGCGCCTGGCCGACCCACATCCCGAGCGAGCGGAGCGGCATGACGAGCAGGGCGAGGTAGAGGTTGAAGGCGACGAACGAGCCGATCGAGAGCGAGCCGTGCGCGACCATGCGAGCGCCGACGAGCAGCACCGCGGCCTGGGCGAGCAGCGGCAGGAACGAGAGAAGCGGCACGTAGGTCGCCCGCTGCCGGTTGGCCCGCAGGGTCTGCCCGAACAGCGCCTCGTTGCGATACCGGAACTTCGCCTCCTCTGCCTGCTCCTGCGCGAAGGCCTTGACGACGTGGACGCCGACGATGTTCTCCTCCGCCACGGTCGCCACGTCCGCGAGCTTCTGCTGCACGTCGCGCAGCGTCGGATGGGCGACGTGGCTGTAGCGGTAGGCGAGCGCGACGAGCAGCGGCGTCACCGCGAGCACGACGAGCGCGAGCCGCCATTCGAAGAAGAAGAGGACGACGCTCACCGAGGCGACCGTCAGCGCGTTCTGGAAGAAGAAGATCAGCCCGTAGCCGAGGAAGAAGCGGACGCCCTGCAGGTCGACGGTCGCGCGCGACATGAGCTGGCCGGTCTGGTGGCGGTCGTAGAAGCCGAACGACATCCGCACGAGGTGGGAGTAGAGGCTCTGCCGCAAGTCCATCTCGACGTCGAGCGCCTGGCGGCCCGAGAGCAGCCGCCGGCCGAGCAGCAGAGCCGCCGAGCAGAGGCCGAGCGCGGCGATCGCCCCGACGTCGAGCCACAGACGCCGCGCATCATGGTGGACGAGGGCCTGGTCGATGACGTTTCGGCCGGTCAGCCAGATGAGCGCGATCTGGGCGCCCTGCGACCCGACCGCCAGCACGACCGAGAGCGCGAGACCGCGCCGGTAGGGCCGAAGAAAGGAGAGAAGCCGCGCGAACGTGCGGCGGTACGGGAGGGCGCTCATCGCCGTTGAGCGTACCGCCGGCGTCCCCTGGCACCCCTCCGGCGCAGAAGCGCGAGCCGCCGCCCTGCCCCGGCGGTCAGGCGTGCGAGCCCAGCCGGCCGAGCTCCGCCCGGACGAGCTCGGCGGCGCGCGCGAGCCGCTCGCGGTTCGCCGGCTCGTTCAGCCAGCCGCTCGCCCCGGAGGGATGCGGAAGCGGCACGACCGGGGCGCCCCGCAGCTCGTAGCGCTCCCCGACGCAGGGGGTCAGCGACGGCAGGCCGAGCAGGCCGCGCAGGGCGAGGCCGCCGACGGTGACGATCAGGCGGGGCCGCAGCAGCTCGAGCTCCCAGTCGCGCCAGAAGCGGCACAGCTCCTGCTCGCGCGGCGTCGGCGTCCGGTCGCCGCGGCCGGAGGCGGCTCGGCCCGGATAGCAGCGCGTGACCGACGCGCAGTAGAAGGCCTGGTAGAACTCCGCCTCCGACAGCTCGAGCCAGCGGCGAAGCGTCCTCCCGGCCCGGCCGCGCCAGGGCAGCCGCTCCGCCCCCTCGATCGCCCCCGGCGCCTGGCCGAACAGGTAGGCGCGCTGCGGCGGCTCGGCGAGCGGGGCCCGCACGGGCCACGACTCCAGGCGGTAGCCGGCCTCCAGGCAGGCGCGACAGCGCGCGAGGTCGCGCTGCAGCGAGGCGAGCGAGCGGTACGACGAGCGGCGGACGGTCACCACCGGGAGCGTAGGCTGCACGCGATGCTGCCGCTCGAGGCGGTGCCGAACTTCTCCGAGGGGCGCGACCGGGAGACGATCGACGCGATCGGCGCCGCCCTTGCCCGGCACGCGGCGCTGCTCGACGTCCACTCCGACGGCGACCACAACCGCTCCGTCTACACGCTCGCCGGCTCGGGGGGCGAGCTGGTCGCGGCGCTCCTCGCCGCGATCGCGTGCGCCCGCGAGCGGATCGACCTGCGCCGGCACGAGGGGGCGCATCCGCGAATCGGAGCCGCGGACGTCGTGCCGGTCGTGCCCGTCCGGCCGGCCGACGCCGAGCGGGCGCGGGCGACGGCGCTCGAGCTGGCGCGCCGCGTCGGCGAGGAGCTGGGCCTGCCAGTGTTCCTGTACGGCGACCTCGCGCCCGGCCGCGGGCCCGCCTTCTTCCGCCGCGGTGGGCCCGAGCGGCTGCAGCAGCGAATCGAGGCGGGAGAGCTGCGACCCGACTTCGGGCCGTCGCGGCTCGACCCGGCGGCGGGTGCCGTGCTCGTCGGTGCGCGGCCGCCGCTGATCGCCTTCAACGTCAACCTCGTGGGCGGAGACCTCGCGGCGGCCAAGGCGGTCGCCCGGGCGGTGCGCGAACGCGACGGCGGCTTCCCGGGCGTGCGAGCGCTCGGCCTCGAGCTGCCGCGAACGGGCCGGCTCCAGGTCAGCCTGAACGTCGAGGACTGGCGAGCCTCGCCGCTGCACGAGGTCGTCGCGGCGGTGGAGCGGGAAGCGCGGGCCCGGGGGCTCGAGGTGCGCGGGTGCGAGCTCGTCGGACTGCTGCCGGCCGGCGCGGCGGCGGCCGCAGCCGGTGCGCTCCTGCGGCTCCCCGGCCTCGAGCGGCGCGTGCTCGAGCTGCGGCTACTCGAGTGCCTCTGAGCCGTCGCCCGCGACCGGTGGCGGCGACGTCGTCCTAGACTCGAGACGTGGCGCACCGACCGGCGATCCGCCTCACCGGCGAGGACTTGACGCTCGGCGACGTCTGGGCCGTCGCGGTCGACGGAGCGGGCGCAGTGCTCGCCGACGAGGCGCGCGACCGCATGCGGGCTGCGCGGCGGGTGGTCGAGCGGGCGGCGCACGGCAGCCGCGAGCACACCTACGGGGTGAACACCGGCTTCGGCCGCTTCGTGGCCGTGACCATCCCGGAGGAGCAGACCCAGGAGTTGCAGCTGCGGCTGCTGCGCTCGCACGCCTGCGGCGTCGGCGAGCCCTACCCCCCCGAGATCGTGCGCGCAGCCCTGCTCCTGCGGGCGAACGCCCTCGCCAAGGGCACCTCGGGCGCTCGCGTCGAGACCGTCGAGCTGCTCCTGGCCATGCTCGAGCGGGGCGTCCTGCCCGTGGTGCCCAGCCGAGGGTCGGTCGGCGCGTCGGGCGACCTCGCGCCGCTCGCCCATCTCGCGCTGCCGCTGGTCGGCGAAGGCGAGGCGGTCGTCGGCGGCGAGCGCCTGCCCGGCGCTGCTGCGCTGGCGCGGGTGGGGCTCGAGCCGGTCCGGCTCGAGGCGAAGGAAGGGCTGTCGCTGATCAACGGCACCCAGTTCATGGCCGCCATGCTCGCGCTCGGGCTCGTGCGCGCCCGCCGGCTCGCCCGAGCCGCAGATGTCGCCTGCGCCCTCTCGGTCGAGGCGCTCCAGGGATCGCGCACGTCGTTCCTGCCGCGCATCCACGAGCTGCGGCCGCTGCGCGGACAGGCGGCGGCGGCCGCCAACGTGCTCCGCCTCCTCGAGGGCTCGGCGATCATCGAGGCCCACCGCTGGTGCGACAAGGTGCAGGACGCGTACTCGCTGCGCTGCGCGCCGCAGGTGCACGGGGCGTGCCGCGACCTGCTCGACTACTGCGAGTACGTGGCCGGCGTCGAGCTGAACGCGGCGACGGACAACCCGCTCGTCCTCGTCGACGAGGACGAGCTCGTCTCGAACGGCAACTTCCACGGGCAGCCGCTCGCCTTCGCGCTCGACGCGCTCGCGATGGCCGTCGCCGAGCTGGCCGACATCTCCGAGCGCCGGCTGGAGCGGCTCGTGAACCCCAGCCTCTCCGACGGGCTGCCCGCCTTCCTGACCGCCGACGGCGGCCTGAACAGCGGCTTCATGATTCCGCAGTACGTGGCGGCCTCGCTGGTGTCCGAGAACAAGGTGCTCTGCCATCCGGCGTCGGTCGACTCGATCCCGACGAGCGCCGGGCAGGAGGACCACGTCTCCATGGGCAACGCCGCCGGGCTCAAGGCGTGGCAGGTGCTCGCGAACGCGGAGCGGGTGCTCGCGATCGAGCTGCTCGCCGGGGCGCAGGCGGTCGAGTTCCACGCCCCGCTCGAGCCCGGAGCCGGCGGGCGGGCGGCCCGGGCCGCGGTGCGCGAGCGCTCGCCCCGCGTGCGCGACGACCGCTCGCTGGGGGCCGACATCGAGACGGTGGCGGGCTCGATCCGCGACGGTTCCCTCCTCGAGGAGGTCGAAGCGGCGGCGGGGGCGCTCGCGTGAGCGCGACGCGCACGCTCGCCGAGCGGGTCGAGGCCCTGGTCGGCGACCTGTCCCGGATCCGCGCTCCGCGCGGCGGCACGCTCAACGCCCGCCAGTGGTCGACGGAAGCTCCGCTGCGGATGCTGCTCAACAACCTCGACCCGGAGGTGGCGGAGCGGCCCGAGGAGCTCGTCGTCTACGGCGGCTCCGGCAAGGCGGCGCGCAACCACGACGCGCTGCGGGCGATCGTCGCCGCCCTGCTCGAGCTGGGGCCCGACGAGACCCTGCTCGTGCAGAGCGGCAAGCCGGTCGGCGTCTTCGCGACGCACGAGGGCGCGCCGCGGGTGCTGATCGCGAATGCGCTCCTCGTGCCGCGCTGGGCCACGTGGGACGAGTTCCGGCGGCTCGAGGCGGAAGGCTTGACGATGTTCGGCCAGATGACGGCCGGATCCTGGATCTACATCGGCAGCCAGGGGATCCTGCAGGGGACCTACCAGACCTTCGCCGCCGCCGGCGAGCAGCACTTCGGCTCGAGCGACCTGCGCGGGCGGACGATCCTGACCGCGGGCCTCGGTGGCATGGGCGGCGCACAACCGCTGGCCGGGACGATGGCGGGAGCGGCCATCCTCTGCGTCGAGGTCGATCCAAGCCGGATCGAGCGCCGGCTCGAGACCCGCTACCTCGACGAGGCGACCGACTCGCTCGACGACGCGCTCGCCCGGGTGCGGGCGGCGGCGGCCGAGCGGCGGCCGCTGTCGGTCGGGCTGCTCGGGAACGCTGCCGACGTGGTGCCGGAGCTCGCCCGTCGCGGCGAGACCTTCGACCTGATCACCGACCAGACCGCCGCGCACGACCCGCTGAACGGCTACGTCCCGCGCGGCTACACGGTCGAGGAGGCGGCCAGGCTGCGCGCGGCCGATCCGGCCGAGTACCTGCAGCAGGCGCGCGCGTCGATCGTCCGGCACGTCGAAGGGCTGCTCGAGTACGTGCGCGCGGGGGCGCACGTCTTCGACTACGGCAACAACCTGCGGGGCGAGGCCCGTGATGCCGGCCTCGAGGACGCGTTCGCCTACCCGGGCTTCGTCCCCGCCTACATCCGGCCGCTCTTCTGCCGCGGCTACGGGCCCTTCCGCTGGGCGGCGCTGTCGGGCGACCCCGCGGACATCGCCGCGATCGACCGCGTCCTGCGGGAGCTGTTCCCGGACGACGAGCTCCTGCAGCGCTGGCTCGAGCTGGCGCCCGAGCGGGTCGCATTCCAGGGGCTGCCTGCGCGCATCTGCTGGCTCGGCTACGGCGACCGCGCCAGGGCGGGCCTCGCGATCAACGAGCTCGTGCGCCGCGGCGAGGTCGAGGCGCCGGTGGTGATCGGGCGCGACCACCTCGACGCGGGCTCCGTCGCCTCGCCGTACCGCGAGACCGAGGCGATGCGCGACGGCTCCGACGCGATCGCCGACTGGCCGATCCTGAACGCGCTCGTCAACGTCGCGGCGGGCGCGACGTGGGTCAGCGTGCACCACGGGGGAGGGGTGGGGATCGGCAACGCGATCCATGCGGGCATGGTCGTCGTCGCCGACGGCAGCGACGCGCAGGCCGAGCGGCTCGAGCGGGTGCTGACGACCGATCCGGGCACCGGGGTGCTCCGCCACGCCGACGCCGGCTACCCCGAGGCGGTCGCGGCCGCGCAGGCGGGAGGGCTGCGGATCCCGCGCGCCCCGGCCCGGGAGTGACGCCCCGGCTGCTGGTGCGCGACCTGGCCCAGGTCGCGACGCCGGCCGGCGCGGCGGCGCCGCTGCGGGGAGCGGCCCTGGGCGCGGTCGACGTGCTGGAGCACGCCTTCGTGCTCTGCGGCGGGGAGACGATCGAGGCGGTCGGCCGGATGCGCGACCTGCCTCCGCTCGACGGCGAGGTGGCCGAGCTCGACGGGCGGGGGCTCTGCGCGGTGCCCGGCCTCGTCGACTGCCACACCCATGCCGCCTTCGGCGGCGACCGCGTCGACGAGTTCTCGCGGCGGGCGAGCGGGGCTGGGTACGAGGAGCTGCACGCGGCCGGCGGCGGGATCCTGGCGACGGTGCGGGCGACCCGTGCCGCCGGCGAGGACGGCCTGCGCGCCGCGGTCGAGCGGCACGCCGCGTGGATGCGGCGCGAAGGCACCACGACCTTCGAGGCCAAGTCCGGCTACGGCCTCGACCGCGACACGGAGCTCGCCTCGCTGCGAGCGATCCGGGCGGCCGGCGGGATCCCCACCTGGCTCGGGGCGCACGCGGTGCCGCCCGAGTTCGCAGACGCCGACGCCTACCTCGACTTCGCGCTCGCCGAGGTGCTGCCGGAGGCGGCCCGGCTCGCGGAGGCGGCCGACGTGTTCCTCGAGCGGGGCGCGTTCGACGCGGCCCAGGCGCGTCGCTACCTGGAAGCTTGTCGCGCCGCCGGCCTGGCGCTCCGCCTGCACGGCGACCAGTTCAGCGAGCGCGGCGCCGTCCCGCTCGCCCTCGAGCTCGCCGCGCGCTCCGTCGACCACCTCGAGGCGACCGGCGACGCCGGTGTGCGCGCGCTGGCGGCGAGCGACGTCGTCGGCGTCCTGCTGCCCGCGAGCGCGCTCTTCCTCGGCCGGCCGATGCCGCCCGCACGGGCGCTCGTCGACGCTGGCGCGGCCGTCGCGCTGGCGACGGACTTCAACCCGGGGAGCGCCTTCTGCGAGAGCCTGCCGCTCGCCTGCTCCCTGGCCGCCACGCAGCTTCGCCTCTCGCCGGCGGAGGCGCTCGCCGCCTGCACGGTGAACGCCGCTCACGTCCTGGGCCGAGCCGGCCGGCTCGGCCGGCTCGCGCCCGGCTACCGCGCCGACCTGACGCTCCTCGACGCACCCGACTGGCGCTATCTCGCCTACCATCTCGGCGGCCGGGTCGTGGCCGGGACGATCGTCGGCGGCGAGCTACCCTAGCCTTCCATGCCGACCAGGAAGCAGCGGCGGCGGGCGGCGAAGGAACGGCGGCACGAGTACGAGACCGTCTGGGTCGACGCCGAGGGAAACGAGCTCGCCGAGCCACCCGAGGAGCTCGCCCGGCCGCCCGCGAAGCGCAACGGCGCCACGCCGAAGCCGAAGGCCTCGCAGCAGCGCGGCGGCCGGCCTGCGCGCGTCCCGCCGCCGCCCTCGTGGCGGCGGGCAGCCCGCCGCTCGCTGATCCTCGGCGCGGTGATCTTCGCGCTCTTCTACGCGGTCGGCTCGAAGAACGGCAAGCACGACCTCGCCGGCGCCCTCGAGCTGGCCGTGATCTACACCGCGCTGTTCATCCCGTTCACGTACCTGATCGACCGCTTCTCGCACAACCGCTGGCAGCGTCGCGCCGAGCAGCAGGCCGAGAAGCGCTCGGCCCGAAAGCGCTGAGCCCCGGCCGGCGAGGCGGCGGCGGCCGCGCCGCTCCGACGGGGCGCGGCGGCAGGTCGTCCCGCGCGGGCGGGGCGTGTCCTAGACTCGCCGCCATGCCGCTCGCGGTCGACAGGTACGCGCTCGGACCCTTGCAGACGAACTGCTACGTCGTCCGCCTCGAGCGCGGCGCCCCCACCTGCGCGGTCGTCGACCCCGGCGGCGACGCCGCCCAGCTTCGCCTGGAGCTCGCCCGGCTGGGCACGGCGTGCAGCGGCATCCTCGTCACGCACGGCCACTTCGACCACCTGGGCGGGGTGGCCGACCTCGCCGAGGGGACGGGAGCCGAGGTCTGGATGCCGGAGGGCGAGCGGGAGCGGCTCGAGCGGTTCCCGGAGTTCGCGCCGGCGGGAGCCCCCGGGCGCTCGCACGCTCCCGAGCACCTCGTGCGCGGCGGCGAGACGATCGAGGTCGCCGGGATCCGCTTCGAGTGCCTGGCCGTACCGGGCCACTCACCCGCCCACGTCGCCTACCACGCCGACGGCGAGCTGTTCAGCGGCGACCTGCTGTTCGCGGGCTCGGTCGGTCGCGTCGACCTGCCCGGCGCGAGCTGGGAGGAGCTGCTCGGCTCGGTGCGGCTGCTGGCGGAGCGCTTCCCGCCGGAGACCGTGATCCACCCCGGGCACGGGCCGGAGACGACGCTGGGCGTCGAGCTCGCGCGCAACCCCTTCCTGGCGGAACTGCGCGCGGCCGGCGCATGAGCCCGCCCTTCCAGGCGCCGCGGGGGACGCACGACGTCCTGCCGGACGACCACCTGTGGTGGCGCGTGATCCGCACGATCGAGGAGCAGTGCGCGCAGTACGGCTGGTCGCGCGTGCTCACGCCCGGCTTCGAGGACACCGGGCTCTTCCAGCGCACCGCGGGCGAAGCCTCCGACGTCGTGCACAAGGAGATGTACACGTTCCGCGACCGCAGCGGCCGTTCGCTCACCCTGCGCCCGGAGGCGACGGCCCCGATCGCGCGCGCGTACGTCGAGCACGGCCTGGCGCGGGAGCCCCAGCCGGTGAAGGCGTACACGATCGCGCCGATGTACCGCTACAGCCGCCCCGGCCGGGGGCGCTACCGCGAGCACTGGCAGCTCTCGCTGGAGGCGATCGGCTCGGCCGACCCGGCGGTCGACGCGGAGGTGATCCAGTTCTACGTCGAGCTGCTGCGCCGCCTGGGGGTCAGCGAGTGGGAGCTGCGGCTGAACTCGATCGGCGACGCGAACTGCCGGCCCCGCTACGCCGCCCGCCTCGCCGAGTGGCTCGATGCCCGCCCGGAGCTGCTCGACGCGGAGGTCGCGCACAAGCGCTCGACCAGCGTCCTGCAGGTCTTCGACGTGAAGAACGAGCGGCTGCAAGCGGCGCTCGCCGAGGCGCCGAAGATCGGGCACTCGCTGTGCGGGGCGTGCCGCGAGCACTTCGACGCCGTGCGGGCGCACCTCGACGCCTACGGCGTCCCCTACGTGCTCGACCCGGTCCTCGTGCGCGGCCTCGACTACTACACCCGCACCACGTTCGAGTTCGTCGGGCCGGAAGCGAACGTCAACTCCACGCTCTGCGGCGGCGGCCGCTACGACGGGCTCGTCGAGGCGGTCGGGGGCCCCCCGACGCCCGGGATCGGGTTCGGCGCCGGGCTCGAGCGCCTCCTCCTGGCGATGCGGCGGGAGGGCACGACAGCCGACGCGCCCCGGCTCGACGTGTTCGTCGCCTTCGAGGCGCCCGAGCTTCGCCTACGCCTGCTGCCGGCGATCGCCCGCTGGCGGGCGGAGGGCCGCTCGGTGGACACCGACTACGCTGGCCGGTCGATGAGAGGACAGCTCACGCAGGCGCAGCGGCTCGGAGCGGAGACGGTCGTCGTCGCCCGCCGCGACGGCGCCTACGAGGTGCGCCGGCGCGGGCAGCCCGACCGCGTCGTCGGCGACCTGGCGGAGATCTAGGCCGGTGGCCTGGCGCGACGTCCTCTGCGGCGAGCTGCGGTCCGCGGACGCGGGCCGCCGGGTCACGCTCGCCGGCTGGGCCGACACGCGCCGGGACCACGGCGGCCTGGTGTTCGTCGACCTGCGCGACCACAGCGGCAAGGTCCAGCTCGTCGTCAACCCGGAACGCTCGCCCGCCGCGGCAGCCACGGCGCACGGGGTGCGCAACGAGTACGTCCTGCAGGCGAGCGGCGAGGTCGTCGCCCGCGCGCCCGGGCTCGTCAACCCGAACCTGGCGACCGGCGAGGTCGAGGTGCAGGTCGACGAGCTGCGGATCGTCTCGCCGTCCAGCCCGCTGCCCTTCCAGCTCGACGAGGAGCACGTCGACGAGGCCCTGCGCCTCCGCTACCGCTGGCTCGACCTGCGCACGGAGCGGATGCAACGAAACCTCCGCCTCAGCCACGCCGCGATCGCCGCCATCCGGCGGGTGATGGACGAGCAGGGGTTCGTGGACGTCTGGACGCCGAGCATGACCCGGGGCACCCCCGAGGGGGCGCGCGACTTCCTCGTGCCCGTGCGCCTGCAGCCGGGACGGTTCTTCGCGCTCGCCCAGTCGCCGCAGCTCTTCAAGCAGCTCTGCATGGTGGGCGGGATCGACCGCTACTACCAGATCGCCACCTGCTGGCGTGACGAGGACCTGCGCGCCGACCGGCAGTTCGAGTTCCGCCAGCTCGACTACGAGATGGCGTTCGTCGAGCGCGACGAGGTGCTCGAGGTGATGGAGGCCTGCGTCGTCGCGGCCTTCGAAGCCGTCGGCGCCCGGCCGCCGGCGCGCCCCTTCCCGCGCCTCTCGTTTCGGGAGGCGCTGCTGCGCTACGGCTCCGACAAGCCGGACCTGCGCTACGACCTCGAGATCCGGGACGCGACCGAGCTCACCCGGGGCTCCGCCTTCGGCGTGTTCGCGAACGCGCCCGTCGTCCGCTACCTCGTCGCGCCGCAGGCGTTCTCGCGCGCCGAGCTGGCGCGCCTCGAGGAGATCGCCCGCGAGTGGGGCGCCAAGGGCCTCGCCTACCTCGTCGCCGACGACGGGGGCGAGGTTCGCTCGCCGATCGCCAAGTTCCTCTCCGAGCGGGAGCTCGCGGCGCTGCGGCCCCCGGCCGGCGCGACGGCGCTCTTCGTCGCCGACCGCGAGGAGACGGTCGTGCGGGTGCTCGGCGGCCTGCGCGCCTGGCTGGGACGAGAGCTTGGGCTGGCGCGCGACGAGGACGTCTTCCACTGGATCACCGACTTCCCGCTCTTCGAGCCGGACGAGGACGGCGGCTGGACGTTCATGCACCATCCCTTCACCGCCCCCGCTCCCGGTGCGGAGGCCGAGGTCGAGGCCGACCCGGCCCACGTCCTCGGCCAGCACTACGACCTGATCTGGAACGGCTGGGAGCTCGGCTCCGGCTCGATCCGGATCCACCAGCCCGAGCTGCAGCAGGCGGTCTTCCGGGTGATGGGGATGGACGACGCCGAGCAGCGCGACAAGTTCGGCTTCCTGCTCGACGCGCTGGCGATGGGGGCGCCGCCGCACGGCGGCTTCGCGATGGGGATCGACCGGTTCGTCGCCCTGCTGGCAGGGGAGCCGGACATCCGCCAGGTCACCGCGTTCCCGAAGGTCGCGAGCGGCTCCGACCCGCTCACCGGCGCGCCCACGCCATACCCCGACTCGGCGCTGCGCGAGCTCGGGATCCGCCTCCTCGAGCCGGCGGCCGAGTGAGGGCCGCTACAGTCCCCTTCCGACCCCGCGCGCCGAGCCGGGCGCACATGTAGATCCAACGCTACGTGCAAGGGAGCCGGCGTCCCGACCGAGGCGTTGCCGACGTCGAGCACGGCACCCACCTGGGAGACCAGGATCACAGAGCCCGGCTCGGCGCCGGGGTCGAGCTGCGCGTCCCGGGGCACCCCGCGCGGCGTGGCGGTTCCCCGGCGGGGGGGCGTCGTCTACCGTGGCCGCATGCTCGAGGTGCTCGGCGACGCCGGTCGCGGCGGGGAGTGGGCGGCGGTCCGGCTGCTCGTGGCGGGGGAGCGGATCGCAGCCGCGGACGCGCCCGGCCTGGAGCGCGACCTCGACGGGCTGACGCTGCTCGAGGCGGCGACCGTCGGCGGCGACCCGCTCGCCGTCGAGGCGCTCGCCAACGCGCTCGGGCAGGTCTTCCGGGCGTCGCCCTCCCCGAGCCGCGTCGCCGTCGCGATGAGCGGCGGCGTCGACAGCGCCGTCGCCCTGCTCCGCTCGCTGCCCGACGCGGTCGGCGTGACGTTGCGGCTCTGGCTCGACCCGGCCGGGCCGGACGCCGAGCGGGCCTGCTGCTCGCCGGAGAGCGTGGTGGCCGCCCGCGAAACCTGCCACCGGCTCGGCGTTCCCCACGTGACGCTCGACCTGCGACCGGAGTTCCGGCGCGCTGTCGTCGCGCCGTTCGTGCGTGGCTACGCACGCGGCGAGACGCCGAACCCGTGCCTGCGCTGCAACGGCGCGTTCCGCTTCGCCCAGCTCCTGGCGTTCCGGCGGCGGGCCGGCGCCGCCCGCCTCGTCACCGGGCACTACGCCCGGATCGTGGAGCGCGACGGCCGGCTCCTCCTCGCCCGGGCAGCCGACCCGCACAAGGACCAGTCGTACATGCTCGCCTCCCTCGACCCGCGACACCTGCGCTGGCTCGAGTTCCCGCTCGGCGGCCAGGCCAAGGACGCGACCCGGGCCGAGGCGGAGCGGGCGGGGCTGGCCGCGGCGCGGCGGCCCGAAAGCCAGGAGGCGTGCTTCCTCGCCGGCGGCGACTACCGAGCCTTCCTCGCCCGGCACGGCCTCGAGCCGCGCACGGGGGCGATCGTCGGCGAGGACGGGGGCGAGCTGGGACGGCACGACGGCTACTGGCGCTTCACGCCGGGGCAGCGGCGGGGGCTCGGGCTCTCGGGCCGCGAGCCGCTCTACGTCCTGCGCACCCGGCCCTCGCGGAACGAGGTCGTCGTCGGGCGACGGGCCGCGCTCGCCCGCACGCGGGTCAGCGCCCGCGGGCGCCTCTACGCGCAGGTGGAGCGCGTCGAGGCCAAGCTCCGCTACCGCTCGCCCGCGGTCGGCGCGCGCGTCGCGCCGACGCCGGCCGGCTTCCGCCTCGAGCTCGACGAGCCCGCCTACGGCGTCGCGCCGGGCCAGGCCGCGGTGCTCTACGAGGGCGATGCCGTCGTGGGCTACGGGCTGATCGCAGAAGCGGACTAAGATCGGACGAGGATGCTCGTCGCGGCGTTTACCTGGGGCGATCTGTGGCGGCTCGCCCTCGCCGTCTTCCTGTTCGCGGTCGGCCTCGCGTCCGCGTACCTGCTCGTCCGCCTCGCCGGAACCATCGGCCGGCTTTCGGCGTTGATCCGGGGAGCGGAGGATTCTCTGCTTCCCGTGATCGGCAAGGTCGGAGGGAGCGTGGACAGGGTGAACGGGCAGCTCGACAAGGTGGACCGGATCACGGACAGCGCCGTCGACGCGGTCGAACACGTCGACGCGGCGGTCCGGGCCGTGAGCATGGCGGTGACGCGCCCGGTGCAGAAGGTCTCCGGCCTCGCCGCCGGCCTCAGCTACGGCGCCGCCGACTTCAGGGTGCGCCGCGACTGGCGCCACGCCGTCCAGGCGGGGAGGGAGGCGGCGGCGCGACGCGAGGCGGACCTCGCCGAGGAGCTTCGCGCCGCGGGCGAGGCATGAGCGGGGACGAGATCCGGCTCGTGCTCCCCGCGACGGAGGACTGCAGGCGGATCGCGCACCTCGTGACAGGCGGGCTCGCCTTGCGGCTCGACGTCACCTACGACGACCTCGAGGACCTGCAGGTCGCGCTCGAGGCGCTGCTCTCCCTGCGCGACGACGACGACGACCTGACCCTCCGGCTGTCCACCGCCGGCGGCGTGCTGCGGGCCTCGCTCGGGCCGTTCGACGCCCACGCTCTGCACGAGACGGAGCCGGAGGCAGCCGAGCTCGACCTGCGACGGGTGCTGGAGACCGTCTGCGACACGCACGAGGTCGAGGAGCGGGAGGACGGCGTCTGGGTCGAGCTGAGCAAGCGGATCGCCAGCACGGCGGGGGCGGGCCGATGACGCGCGTCGACGACCGGATCCTGCTCCGCCGCTACCACGAGCAGGGCGACCTGCAGGCCCGGGAGCAGCTGATCGAGCAGTACATGTCGCTCGTCCGCTCCCTCGCCCGCCGCTACTCGTACCGGGGCGAGCAGCTCGACGACCTCGTCCAGATCGGCGCGATCGGGCTGATCAAGGCGATCGACCGCTTCGACCTCGAGCGCGGGGTCGAGCTGACGACGTACGCGACGCCGAACATCATCGGCGAGATCAAGCGGCACTTCCGGGACAAGGGCTGGTCGGTACGGGTCCCGCGGGGCTTGCAGGAGCTGAACGTCCAGCTCTCGCGCCTCGTCGAGCAGCTCACCGTGCAGCTCGGCCGCTCGCCGACGATCCCCGAGCTGGCGAAGGCGGCCGGCGTCGAGGAAGAGGAGGTGCTCGAGGCCCTCGAGTCGGGCCGCGCCTACACGTCGCTGTCGCTCTCCGGGGGAGGCGGGGGAGGCGACGACGAGGACCTCGACCCGCTCGAGTCGCTCGGAAGCGAGGAGCACCAGTACGAGGTCTCGGAGGACCGCGCCGTCCTCGCGCCCGGCTTCCGGGCGCTCGACGAGCGCGAGCGGAAGATCCTGCAGCTGCGGTTCTTCGAAGGCCTCACCCAGTCCCAGATCGCCCAGCAGGTCGGCATCTCGCAGATGCACGTCTCGCGCCTCATCCGGCGTTCCCTCGAGAAGATCCGCCAGACGATCGCCGAGGACGAGGGCTCGCTGGCGCCCGACCGCCGCTAGCCGCCGCGAGCGAGCAGGCGCTCGCAGGCGGCCGTCGAACGAGAAGGGCGGGAGGGCGCCCCGCCCACTGGCCGCAACCTGGGCGGGCGCCCTCCCGGCTCGCACGCTCAGCCGTGCGCGAAGCCGAGGTTCAGGAGCCGCGTCGCGTCCGCGTACATGGTCGGCGAGTCGAGGACGACGGCGATCAGCGTCCGCCCGCGCCGCGTCGCCGACGCGACCAGGCACCAGCCGGCCTTGCTCGTGTAGCCGGTCTTGACGCCGTCCGCGCCCCGGTAGGTCTGCAGGAGCCAGTTGTTGTTGACGTAGATCTTCGCGTTCGTCGGCGGCGCCCAGCGGACCTCGATCCGCTTGGTGCGGACGAGCCGGCGGAAGCGCGGGTTGCGGAGCGCGTAGCGCGTCAGCGCGGCCAGGTCCCAGGCGGTCGAGTAGTTCCCGCGGTCGATCACGCCGCTCGGGCTCGTGTAGTGGGTGTCGCGCAAGCCGAGCCGGCGCGCCTCCTCGTTCATCTGACGCAGAAAGGCGTGGATCGAGCCGGCCGCCGAGATCGCGAGCTGTGCGGCGTCGTCGTTGCCGGAGTAGAGGAGCAGCGAGTAGAACAGCTTCCAGGCCGCGACACGCTCGCCTGCGCGCAACCCTTCCCTGACGAGGGGTACGCGGGTCGCGCGACGGTCGACGGTGACCGTGCTCCGCCACGGCACCTCGCGCAGCGCGAGCAGGGCGGTCATGATCTTGGTGGTGGAGGCGATCGGCCGCCGCTCGTGTGCCCGCTTCGCCCAGAGCACGCGGCCGCTGTTCGCGTCGACCAGGATCGCCGCCGGGGCGAGAACGCGCACCCGGGCCCGCCCGGCGAGCAGCGGCGCGCCCCAGAGCAGGCGCGGCGGCCGCGCGCGCCGCGGCGCCCTCGCCGCCGGTCTCGTCGGCGGACGCGTCGCCCGCCGGACGCCCGCCGGCCGGCGGTGCGAGGCCGTCGCCGGCTGCAGGCCGAACCAGACGCCGGCTGCCGCGGCGGCGAGCAGGCCCGCCACGGCCAGCAGGGTGAGGCTGCTGGCACCGGCGCGGCGCCTGCGGCGGCGGCGCCGCTCGACGGGCACGAGGACGTCCAGCGGCATGGGACCCGCTCAGCGCGCCGGCTGGGCCGGCGCCGTCGGTTCGGGCCCTGCATCGTGCAGCCCGCGCACGACCCGATGCTATCGCGCCGCCCGGCGGGCCCCCGGCAGGCGGCTCCTACAATGGCCGCCGTGCGGACGACGGCCGAGCTGCGCGAAGGCTACCTCGCCTTCTTCGAGGAGAAGGGGCACCTGCGGCGGCCGTCGGCCTCGCTGATCCCGCGCGCCGACGACCGCTCGACGCTGTTCGTGACCGCCGGCATGCAGCCCCAGATGCCGTACTTCCTCGGCCGCGAGGCGCCGCCCGCGCCCCTGACGACGACCGCCCAGAAGTGCTTCCGCACCGTCGACATCGACGACGTGGGCCTCGACACGTACCACCTGACCTTCTTCGAGATGCTCGGCAACTTCTCGTTCGGGCAGTACTTCAAGCAGGGCGCGATCGAGTACGCGGCGGAGTTCCTGCGCGAGCGGCTCCGCCTCGACTGGGATCGCCTCTGGGTTAGCGTCCACGCCGGCGACCCCGAGCTCCGCTTGGGGCCCGACGAGGAAGCGATCGAGCTCTGGCAGGCGGTCGGGATGCCGGCCGAGCGGATCATCCCCCTGCCGTCGTCCGAGAACTTCTGGTCGGTGGGCGGCCCCGGCCCGTGCGGGCCGGACTCCGAGATCTACTACGACTGGGGAGAGGACGTCGGCTGCGGCAGCGACGACTGCCAGCCTGGCTGCGCCCGCTGCGAACGGTTCCTCGAGTTCTGGAACCTCGTCTTCATGGCCTACGAGCTGCACCCGGACGGGACGCTGACCGACCTGCCGGCGCGCAACATCGACACCGGGCTCGGGCTGGAGCGCACGGCCAGGATCGTGCAACAGGTGCCCTCGGTGTTCGACACCGACGGCTACCAGCTGATCATGCGCTGGATCGAGCAGCAGTCGGGTCTCGCCTACGGCCAGACCCCGGATGCGACGAAGGCGCACCGGGTGCTCGCCGACCACGGACGCGGCATGACCTTCATCGCCGCCGAGGGCGTGACGCCCTCGAACGAGGGCCGCGGCTACGTCCTGCGCCGCATCGTCCGCCGGGCCGCCCAGCACGGCCTCCGGATCGGGCTGGAGGCGCCGTTTCTGCCGGGCCTCGCGGACGTCGTGATCGAGCAGATGGGCGTCGCCTATCCGGAGCTCGTCGCCCAGCGCGAGGACGTCCACCGGATCCTCGCGGCCGAGGAGACGCGCTTCGCCGAGACCCTCGAGCGGGGCATGGCGATCTTCGAGCAGGCTGCGGCGAAGGGCGAGATCAGCGGCGAGGACGTCTTCGAGCTGAAGACGACGTACGGCTTCCCGGAGGAGCTGACCGAGGAGCTGGCCCGCGAGCGGGGCCTCGCCTTCCACGACGAGGAGTACACCCGGCTGATGGAACGGCACCGGCAGATCTCCCGCCGGACCGGCGGCGGCCGCTACGAGCCGCGCTTCCCGGACGCGCCGCGCACCGAGTTCGTGGGCTACGAGCGGACCGACGTGCTGACGGCGGTCACCGCCTGGGCCGACCTCGGCGACGGCCTGTTCCAGGCCAAGCTGGCCGAGTCGCCCTTCTACCCGGCGGGTGGCGGCCAGGTGACCGACGCCGGCTGGATCGAGAAGGACGACGGCGCCCGAGCCGAGCTCGTGGAGGCGCTGCGGCTCGAGCAGGACCAGGAGCTCGTCTTCCGCGGCAGCGGCTTCGCCGCGGGCGACCGGGTTCGCGCCGTCGTGCCGTGGAACGTCCGCTACCCGACGATGGCCAACCACACGGCAACGCACCTGCTGCACAAGGTGCTGCAGGAGGTGCTCGGCGGCCACGTGCGCCAGGCGGGCTCGGCCGTCCGTCCCGACAAGCTGCGCTTCGACTTCACCCACCCCTCGCCGCTCACGCCCGAGCAACGGGCGGAGATCGAGCAACGCGTGAACGAGCGCGTCTTCGCCAACCTGCCGGTGCGGATCTACGAGACGCCGCTCGAGGAGGCGCGCGCCCTGGGCGCGACGATGCTCTTCGGCGAGAAGTACGGCGAGGTGGTGCGGGTGGTCGACGTCGACGGCTGGTCGGTCGAGCTGTGCGGCGGCACGCATGTCCGCTCGACCGCCGAGATCGGCCCCTTCGTGATCCTCTCCGAGAGCTCGGTCGGGGCAGGCGCGCGGCGGATCGAGGCCGTCACCGCGGGCGAGGCCTTCGCGCTCCTGCACGAGCGGGCCCGCGAAGCCGACCGGCTGCGGGCCGAGCTCGCTCGGGCGCGCGCCCGCGCCAGCCGGCCGCGCGAGCCCGAGCAGGCGGAGGTGCTCTTCCAGGAGCGGCAGGGGGATGTCGTCCTCGTCGAGGTCAGGAGCCTGCGGGGCGGGCCGCTGCGGGACTTCTCCGACCGCGTCCGCGAGCAGGAGAAGGCCGAAGGCGCGATCGTCGCCTCCCGGGACGACGGACGCGTCTTCCTGGTGGTCAACTTCGGCGAGTCGCTCGTCGCCCGGGGCCTCGACGCCGTGCAGGTCGCCCGCGAGCTCGGCAAGCACATCGGCGGCGGAGGCGGCGGCAAGCCAACGCTCGCCGAAGCCGGAGGCCGCAACCCGGACGGCATCGCCGAGGCGCTCGCAGCGGCGCGGGGGCTCGTCGCGCGATGAGCGCGGCGCGCGCCGCCTGCCCGGCCGTGGGCGGGCCCGCATGAAGGTCCTGGCGCTCGACTACGGCCCGGTCCGGACCGGTGTGGCCGTCTCCGACCCCACCGGCACCCTGGCCCGGCCGCTCGCGGTGGTCGAGCGGGCATCCAGCGACGCCGGCCTGGCCGAGCTCGCCCGTCTGGCACGCGACGAGGCGGTCGAGCGCGTCGTCGTCGGGTTGCCGCTGACGCTACGCGGCGGGCGGGGCGAGCAGGCGGCCGAGACGGAGCGCTTCGCGGCCAGGCTGAGCGCCGTGCTCGGCCTGCCGGTGGAGCTGTACGACGAGCGGTTCACCACCGACCTCGCCGACCAGACCGGCGGCGCCGCCCCCGCCGACGCCGTCGCCGCCGCGCACCTGCTGAGCGGGTGGCTCGAACGATGCGGCTGCAGCTCGTAGCCGCCGCCCTGCTGGTCGCGGCGACGGCTGCGGGCTGCGGCGCCTCCGGCAACGCCGCGCCGGCGACCACCACGGTGCGCGAGCTCCGCCAGTTCCGGATCGTCTTCCCCGAGGGCTTCACCCGGCAGGAGATGGCGAACCGGGTGCGGGCGGTGGCCGCGATCGCCGAGCGCGAGTCGCACCGCCCGGTGCGCCTCTCGCGGCGAGCCTACCTGCGGGCGACCGCCGCGCCGCGCGTCATGCCGGGCTTCGGGCGCCGCAAGCTTCCCCTGGAGGGGTTCCTCTTTCCCGACACCTACGACTTCGACCGCACCTCGACCGCCGCCCAGCTCGCCGACGAGCAGCTGCGCGAGTTCGAGCTCCAGTGGCGCACCCTCGACCTCGCCTACGCGCGGCGGCACGGCCTCACCCCCTACGACGTGCTGATCATCGCCTCGATGGTCGAGGGAGAGGTGCAGGTGCCGAAGGAGCGGCCGCTGGTGGCCGCCGTCATCTACAACCGGCTGCGCGACCACATGCCGCTCGGGATCGACGCGACCCTCCGCTACGGCCTCCACATCCCGCCGACCCAGTCGCTGACCGAGGCGGAGCTCCAGAACCCGACCCCCTACAACACGCGGCTCCATCTCGGCCTGCCGCCGACGCCGATCGACAACCCGGGGCTGGCGGCGCTGCAGGCGGCCGCGCACCCCGCGCACGTCGACTACCTGTACTTCGTCCGCAAGCCCGACCACCGCCACCACTACTTCACCGCCAACTACCAGGACTTCCTGCGACACGAGGCCGCCTACGGCTACTGAGGTGCCGCGCCGCGTCTACCTGCTCGGCCACCCGGTGTCCCACTCCCTCTCGCCGCGCATGCAGAACGCGGC
>Ga0209061_1002100_pt1 | contig 27446 bp, 25 predicted proteins | sample Coa_R1_10_FD_187157 | JGI IMG/M metagenome (GOLD analysis project Ga0209061, IMG submission 187157) | Surface soil microbial communities from Centralia Pennsylvania, which are recovering from an underground coalmine fire - Coalmine... | ecosystem: Environmental > Terrestrial > Soil >... | reverse complement strand
TGATGCCGCAGGCGAGCCGCGCGACATCAACACCCAGGTGGCGCATCCCGCGCGGGTCTACGACTACTGGCTGGGCGGGAAGGACAACTTCGCCGCCGACCGGGAAGCGGGCGAGCAGGCGGTCAAGGCGTATCCCGATCTGGTGATCGCGGTGCGGGCCAACCGCGCTTTCCTGGGCCGGGCCGTGCGCTACCTGGTGAACGAGGCGGGAATCCGCCAGTTCCTCGACATCGGTACCGGTATCCCCACAGCGAATAATACACACGAGGTCGCTCAGTCGGCTGCGCCGGAATCCCGGATTGTCTACGCGGACAACGACCCGATGGTTCTCGCCCATTCCAGGGCGCTGCTTCGCAGCAGCCCGCAAGGCGCTACCGCCTACATCGAGGCTGACCTGCGGGACGTGGCCAAGATCCTCGACGAGGCCGCCAGCACGCTCGACTTCAGTCAGCCCATCGGGGTAATGCTCGTCGCCGTCTTGCAGTACATTCCCGATGAAGACGACCCATACCAGATCGTGTCGCAGCTCATGGCGGCGGTTCCGCCGGGAAGCCACCTTGTCGTCTCCCACCCCGCCAGGGACATCAACGCCGAGCAGGTGGCCGAGTCAATGCGCCGCTACAACGAGCGCGCTTTCGAGCGCGCCACTCCGCGCACTCATGCCGAAGTGGCGCGCTTCTTCGCCGGCCTGGAGCTGGTCCCGCCCGGCCTGGTGCCGATACCGGAATGGCGGCCGGAGAACGCGGTTCCCGGCACCGCCTCGATCGCCATGTGGGGCGGAGCCGGGCGGAAGGAATAAGCCCCGCCGATGCGTCATCGGCGGCCAGCGCCAGCCGCGTGTGACCCCGGGTCCGATAGCTACTTTCGGCCGTCACGCGATGCCCTATTCTGGGCCTGTCCGGAATTACTGAAAGGGCTGCATGGTCCAGTCTGTGGAGAGGGCGGCGGCGATCCTCCGCGTGCTCGGGGCCGGTACGCCGCGCCTCGGGGTGACTGAGATCGCCGAACGGGTCGCACTCGCCAAGCCGACGGTTTACGGCCTGCTGCGCACGCTGCTCAAGCACGACCTGGTCGCCCAGGACCCCTTCACCGGCAAGTACAGCCTCGGCCCGGCCGTCCTTCAGCTCGGCAACGCGTACCTCGACGGTTCCGAGCTGCGCGCCCGGTCGCTGCTGTGGGCCGAGTCCCTCGCCCGCCGGGCGAACGAGGCGGTATGGGTCGCTACCCTGTCCGGTACGCGGGTGATCGTCCTGCACCACGTATTCCGGCCTGACAACACGGTCCAGGTCCTCGAGGTGGGCGCCGCGATCCCGTGGCACGCCTGCGCGCTCGGGCGGGCGATCGCCGCCTACCTCCCGCCCGCGGAGAGCGCGGTGCTCATGTCCGCCGAGCGCGCGCCGCTGACCGGCCGCACCAAAACCACGAGGGCGGCGCTCGGCCAGGCGCTCGCCCAGGTGCGCAGGCACGGGTACGCGGTCGAAGACCAGGAAGCGACCATGGGCGATGCCGGGATCGCGGCCCCGATCTTCGACAGGACGGGCGCGGTCGCGGGATCGATCGGTGTGGTCGGGCCCGCCGAACGGCTGCTGTCCCCCGGCGCCAGGGAAGACCTGCCCCGCGCGGTCCTCGAGGCGGCGCGGTCGATCTCCAAGGACCTCGGGGCGGGCCGTGGCGGTATGGTGCTGTCGGCGCTGAGCTGAGGCCGGGCAGGCGAGCTGAGGCCGGGCAAAAAGATCCCGTTCCGCCCGGCACGAGCAGCCCATCCCGGCACGAGCAGGCCCATCGGGGGCACGCTCGCCGGCGCCGCCGGCATTCGGCCAGCCGACGGCCAATTGTGCGGGCAGGCGAGCGGCGGTCCTTTATGACGGCGTTTGTCATCGTAGAACGCTGTATCAGATGACGAAAGAGCGTGCTCCAGGGCCAGTCCCGCCGTCCGTCAAGAGCCAGTATCCCGCCAGCCTGTGAGCAACGGGCGCAAATAGGAAATCCCAGCTCATAGACGTTTAAAAGACCGTCATCGCCAGCGGAGCGCAAACCCCAGTCCCAGGGGGAAACAGAGGCCGCTAGCAGGCACATGACATAAACGTCGTTCGAAATTTACCAAGACTTTACTCGCATGACTCATTGTGAGCGGGGCGACACGGTCGTACGTTGAGCGCAAGCCGATGTCTATCGGAGGGGGACATGGCGATGTCTGATATCACTCCTTTGCTCGCGCGAGGTGAGGGCCGTCGCGTCGGGCGCATCGCAGGCCTTCCCGGCGAGATGCTCGCGGAGTTCCTCGGTACGTTCGTGCTGATCGCGTTCGGCGACGGCGTCGTCGCCGTGGTGGTGGCCGGCCTGCCGGGGTCCGGCCGGACCGCGGGCCTCACCAACATCTGGGTGGGGGGAGGCAACTGGCTGCTGATCACCTGGGGATGGTGCATGGCGGTCGTCTTCGGGGTCTACGTGGCGGGCGGCGTGAGCGGCGCCCACATCAACCCAGCGGTGACGCTGGCCTTCGCCGCGCGCCGCAAATTCCCCTGGGCGAAGGTCGTTCCCTACTGGTTCGCGCAGCTCGCCGGGGCGATGGCCGGCGCCTCCATAGTCCTGATGCTGTACAACAGCGCGATCAACCAGTTCAACCTCCTGAACCACACGCCGAGGAGCAGCGGGAGCGCCCTGGCGACGTACTCCATCTTCGCTACCTTCCCCGCGCCGTACTTCCACGGCTCGATACCCGGGCCTTTCCTGGACCAAGTCGTCGGCACGGCGTTCCTGCTGATGCTGATCGTGGCGGTCATCGACGCCAGGAACACGGCCGTCGGGTCCAACCTCGCGCCGCTGATCATCGGCTTCGTGGTGGCGGCAATCGGCATGTCCTTCGGGCCGAACGCCGGGTACGCCATCAACCCGGCCCGTGACTTCGGGCCCCGGCTGATCGCCTGGGCGGCAGGATGGGGGCATGTGGCGCTGCCTGGCAGCTACAGCACACCGATCTGGTCCTTTAGCAGCTACTGGTGGATACCAATCGTCGGCCCCCTGGTCGGGGGCGTGATCGGTGTCCTCGTCTACGACCTGTTCATCAGCGACGTGCTGTACGCCCGGCTGAGGCAGAAGGAGCTGGTCGAGGGGCCGATCCCCGAAGCGCGGCGGCCCGCGGAAGCCGAGCCCCAGGCACAGCCGCGCGAGCGGACGTAACCAAGGAGGAGACCACGCCATGGCGGACTACGTCGGTGCTATCGACCAGGGCACCACGAGCACCCGGTTCATGATCTTCGATCATTCCGGGAACGAGATCGGCATACACCAGCTGGAACATGAGCAGATCCTGCCCCAGGCCGGCTGGGTCGAGCACAACCCGGTGGAAATCTGGGAGCGCACCACCGCGGTCGTCCAGACCGCGCTCAACGCCGCGGGCCTGACCCGCTCCGACCTAGCCGCTCTCGGCGTTACCAACCAGCGCGAGACCACCGTCGTGTGGAACCCGAAGACGGGCCGTCCCTACTACAACGCCATCGTCTGGCAGGACACCCGCACCGACCGCATCGCCGCCGCCCTGGAGCGGGATGGCCGGGGCGACGTGATCCGGCGCAAGGCGGGCCTGCCGCCGGCCACGTACTTCTCCGGCGGGAAGATCCAGTGGATCCTCGAGAACGTCGAGGGGGTACGTGAGGCGGCGGACAGAGGGGAGGCCATCTTCGGCAACACCGACACGTGGGTCATCTGGAACCTGACCGGCGGCCCCAACGGCGGGGCGCACGTCACCGACGTCAGCAACGCCAGCCGGACGATGCTGATGAACCTGGAGACGCTCGACTGGGACGACGAACTGCTCGGCTTCTTCGGCATCCCGCGGCAGATGCTGCCGCGGATCAGGCCGTCCTCGGAGCCGGGCGGCTACGGCGAGCTGACCGGCCTGGCCTCCCTCAGGGGAGTTCCGCTCACCGGCGACCTCGGGGACCAGCAGGCCGCCACGGTCGGCCAGGTCTGCTTCTCCGTCGGCGAGGCCAAGAACACCTACGGCACCGGCAACTTCCTGCTGCTGAACACCGGGGAGGAACTCGTCCGCAGCAAGAGCGGGCTGCTCACGACCGTGTGCTACCAGTTCGGCGATAACAGGCCGGTTTACGCGCTCGAAGGCTCGATGGCGGTCACCGGGTCCGCGGTGCAATGGCTGCGTGACCAGCTCGGCATCATCTCCGGCGCCGCCGAGATCGAGCCCCTCGCCCGGCAGGTACCCGACAACGGCGGCATCTACTTCGTGCCCGCGTTCTCCGGCCTGTTCGCGCCGTACTGGCGCAGCGACGCCCGGGGCGCCATCGTGGGCCTGTCCCGCTTCAACACCAACGCCCACCTGGCCCGGGCCACCCTGGAAGCCATCTGCTACCAGAGCCGCGACGTCGCCGAGGCGATGGAACGGGACTCGGGGGTGCACCTGGAGGTGCTCAAGGTGGACGGCGGGGTCACCGCGAACGACCTGGCCATGCAGTTGCAGGCCGACATCCTCGGCGTCCCGGTCAGCCGGCCGGTCGTGGCCGAGACCACCGCCCTGGGCGCCGCCTACGCCGCCGGCCTGGCCACCAAGTTCTGGCAGACCACCGAGGAGCTCCGGGCCAACTGGAATGAGTCCAAGCGCTGGCTTCCCGAGTGGACGGAAAAGCAGCGCGAAGACGGCTACCGCGGCTGGAAGAAGGCGGTCGAGCGCACCTTCGGCTGGGTAGAGGTGGACTGAGGTCACGGCAGACCGTGCATACGAGAGACTAGGGGGGAAGGCTCGTGGCGGTACTGTCGTCGGCAGCGCGCCGGGAGGCGATCTCCCGGATGACGCAAGGCGAACTGGACGTGCTCGTCGTGGGCGGCGGCGTCGTGGGCGCGGGCAGCGCCCTCGACGCCGTGACGCGGGGGCTCACGACGGCCATCGTCGAGGCGCGCGACTGGGCCAGCGGCACGTCGAGCAGGTCGAGCAAGCTCATTCACGGCGGCCTGCGGTATCTGGAGATGCTCGACTTCGCGCTGGTCAGGGAGGCGCTGGCCGAACGCGGCCTGCTGCTCGACAGGATCGCGCCGCATCTGGTGCGGCCGGTGCCGTTCCTGTATCCGCTGCGGCACCGGGTCTGGGAGCGGGTGTACGTCGGCGCCGGGGTCGCGCTCTACGACGCGATGGCGTTCGCCTCCGGCACCGCCCGCGGGCTGCGGCATCACCGGCACCTGTCGCGTACGCGCGCGCTGCGCGAGGCTCCCTGCCTGCGCAAGGACGCGCTGACCGGCGCCGTACAGTACTGGGACGCCCAAGAGGACGACGCCAGGTTCACGATGACCGTGGTGCGGACGGCGGCCCTGTACGGCGCGCTGGCGGCGAACCGCTGCATGGTGACGGGTTTCCTGCGGCAAGGCGAGCGGGTGACCGGGGCCGCCGTCACCGACCTGGAGACGGGGCGGGACTTCGAGGTCCGCGCCAAGCAGGTCATCAACGCCACCGGCGTGTGGACCGACGACACGCAGGCGCTGGCCGATACCCGCGGCCAGTTCCACGTGCGCGCGTCCAAGGGCATCCACCTCGTGGTGCCCAGGGACCGGCTGCCGTCCAACACCGGCCTGATCCTGCGCACCGAGAAGAGCGTGCTGTTCGTCATCCCGTGGGGACGGCACTGGATCATCGGCACGACCGACACGGACTGGCACCTCGACAAGGCCCATCCCGCGGCCAGCGCCCGCGACATCGACTACCTGCTCGAACACGTGAACGCGGTGCTGAGCTCGCCGCTCACCCGCGAGGACGTGGAGGGCGTCTACGCCGGGCTGCGGCCGCTGCTGTCCGGCGAGGAGGAGTCCACGTCCAAGCTGTCCCGCGAGCACGTGGTGGGCCACCCGGTGCCCGGCCTGGTCGTGATCGCGGGCGGGAAGTTCACCACGTACCGGGTGATGGCCGCGGACGCCGTCGACGAGGCGGCCCGCTCACTGGACATCCGGGTGCCGGAGTCGTGCACCGCGGGACTGCCGTTGATCGGCGCCGACGGCTACCGGGCCCTGTGGAACCAGCGTCACGCCCTCGCCGTGCGCGCCGGCCTCCACGTGGCCAGGATCGAGCACCTGCTCAACCGGTACGGCACGTGCGTTCACGAGCTGCTCGGCATGCTCCGCGCCGACCCGTCACTGGCCGCGCCGCTGCCGGGCGCGGACGATTACCTGGCGGTGGAGGCGCGGTACGCCGTGACCCACGAGGGCGCGCTGCACCTGGAGGACGTGCTCACCCGCCGGACACGCATCTCGATCGAGACGTGGGACCGCGGCGTCTCCGCCGCCCCGGCGGTCGCCGACCTGATGGCGGACGAGCTCGGCTGGAGCGAGGCGGACAAGAAGCGCGAGGTCGATAACTATCTGGCGCGGGTCGCCGCTGAGCGCGACTCGCAGACCAAACCGGATGACGCCTCGGCCGAGACGGCCAGGCTCGAGGCTCCTGACATCGCGGCCCCGTAACGGCCATCGTCCGGCCGCCAGGCCAGCCGCCGTGCCTGCCTGCGGCACGCGGACGGCACGGGTCCCGGATGAACGTTCCGGGAAACTGGAGCCGGTGAGCGGATTCGAACCGCTGACCGTCCGCTTACAAGGCGGGTGCTCTGCCTGCTGAGCTACACCGGCTGGCTCGCCGGCCGCGCGTGCGCCGGACGACTCCCGTTATCGTAGCCGAGACCGCGCGGACGCGATCTCATACAGGGCAATCGACGCGGCCACGCCGGCGTTCAGCGACTCGGTCGCGTCCGACATCGGAATCCGCACCAGGAGGTCGCACGCCGCGGCCACCACCCGGGACAGCCCGTGTCCCTCCGAGCCTACGACCAGGACAAGGGGCCCGTCGGCGACCGGCATGTCGCGCACGTCGGTCGCGCCCGCGGCGTCCAGCCCGGCGGCGAAGAACCCGGCCGACTTGTACGCCGCAAGCGTCCGCGTGAGGTTCACCGCCCGGGCCACCGGCAGCCGCGCCAGCGCCCCGGCCGACGCCTTCCACGCGCCCGCGGTCACGCCCGCGCTGCGCCGCGCGGGCACCACGACGCCCGTAGCGCCGAACGCCGCCGCCGAGCGCACCACGGCGCCGAGGTTGCGCGGGTCGGTCACGCCGTCAAGCGCCACGATGAGCGGCGGATTCGGCCCCGGAACCGCCGCGAAGTCGTCCGGGTGCGCGTAATCGTAGGGCCGTACCCGCAGCGCCACGCCCTGGTGCACCGCGCCGCCCGTCAGCCGGCCGAGTTCCGCCGTGCCCGCTTCGAGCACGGCGATGCCCGCCCCGGCCGCTAGCTGGACCGCCTCCGCGACCCGCTCGTCCTGCTGCGCCCGTCCGGCGACGTACAGGGCCAGTGCTGGCACCCGCGCCCGCAGTGACTCCACGACAGGGTTCCGGCCCGCGACCACTTCCGGCCCATCGCCGCTGCCCCGTGGTGCCAGGGGCTGATGTCCATATTCCGAACGGTCGCCGCCGACTCCCCCCGGCCCTGTTCCCCTCTTGCGGGCTGGCCGGCCACCCGCGGCGGCGCGTGCCGCGGCGGCCCGCTGCGCGGGATGGCCGGGACGCATGTACGCGGGCGGCGTCGGCCCCTTGCCCTTGAGACGGTCCCGGCGGTTGCCGCCGGTTCCCGGACGCGGCTTGCCGGATTTGGTGTAGCCGCCGCCCCCGGGTGCGCGGCCGTCGCTGCCTTTTTTCCGCCCGCTCATCGCTCTTTCCGCCCGTTCATCGCTTCATTTCCCATCGCGGGCCTTCCGCCGTGTCCTCGACCGTCAGCCCGATCCGCTCCAGGGTGTCCCTGATGGAGTCCGCCGAAGCATAGTCGCCGCGGGCTCGCGCCGCTTCCCGCTGCCGCAGCGCCAGGCCGACGAGCGCGTCAACCGCCCCGTATAGCCGGTCGCCGACGTCGCCGGCTTCCCATGCCGGGGCCAGCGGGTCGAGGCCGAGCACCGCGAGCATGGACCGGACCTGGGCGAGGCAGCCGGCGGCGCCTTCCGCGTCTCCCGCAGTCAGAGCGTAGTTGCCGTCCCGGACCGCGGCGTGCACGGCGGCGAGCGCTGCCGGGACGTTGAGGTCGTCGTCCATCGCGGCGGCGAACGAGATCGGAAGTCCGGCGGCCGGACCATGCGGCGTGCTCCCGCAGGACACCGTATCCGCCGGCCGGCCGAGCGCGCGCTGGGCGCGGATGACGAAGCGCTCGATTCGCTGGTAGGCGGCGGCGGCTTCCTCAAGCGCCTCGTCCGAGTACTCGAGCGTCGAGCGGTAGTGCGCCTGGCCGAGGTAATACCGCAGTTCCTGCGGCCGGGCCTTCCGCAGGGCCTCGGCCAGCAGCAGGACGTTCCCCGCCGACGTGCCCATCTTCTCGCCGGCCATCCGGACGAGCCCGTTGTGCAGCCAGTACCGGGCGAACCCGTCGCCAGCGGCACGCGACTGGGCACGCTCGTTCTCATGGTGCGGGAAGACCAGATCGACCCCGCCGCCATGGATGTCGAAGGCGGGGCCCAGGTATGCGGCGGACATGGCGGAGCACTCCAGGTGCCAGCCGGGGCGACCGGGGCCCCACGGCGCCTCCCAGGACGGCTCTCCGGGCTTCGCGCCCTTCCAGAGGGCGAAGTCCCGCGGATCGCACTTGCCCGTGGGCCTGCCGGTGTCCTCGGCGGGCCGCATGTCCGCGAGGCGCCGTCCGGAAAGCGCGCCGTAATCGGCGGCGGTACGCACGTCGAAGTACACATCGCCGCCCGCCACGTAAGCGTGGCCGCCCTCGATCAGCCTCCTGATCAAAGCGATCATCTCGGGGATGTGCCCGGCCGCCCTCGGCTCCGCGTCCGGCGGGCGGCAGCCGAGCATGTCGTAGCCCTTCATGAAGGGCCGCCGGTTACGCTCGGCAAGCGCCCACCATGGCATGCCCTCGGCGTCCGCGGCACGCAAGATCTTGTCGTCGATATCCGTGACGTTGCGGCAGTAGGTCACCCGGTAGCCGGACGCCTCTAGCCAGCGGACCAGGATGTCGAAGCACACGGCCGAACGAAGCTGGCCGATATGCGGAACGCTCTGGACGGTCTCGCCGCATACGTAGACAGTGACCCACCCCGGCGTCGCCGGCCGGAACGCGCGAACGGCCCGGGCGGCCGTGTCGTGGAGGCGCAGCGTCATCGTCAACAGCGTACGGTACCGGACCGCGGGCCGCTTGGGTTGCGACACACCCGGCCAACGGCCGAAATCGTTCCAATCGGTAGCTAACCCCGATAGCGTGGGCATCGCCTGGCAGGGAGCATCCCGCTTGCTCCCGGCAGCTGTCCCTTCTGGCAAGACTGGAACGACGTCCCCATGAATGTCCATCTCCCGGCGCCGCGCCGCAAGTGGCCCGCCAGGCTCGTGAACCTGGCGGTCGTGATCGTGGTCCTCGCCCTGGCGGCGGCGACGTTCGTGCTGTCGTACGCCGGAGTGCACGCGATCGCAGTGCAGGCGGGCGTCTCCGCCCGGCTGGCCCGGCTGTACCCGGGGGCCTTCGACGCGGTGTTCGTCATCGCCTGCGTGGCCGCCGTCATGCTACGGGACGCGCGGTGGTGGGCGCGGTTTTACGCGTGGCTCGTGATCGTCTTGATGGTGGCCGTCGTCGGCGCAGCCGACGCCGTGCACGCCATGAACGTGGTCCTGCCGCACCGCGAGACCGAGGGGGTGGTCGCGGCCGTCCCGTGGGTGCTCGTCCTGCTCGGCTTCAGCCTGATGCTGACCATGCTCAGGCATTCGCGGGCACCGCACGCCGCGGCCGCCGTCCCGGACCGCCTAGGCCAGCAGACCGCCCGCCGCGCCGGGCGCGCGCTGTCCGCCGCCTCCATGGCCGGCCAGGCACCGCCAGCGGCACTGGCGCCCGCCTTGCCGCCGCTGCCGGCCATCGCGCAGCCAGCCGGGGCAGCGTCGGCGCGTGCGGCGTCAGCCGCCGGGCCGACGGCTCCGGACGAGCCGCCGGCCATGGCGGACCGGCCGGCCCCCGCGGCGGACGCGCCCGCGGCCCAGGAAGCGGACCTGGCGCCGGAGCCGGCCCCGGCGCGCGGGGAACCCGGGGCCGGGGGCGGGGAACCCGGGGCCGGGGACCCCGGGGCCGGGGAACTGGCCGCGGCGCCGGCCCCGGCCGCGGATACGGCCGCGGCCCGGGAAGATCCGATGGGGGCGGTTCCGACCCGGGAGGAGCCCTTGCCCGGCGATGACGCCCTCACCGGCGGCGGTACGGCCCCCGGGGGCGCACCAGGGGAACTTCCCGGCCCGGCCTCTGAGACGGCGCATGAAGCGCCCGGCGCGCATGACCGGGAGACAGCGGCGGCCCCCCAGGGGGCGGCTACGGCAGCGCCAGGCGAGGCGGCGCAACCTCGGGAGGGAGCCGCGGCGGCGCGCGGGTCCGCCGCGGAGTCGCACGACTACTGGGACGCCGAGGAGAGCGGCTTCGGCGAGCGTGCTCACCCGGCCGCGGTGCCGGAGGTCGACCAGGACGCGCCGCCCTTCGCGACGGCGCCGTTCGCGACGGTCCCGCGGCTCAACCGGGTCCGGGCCACCCCCGTCCCGCCCGAAGACGACGAGGAGGAGGACTAACCGCCCGAAGCCCCGGCCCGCCTGGGAGCACAGCACGGCTGGGAGCACGGCCCGCCTGGGGAGCACCCGGCCCCGGCAGGCGCCACAGCGCGTCCCTTTCATGATCCGGTAAGGTTTATGCACATATTCTCATGATCCGGTAAGGTTTATACACCTATTCCGAATTTTCTTTTCATGATGAATGATTTTTCGGCTTCGGGGAGCCGGACGCGGCGGGTCGTCGGCTCTGGATCGGTATGGCCGTGGCGTATGCGGCTCTCGTGACGCCAGTGAATCGGACCGGGACAAGCCGGACGGCATCGCCTGTGGCGACCGCACCCGCCGGCCACGCTGGCCGGCAGGACTCGCCGGCGGGGCTGACCGCGCTGGCCGGCTGGGCTGGCGAGGCTGGCGGCGGGGCCAACCGCGCTGGCGGCGGGGCCAACCGCGCTGGCGGCGGGGCCAACCGCGCTGGCGGCGGGGCCAACCGCGCTGGCGGCGGGGCCAACCGCGCTGGCGGCGGGGCCAACCGCGCTGGCGGCGGGGCTGACCGCGCTGACCGGGCTGGCCGGCGAGGCTGACCGCGCTGGCCGGCAAGGCCGGCCGGCCGTTAGCCGTCTACCTCACTCCTGGCCCGGCGGATCAGGTCCCGGGAATCGCGCGCTGACAGCGCGGAGGCGCGGATGAGGTTGATCACCGTCATGAGCTTGGCCACCTCCTCGCGTTCCTCTACGATCCGTCCGCCGCCGTAACATTTCGTATAGCAGACGCTTGGCGACGTCCCGAACTCGTACACCGAGATCGGCCCGTCGGCGCCGGCGTGATTGTCGGCCGTGAACGGCAGTACCTGAAGCAGGATGCCCGGCGTGTCCGCGGCTTCGAGCAGCCTGTCAAGCTGGCGGCGCATGACGGCGGGGCCGCCGACGACGTGGCGCAGGACGCTCTCGTCCAGCACGTACCACAGCAGCGGCGCGGCTTCGCCCGCGAGTATCCCCTGGCGCGCCATCCGCCCGGCGACAAGGCGGTCGATCTCATGATCGCCGTCCTGCGGCCGCCCGGACCTGAGCAGCGCGCGGGCGTAGTCCTCGGTTTGCAGCAAGCCGGGAACCGCGCCAAGCCGCCAGCCGTGGATGCGGACCGCTTCCCGCTCGAACGGGAGGGCCGGCGTGAAGAACGCCGGATACGCCTCCCGGGCGGCCAGGTCCTGCAACGTGGCGAAGGTCCCCGGCGTGTTGAACACCTCGTCGCACCGGGCCGCGAAGTCCGCGGTCGGCGCCTTGTCCATCGTCTCGATCCCGCTGACGAGCGAGGCCGAGTACCCCAGCTTCCCGCCCGTCTCCACCTGGGTCCAGTTCATGCGCTGCCGCCACGCCCGCAGCTGCGAGGCGAAGGCCGCCAGCGAGGTCGTCCTCGCGCTGGGGATGCCCGTCTCCACCTGCCCACCCCCCAATAACACCACGATCGGTATCCCTGCACATACAGAGCGTGCAGTGCGTTCCGCCCCCAACCGTAGTGCGCGCCTGGCATGTTTGCATGAGAAACCCCCCAGAGTGTCAACGCGCGAAACGAAGGCTCGCACCGTGATCATGTACCTCTGGACAGCGCCAGGCCGCGGCACAGCCGCGTTCTGCAGGGCCACCGGGGTCAGCGACGACCAGGCCAGCGCCCGCAATGCTGTCGAGCGACTGCTCCGTACCGGGCAGGCAGGCACTGCCTACATCGAAACCGCCTACACCGCGATGGCCGCGGCCACCCTCAACTTCTGCTACGTCCGCACCGGAACAGGCTGGTGGGCCCGGCTCGGCCAGGCCGGCCAGGTGGTGTGGACGCCTTTTACGGCGCGCAGCTGATCAGCGGCGGGCGGCCGGCGGCGCAGGCCGCCGGCCCGGCAAAGCCCCGTGGCGGCAGGCGCCCCTCCCGGCCTACTCCGCTCTCACGGAGCCCGGGCGGACCAGGGCGGTGGCCATGGCCGCGATGCCCTCGCCGCGGCCGGTAAGGCCCAGCCCGTCGGTGGTGGTGGCCGACAGGCTCACCGGGGCGCCGGACAGTGCCTTGCTGAGCACCGCGATAGCCTCGGCCCGGCGCGGCCCGATTCTTGGCCGGTTGCCGATTACACAGACAGCGAGGTTCCCGATGACGAATCCCGCGGCGGCGACCAGCCGCGCGGTCTCCCGCAGCAGCGCGACTCCGGACGTGCCCGCCCACTCCGGACGCGACGTGCCGAAGTGCGCGCCGAGGTCACCCAGCCCTGCCGCCGACAGCAGGGCATCGCAGGCCGCGTGGGCCGCGGCATCGCCATCGGAGTGTCCTGCCAGCCCGGTCTCTCCGGGCCACTCCAGGCCCGCCAGGTACAGGGTGCGGCCCGGTTCGAAAGGATGCACGTCTACGCCCAGCCCTACCCGCGGCATATCTTCCACCGCAGCAGGGTACCGGCTTAGCTGGTGAAGTTCGTCAGCTGCTCGTCGAGCAGCGCTTCGGCCTTGTCCTCGTTGGTCTTCTCGGCCAGCGCCAGCTCGCTCACCAAGATCTGCCTGGCCTTGGCCAGCATGCGCTTCTCTCCGGCGGAGAGCCCGCGCTCCTTGTCCCTGCGCCACAGGTCCCTGACGACTTCGGCGACCTTGTTCACGTCACCGGACGCGAGCTTTTCCAGGTTGGCCTTGTACCGCCGTGACCAGTTCGTGGGCTCTTCGGTGTGCGGCGCCCGGAGCACCTCAAACACCCGCTCCAGCCCTTCCTGGCCCACCACATCCCGCACACCGACAAGTTCCGCGTTGTCCGCGGGCACCCGTACGGTCAGGTCACCCTTGTCGACCTTCAGGACCAAGTAGGTCTTCTCCTCGCCCTTAATCGTGCGAGTTTCGACGGCTTCGATGCGAGCAGCCCCATGGTGGGGGTAAACGACGGTATCGCCGACCTTAAAAGACATCTGGCAAGTACCCCTTCCGCTGGAGGCTATCCTACCACGGTCTGGACCGCCGATAAAACGCTCTTGCCGGCAAATATGCAGGTCAATGCGCAAATTTCGAGCATGCGCCAACTTGTTCGACTGGCGTCTGCACCAGCCGGCGCGGCGCCCGGCGGCTAATGCGCTCAACCGGCCGGCTGATGGCCGTCGGTACCGCGGTCTCGTACGTCGCCGCTGACTATAGAGATCCAGTCTACCTTAGATTCCCCTCCGCTCCGGGAATCGCCGCCCGTGAGTCGGCATCGGGACCGTCGCTGACCCATACTTGAAGCAAGGGTTCACAGCCCTGGCCGCAGCCGGAAACAGCCGGAAGAGGTACCCGTGAGCTTCGCCAGCGAACCGGGACGGGATGACAGCAACCTGCCCCCGGTGAACATCGTGATCCCGGACGACGCCCGGGAACTCGATCGCGACGTGCTCGCGTACCGCCGCGAACTGCGCGCCCGGCGCCGGCGGCAGCGGCTCATGCGGCTTTTCCGCCCGTTCACCCAGCGGGGGTTCAGCGGGCACGCCGCGGTCCTGCCGCTGATCGCGACCTGCGTCGCGCTGTCGCTGCTGGCAGGGGCCATGCTGTCGGTGGTGACCATAGGGCCCGCCTCGGCGCCGACCGTGACCAGCCCCCCGCAGGCTTCCGCCAGCCCAGCCGCGCGGCCGGCCGACCTCACCAGCCTGCCGGCCGCGACCGTGCGGCTCGACGGCCAGGCGGTGCCGGTGCGGAGCCTGGTGAGCTCGGCACTCGCGCTGGTGCCCGCCGACTGCGGCTGCGGGCCTGCCCTGCGGCGGCTGGCCGCTCAGGCGACAGCGGCACACGTCGGCCTTTACTTCGTGGGGTACGGCGCGGCCATCCCCCAGCTAGCCGACCTGACCGCACGGTACGGCGGCGGTGCCGCCATGGCCGTCTACGACACGGGCGACGTGCTCGCCCCCAGGTACCACCCGGTCGGCGTCACCGTGCTCCTCGTCTACAGCGACGCCACCGCCCGGGTCCGCCGCGACCTCCCGCCGGGCTTCGAGCTGGTCCCCGAGCTGCGCCAGCTCACGCGGCCCGGCGCCTGACCGAGCGGGGCAGGCCGGCGCTGCGGGCGAGCCGGGTACCGATACGATTTCTACGGCTTGTAGTCGACCGGCAGGCCACGTGCTCGCCACGGGAGTGAACGCACCCCTCCCGTCATCCATACCGAGGAGGCATCCGCCGTGATCCGCAGCAGCTTCGGGAGAACCGCTGCTCGCCGCACGCTGATTGGCGCCCTGGCCCTGCTGCTCCCGGCCATCGCCGGGTGCGAAGCCGGGCTCAACGCCCCGACGCTCCAGTTCCATCAGCCGTCCGGCCCCGCCTACGCCAGCGTCAACGGGATCTCCATCGACAACGCGTTCGTGCTCGGCGCGCCGTCCGGCTCATCGGTGCCGTCCGGATCGTCCGCCAGCATGTTCCTGTCGCTCTTCAACGCCGGGACGAGCAGCGACGAGCTGGTGAGCGTCTCGGCGCCGGGCACGGCGGCCAGCGTCAAGGTCACCGGCGGCACGGTGAGCCTTCCCGTGAACTCCCTCGTCAGCCTGTCCGGGCCGCAGCCATCGGTCGTGCTCAGCGATCTCACCAAGCCCCTCACCGGCGGAGAGTCCATCCCGGTGACGCTGCATTTCCAGCACGCGGGCTCGGTGACGCTCAAGGTACCGGTGCAGCCGCAGTCGTACGACTATGCCACGTTCTCGCCGCCGCCGAGCCCGGGCGCCTCGCCGACGGCCACGCCCGCGAAGGTCCCGCAGCCGCACCCCTCGACGGCGGAGCAGCAGACGGGCGCCGCGACCCCGACCGCCACGCCTACCCCGTGACCCGTGCCGCCCGCCCGTGGCCGCGCCCGGCAGGCCCCGTGGCCGCGCCGGGGCGCGGCCACGGGCGGGCGCGACCGGCCGCCCGGACAGCCCCGCCCCGGACAGCCCGGACAGCCCTGACGTTCCCGCCCGGACAGCCCTGACGTTGTCCCGGGCGCCTGACGTTGTCCCGGGCAGTCAGGCGACGGACTCGAACTTGTAGCCCAGCCCGCGGACGGTGACGATGTGCCGGGGTTTCGCGGGATCGGTCTCGATCTTGGCCCTGAGCCGCTTGATGTGCACGTCCAGGGTCTTCGTGTCGCCCACGTAGTCGGCGCCCCACACCCGGTCGATGAGCTGCATCCTGGTCAGCACCCGGTCAGCGTTGCGCAGCAGCACCTGGAGCAGCTCGAATTCCTTCAGCGGCAGCTGGACCGGCTCGCCTCGGACGCTGACCACGTGGCGCTCCACGTCCATCCGGACCGGACCCGCTTCCAGCGCCGCCTCGGCCGCCTCCTCCACATCGCCGCGGCGGCGCAGCACGGCGCGCATCCGGGCCACCAGCTCGCGGGACGAGAACGGCTTGGTGACGTAGTCGTCGGCACCGAGTTCCAGGCCGACCACCTTGTCGATCTCGCTGTCCTTCGCGGTCAGCATGATGACCGGCACGTTGGACCGTTCCCGGAGCGACCGGCACACCTCGCTGCCCGGCAGCCCGGGCAGCATGAGGTCGAGCAGCACCAGGTCGGCCCCGGTGCGGTCGAACGTCTCGAGCGCATCCGGGCCGGTCGCGCAGACGGCCACCTCGAACCCCTCCTTGCGGAGCATGTAGGAGATCGCGTCGCTGAACGACTCCTCGTCCTCGACCACGAGCACGCGTGTCACTGAAGTCCCTCCTGACGGGATCGGGCGGAAGTTCTAGGCGCGCATCCGATCGGCGCTCGTGCCGTCATGATCGCTCCGCACGCAGTGGTAGCCACAGGGTAAAGGTCGAGCCCGCGCCCTCCACGCTTCGCACCGTCACACGGCCGCCGTGCGCGGCCGTCACGTGCTTCACGATGGCGAGTCCGAGCCCGGTGCCGCCGGTGGCCCGCGAGCGGGCCGGGTCGACGCGGTAGAAACGCTCGAATATCCGCTCAAGGTCGCGTTCGGGGATGCCGATGCCCTGATCGGTCACGCTGATCTCGACGCCGCCGTCGCCCGGCTTCTTCACGCTCACCACCACCCGGGTGCGCTCCGGGCTGTACACCACGGCGTTCTCGAGCAGGTTGCGAACCGCGGTCACCAGCAGGTCTTCCTCGCCGAGCACGGTCAGCCCGCGGACTCCGGCGGACGCCAGCGTGATGCCGCGCGCGTTCGCCTTCATCCGGCACCGGTCCAGGGCCTCGGCGACGACCGCGTCCACCTCCACCGGGCGCGGGTCGGGAATCGGCTCGGCCGCCTGGATCCGGGACAGCGTGATGAGGTCCTGGACGAGGAAGGTGAGCCTGGCCGCTTCCTGGCGCATCCGGCCGGCGAACCGGCGGACCGCCTCGGCGTCATCGGCGGCGTCCTCGATGGTCTCCGCCAGCAAGGCGAGCGCGCCCACGGGGGTCTTGAGCTCGTGGCTGACGTTGGCCACGAAGTCCCGGCGGACCTCCTCCACCCGGCGGCTCTCGGTCTGGTCTTCGGCGAGCACCAGGACCAGGCCGCCGCCGACGGTCCCGGACAACGGCGCGACCCGCACCGCGAAGCTGGTGGTGCGGCCGCCGAACCCGGGAACCGGGACCTCGACCTGGCCCTCGCGGATCTCGCCGTCGCGCCGGACCTGCCGTGCCAGGGCGAGCAGTTCGCTCACCACCAGGCGGTCGCCCTTGACGAGCCCGAACGTCCGGGCCGCCGCGCTTGCCCTCAGCACCCGGTCCTCTCTGTCCACCACCACGGCGCATGAGGAGAGCACCGAAAGAACGGACGCGATTCCCGGGGGGAGCTTAACCGGCTGCTGCGCTCCGCGCAGCCGCGCGCCGCGGGACTGCCGCGCCCCGCTGCCAGCCCGTGTCCTCAGCGCCACGCCAGGCCCCGCGGCAAGGGTGTTGTGGACGGCGACGCCAGCGCACACCGGTGTGACCAGTCCATACTCACGTATCTCATGGTAGGCGGACCTGCCGGGGCGCCCACAATCGGGAGGTTGCGGGAAAATCGACTCTTTCCCTGATGTTCACTTCCCGGACGACTCCCCGTCGCCCCCCGGACGCGCGGGGGTCATCTTGCCGCCGCGCAGCCGTCAACTTCGGCCGGACGGGGGCAGCCGCACGTGCCGGCCGGCGAATGGCACCCAGCGCGGCGCATGTGAGCACACCCAGCGCGGCGCATGTAGGCAACAGCACACCGCCACGGCATCCGGGGCCGCGTCAGCGGCCCTGGTTCTTGACGGCCTCGGCGGCGGCGACCGCGGCTTCCGGGTCGAGATAGCGACCGCCGGCCACGACCGGGCGGAAGGAGGCATCGAGCTCGTACAGCAGCGGGATGCCGGTGGGGATGTTGAGCTCGGCGATCGCCGCGTCGCTGATCCCGTCCAGGTGCTTGACCAGTGCCCGCAGCGAGTTGCCGTGGGCCACCACCAGGACCGTCAGGCCGGCCGCGAGGTCGGGAACGATGGCGTCGTACCAGTACGGGAGCAGCCGGGCGACGACATCGCGCAGGCATTCGGTGCGCGGCATGAGCTCCGGCGGCAGCGTCGCGTACCTGGGATCGCCGGCCTGGGAGAGCGGATCGTCGTCCGCGATCGGCGGCGGCGGGACATCGTACGACCGGCGCCAGGTCATGAACTGCTCGTCGCCGAACTCCTCGCGGGTCTGCGCCTTGTCCTTGCCCTGCAAGGCGCCGTAGTGACGCTCGTTCAGCCGCCATGAGCGGCGTACCGGCAGCCAGCTCAGCCCGGCCGCCTCCAGCGTCACGTTCGCGGTCTGGATGGCGCGGGTGAGCACCGAGGTGTGGACGACGTCAGGGCGCAGCCCGGCGTCGACGAGCATCCGCCCGGCGGCGGCCGCCTCCTGCATGCCCTTCGCCGCCAGCCCGACGTCCACCCAGCCGGTGAACAGGCCCTTGGCGTTCCACTCACTCTCACCATGACGCAACAGCACGAGGGTTCCCATGCCGGCCAGCCTAACTGGCGGCCGGAACCGCGCGCAGGGGTCATAGGTCCCGGGAACACGAACGGGCCGGCGGGGGTTGGCATTGCGGGGGCCGAAGGGAACATGAAAAGGGCAGGCGGGGTTGGTTACAACTGTGTCTACGGTGCCCAGGGGCGTCCCGCGGCGGATCGCCATTCTCAGCGTCCATACATCACCGCTCGACCAGCCCGGCACCGGTGACGCCGGCGGCCTGAACATCTACGTGGTCGAGGTGGCCAAACGGCTCGCGGCCCGCGGCACCGAGGTCGAGATCTTCACCCGCGCCGTGTCCCGGGACACCCCGCCGCTGGCCAAGATCGCGCCCGGGGTCCTGGTGCGCAGCGTCGTGGCCGGCCCGTTCGAAGAACTGGACAAGACCGAGCTGCCCGCTCAGGTCTGCCAGTTCACCCTCGAGGTGCTCCGGGCCGAGGCCGAGGCCGAGCCGGGCAGGTACGACCTGGTGCATGCCCACTACTGGCTTTCCGGCAAGGTCGGAGCGGCCGTGAAGGAGCGCTGGGGCGTCCCGCTCGTGCAGTCCATGCACACGCTGGGGAAGGTGAAGAACGCCGCCCTCGCCGTCGGCGAGGGCGCCGAGCCGGACGACAGGATCCGGGGAGAGCACGAGGTGGTGGCCGCCGCCGACCGGCTGATCGCCAACACCGCCGAGGAAGCACGCCAGCTCACCGAGCTCTACGGGGCCGATCCCGGCAAGGTCAGGGTCGTCAACCCGGGCGCGGACCTGAGCGTCTTCCGGCCCGGGCCGCCGGATGCCAGGCGCCGGGCACGGCAGAAGCTCGGTATCGCCCAGGACGCCGTGGTCTTGATGTTCGCCGGCCGGGTGCAGCCGCACAAGGGACCGGACATCGTGCTCAAGGCAGCGGCCCGGCTGATCGAAGCGGACCCGGAGCTGGCCAAGCGCCTGCAGGTGGTGCTGGTCGGCGGCCCGAGCGGACGCGCCGAGCGCGCCGACCCCGACCGGATGCGCGAGCTGGCGGCGAAGCTCGCCATCAGCGACATCGTCCGGTTCGAGCCGCCGTGCCCGCAGCCCGAACTGGCCGAGTGGTACCGCGCGGCCACGGTGGTGCTGACCCCGTCGCACTCGGAGTCGTTCGGGCTGGTCGCCCTCGAGGCTCAGGCCTGCGGCACACCCGTGGTGGCGGCCCGCGTGGGCGGGCTGCGCACCGTCGTCAGGGACGGGCACTCCGGTGTGCTGGTAGACGGCCATGACCCGGCGGAGTGGGCGCGAGTGCTCGGACGCCTGGTGACGGCACCGCGCCGCCTGCGGGCCCTGTCGGCGGGCGCGCTGCGGCATGCGTCGGCGTTCGGCTGGCCCGCGACGGTGGAGCGGCTGGCTACGGTGTATACCGGTGCCATGGACGAGGTAGCAGCCCGGGTCGGAGCATAACGCCCATGGCATCGCATACCGCCAAGCCAGCGCACGCCGCGGAGCCGCACGGTGCCGCCCGGCCGGCGCGCCGCGTCCTGGCGCCCGGCGACGCGATCGGAGCCGTGCTGGACGGGCTCGGCCTGGGATACGAGCGTCCCGAGCCCGGCGCCTACCTGGTCCGCCTGGAAGGGCAGCACAAGCTCGCCACGATGACCTGGCTGATCGCCGGGCGGCACAGCCTGCTCGTGGAGGCGTTCTTCTGCCGCCAGCCCGATGAGAACCACGCCGCCTTCTACCGGTTCCTCCTTGAGCGGAACGGCCGCATGTACGGCGTGCACTTCGCCCTCGACCGGACCGGGGACGTCTACCTGACGGGCCGGCTCCCGCTGGCCGCGATCAGCGAGGAGGAGATCGACCGGCTGCTCGGCTGCGTGCTCACCTATTCGGACGAGTCGTTCAACGAAGCGCTCAAGATCGGCTTCGGCTCGGCCATCCGGCGCGAATGGGCCTGGCGCGAAAAGCGCGGCGAGAGCCTCGCCAACCTGCGCGCCTTCGCCGACTTCGCCACGGCACCGGAAGGCACGGCACCGGAAGGCGCCGGCCCGGCGGCCGACAGCACCCATCAGGCTGGGCCGCCATGATCGCGCAGCCCGTGCCCGTCCACATCCACGTGCACGTCCACGTAACCGTGCACCTGCTGCTGTGCGTCATCTTCGCGCTGCTCACCTCCGCCAGCAACGCCAGCGCCGCGGTCCTGCAGCGCAAGGCGGCCGCCCAGGTGCCGCCAGAACGTTCCATGCATGTCTCCCTGATCGCCGACCTGATCAGGCGCAGGGTATGGCTGGCGGGCATCGGCCTGGTCGTCGTGGCCGCGCTGTGCCAGGCGGCCGCCCTGGCGACCGGCCCGATCGCCCTGGTGCAGCCGATCTTCATCATCGAGCTGCCGCTCACGCTGGTGCTCGCCACGCTGGCCATCCGCAGCCGCGAGGCGTTCCGCAGGCTGCCGTGGACGGCCATCATCACCACCACGGTCGCGCTGGGCGCCGGGCTGGCGATCGCCTCGCCCAGCGGTGCCACCGACGCCGCGCAGAACCAGAGCTGGATCATCGCCTTGATCGCAACCGCCGGCTTCGAGGCCACGCTGATCACGGTGGCACTGGGCGTCCGCGGTGAGCCGCGCGCGGCGCTCCTCGGCCTGGCGGCCGCATGCGGATACGCGCTGACCGCGGCGCTGATGAAGAACGCCATGGCCGACCTCAACGCCGGCGCGGTGCGGTTCTTCACGAACTGGCACATCTACGCGACGTCCGTGGCAGGGGTCGGCGCGCTGTTCCTGCTCCAGAACGCGCTTCAGGCCGGCAGCCTCGTCGCCTCGCAGCCGATGCTCACCGTCGGCGACGCGCTGATAAGCATCGGTTACGGCGTCACCCTGTTCAGCGAGAACCTGCGCACCGGATGGTGGCTGGCGCCGGAGCTCGTCGCGCTCGCGGCGATCATCATCGGCTGCGTGCAGATCGCGAAGTCCCCGCTGGCTTCGGAGCCTTCCGGTCTGGTTGCGCAAACTCCCTCGACGGTACAGTGAACATGTGAATAGGCTGGGCGATCTAGAGCGGGCCATCATGGAAGTCCTCTGGCAGACGGAGTCGTCGCTGACCGTCAGAGAGGTCAGCAACGGTCTCACGCAGCGCAACCTGGCGCACACCACCGTGATGACCGTGCTCGACCGGCTGGCGAAAAAGGGGTTCGCGCGCAGGGAACGGGACGGCCGCGCCTGGCGGTACCGGCCCGCCGCGACCCGCGAGGCATACGTGGCGGAGCTGATGCTGACCGCGCTCGAACAGACCGGCGACCGGGACGCCGCGCTCGCCCGCTTCGCGCAGAGCGTGTCCGGCGCCGAGGCGGTAGTGCTGCGCCAGGCGCTGGCGGAGCTTGAGGCGGAGCGCGGCGGGCAGCAGGCCGCAGGAGACAGCGGGAACGGATTATGGCGGGACTGGCCGACGCGGCCCTGCTGGCCGCGATCGCCGTAGGAAGCGCACGGGGCGCGAGCGCCCTGCAGCGTGCCTCCTGGCCGCGCAGGTCCCCGGCGGCTGCGATCTTGCTGTGGCAGGCGCTCGGCCTGGCGGGCGGCCTGGCCACGGTCGGGGCGCTGCTCGCGGTCGGCGTCAGCGAGCCGGGGTCACGGCCAGCCGGGGTGCTGAGCGGCCTTGGCGCGCTGCCCGGCGAGCTGGCTTCCGGCCGGTTCCTCGCCGCGCACGAGCCGCCGGTGGTCATCGTCGCCCGGGCGGCGACGATCGTCGCCGGGCTCACCCTGCTCTCGACGCTGTGGTGGATGCTGGTGACGGCGTTCGCCGACGCGATCGGCGCGCGGCGTCGGCAGCGGGAACTGCTCGCGCTGCTCGCGCACGGCGATCCGAAGGCACCCGGCGCGCTCGTCGTGGACTACCCGGCCGCGGCGGCGTACTGCCTGCCGGGCATCCGCTCGCAGATCGTGGTCAGCGTCGGCACGCTCGATCTGCTCGCCCCCGCCGAACTGGCCGCGGTGCTCGCCCACGAACGCGCTCACCTGCGCGCCCGGCACGACTTGGTGCTCATCCCGTTCACCTCACTGCGGCGCGCGTTCCCGCGGTCCCGGGTGGTCGCCCAGGCGCACCGGACCGTGGCGCTGCTGGTGGAGATGATGGCCGACGACCGGGCGCTGCGCGTGCGCGGGCTGCTGGCCAGGGAACTGGCGACCGCGCTGCTCCGGTTCGGCACGGCCGGATCCGCGTGCCCCCCGGCCGGCGCGCTGGCGGCGGCCGGGACCGAAGGCGAGCTCACGGCGCGGGTGAACCGGCTGCTCACCCCGCCGCCGCCGCTGCCCCGCCCGGTTCAGGCCATGGTCATCCTGGCAGCCGCGTTGCTCGTGGCCGCACCGCTGCTGCTGCTGGTGATACCCGCTTAACGACACATCCCGAACGGACGGCGGTGGCTGCCACCGTCCGTTCGGGATCTTGCCTGGCTTGCTTACCAGGGGCCGTAAGGACCCGAGCTGCTGCCGCCGCGACGGAACTCCCGCACCTTCGGCCGCACATCGGCCAGGTAGATCGCGGCGGCCACGAAGGCGGCCACCGAGAGGATGCCGGTCGCGCCGCCGTAGGCGGCCGCGTAGAGCCCGAGCACGAAGGCGACGCCGAGGATGATCAGCCAGAGCTGCTTGGTCTGTTTGCCTGCCGCGGTGAATGCCTGGGCGGGCCTGGTGATGGCGTCGATGAAGGCCCACGCCTCCACGGCGAACGCCGCCACTGCCAGCGCGACGAAAAAGTACGTGAGCGGGGCGTAGACCCCGTTGCCCATTATTCCGACCACGCGTCCACGCTACCTTGTCCGGCGTTCGCTAGGAGGGATCCGCGGGCTCGGCCTGCGAGGCGCTTACCACCGATATCACCTCGGCGGTCGGCGGCGCCGGCTGGCTTTCCCTGCGGAAGGATTCGTATATCTCGATCAAGACCTGCTTTTGCCGTTCGGTCAGATGCGGATCGGTAAGCAGCGCCGACCGCACCCCGGAGTCGCCGGGACGGTCCTCGAGGATGCCGGCCTGCACGTACAGCGCCTCCGCCGAGATCCGCAGTCCCTTGGCGATCTGCTGGAGGATCTCCGCGCTCGGCTTGCGCAGGCCGCGTTCGATCTGGCTGAGGTACGGGTTGGAGACCCCGGCCGCCTGAGCCAGCTGGCGCAGCGAGATCTTCGCCTGCTCCCGCTGCTGCCGGATGTAGTCGCCGATGGTGTTCATGCCGTCCATGCTAGCCCGCCCGCTTGCAAATGCAAGCCTCCAGCAAGCATCCCGGTCCGCGCTTCCCGCAGCATCCCGGTCCGCGCTTCCCGCAGCACCGAAAAATCTTTCATCAAGAAGAGAAAATCCGGTATAAGCGCGAAATCTTACACGATCATGGTTCGCGGCGGTCGATGCCGAGGAACTCACGGGCCTCGGCGGGGGTCATCGGCGGGCGTTGCGCGATGTTAGCCAGGTCCGCCGCGCGCTCGACGAGTTCGGCGTTGTGGGTGACCGGGCGTCCCCTGGCGAAGGTGAGCGTGTCCTCCATGCCCACCCGCAGGTGACCGCCCGCCGCCAGGGCGGCGAACATCACCGGCAGCGTCGTCCGGCCGATCCCGGTGGCCGACCAGGTGGCGCCGTCGGGCAGCGCCCGCACCGCCGCGACCAGCGTGGCCGCGTCGCCTGGCATGCCGCCGGGCACGCCCATCACCAGGTCGCAGTGCACATGCCCGCCCGCTGGCGGGCCGAACTCGCCGAGCAGCCGGTGCAGCGTCGCGATGTGCCCGAGGTCGAACAACTCGAACTCGGGCACCACGCCACGCTCCTTGGTGAGCTGGTACAGGTCCTTGACGAAACCCCAGGGATTGGCGAACACCTCGTCGCCGAAGTTGACGGTTCCGCAGGTCAGCGAGCAAGCGTCCGGCTGGGCATCGAGGACGGCGAGCCTCGCGTCGAATCCGTCGGTGACCGCGCCGCCCGTGGATAGCTGGACGATCAGATCGGTCTTGGCGCGCAGCGCGGCCACCGTGTCCTTCAGCCGGCCGACGTCCAGTGTGGGCTTAGCCTCGTCGTCCCTGATGTGCACGTGGATGACGGCGGCGCCCGCCCGCTGGCACCGCACCGCTGTCTCGGTCAGCTCCGCGAGGGTGACCGGAAGGGCCGGGACCAGCGCCTTGTCCGCCTCAGCGCCGGTCGCCGCGACGGTGATCAACGTACCAGTGGTCATTGTCTAGCCCCTTTGCCAGCTCTGCTTGTCCCGCCCGCGGGTTACGCCGCGGTGACGGAGGCCAGGTGGTTCCTGGCGAAGGCCAGGGTCTCGGCCAGGTCCGCGAGACGGATGTCCTGGGTGGCCGCGCGGCGGGTGTTCACCTCGGCGACCACGATGCCCTGGTAGCCGGTCGCGGCGATGCCGCGCAGCAGTTCGGCGCAGGGCTGCCTGCCCCGGCCGGGCACCAAGTGCTCGTCGGGCACCGTGCCCGCGGATATGCCGGTGCCGTCGGCCAGGTGTACGTGCGCCAGCCTGGCACCGAGGTTGTTGGCCATCACGATCGCGTCCGACCCGGACGCGGCCGTGTGGGACAGGTCCAGGGTGACGTTGGGCACGTCCATGGCGGCCGGGTCCCAGTGCGGCGCGTACCCGGACACCTCGGCGGTACCGGCCCTGATGGGGAACATGTTCTCGACGGCGAAGACCACGTCGGTCTCTTCGGAGATCCTGGCCAGGCCTTGCTCGAACCCGCGGACGTAGTCCCGCTGCCAGCGGAACGGCGGGTGCAGCACGACGACCCGCGCCCCGAGCCGCTCGGCCAGTTCCTTGGCGCGCAGCAGCTTGCCCCATGGCTCCCGGCCCCAGACGAGCTGGGTCAGCAGCAGGCTAGGCGTGTGCACGGCGAGGACTGGTATCTGGTGGTAGTCGGCCAGCCTCGCCAGGGCGTCGGCGGACTGGCTGACCGGATCGGTGTAGACCATCACCTCGAGCCCGTCGTAACCGAGGCGCGCGGCGGCGGCGAAGGCGTCGGGAGTCCGTTCGGGATAGACGGATGAGGTTGACAGCGCGACGGGTATCGCAGATTGCCCGGCCAACGCGTCTCCTCTCTCCTTGCCGGCACGGCCCGGCCGGCTTGCCCGCGGAGCCAGCCGGCCGCCGTTCCAGTTGCCCGGACCCCAGCTTATGCGGGCGGCACGGCCCGATTGTCGGACCCGGCCGTTATCGTTTCGCTATGGCGAAGTCGACGGCGGGCTTCCGGTGCACCGAGTGCGGCTGGCAGACGCCCAAGTGGACCGGGCGGTGCGGTGAGTGCCAGGCCTGGGGCACGGTCGAGGAGACGGCGGTGCCGCGGCTGGTCCGCGCCGGGATCCGGGCCGCGGGCTACGGCGGTCCCGGCGCCGGCGGCGCCGGGCGGCTTGGCGGCGGCCCGGTGAGCACGGCCGCGATGCCGATCGGGAAGGTCGACGCGGCACAAGCGTCCGCGCGGCCGACCGGCCTCGACGAGCTGGACCGGGTGCTCGGCGGAGGCCTGGTGCCCGGCGCGGTGCTGCTGCTGGCCGGCGAGCCGGGGGTCGGGAAGTCGACCCTGCTGCTCGAGGCGGGCGCCCTGGTCGCCGCGGCGGGGCCGGTGCTTTACATCACAGGCGAGGAGTCCGCCGCGCAGGTCCGGCTGCGCGCGGACCGGATCGGCGCGGTACACGAGAGCCTCTACCTCGCTGCGGAGACCGACCTGGACGCGGTCATCTCGCATGTCGAATCCGTGCGGCCCAGGCTGCTGATCATCGACTCGGTGCAGACGATCGCGGCGGGCGGCGTTGACGGCGTCCCCGGAGGCGTCACCCAGGTCCGCGAAGTCGCCGCGGCGCTGACCGCGGTGGCCAAGGACCGGGCGATGGCTACCATCCTGGTCGGCCACGTGACCAAGGACGGCGCGGTGGCGGGCCCGCGCACGCTTGAGCACCTGGTCGACGTGGTGCTGCACTTCGAGGGCGACAGGCACTCGCGGCTGCGGATGGTCCGCGCGGTCAAGAACCGGTATGGTCCGACCGATGAGGTCGGCTGCTTCGACCTTGGCGAGTACGGCCTGATCGGTCTCGCCGACCCCAGCGGCCTGTTCCTGTCCCGGCACCGTGAGCCGGTGCCCGGCACCTGCGTCACGGTAACCCTGGAGGGACGGCGGCCCCTGCTCGCCGAGGTGCAGGCGCTGGTGGCCCCGTCAGTGCTCGACGTGCCGCGCCGGGTAACGTCCGGGCTGGACTCCTCCCGTGTCGGCATGGTGCTCGCGGTACTGCAGCGCCGCGCCGACGTCAAGATGGGCAAGACGGACGTCTACGCCGCGACCGTGGGCGGGGTGCGGCTTACCGAGCCGTCCGTCGACCTGGCGGTCGCGCTCGCGCTAGCCAGTTCGCTGGGGAACCTGTCGGTCCCGCAGGGGGTGATCGCGGTTGGCGAGGTCGGCCTGGCCGGCGAGGTGCGGAACGTGGCAGGCGTGCCGCGGCGGATCACCGAGGCCGAGCGAATGGGCTTCCGCCGGGCGATAGTGCCGGCCGGGTCGGCCGCCGGAACCTCCAGCGCCCCGGCCATGGAGGTCGTGGAGGTGGAAGACGTCCGGCACGCCATCAGGGCGGCCTTGCGCGACTAGCGCCGTCGCGCGAAGAAAAGCGTGTGGCCCGGCAGGCAGCATGTGGCCCGGCAGGCGGAACAACCAGCCCGGCGCCGTGGATAATGCTCCTCGTGACGTCGCCCTACCTTGAGCCGGTGCTGGCGTGGTATTCAGCGCACGCGCGTGACCTGCCGTGGCGAGCACCCGGCGCTACCCCGTGGTCGGTGCTGGTCAGTGAGATCATGCTGCAGCAGACACCGGTCAGCCGGGTCCTTCCCGCCCACCGGGCGTGGCTGGACAGGTGGCCGGCGCCCGCCGCGCTCGCCGCGGATTCTCCCGGCGAGGCGGTGCGGCAGTGGGGCCGGCTCGGCTATCCGCGGCGCGCGCTATGGCTGCACGAGACCGCCAGCATCGTGACCAGGAAGCACGGCGGCCAGATCCCCTCGTCGCGGGAGGAACTGCTGG
>Ga0209061_1002099_pt1 | contig 27465 bp, 23 predicted proteins | sample Coa_R1_10_FD_187157 | JGI IMG/M metagenome (GOLD analysis project Ga0209061, IMG submission 187157) | Surface soil microbial communities from Centralia Pennsylvania, which are recovering from an underground coalmine fire - Coalmine... | ecosystem: Environmental > Terrestrial > Soil >... | reverse complement strand
TAACGCCACGAGCAACCTATCGGCCAACGCCGATGGCAGCGCCAACGGCTACATTCAATCGAACTCCAACACCTCTCATTCAAGAGTTCACTGATACTGTCGTGTTTGTAGAACGAAAAGAAAGAGGTATCCGCCGCCCGACGCCAGAGGTTGCCATGATCCGGGTCCACCTCCCCGACGACGAACTCCACCGGCTGGAGCGGGTCTTCCGCACCACCGAAGACCGCAAGCTCCGCGACCGGGTGCAGATCGTGCTGATGGCCCACCGCGGCCGGCCCCACAAGGATATCGCCGCTGACCTGGGCCTCAGCACACGCACCGTCCCCCGCTGGCTCAACGCCTACCTGGAGCGGGGGCTCGACGGCCTGGCCCCCGGCAAGCCCAAAGGAGCCACACCCAAGATCCCCGCCGAACTGGCCGACGAGGTCCGACGCTGGGTGATCGACGGGCCGGCCGCCTGCGGCCTGGACCGGGCTAACTGGACCTACGCCGAGTTGGCCGACCACCTGCTGAAGGCCAAGGGCATCCGGGCCAGCCGCTCGGCCGTCCTCCGCTTCTGCAAGAAGATCGGCGTGCGGGCCTACCGCCCCACCTACCGCTTCCTGCGGGGCGACCCCGCCAAGCAGGCCGTGGCCCACGAAGACCTGTCCACGCTTAAAAAAAGCCGAGGCCAGCCAGCTGGTGTTGCTGAGCCAGGATGAGGCCCGCTTCCCGATGGTGCCAACGTTGACCGCCACGCTGGGGGTCAAGGGCCACCGGCCGGTCGTCGGGACCTGGGACTGTAAGCACCTGCTGTACGTCTTCGCGGTGGTAAACGTGGTCACGGCGGCCTTGCACGCCAACATTGTCGAGAGCCCGGCCGACGCCACGAGGAGGACGGGCAAGAGCAAGAACCGGCGGTTGCAGGAGGCGTTCGCCGCCCACCTGCGGCACGTTGGACGGCTGTACCCCCGGGACAAGTACCCGCGGGTGGTGCTGGTCATTGACAACGCTCCCTGGCACGCCGGCGTGTCGGTCCGTCAGGCGCTGGCCGATAACCCGCACCTGGAGTTGTATCGGCTACCGAGCTACAGCCCCAAGCTGAACGTGATCGAGCGGTTCTGGAAGTTGCTGCGGCGTCGGGCGACCCACAACCGGCTGTTCGACAGCCTGGTCGACCTGAAGCGGTCGGTCCGGGCCAGCCTGAGCTACTTCCAGACCATGCGAGGCCGCATCGCCTCGCTGATCGCCGGGTGTTATCAGGCCAAAGTGAACGCGACAGCATCACCGAACTTGTGAATTAGAGAGAACCGGCCTGCCGCGGGAAGTCGAACATGCACGCTGTCGTTGCCCGGTTGTGGCGGCCTGTCGTCGCCTCAGCCCTTGTCCATCTTTTGTTTCTGGTCGTGTATCTGGCCAAGTTCCACGGCGATGCTTCGGTGTTGATTTGCGCCGGTGCCCAGCGAACTGGCGTCCCGCCTTATGAATATGTGACCCGGACGATCGGCCCCTCAGGCCACGATGGCCAATTTTATTACAGTCTGGCACGGGCGCCGTGGCGTCGTCACGGCCTGGACATTGATGTGCCAGCGGGACGGCATCTGCGTATCGGCTATCCTGTCTTGTGCTGGCTCCTGAGCGCGGGAGAGCCGCACCTGCTCTTCTATGTCATGCCAGCGGTCAACTTTGGGGCCATTGTTGTACTGTCGGCCCTGGGAGCTTTTCTGGCTCTGCGCTGCGGCCAAAGCCCGTGGTGGGGGTTTGTCCTGCCGCTGGGGGCGAATCTGGGCATCTCCTTGCTGCACGATTTCACTGATGCGCTTTCGACAGTGGCCGTGTTCGCCCTGTTGGCTGCCTGGGTTTTCGATGCCCGCTGGCCCTGGATCGCCCTGGCCGCTTTGCTGGCGCTGTTCAGCCGCGAGCAAAACCTGGCTATGGTCGGCCTGATTGCCTTGGCGGCGCCATTCCGGGGCCGGCTACGCACGGCCGGGGCGGTCACTGCGATTCTGGCCTTGTGGGCAGGCTGGGTGATGCTGTTGCGCCTGTCTTACGGCTATTGGCCGTTCCTGACCGATTCGGGACAAGTGGAGATGCCCTTTGCCGGCATGTGGTATCGCTGGCGTCATCTCGGCGGCAACTGGGGTTTTTCGCGGCGTTTGGCGATCATCCATGCGGCCAGCATGGTGCATCTGCTGCTGCTGCTGATTGTGGCTATGTGGATAGCCTGGCGGCAGCACAATCGTGTGCTGGCTCTGGCCACGCTCGGCAGCGTTGCTTTGGCCATCCTGGCCGGACACAACATCTACATGGATTTTTGGAGCTACACACGCGTATTCGCCTGGGTGCCGTTGTGCATCTGGCTGGGCTGCTTGCAGACAGGCCCAACCTGGGGTCTACACTGTTTATGGCCCGGCTTTCTGTGGTCCGGCGTGGCGGCGCTCAATTATGTTTGATGTCTCTGCTCTCCCGTTGGCCGCTTTCGCGCTCCTTGGCAGGTTCCGCCAGACGCGTGCAGCCGGTCTCGCATCCTCCCCTTACGCCAGCAATTCCTTGACGACATGGCCATACACATCGGTCAGCCGGAAATCACGTCCGGCGTAGCGATAAGTCAGCCGTTCATGATCGAAGCCGAGCAGGTGCAAGATGGTCGCGTGCAGATCATGAACGTGGACTTTGTCCTCGACCGCCTGGAAGCCGAATTCGTCGGTGGCGCCATGGACATAGCCTCCCTTGACGCCGCCGCCGGCCAGCCACATGGTAAAGCCCCAATGGTTGTGATCGCGGCCATTGACCTTGCCGGCGTTGTTGCCGGGCGAGGGCAACTCCACCGTCGGCGTGCGGCCAAATTCGCCGCCCCAAATGACCAGTGTGTCGTCCAACATGCCGCGTTGTTTCAGGTCCACCAACAAAGCAGCGATGGCTTGATCGCATTCCCGGGCCAGGCGACGATGTTGAATTTCAATGTCGTCGTGGCTATCCCATGGTTGTCCGGCCCCGTGCCAGACTTGCACGAACCGCACGCCTTTTTCCAGCAACCGGCGGGCGATGAGGATTTGCCGCGCCTGCGTACCGGGGCCGTACAGCGCACGGATATACTTCGGCTCGCGGCTGACATCGAAAGCATCCGAGGCGTCCATCTGCATGCGGTAGGCCAACTCGAACGATTGGATGCGGGCCTCCAGCGCGGCATCGTGCTGGCGGCGCTCTTGGTGCCGTTCGTTGAGCTGACGCAACAGGTCGAGCTGGCGACGCTGCTCGGCCAGCGACAGTGAGGTGTTGCGAATGTTCTCGATGAGTTTGTCCACGCTGGTGTGGCGCGTGTCGATGTAAGTACCCTGATAAGCGCCAGGCAGGAAGGCGGCTTGCCAGTTCTGCGTCTCCTGAATGGGATAGCCGCCCGGACACATGGCGATGAAACCGGGCAGATTTTGGTTGTCGCTGCCCAGGCCGTAGGTGATCCACGATCCCATGCTGGGTCGAATCTGCCGCGCCTCGCCGCAATTCATCAGCATCAAGGATGGCTCATGATTGGGCACATCCGCATACATCGAGCGAATGACGCAAATATCGTCGATGCAACGAGCCGTGTGCGCAAACAGCTCGCTGACCTCGATACCGGACTTACCATATCTTTTAAATCGGAAAGGAGAAGGGAAGGCGGCGCCGGTTTTGCGTTCCGTGCGGAGGTTGGTGCGCGGCAGCAGTTTGCCGGCGTATTTTTGCAGCGACGGCTTGGGATCGAACGTATCGACGTGCGAAGGGCCGCCGTTCATAAACAGATGAATCACACGCTTGGCCTTGGGAGCAAAGTGCGGTCCCTTGGGCGCTAGCGGCGAGGTGGAACGATCCGCGCCGGCTGCTGTAGACAACAGCCCTTGCGAAGCCATTAGGCTCGCCAAACCGAGCGAAGCGAAGCCCATGCCGGAACGACAAAGGAAGTCACGGCGTGTCAGGGGCGCAAGATGCAATAATTGATTCCTGACGTTCATGATGTCATGTCCCCGGATAAAGACCATTCACGGTCAATTCCACTTCTTCGCGGTCGCCGTGGAAGACGACCGTGAAGTATTGCAAAAAACCAGCATAGCCAAGTGTCGGCAAGCGAACTCCCGATCCATTCTCTTTTCTTCCAGTTCAATCCACGAAAGCGAATTCGTTCGACAGCAACAACACTTGAGCATACTGTTCCCAGGGGGAGAGGGAAAGCGCTGTCTTCTTCGCCTCATTATTCTTGCGTGCCTCCGCCAGGAAGCGCAGTCCCAGTTCCATTTCATCGGCCTGGGCAACGCGGCCATAAGCGATTTGATACATCCGGTTTATCTTCGCTTCCTCTTTTGCCTGTCCCGCCACATCGGGCCGTTGGAGGAAATACCGCGCTTGCTCGAGGACGAAGGGGCTGTTCATCAGGAACAGCGCTTGCTGCGGCACGGTGGTGGTGTAGCGTTGCGGCGAGCTGGTGTCGGGGCTGGCGAAATCGAAGGTACGGAACAGGCCGGGCAGGTTCTGGCGATCGATGAAGCCATACACCGTGCGGCGTGTACTGAACGGCTGGGTCGTTAGCTCGACGGCGCGGCCGCCCATCGTCGTGTCGAGCCGGCCGGCAACGAAGAGCAGTGCATCGCGCATCGCCTCGAAGTCGAGCCGGCGGCGATTCATGCGGGCCAGCAAACGATTGTCCGGGTCCATCTGCACCAGACGGGGATCCCCGCTGCTTGCCTGCTGGTAGGTATTCGACAACAAAAGGAGACGGTGCAGTTTCTTAATCGACCAGCCGTTGTCCATGAACGTGCTGGCGAGCCAATCGAGCAATTCCGGATGCGTGGGAGGGTCGCCACGCAGGCCGAAATCGCTCGGCGTCCGCACCAGGCCGGTGCCGAAATGGTGCAGCCAGACGCGATTGACCAGGACGCGCGCCGTCAACGGATTATTGCGATCGGCTATGGCGCGAGCCAATTCCAGGCGGCCGCTGCCTTGACGGAAGGGCTGGCGCTTTTCACCAACCACCACTTCGAGGAACTGGCGCGGCACCTCCGGACCGCGATTATTGGGATTGCCGCGCAAAAAGACGTGCGGCGTCTCCGGCGCCGGTTTATCAATCAAGACCATGGCACGCGGCGGCGCGGCGGGGGAATTCACCTGCCACTCATCGACTTTGTTCTGCAGCGCCCGCAAGCCGTCGCGGAACTTGCGATTGCCCTTGGCAATTTCATCCTTGTGCTGCTCCCGATACTTCTCCACTTCCGCCTTGCGCTTGGCCAATTCTTTCTCGAAGGCGGCCAACTCGGCCGTCTGTTCGGGGCGGGCGATCAGCGGCAACTCCTTCGGCTCCATGCAGCTGGCAAAGACGCCGTATAGCGAATAGTAGTCCTTCTGCGGGATGGGATCGAACTTGTGATCGTGGCAGCGGGCGCAACCGACCGTCAGCGCTTGCAGGCCGCGCATGGTTACATCGATGCGATCATCGATGATGTCCGGGATATTGTTGAGGAAGCGCCGGCCCAGTGTCAGAAAGCCCAGCGCCGCCAACGGCCGTTTGTCTTCGCCCAGCGGCAATTGGTCGGCGGCCAACTGCTGGAGGATGAATTGATCGTACGGCAGGTCTTCGTTGAAAGCGCGAATGACGTAATCGCGATAGGTATAGGCGAAGGGATAACGGCGCTCTTCCTGAAAAACGTAGCCCTTGGAATCGGCGTAGCGGGCCACGTCGAGCCAATGGCGGCCCCAGCGCTCGCCATAGCGCGGCGAAGCCAGCAAGCGATCGATCAAGCGTTCGTAGGCATCCGGCGAACGATCCGCCTCAAACGCGGCCACTTCTTCCGGGGTCGGCGGCAAACCGTGTAGATCCAGAGTGACCCGACGAATCAGCGTGCGTCGATCCGCCGCCGGCGCCGGCGCCAACCCTTTCGCTTCCAGCCCGGCCAGCACAAACGCATCGATCGGCGTCTTGACCCAATCCGCTTGTTTCACCGCAGGCGGCTTCGGTTTCTTTACAGGCCTGAACGCCCAATGCGTGCGCCGCACCTCGGCCACGGACAACGACGCCATATCCGTCTGGACGGCTTCTTCCGGCCAGGGAGCCCCCCTTTTCACCCACTCGGTCAGATAAGCAATCGTTTCATCGGGCAGCTTGCCCTTGGGCGGCATCTGCACGTCACCGTCGTAGCGGATGGCTTTGATAAGCAAACTCTTGTCCGGCTGGCCGGGCACGACGACCGCCCCATTATCGCTGCCTTTGAGCAGAGCAGCGCGAGAATCAAGCCGCAGTCCGCCTTGCTGGCGCTTGGGTCCGTGGCAAGACTGGCACCGGGAAACCAGCACAGGACGAATATGCTTCTCGAAGAACTCGATGGCCTGCGGGTCGGTCGGCGGAGCCGCAGGCAGCAGCGCGGGCACAAAGAAACAAACGATCAGAGAGAAAAAGCGCATGGTGGGTTTCCTCTCAATGCCAGTCCCTACGTTCGAGACGGCCAAGGCGGGAGGGCGATTGGCAGGTTAAGCTTCCTCTATTCTATTATGCCGCCGGCCCGGTGGTCAGGCGTGGATTTTTCAGGAAATGCTTTTTTCGATCTGCAGCAGTTAGGTAGCGTGAGCAATTTCCTTGTGGTAGGCTGACTAAATGAAATCAAGGTTGCAAGGAACAGGGACCGTGCTTGACCGGGCGATTTCCTTTCTGTTCTCTACGGGCATTCCCTGGCCGCCAGAGATCAATCCCGATCTGTGGGTGCAAACTCTGGGACTTCTGGACTCCCCCGGCCGTCTCCAAGCCGCCTGGACGGATGGTTATGCGCCGCCTGGCCTCGAAATGGAAGTTTCTGAACTGTCTGATTCTGGGATTAACTTTTTGGGATCATGTGCATCATTGATTTACCCGACCTGGCGGCGACGCAAGCATTCGGGCGGCGTTTGGGACGACAGCTCTGGCCGGGTTCCGTTGTCGCCCTCGTCGGAGAACTGGGAGCAGGAAAGACACAGCTGGTGCGGGCCATCGCTGAGGGCCTCGGCATCGCCGATAGCCGTATCGTCACCAGCCCAACCTTTGTGTTGCTACAGGAGTATCCGGCACGGCTACCGATCTATCATTTCGACGCCTATCGTTTGCCTACCGAGGCCGAGTTCGCCGACCTGGGAGTACAAGAGTATTTCGAGAGCGGCGGGGTATGCCTGATCGAATGGGCGGATCGCGTGCGGGGCTGTTGGCCGGCTGAATATCTGCGCATCACGCTAGAGACGACGGGACCAACCTCACGCCGCGCCGTCCTTGAGGGAAAGGGGAAGGATTACGAGAAGCTGATCGGGGAACTGACGAACGGAGCATGTCAACACCCCGGTGAGCGATGATTGGGGCATTGATATGCTTCGCGCGCCCGTTCCCCACGGTTTACAGATTCACTTCAATGCCGTTGAGCACATTTTGGGCCAGCTCGACCATCGTGGTGCGGCGATTCATGGCGCCACGCTGGAGACGGCGGAATGCTTCCGCTTCGGTCCAGCGGTAGCGCTTCATCAAAACGCCTTTGGCCCGCTCGATGATCTTGCGATTTTGCAGTGCCTGCCGCAGTGAGGCATTTTCTTTGCTCAATTCGCGCAGCTCGGCGAACTGGGCACGGGCAACCATGATGGCGGGACCGAGCTGATGTTCCTCGACCGGCTTGACCAGATAGGCCAAAACATGCTCTTCCAGAGCACGGCGGACCAAATCCTGATCGCGGTCGCCAGTGATGGCCACGGCAGCGACGACGCGCTCCTGATAGATCTGCCGCAAGGCGTCCAAGCCATTCAAGCGCGGAAGGTGAATATCGAAGACGACCACGTCTGGCTCCAGCTCCAGCACGGTGCGCACCATGTCCGTACCCGTGGCGGCCTCGCCGACGACCTGATGGCCGAGCTTCTTTTCCAAGGTGTCTTTCAGAAACATGCGTACAGTGGCGTCATCCTCGACAACCACAATTCTCAAAGGTCCCAACGTGGACGCCGATGGTTGCATGACGCCAACCTCCTCCCAATCTCAGTCATCTTCGCCTCGCTGTACTGCTTGGTCCGTTGCCCTCGTCCGCAGCGCTGAGGAAAATAGCAACCAGGATGCCAGTTGCGATCGAAACCAATAGAAATCTTCGGAAGTCCTCTTTAGGCTAACAGACAATTCTACCTGTCGCCAGGGGAAATTTTCAATCCGGCGCCGGTCCCGGCGGCAACATCAGCATGACTTGAAAACCGCCCTCAGCCGCCTCGGCCGCAGTGACATGGCCTCCTTGTAATTCAACAACTCGCCGAGCAAAAGCCAAGCCCAGACCAAAGCGAGCATTCCGCGTCGTACTGAACGGAGTCGTCAGCCAGCTAAGCTGTTCGGGGGTGGCCGTCGGGCCGTCATGGGTGAAGCTCCATTCGACGCTCCCGGAGGGCGGTCTCGACACCCGCATCTGGACTTTACTCCGTGCTGCCGGGCATAGGGCCATCAGCAACATCGTTCCGGCCTGCTTTAATTTCGCCGCATCGCCCCAGACTTTCACCGGAGACGGCGCCTCGCAGACAATCTGAAGTCCGGGATAGCGCAGCGAAAACGAGGCAGCCAGGCCGGCGGCCAGCTCGCTTAGCTCGACCCAGTCCAAATTCAGTTGGAGCGGACAGACCAGATCGTGAGTGGCATCCAATTCGTTCTTACACATCTCGGCCCGGCCGCGGAGGTCGGTGAGGATAGTGCGTTCGAGAGACTGCCCGCGCGGCAGCCGCTCCTGAAGAATAGCCACAGCCGAATATACCGATTGTAGCAAGTCGCCGATTTCGTGGCGGAGGGTGCGAACGACCATTTCGACAAAACGGGCAGAGGGCGTTCGTTCGCCGTCAGCATTGATCCCCATGACACACTTCCGTTCCTCTGGACGCATCGGAGCAGTTAGCGCAGACTGGAAGACACGTTCCAGCCGACCGGCAACGGATTGCTCAATATCTTCTCGGTTAGCGACGCTTCTCCGAAGCGTCGCACAGTATCAAAGAATAGAGAGCAAAAAGCATACCAGGTAGGTCCGGCGGACGTCGACCCGGTTCCCCGGGCCCGCTCAGGGTGTCCCTCTGGATTTTGGCGAGCGAGGTTGCGTCAGTCGCCGAGTCGGTTTTTCCACATCTCTCTCCCCCTTATGGGGGAGGGCTGGGATGGGTAAGGCATCCGCAGGCGAAACTCTTCCCCCCCACCCTGCCCCTCCCCCACCAGGGAGGGAGGGAAACGACCGCTCGCACGTAAGCCCTGCCTCCACGCCCCAATCGAGAGGGACACCCCCGCTCGTTCCCGGCTTGACAGGCTTTCGCGCTGCCGATAACTTCGCGGAATTAGACGATTCGACAAAACCAGGAGTTCCTACTTATGCAGCTAATAGCGGCGGATATTCTGGAGGAAGCTCGGCTGCTATCGCCGCTGTTGAGCAGTTCGGGAGTGATTATCGGCTTTCTGTTGTGGTCACTGGGCGGGCGGACGCATCGCTTCTGGTTGGCGATGAGCGTGACCTTGATGGCAGGATTACTGGGTCTGATCCTGGGTAAGGACTATGGCATGCAGCCTTTGGTGGCTGGCTTGCTGCTGGCGGTGTCGGCGGGGGCACTGGCTTTGTCGCTGGTGCGCATCCTTCTCTTCGCCGCTGGTGGATTGGCTGCCCTGGGGCTGATGCACACCCTCGCTCCCCGCTGGGACGAGCCAATCGCTGTCTTCCTTGTCGGCGGCCTGATCGGTGTCTTCCTCTACCGCTTCTGGATCGTCACGTTCTCCAGCCTGATCGGGACCTTGGTGTTGGTCTACAGCGCTCTGGCTTTGTTGGATCGACTCCATATGGTGGATAGTGTGGCCTGGACGCGCCAGAACGGCCCCCTGTTGAACTGGGGTTGCGCCGCCTTGATCGTCCTGGGCATGCTGGTTCAGTTTTTGTGGGAGCGGCGTCGGCAGCGAAAAGCGGAGCCGAAAGCCGATCCGGAGCCGGAGCCGACTGTGGTTACTCCGCCGCCTCCCCCGCCGTCTGCCCAACCGACGTTGAAGGGATTGTGGGCATTGGGCGAAAAATGGTTGCATCGCCGCGCCGGCTAGAAGGCGAACGGCCAACGTAAGCTGGCCGGTAGAAGAACGAACAAACATTATGCGAACACGTCTGTTTCGCTGTTGCGCCGCTGTCTTTCTCGCCTTGGCGCTGGCGCTGCCGTTCGCCGCAGGGCAAAGCGATATTACGATCGATAGAGGAGTCAAGGTAGACGCGGCAGCCGAGAGCGAAAGAAGCGGCTCCGGACCATCCGCGCTGCCTTATGTCGCTATGGTGATTTACACAATGTTGGTTCTGACGATCGTGTTCATGCCCAGCCGCAAGGCGTGAACGCCGAGGAGGGAGCTGCTTTCATGTCGGTAGCCGACTTACCCGATCTGCTATCTCTGAGTCGCCGCATCATCAACGGCGGCGAGCTGACCCGCGACGAAGCTCGTCGGCTGTTCGCTTTGGAAGGCGAGGAGTTGTATGACCTGTTTTATGCCGCGCACAAGGTCCGCCGCCATTTTCACGGCAACCGCGTGACCTTCTGTAGCATCTTGCCGACCAAATTTGGCAATTGCAGCGAGGATTGCAAGTTCTGCGCTCAGAGCGCCCATTACGACACCGGCATCACGCCACATCCGATGATGGACGGCGCCGAAGTGGCCCAAGCCTGTGCCGATGCCCGTGATCGTGGTGCCAGCGCCTTTGGCATCGTCAACAGCGGCCGCGGCCCCACCCGGCGCGAATGGCCAAAAATCATGGAAGCTGTCAAGGCCATGAAAGAAGTGGACGGCATCTGTCACTGCGCCACGCTCGGCACGCTCACCGAGGAGCAGGCGCGCGACCTCAAAGCTGCTGGTGTTCGCCGCATCAATCACAACCTCGAAACCTCGCGTGAGTTTTATCCGCAAATCGTAAGTACGCACACCTGGCAAGAGCGGGTGGACACGGTGCGGCTGGCGCAGCGAATCGGCTTGGAGACCTGTTGCGGCTGTATCTTCGGCATGGGCGAGACCATCGACGACCGCGTCAGCCTGGCTTTCAGCTTGAAGGAGCTGAACCCCAATGTCGTGCCGTTGAATTTCTTGTTCCCTATCCCCGGCACGCCGCTGGAAAACGCCCCGCGGCTGCGGCCGATGGAGATCCTGAAGATCATTGCTGTCATGCGTCTAATCCTGCCGCGCCAGGACCTGAAAGTGGCCGGCGGCCGCGAAAAAAACTTGCGCGATCTGCAAAGTTGGATTTTCTACGTCGGCGCCACCAGCGGCCTGATCGGCAATTACCTGGCCACACTCGGCCGGCCCAACAAGGACGATTTGCAGATGATCGAGGATCTAGAGCTGACCTGGCACGACGACCGCGTCGGCGACGCCGACCCCACCATCGCCCCGCCGCCCGCCGTCCCGACCTGGGAACTACCGGTGCTCTCCTAACACAAAAATGAACCACAGAGTTCCAGAAAACACAGAGGGAAAATATAGAAAAGACAAAAACAGAATAGCCGTTTAGCAGCATTATGTGGATTCCTTCGTTTTTCTGTATTTTTCCTCTGTAACTCTGCGGTTTGTTCTACTTCCCTATGCTTGCCTGGATAGATGATGACCTGGAGGAGCGCCGGCGGCGTGGTTTGTACCGCGTGCGGCGACACTTGCAGTCGGGACCAGGCGCGCGTGTTCGTCTGGGCGGTCGAGAGTTGATTAACTTTGCCTCTAATGATTATCTTGCCCTGGCCGGAGATGCACGTTTGGCTCGCGCCGCTGCGGCTGCAGCGCGGCGGTATGGCTGCGGGGCAGGAGCATCGCCGCTGGTGTCCGGTTATTTGCCGCCACTGCGCGCTCTGGAACGCGCCCTCGCCGACTGGGAGGGGACAGAGGCAGCGCTCGTTCTCAGCAGCGGCTACGCTGCCAATCTGGCCCTTCTCCGCTCGTTGGCCGGACCGGCGGACGCCGTGTTCAGCGACGCTCTCAATCACGCCAGCTTGATCGATGGCTGCCGTCTGGCGCGTGCCGCCGTCCACGTCTATCGCCACAACGATGTCGATCACCTCGCCGATCTTCTGCGCACGCAGGGCCCGAGGGCCCGCCGCCGCCTGATTGTCAGCGATACCGTCTTCAGTATGGACGGCGATGTCGCTCCTTTGGCCCAGTTAGTGGAGTTAGCGGAGCGCTTTGATTGCCTTTTAGTAATTGATGAAGCGCACGCCACCGGTGTCTTGGGCGAGCGGGGCCGCGGTGTCACCGATTTCCTGACGCCCGGTTCGTGGCCCTCTGAGCGCATCGTCAAAATGGGCACCCTGAGCAAGGCGCTCGGCGCGCAGGGCGGTTTCATCTGCGGCACGCGCCGCTTGATCACCTGGCTGGTCAATCAGGCCCGTCCCTACATCTTCTCGACAGCGTTGGCGCCGCCAATTGCCGCAGCGGCACGGCGCGCCGTGGCAGCAGTGCAAGAGGAGCCGGAACGCCGTCGTCATGTTCTTGCCCTGGCCGAACAATTGCGTCAAGCGCTGCGTGAATTAGGCGGCAATGTGGGGGATTCATGCGGTCCGATTGTGCCACTGATCGTCGGGGAGGCACGGGAAGCGGTACAGCTGTCGCGCTGCCTGCAAGAACAAGGTTTGCTGATACCGGCGATCCGTCCGCCTTCGGTGCCTGAAGGAAGCGCCCGCCTGCGCCTGAGCGTGACCGCCGCTCATACAGAAGCAGATGTAAGGCAAGTCGCGGCAGCCTGGACAAGCGCCTGCAGGCTCCAACGTGTGCAATACATGCCGTCTCCAGCGAGCCAATCATGCAAACCGCGGAGCCGTAAAGAATGCAGGAGGAACGATCATGCCTCGCACGAAGGAGAAAACAAGACCGGAGCCTGAACCGGCGCCACCCGCGCGGCTGACGCCAGGAAAGCGATACGGAAGCAAAGGTGTTGACGCTCCGCGAAGCAACAGATTCTCTATGATGCCCCTGTTAGTGCGGCGCGCTGATAAGACATCCCTGGTGAATGGAGTGAAGGAGATCGAGCATGGCCCTGGACATTTTCAATTTGACCGGCAAAGTGGCTCTGGTGACGGGCGGCAGCAAAGGACTGGGCAAGGCCATGGCACGCGGTCTGGCCGAGGCAGGAGCAGACATCATCATCTCCAGCCGCCATGAAAAGGAGCTGCGGGCCGCGCTGGACGAAATTCTGCAAGGCACCGGCCGCCGCGGCTGTTTCCTCGTCGCCGACATGAGCCGCCGTGATCAGGTTGTTGCCCTGGCCAAGACCGCTCTGGAACAGATGGGGCGCGTGGACATTCTCATCAACAACGCTGGCACTAACAAGCCGCAGGCCATCGATGAAATCACCGATGAAGTGTGGGACGAGGTGCTGGAGATCAACCTCAATTCGGTCATGGTGTTGACACGCGCCCTGGCCCCGCAGATGATGGCGCGACGCTGGGGCCGTATCATCCACATCTCGTCAATCATGGGGTTTCTGTCCAAGGAGAAACGTAACGTCTATTCGGCAACCAAGGCAGCCTTGCTCGGCCTGGCCCGCGCCAGCGCCCTCGATCTCGGTGCATTCGGCATTACTGTTAATTGCATTGCACCCGGCCCGTTCCTCACCGACCTGCCGGCGTCGCTGTTATCAGCGGAAGAAAAGAAGGTCTTCGCCGAGCGCACGGCTATCGGCCGCTGGGGTGAGCCGCGTGAGCTGGTCGGTCCCGCCCTGCTCTTGGCCAGCGACGCCGGCAGTTACATTACAGGACAAACCCTTATTGTCGACGGCGGATTTATGGTACGGTAACGAGAAATTGCATAACGAAAGGAGCGAGCAGGGCATGGGAATGCCCGCGGAGGTTCCACCGGGGTGTTTCCACGCTCTCCTGGCCGGCATCTCCGTTTTATCCAATCTGCGCAAACTTCCTATCTGATCTCTCGGTTGAGTCTCAACTTGCCTGCGCTGAGGGCAAACGTTAGGATTAAATCAGGTGAGGTTCGACGGCATTATGACCAACGCGAATCGCTGTAAACCGGATGGATCAGACGTGATGGAGGAACAGCCCGTGGAAAAATCCAGCGTCTATGCCGAGGGCGAGCAAGAGGCCCTGCGCTACAAGTGGATCGAGAGCGAAAAGGCTGGCTGTGATTTGGGCGAAGCTGCCATCCGCCGTTGGGTGCAGTGTCACTGGTGGGGCTATCTGAGAGCCCGCTGGCTGGAGCACCTGCAAGGCAAACGCTTCTGGGTCGAACTCGACCGCGGCGATTTTGGACTGCTGCAAAAGAAATTTCACGATAACACACTTCTTCTAGATCGCATTCTCGATCGCATCAAGGCCGGCCAAGAAAACCTCGACATCATCTGCTGGGCGCAAACCTGGGGCATTCCCATCGAACCTGTCCTGCAAATCCTCGAAGCACTCGATATCAATAGCCGCCGTCTCGCTCATCGTTTCGATCCGCAAGGTTAGTCCAGCCCCAGCTGCTTCAGGCGTGCTGGATCGATGGTCCGTAAAGCGCGAATCGCTTCGGAGCGCACGCCGGGCGTGCCATCGTAGAGCAGGCGCTCGATTTCCGGGACCACCTGGCGCGCCTGGGGACCAAATTCGCCGAGCGTTTTCAGGATCGCCGGGCGCCAGTCTGCGAAGGGCGTGTTCAGGGCTGCGGCCAAGGCCAGCACCAGGTCCGGAGTGAGCCTGCGATCGATATTGGCCAGCAAGCGCGCGGCATAGAGGCGGTTTTCGGGAACAACGTCGGTTAGCTCTGTCTTCAGCCAGGACATGGCTATTTTTGCCTCTTCTGGACCCAAAATATTGGTAATTCCCTCGACGGCTCGGAAACGCACGTCTAGCGGATAAGGCTGGCGGCTCAGGGCGATAAGGATCGGGCCAGCATCTTTGCTGGCGGTGGGATCGATGCGGCTGAGCGAATCGATGGCCGCCAATCGCACCATTGGCGCGGCATCGTTCCAGGCAGCGCACAGATCCGGCACGGCCTCGGTGAAATGAGGATCGATGCGTCCCAGTGCCAGGGCAGCGGCATAGCGGACCCGTTCATCGACATCGAGGAGACATTCCAGGAGCGGCCGTCGCGCTTGTTTGGCGCCAGCTTCGATGTGCCCCAGAGCAGCGGCGGCGGCCGCACGCACTTCCGCCGATCGGGCTTGCAAATGAGCGATCAGGGCCGGGACCGCCTCGCTTGCTTTAGGCCCCATCGCTTGCAAGACCTGAGCAGCGCCGGCCTGCACAACCTCCTCCCGATCCGCCAGCGCCGCAATCAAAGACTTCAGAGCCGCATGTGCCGCAGGACCGATTTGCCCCAGGGCGAAGATAGCTCGTTTGCGGCAATCGGCATCGGGACTTTTCAGCAATTCAACCAAACCGGGAACCGCTTCCGCCCAGACCTCATGCAGATTTTTGACTTCTCTTTCCGTCAGCAGCCGATCACGGAGCAATGTCACCAGAGCATCTGCGGCGGGTCGAGCCGCATGGCCAAGGCGGGCCACGGCCAGCACAGCCGTTTGGCGCTGCTTTTCGTCGTCCCCTTGAAGATCCTCGATCAGCGGCGGTACGGCCTTCTTCGCTTGGTCCGGATCGATGCCCACCAGCGCCACCGCGGCCTCAGCCCGGCTGGCGGCATCGGACAACAACTCCGTCAGGTCGGGCACAGCCGCTCGCGCTACCGGACCGAGCTGCCCCAGGGCGCGAGCATAGATGGCGGCGTGCGTGCGATCCTTCTGGAGCGCCGCGCGCAGGGCAGGGACGGCTTCTTTCGGCGGCGGCAGAATCCAGCCCAATGCTTCCCCGGCCAGCGGCGCCACGCCTTCCCGTTTCTCTTTCAGCGCCTCGATCAGGGCAGGCACAGCAGGCTGGCCGATACGTGCCAGAGCCAGATGAGCGTGGAATCGTATCAGCTCTTGATCGGCTGTTTTTTGGCGCGGCCTTAAAGCAGCGACCAGGTTCGGGACGGCGGCGCGGGCCTCCGGGCCGATATGTGCCAGGGCCAGGGCTGCGCCGGGAACATCGAGAGAGTCGGCCAATAGCTTCACCGCCGCGCTGCTGCGTGTGGAATCGACCTGGGCCAAAGCCCGCGCCGCCATGAGCGCCACGGCGGAAGACTTGTCCTGGAGCGCATCGATCAGGGCCGGGACCGCAGCCCGCGCCGGTGGACCGAGGCGTCCCAGCACATCGGCCGCCGCCTCGCGCTGCGCAGCCTGGTTGGCATGCAATGCGTTCACCAAGGCAGGAACAATGCGGGGGCCAAACGAAGCTAGCAGCTCTCGCGCTGGCACCGCTTTTTCCATCGGCCCCTGGGCCGCGAACAGAAGCGCGGGCACAATCGGCTCGGCCTTTGGTCCCAGGTGCCACAGTGCCCCGCCCGCCTCGACAGCCACTGCGGCGCGATTGCCCTGGAAGGCTGCCAACAAGGCCGGCGCGGCTTCTCCATCATCGATAAAAGAGAGTGCTTGACACGCTTTTAGCGCCACCTTCGCCTCCTCATCCTTGAGGGCGGCGACCAACGCCGGCACTGCTTCCCGCGCCGGCGGACCAATCCAGCCCAGTGCTTCGGCGGCCTGCTCGCGCACTTCTTTCTTGCTATCGGAGAGAGCGGCGCTCAGGGCAGAGACGATGTCGCCGCGGGGACCGGTATCGCGCCGGTCGGCAGGTTCGCCGATGCATCCCAGAGCGAAGGCGGCTGCGCTCCGCACGCGCGTGGGAGCCGAGCGCCGCTTGAGGACCGCGAGCAGATCGGGCACAGCAGTCCTGGCGCGGGGACCGATGAGGCCGAGAATTTGGGCGGCGGCATCGCCCCCGTTCTCTTCCGTGAGCGCCTGACACAGGGCCGGCACAGCCACCGGACCCAGGCGCACAAGGATAACTTCGACCCACAGTTGTAAGGTCCTGTCTTTCAGGGCAGCTGCCAATTGGGGCACCGCCGGGGCGCCGAGACGCACCAACACGGCGGCGGCGCGGCGATGTAAGCGAACATCGCCACGCTGACAGGTATCAATCAGGATGGGCACTGAATCGGCGCCAGCTTGGACCAATACATCGGCTGCTCGCTGGCTTATAAGATAATCAGGATCATCTAAATCCTCTACCCATTGATCCAGCGTCTTGCCTTCGTAGGTTTGCAGGACAGGTTGGCGATAGCGCTGCCAGACCATATACAGCAAAACCAGCAGCGTCACTACTAGCAGACCACCCTGAAGAAACATCGAGCGCCGCGCGGGTTTCATCGATACATTCCGAAAAAAAGAACGAGCTACAGGGTCTCCGCGAACACCGAGAAGAAAATACGGAAAATAACAGAAATCAACAAAGAAAAGGGTATCGACGAGTCCTCTTCTTCTCTTTTTGGGATTTTTCTCTGTGTTCTCTGGGACTCTGTGGTTCGTTTTTAGCTTCTTACCACGCCGCCATTGATGCGGATGATCTGTCCCGTAAGAAACTCGGCTGCCGGCGACACAAGCCAGCGCGCTGCCGCCGCCACGTCTTCCGGCCGGCCCCAGCGGCGCAACGGCGTCTCACGCCAGACACGTTCCTGCCAACGCGGGGATGCGCCTTCGCCCCAGGCCGTGCGTATCCAGCCCGGCGCCAGGCAATTCACACGCACCGCCGGCGCCAGGCTCAAAGCCAGACTCCGACTGAAAGCCATGATCGCCCCTTTGCTGGCTGCGAATAATTCACCGCTGTCGCCTTCCATACCGCTCTCAGCCTGGTCCCAGCCCATGTTGAGGATTACCCCGCCTCCTGCCTCGTACATGCGTCTGCCGACGTCGCGCGACAGGAGCATCGTCGCCGTCACATCGACGGCCAGCAGCTCGCGCAGCTTGCGCTCGAAGGACCAACTGGCTGCCTCACCCGTGAGCGTATCCGCACCAGCGTTGTTGATCCAGACATCCAGTCCGCCCCAGCACGTCCACGCCTCTTGTACCAAACGCCGGCACGCCTCGGCATCGGCCAAATCGGCCAGACGCACCTCGCTGCGCACACCGGCCAAACGAATCCGTTCCGCCGTCTCTTCTGCGGCTTGCCTTGAGAGCCGGCCATGCACGAGGACATCGGCACCCGCCGCCGCCAGCTCCAAGGCAATAGCACGGCCGATGCCCCGTGTCGAACCGGTGACCAGCACTCGCCGTCCCGCCAACTCGCGCCCTGCCGCGCTGCCGTGCAGACGCAGCCCTTGCAATTCGGCGAGAAGATCGGCAATACGACGTTTCAGGACAGGATGAAGCAAACCAGGGACCAACTGCGCCAATGGTTGAAGGACAAAGGACCGCTCGTGCAGCCGGGGATGCGGCACGGTCAACTGTGCGTCCTCGTGAACAAGAGCGCCGTAAAGCAACAAATCAAGGTCGATGGTGCGCGGTCCATCTTTTTCTTGGCGCACACGCCCCAATTGTTGCTCGATGTTCAGCAACACCGCAAACAAATCATGCAGTCCGCGCGAGGTTCGCACCTCGGCGACGGCATTCAGATACGGTCCCTGTCCCGCAGGACCACCGACCGGCCGCGTCTCGTACACGGGCGAAACGCGCATCACCTCGATGTCCTCGGTCTGGCGCAGGGCTGTTAGCGCGCGCCGCAAATAATCTTCGCGGTCGCCGAGATTGCTGCCCAGAGCGATGTAAGCAAGGGTCATTTTTCGTCGAGCCAATGCAAGATGATGGCAGCGAAATAGCAGCCGCTGACGTTAGAGGGTTGGCCAGGTGCGACGCCGTAGCCGCCGTCGTCATTGCGACAACGGGCGATGAAAGCACGCAGACGCTCGGCCCCTTGCGGCTTGGTTTTAAGCATGTGGAAAGCGCGGGCGACGCGATAGCACGTCTCCAGGTCAGAACCTGCAGCGCCAGCTTTGCCGAAACCGCCGTCGGCACGCTGGCCCGCATTGAGCGCCCGCAGCACATTATCGGGATGCTCAATCTGGCCGCCCAGCCGCATCACAGCACAGACGGCGCTGCCGGTAGCGCGGGCCATGTCGTCGCTTTTGCCATAGGTGCCGTCGCCATTGCGTCGCTGGACGATCTCCGCCAGCCAGGCCTCGGCGCGTGGCGGACGCTGACCCAGCGCCTCGAAGCTGGCCGCCGTTAGACGAATTTCTTCAAAGGTCTTGGAATTTTCGTCAAGGTATTTAACGACTGCATCGGCGTAGGGCTTTACGGGTATCTTCATATCGACGACGGCCATGATACCGACAGCGGTAGACCGATACGCCGCCTGACCGCCTGGCCGCTCGGCAAAGCCGCCTTTGTCTTTGTCGAAACATTTCTGCACGAAAGCGAGACACCCCGCCCGATCACGGGGCGCGGCGCCGAAGTATTTTAAAGCGCGAAACGCCGCAGTCGTCGCCGGCAAGTCTGATTGTCGGGCGCGAGCATCGGCGCGAAAACCGCCGTCGTCGGCCTGGAGTTTTTGCAGATACGCAATGGTGGCTTGATGCACGTTGTCCTGGGCATGGAGCGGCAAGACAGCGACCAACAAGCCCAGACCAGCCAATGAAGTACGTTTCACGGCGTTGCTCCTCTGCAGAGGCATGATGGACCCACTCTGATTTGTCGTACAGGGAACCCCACAGCGATGTAAGTTTACAAAATTTTTCCGATTTTGACTTGACAGGCTCTCTCATTAGAGGTGAAATTGCCTTCATATTCTCCGGTTCACTTACTCGGACTCGCATTATCCGAAGAGGCAGTCCGGAGCAATCAATCACTTACTAAAGTGAATGTTTCCCTATAACCATTTTTCCATCAACTTTGTGGGAGTCTTGCTATGGGTTGCGCTCGTGTTCCCTATCGAATCGCGCGGGGCGGTTTCACCCTGATCGAACTGCTGGTGGTAATCGCCATCATCGCCATCTTGATCGGCTTACTGCTGCCGGCCGTGCAGAAAGTGCGTGAGGCGGCTGCCCGCGCCAAGTGCCAAAACAACCTCCATCAGTTGGCCATCGCCTGTCACAATTGCAATGACGTGCATGGCCGCTTGCCGCCCCAGGCCGGTGACTATGGCGGCGCCTACTACGCCCCTCTGTTGTTTCATTTATTGCCTTACCTTGAACAGCAAAACACCTGGAATGATGCCATCTGGATTGACCCTGGCGCTCCGGTCGGCCAAAAAACTCCCACAGCGGTGGTCAACATCGGCATCATCTGGCCGACCTGGGATTCGGTAATCCCCGGGAGCCCTCCGCGGTGGCTGCGGCAAACCCTTATCCCCAATTACCAGTGCCCCAGCGACCCCAGCCTCGGTAACTGTATTGACTGGTGCAAGGGCGACGCCTCCTATGCCGGCAACTTTCAGGTCTTCGGCGGCTCCCAGAATGCCAACACCCACCCCTACCGGTCAAGCAACTGGCTCACGGTCTGGGATGGCAATGCCAGGATCCCGGCCACCTTTACGGACGGCACTTCGAATACCATCCTGTTTGCCGAGAAGTATTCGCGCTGCAACGGGGTCCATAACCCAGCCGGTACCTGGTGGATGCGCGGTGTCATGCACGGCGCCGGTACTCCCCTGGGCGGCGGCGATGATAGCTATCCCGGCGATCGTCTGTCGGCCGTGTTCGGCGGCGGCGTTGGCAACGATGGGACGCGCTGGCTTCAGGGGACCGCTTCCATCTTCCAGGTACTGCCGCCCAATTTCCTGGCCTACCCCGGGCCATGCGATGGACGACGCGCCTCTTCCGGCCACACCGGCGGCATGAACGTGGGCCTGGGCGACGGCAGCGTGCGGTTCCTGGCTCAGGGGATCAGCCCGACCACATGGTGGCTGGCCTGCGTGCCGAATGACGGACTGCCGATGGGAGCTGATTGGTGAACCAATAGGAGGATTTTCATGCGCGTGCTCTTGTTCAGCTTACTGTTGCTATCTCTGGCCGTGGGATGCGGGGGTGAAAGCAAAGTCAAAGTGTTTGGCCAAGTGCGCTATAAAGGTGCACCGCTGCCGGGAGGAATCGTAACGTTCCAACCGGAGAACACGAAGTTCAACACGGTAGCCGTGCTTTTGGACGAGCAAGGCAACTATGAGGTGACGCTGCCCGTCGGCAAAGTCCAGGTTGCTGTCGATAACCGCGACTTGCAGCCGCGCCCCGCCGCGCCGCCCGTTGCCTTGCTGCCGACCGTGCAGCAAGCCGTGAAAAAGGTCAAATCCTCCGCGTCTCCGCCTCCGGCCTCTCCTCCGGCCAAGGAGCCTTCTGCGCCTCCCAAGCCGCGCGGCAAGTACATCGCCATTCCGGAAACGTATTATACCTTAGAGAAATCTGGCCTGGCCTTCACGGTCGAGCAGAAGAATCCGAAGCACGATATTGAGTTAAAATAAGAACGAACCGGAAGCGTAAGAGCTAGCGGACCAAACCTCCTCTCTCCTTGTGGGGGGGAGGGAAAAGGCCGCTAGCCCTTAGCGACGGACGCCTTGCCGTCGCGGACGCTTCCGACTTGTGTATTAGGTGCCCCTCTGGATTTTGGCGAGCGGGGTTGCGTCAGCCTCCGAGTGGGTTTATTCCTCCTGGTAGGGGAGGGAAAAGCCCTCTGGCACGTAAACCCTCCTACACGCCCAAATCGAGAGGCCCACCTTGTGTATTATTGCTCTGGACAGCCTTCCATGCCCTGCGATACGCTGCCGGGATGAGGGCTGGCGAGCACAGCGATTATCTCGTCGATATCGATACCTTCCGCGGACCGCTCGATTTGCTGCTCTATCTCGTCAAGCGCGACGAGATAGACATCCGCGATATTCCCATTGCGCGCGTGTGCGAACAGTTCAAAGAATATCTCGAGGCCGTGCAGTGGATTGATGTGGAGCAAGCCGGCGAGTTTCTCGTCATGGCAGCGACGCTGGCGGAGATCAAGGCCCGCATGGTGTTACCGCGGCCGGAAGAATCGTCCGAAGAAGCAGACGATCCACGTCTGGAGCTGGTTAAGCAGCTGGTGCAATACAAAAAATTCAAGGATGCCGCCGCTCTCCTGGAAGCCCGGGCCGAAGAGCAAAGTCAGCGTCTGCCGCGACAGGGAATGCCGATCCCGGCCAGCACTGCTCCGCCGCCTGTCAAACCCGTTGAGCTGTGGGACCTGGTCAGTGCTTTTGGCCGGCTCATGCGCGAGACGTTGGCGTTGCAAACCCAGACCATCACCATCGATGAGACACCGCTACATGTCTACATGGAGATGATTTTGCAACGGCTGCAAACGGCCAAGCGTCTGCCTTTCTCCGCCTTGTTCACGCCGCCGTACACGCGCGGCCGGCTTGTCGGTTTGTTTCTCGCCATTTTAGAGCTGACGAAAACCCGCCGCATCATTCCGGAGCAACCGGAGCCTCGGGGCGACATCTGGGTATCACGGACCGGAGATTTACCCACAGATAACACGGATAACAATAATAAATAATTCTTTATTTTTTATCTGTATTCAACCGTGTAATAGGTGGTTCATTTCCATTCCCTCCATGTCTCGGGCAATGGTGCCGTCACCGTCAGCGGTTCATAGCGAATCGGATGAAGAAACGTCAGGCTGCGGGCGTGCAGGGCGATAATGCGTTCCCGCGGCAGCTCCGCCGGGGGACCAAACGGCAGACGAGCGCCATACAGCACGTCGCCGCGCACCGGCCAACCGCGGCTGGCCGCCTGCACGCGGATCTGATGCATCCGTCCCGTTTCCGGCTCAATCTCCAGGAGCGCTCCGTCCTCACCCGCACGCAAACGCCGATAGCGCAGCACGGCCCGACGCGCTCCGGGCGTGTCTACCGCCACGCACTCGCCGCGGGCTTGCTCTTGCACTTTCCGCAGCCAATCCTCCCACACTCCCTCAGGGGGCGGCAGCTCGCCACCGGGCGATGGTTCAACCACTGCCCAGTATACTTTGCGCACTTGCCGATTCTGAAACTGCTCAGCCAACCGCCGCGCCGCTTTGGTATTGCGTGCGAATAAGACCACGCCGGAGACCGGCCGATCTAGCCGGTGCGGAATGCCGAGATAGACGTTGCCAGGCTTGTGATAGCGTTCTTTCAGATATGCCTTGACCATCACCTCCAGGGTGGGGATGCCGGGCGGCACGCCCTGCGTCAGCAGCGGCGCCGGCTTGGCTACCGCCAAACAATGATTGTCCTCAAACAAGATGTGTAATGTATCGAACACAGGAGGTACTGTTTAGCCGCGAGCCGTGGGCCAACGTGATCCTGTTCTCACCTGCGGCTCGCGGCCAAGCATTTACGCATTTCCCATCGGCAGCAGCATGGCGGCGCCGGCTTTGTGGATCTCTTTTTGCAAATGTTCCAGCGCCTTTTGCAGTACGCGATCGACGAACGGCTTCTTCGACTTGCCGTCCTTCTTGGCCTTATCGTCCGGCTTGGCCTTGGTGCGAACGACATCGCGGTCGTTGCGGTAGAGCATGTATTCCAGTCGTTCTTCATCGGTCAAGAGCACTTCAAAGCCCCGATCGGCATGGGCGAGGAACTGGTTCTTGTACTGATCCAGCTCTTCCTTGCTCAGCACTTTGGCCAACTCGGCGATGTAGTCCTTTTCCTGCACAAAGCGCGTGTCGGGGAACGTTTTCAATTTGTCCAGCACAGACGTCGGCACGCCGGCATTGGCCAGGGCCGTGCGCGCTTCCGGCGTCAGCTTATAGCCGCTGTCGTTGGGACGAACGCCCCAGTCGTCGCTGTCCTTACTATCGGGAAAGCGGTGGATGTTCTTGCCGCTGGGCCGCCAATAGCTGGCCGTTGTCAGCTTCAGGGCGCTACGCTCGCTGCCTTCATGCATCTCGATGATATTCTGCACGCTCCCTTTGCCGTAGGTGCGCTCGCCGACAACGATCGCCCGCCCGTGGTCCTGCAAGGCCGCTGCCACGATTTCGCTGGCGCTGGCGCTGTACTTGTTGACCAGCACAGCCATCGGATATTTCTCGGCCGGCAACAGTAGCGTGCCCTCCGGCTTGGCATCGTAAACTTCTTCTTTGTGATTGCGGCCTCGGGTACTGACGATGCGTCCTCCGGCCAGAAACAAATCGCTGACCTCGCGGGCCTGCTTGAGCAAGCCGCCCGGATTATTGCGCAGATCAAGAATCAGGCCGCGCACCCCTTCGCGCTGGAGTTCCTCAATGGCCGCACGCAGCTCCTTGCTGGCCGTCTCGCCAAAATTGAGCAGCCGAACGTAGCCGATCTTGTTTTCCTTATCAAGCATAAAGTCCCAGGCACGGAGGTTGTCGGCCTTGCGCTGATCGCCGAGGACGCAGGGCACTTCGATGATGGCACGGGTGATAGCCACTTCCACCGGCTCCTTGGCGCCTTCGTGCAGCACCGTCAGTGTCACTTTTTGCCCCGGCTCGCCCTGGATGAGATCGACAGCCTCGTTCATGCGCATGTTTTCCGTAGCTTTGCCGTCGATTTTGAGAATGATGTCGCCAGCCAGGATGCCAGCCTCATAAGCCGGCGTCCCCGGCATGGGGCTAAGGACCGTCAGCTGCCGCGTCATCCGGTCCAGGCCGACCTGGATGCCGACACCGCCAAACTTGCCCTTGCTCTGTTTCTCTAATTGCTTGCACTCGCGCGGCGGCAGGTAAGCCGAGTGCGGATCGAGCCGTTCCAGTCCGCCGTTGATCATGTCTTCAACGAGCTTGCGTTCGTGCTCCTCGTCGATGTCCACGACATAGCGTTCGCGCACTTCGTGGAGCACGTCCACCATGAGGCGGACCAACTCGTAATCTTTGTCTTTCTCGCGGCTAGGGGCACTGTAGGAGACGGTGAGGCCGAGCAAAGACACCGCGGCGATGCTCAGCAGCCCGTACAGGTTCCGGCGTGACATGTTTTCCGCAATTCCTCCGATTCGGGCGATTATCGGATTATACTGTCCCCCCTCTCGTCAAGCGAGGGGAGAAAAAAAAGCGCTGCTCGGCTTAAAAGCTAGCGGAAGAAACTCCCTCCCTCCTTGTGGGGAAGGGTTAGGATAGGGAGCCAGAACCCCTTAGCCGAATTATACCCCCCCTACCCCAGCCTTCCCCTACAGGAGGAGAGATTTTATTCGTTAGCTCTAAGCGACCGGCTGCCGCCAGCTGGTGGAGCTTTACCAGCTGGCGGCAGCCGGCCGTTCATCTACTCCGGTTGCGCCGAAAATGACGGCGCAGATTAACCAGATTATCGAAATATCCTAAATTGCCTTTGACGGAGGGACATTCAGTCCTTATCGTCTAATCAGGTGCGGTCAATTTTACCTAAACCGCGCATCCTGTCTCTCTGGGCGACTGGAGAGGTTTCGTGAACATTTCCAATGAGGAGGTTCCGAGCATGTACAGTATCGTTTTGGCGACCATGCTGACGACAGGCACGGCTGCACCCGACTGGGGTTGTCGCGGTTGTTGCGGCGGTTGCCTGGGTTGTTGGGGTTGTTGGGGGTGTTGCGGCGGTTGCTGGGGCTGCTATGGTTGCTGTGGCGGCTGTTGGGGCTGCTATGGCTGCTGGGGCTGCCATGGCTGCTGGGGCGGCTGGTGGCCCGCCTATGGTTGGGTCGGCTGGTGGCCCGCCTACTATGGCTGGGGCTGTTGGGGTTGTTACGGCTGCTATGGTTGTTACGGCTGTTATGGTGCTGTGGCTGTAGCCGCGCCGGCTGTGGCGGCGCCGGCAGCGGTTGGACCGACCACGCCGGTCTTGCCAGTCCAGCCGCAAAAGGAAGAAAAGAAGGAAGAGAAGAAATCCACTTCGCTCGGCAACGCTGCCGAAGTGATCGTCAAAGCGCCCCTCAGTATGCAGCTGTCGGTCGAGGGGCACGACGTTCCACGCACGGCCGGCGAACAAGTCTTCCGCACCCCCCAGCTGGAACCGGGCTACTCGTATATCTATACCTTTAAGGCCCGTTTTGTCCGCGCTGGCAAGACGGTCGCTTATACCAAACAGGTCAAGGTGCAAGCCGGACAAACCTCAACCGCCGACTTCACCCGGTTGGCCGCCGAGGGCAAGGACACCGCGAGGATCACTGTCAAACTTCCCGCCGAAGCCCGGCTATACGTCGATGACGTGCTGTGCCCGCTGACCTCAGCGACACGCTCCTTCGCCACGCCGGAGTTGGACGCCGGCCGGAAGTATTATTACACGCTTAAGGCCGAGGTGGTCCGCGCGGGCGAAACGCACTCCGCCCGCAAGCGTGTGATTGTCGAAGCGGGCAAAGAGGTCACGGTAGAATTCACCGATCTGCCGCTCCAGACTGTTAGCCGGTAAGAAGCGATTCTTAGAGTTAGCGGAAGAAACTCCCTCCCCCCCAAGGGGGGAGGGAGTGAAAAAACCTACTCGCGGAGCGGACGCACCCCCGCCCGCCAAAGTGAGGGCCTGTGGGTCGCCGAGCAAAGGTTTCGTGTTCGCTTGCCGAGGAGCCGGCCAGTCCGGCTTGCAACAGGCAGCGGGGACACAGGCCGGCGGGAGCTTCCGGCGACAGGGCCGCACCGCACTTGGCACAAGTGCTGGACCGGCTGCTGGTGGTCCTCTCAGCTAATGAGTGTTCGCCTCGCCTCTGTTCCGGAAAGGTTATACTCTCTTGTCCTCCCTATGACGGAAAAAACGTCAAAGGTAGCTGCGGAAGACGTCTTCTGTGCTGCTGGAAATGCAGCATCCTCGCCATGCCAGACCATTGACAGCGGCCCCGCCAACGCTTACTCTCGCAGCAAGACCCGAACTTTACCATCTGCCTGCGAGAGGAGCCTTCCGTGAAACACCTGACGTATCTCTCCTTCCTGCTGCTTGTCCTGGTGGCCGTGCCGGCGCGTCCAGAGGAAAAAGCCGCCGATAGCCGGCTGCAGGCCAAGCCCCGTACCCTTCACGACAAGGATTTTTTCTTCCGCGTGCCGGCTACAAAAGATGCCTGGCTCAAACGCCGTCAAGCCGTCCGTGAACAAATGCTTGTTGCTCTGGGCTTGTGGCCAATGCCGGAAAAAACGCCGCTGAATCCCGTCATCCACGGCAAAATGGATCGTAACGAATACACGATCGAAAAAGTCTTTTTCGCTAGCTATCCCGGCCATTACGTCAGCGGCAACCTCTACCGGCCCAAGGCGAACGGGGCTGCATCAACGCCTCGAGTGCAAAAATACCCCGGCATCCTCTGTCCGCACGGGCACTGGCCGGACGGCCGCTTTTTCGAAGCCAACGATAATGCCGTCGCCGCCCAGATCAAACAGGGAGCCGAGAAGACACCCGAAGGCGCGAAATATCCGCTGCAAGCCCGCTGCGCTCAGCTGGCGCGCATGGGCTGCGTTGTCTTCCATTACGACATGGTTGGCTACGCTGACAGCACCGCCATCCCGCATCGCACCGGTTTCACCGACACCGAGGCCGAGCTGCGTTTGCAGAGCTTTATGGGCCTGCAAACCTGGAACAGCATCCGCGCCCTTGATTTCCTGCTGAGTCTGCCGGAGGTTGATCCGCAACGCATCGGCGTCACGGGCGCCTCGGGCGGTGGCACGCAAACGATGATCCTCTGCGCCATCGACGATCGCCCAGCAGCGGCCTTTCCCGCTGTCATGGTGTCCACGGCCATGCAGG
>Ga0209061_1002098_pt1 | contig 27469 bp, 21 predicted proteins | sample Coa_R1_10_FD_187157 | JGI IMG/M metagenome (GOLD analysis project Ga0209061, IMG submission 187157) | Surface soil microbial communities from Centralia Pennsylvania, which are recovering from an underground coalmine fire - Coalmine... | ecosystem: Environmental > Terrestrial > Soil >... | reverse complement strand
GATCTCGATCGGGGATCTCAACGATGGGGCGGTCCGGGAAGACTCGCTTCATGCTGTTTTCAAAGATCGCCCAATCGTTTGTGCCCCAAAAATCGTCACACATCAAAAAGCCGCCGCGCAGCAGGTAGTCGCGCAGCTTTTGTGCCTGCGCATCTGTCAGATCCCACTCTCCCACAAAGACGGCATACAGCCACGGCCAGTTGTAGACATCATCTCCATCGTCCAGGTTTACGGGCTGTTCAACAGATCGCGCATCGATGCGTGTCAGGCGCCGTACAGCTTGCACGAAATGCCGGTCGGCTCTTGGATAATCATTGGTCCAACTCGAGTGTCCTCTGGTCCAATCCCAACCGGCATGTCGAAAATGAGCGTCCGGTATTGCAGGAAACATCAAGCGCGCGAAGACCCACTCCGTTTTATCCTGAAAATCCGGTGGAAGTGGGATGATACTGGTTCCGTATTCATCGCCAGGATACTGACGGAACGGCCGCGGCCGCTGCGAAGGACGATCCACAGCGTAAAGCATGCTGAGTACCATCAAGCCGCATACCAGGCGAGCGATAAACCGGGGGTTGATCATTGCTGCCTGCACCGAGCATAGCAGTCTCGAAACGGACCGCTTTGGCAGTTCTGAGTATGGCTGCTATTCGGATACTTGAATATGCATTCCGCCGAGATATTTGTCGGCCCCGCCGTAATATCCGGTCAGATCGAGAGTGCCCTTTTGAGCCTGATTGAGGACAGCCCCTTCGAGAAAAATGACGTTGGGTACGTTGCCTTTCTTCTCCCAAGGTAGTGAGGGAACCAGGAAAGGCTGGCTAGCGCGGCCCAGTACGCGCGCCGGGTCACGGCGATCGAACAACACCCATCCCGGCGCATAAACGAGATGCTCATCTGCACCGTTGTAAAAAAGCAGGATACCCGCCTCCGTCAGGTAAGGTGGAGGGCCGGGCTCCATCACTCTCGAATCGAAGGCCCCTGGCCGCCTTGCCAAAACCGGCTGGTCGGTTGCGTCCTTCCAATGCAACAGATCGACTGAAGATGCCAGCCCCATATAATCGCGTAGCTCTCCGTCTGCATCTCTTTTGGTACCGAGATAATACATCCACCATTTGCCGTTCACCTGTTGGGGAAGAATCGCACCCGACTTCGTCCATTTTGTATTCCATGTTCCGCGATAGGCGGGTAAGATCACGCCGTGACGTTGCCAGTGAATCAGATCTGTCGAAGTTGCGAGACAGAGCTGGGCATCGCGCAGGTTATAACCAGTGTAAGTAAGGTAATATGTTTTGCCAATCTGAACGACTCGCGGGTCTTCTACACCGCCTCCTCTTTCATAGTCTGTTTCGGGAGCAAGTACTGGTTCATTTCTAATCGCGAAGTGAACGCCGTCCAAACTTTCCGCGTAGCCAATGCGCGAGACGTGATTTTTATCCTGAGCACGAAAGAGCAACACCGTCTTGTTGCCCACGCGAATCGCCGCAGGATTGAAAAGCGCAAATTCACTCCATGCGCTCCCAGGATGTAGCAGAGGCTGATTAGAAAGACGCCGAGCAGTGACCGCCATAGGGCCCGTCCAAGCGAACATGAGAGCAATTGCAAGAATGAAAAAAGATTTCATTTTGGATGATGATGAAACAGCAGGTTCTTAAAGTCCGGCCAAAATTCAGGAGCCAGGTCGCCTAGTCCCGAACCCAAGTAGCTGGTGACGAAGTGCAGGACATAAGCTCGGCCATTTCTACTCGGGGCCGGATAATATAGCGACGAAAATCCAGCGCTAGCTGCGGTTCCAAGAAAATTATCCCAGTTAAACGTGCTGCTCCCCGTTTCCCTTTGAATGATCCAGGAACGGCTCACTGCATGTTCGACACGGGACCAGAACCCATATTCTGGGCCAAAGCGCACATATCGCGGGTCCTCATGAAACGCGGAGGCAACCAGGAAGTCTCCAAAGAAATTCTGCGTAAAAATATCAGCGCCCGAGGCCCCCACACGCTCGGCGAACGCGATCTTGTCCTTACCATATTTCGGGTCGGAATCAGTCAGATGCGAAAGAGAGCCGTTGAAGATGCTTGCCCCAGCCGTCAATGGACTAAATGTTTCTGTCAAAAAGTTATTCCACTTACCAGTTAGGCTGAGCAACTCTCCCTCTTGAGGCGGGAACGCGCCTGGCAGATTCTGTCCGCGGGCCAGAATTGCGCCCAATAGGATGAGCGCCACGACGGATGCCACATCGCCATGGCGCTTGTAGGAATCAATTAACGTAAACACCCGTTTTTTAGACTCAATCGTTTCATGCGAGGTTCAGTAAATGAATCGTCTTGAGCAATCCTCACCAATTTAGTGATTACATACTACTACCGGAGCCAAGAGTACTAATGACAGCAGATGCCTTTGGAGTACCGAGACCCGTTATGAGATCAAATCCCGGCGAGGCAAGACAGGCGGTCCCACATAATCCGTTTGTGCCAATTGTGATGTCAAATAGGGGCAGTGAGGCTGAGCCGAGCGAGGAGTACAAGGCATAGGCAACCTGCGCTGTATTGATTGCATGGCCGGCGTTCGAACTCGCGAGAGCGATGAGAGCTGACCATTGGGGCGCGCCCGCACTCGTACCGCCAACCTGTAACCACCCGTAATAACCTTGATACGGTATGCTATCAAAGACCGCAAGTCCCGTGTAGGGATCAGCAAGATATGCGATATCAGGAACAGCCCTGCTGGGAAACTCTGTAAGAAACACAGACTGAGCGACGGAGGGAGGCTCAAACTGACTGATTCCTCCGCTGCTGGCGCTCCATGCGGTTTCGCCCAAACGTTGCGCCACTCCTCGCTTTGAATATCCCACCTCGATCGTTGTTCCCCCCACCGCAAGCACGTAGGGCGAAGCAGCCGGATAGACGACACCAAAGCCGCCATCCCCGGAGGCCGCAACAAGGGCAATTGAGGAGAACGCCTGGAAAATACTGTCTATCTCTGTCTCAGCGCTGAACTCTGGTACGCCCCAGCTCATAGAGATTACATTGGCCTTCTGTTCTGCTGCTAGGACAACTGCCCGCAATAGATCAGAGAGACTATCGGTTGCCGCTTCGACGAGCAGAATTTTGGCCTGGGGTGCGATGGCATGGGCCCATTCCACATCGAGCGACGTTTCGAGCGCCCATCCGGCATTTACTTTAGGGGCAACTCCAGCCGCAGAAATCTTCTTGAAACACCCATTGACGGTGGTACAGGCGGGCAGGCCGAACTGGATATCAAAAATAGCCAAGTCTGCCTCAATATTTGGATCGTCGTAGGCCTCGATCAAGGCAATGGTTTGGCCCTTGCCTCCGGAAGAAGACATAACTGCTGGAAAGTCATAAAGGGTGCGGACATTTGCTGGGGTTAAACCGATAGGCGTACCAAGGTAGATCGGTGCAGCCGATTCACGAGTATGGCCCGGCAAAGCAAGCCGGTAGTAAGCGCGCGCGTGGCCAGGCGCGGCTGGTGGCATAGACAGCGTCTGTCCGGTAATGGCTGTGCTGATACAGACAAGTAAGCCTACAACAGCGGATTTCTGAAACAAGCGATGCTCCTCCAGAAGAATTTACGGAGGTATTGTAGAGTTTTTCCGGTATTTTGTCACGAAAAAAATCACTTATCGGAAGAATTCGCAAGATGGTTTACCGGAAAAGCATGCGCCAGGTAAGGACCGTACAGGCATGTGTCACCATAGGCGCCCGCACACTTCCGGTTTGTACATAGGCATATCCGCATGCGATGCCGAGTATCCCTGCTATAAGTGCATGGCGCCAGTCAGGAAAGTGCCGGAACCAGAGATGTGCGCAGCCAAATAAAACAGCGGAAGCGATGACTGCAACGATTGTGGGGATCCGCATGTCGAGTAGAGCTCGCTCGATAAATCCGCGAAAAAACAGCTCTTCGGCCAGTGCAACGACCCAAAGCACCCCGAAGAAGGTGGCACCGCCGGTTAGTATGATTTGCCACCAGGGTCCCGTTATCGGCGCAAAACGAAACTCCCCGAGGAGGTTCGCCATCACGCCTAAGGGGATAATGGCTGCCAAATAATAGGCGATGCCTACTCGCCAGTCCCGTAATCCGGGCCACAAGCCAAACGAACCTGGATGCCAGCCTCGAAAGACTAATAATGCAAAGACCCCTATGCGAATCCACATCAGATGTCCGAGTACGTCGATGCGAAGATGGTGGTTGGGAGAAACATAAATGTGCTGAAATGCACGGGCGATGAGCGGAGCCGCGGTGATGATCAGAAATCCGGCGTCATAAGCGATACGGCGTGGCATTAGGAAAAACCAAAAGGACACCAAACCGGTGAGGAGGAGCAGAAGTTCAAAAGCATGAATCTCAAATGTACCTGCACTGAGAGCGAAAACAAGATAAGGTGCAAGTGCGCTGATCCAAAGTAATGCGGCTTGCGTTAGTTCGGGACGGATGCGGGCCAGACGCGATCTGGTTTCAGCAAGCAGAGTGCCGAGGTAGAAGCATATTTCGAGACCGAACGCTGGAAGAGCGGCAGTCATGATCCAATAAGAATGGGGATGTTGCTGAGTCAAGAGCAGCGCCGCAGCGACCAATGCGGCCCACGAGCATAAAAGAGTTATGAAAAAGGGACGCATTGTCCGTAACATCGCACTTATCGTAGCATCGACCTTGCTCCCGGCCTGCGTTGGTCTGAATGCGGCCGAGCCGCCCTCTGGATTGCTGCAAAAAATTGCGAAACGCGAAAGCGAAACAGCGCGCGCCCGTAACGATTACACCTATCGGCAAACACTCACGGTGCAAGAGATAAACGATCAAGGTCGGGTTACCGGTGAATACCGCGAGATCACGGATGTGACTTATACGCCAAGTCAGGGGCGTTTTGACCGTGTGATCGGTACGCCTGTGAACACGCTCACTCGAATTAAACTCACCCCGCAGGACTTTTCTGACATACGAAATGTCCAACCATTCCTTTTGACGCTCGGCACGTTACCTCTCTATGAGGGCAAATATCAAGGTGAAGAAGAGATGGATGGATATCCTTGCTGGGTCGAATATGTCCGCCCAAAACAGATTTTACAAGGTCAACGATTCTTTCAGGGTACGCTCTGGATCCGGCAATCTGATTTTTCTGTAGTGCGTACCGAGGGCCAGGCGGTGCCGCAGATTGATACGATGACCGAGCAAAATCTGTTTCCTCATTTCACAACGCTGCGCCGCAATATCGATGGATGGTTCTTCCCGGTCGAGACCTATGCGGATGATACTTTATTCTTCCGTTCGTGGCCCCAGCGTATTCGTATTATTATCGAATACAGCAATTACAAGCGCTTCGGTACGGAATCCACTGTTACATACGGTCCTTCGCCCCTGGATCAACAACCCAAAAATGTGAACAAATAATACAAGGACTCGAAGTTCAACCCAACTTACATTGGGTGTGAAGCGTGCTTGGGGCCTACTGGGAAGCTTCCGATTTGTGGCCGCGCACGACCATCAAAGGCTCGATTTTAGCCAGTTCCCTGCGAGCAATGTCTGCCCAACTACTCGTAGCATCGACTTTGAGATACGCCTTCCAGTGCCGGATGGCTCGCATAAGGTCATTCTGCCGCTGGTATAAGAGCGCCAGATTGTAGTGCGCGTCAGCGTAGTTGGGCTGCAAACGCAGCGCTTCCTGATAATGACGAAGCGCTTGTGCCATATAACCACGTTCATCATAAAGATTGCCCAGATTGAAGTGAGCCAGCGCATAATTGGGATCAATTTCGAGCGCCTTCCGGTAACACTTTTCTGCCTCCGCCCAGGCGCGTCCATTAAAATACACCGTGCCTAGGTTCACCAGAGTTCCGGTCGAGCTTGGATCCAAGGCAGCAGCGGTTTTATACGCCTCTACGATGCGCTCGTAGGGAGCTCCTGTTTGCTCTAGCTCCAACGCACGCTCGAACCAGCGATCTGCCTCAAGCTTATTTTGCAACTGCTCCCGCAATCCTTTGCTCTTCGATCCCCGCGCGGGCAATTGCAAAAGCTTATTGATTTCGGGTTCGGCGAAATCGAAGACCAGTTGACCGGAACTAGATTCTATCTTTTGTTTGCCGATCTGGATGCGCACACGCTGGCCATCCTTATAAACCCGCACGTCCTTTGTCGGAGACGATGAATTGCTCGCGTATTTCCGCAACGCCTCAATCGCCTGGCGAATCAGGCGAGGGTGCAGGTTCTCGCTCCGAAGGCGTGCAATCTGCTTTAAGGCGAGTAAATCCCAAAAGCGGTACTCGGTCAGCTTGGGAACGAGTTGCTGTCGCTCCCAGCTTTTCAGTTGGCGTGGATCAATCTTTAGCAGCCGGCAGACATCTTTCCGGCTATAATAGCCACCCGGGCTTTGCTCCAGACCAGGCGCAGGATGTTGCGAGCTCTCTCGCAGCACAGCAAGATCATACCATTGCAATCACACAAAGCCGACTTGTCTTGCCCGCCAAGGCAGCCAAAGAACGATAGCTTTGCGCCGAAAGGTCACAGACAAGAAAGCCGGAACCAACCACCCTCCGAGCAAAGCGGTTTTTCCGCGTGGTGGTTGTGGTCCCGGCGGCCTCAGCTTTGCACCTCTTTAATTTGCATTCATTTTCGACGAACGATATGAGAATGTCCAGAAGCCCAAATTGAATTTAGAATGTTTCATTGCTGAAGATCTAATATACTGGAAACACAGAACTTAGGCTTCTAAATGAACTGAGCGAAGAGGCTTGCCAACAGAAAATCGGATGTTAATTAGAATTTTTAACAACCGTAAAATACCCTTTGAATTCACAAGTGTTTTTCGGTTTTCGCAATCGGGAATGTTATACTTCCAGTCCTAAGGTGAGTTTCGGTGCAGAACGCGGCCCAATCTGCGCGAGTGTTTCGCTTTGGGGCTTTTGAGGCAGATTCGGTCTCGGGCGAGCTGCGTAAGCACGGAATTCGCATCAAACTGCAAGACCAGCCATTTCAACTGCTTTTGATGCTTTTGGAACGCCCGGGTGAACTGGTAACCCGGGAAGAGATTCGCTTGAAACTCTGGCCGCCCGGAGTTTTCGTCGATTTTGATCAAGGCCTTGGGACGGCCGTAAAAAAACTTCGCCAGGCTTTAAACGACGATGCGGATTTTCCGCGCTATATCGAAACGGTTCCGAAGCGCGGCTACCGCTTCATCGCGCCCGTGGAGAGAATTCCGCAGGCCACTTACAGGATTATAGAACCGGACGAACAATCGGCCACACCGCAACTTGTGAAGCAGCCCCCTTCGCCTTCCCGCAGTAAGACCTTTCTAACGGTGGCCGTTTCCCTTCTAATTGCTATTGCACTTGGTTTTGTAAGCGAAATTACGCGAAAATTGTTGGGACCTTTTGCTCTCATCAGCGGACCACCCAAACAACGTCCGCTAACGACTCTTCCTGGGGGAGCCTATGAGCCCGCGCTTTCGCCAGACGGCAAGATGATTGCTTTCGTGTGGGGGCAGGGTGAGAGTTGTCCCGCACCAAAAAGTAAGTGCCACATCTATATCCAGGTGATTGACATAAGTCCTCCCGACCGGCTGACTGAGGACTTTGAACCTGAAGACAGTCCGGCATGGTCACCCGATGGACGCTACATCGCCTTCGTGGCGGTAACAGATGATCCCGCAAGATCGGGAATCTACATAGCGCCGGCCTTTGGCGGCCCGCCTCGAAAAGTTGCAAGCGTCGTCCCCAGGCGCATTTTCGATCGTCAAATCGACTGGTCGCCTGACGGGAATTTGCTCGCTATTGTAGATCGGGAGTCAAGGGATGGCCCCTTTGCGATTTATCTGCTTTCGCTGAATAACGGGAGGCGGCGCCAGCTCACGTCACCGCCGCAGACCACAGTAGGGGATACAGGCCCAGCTTTTTCGCCTGATGGGAGGCAAATCGTTTTTAGACGGACGCAAGCAGTTGCGAATGATGATTTGTATGTGGTTGATGTTTCTACGGGCCGCCTCCGCAGACTCACGTTTGATCGTTGTCTGACCACTGGTGATAGCTGGACCCAGGATGGGCGAGAGATAGTGTTTGGCTCAAAGCGCTCTGGCCTGGCGAGCCTGTGGAGGGTTCCCGTAAGTGGAGGTGCGCCGCGGCCCGTAATGGGGGCAGCCCAGAATGCGTATTACTACATTACAACTTCACGTAAGGGCAACCGCCTTGCTTATTCACAATATATTTCGAACAGCAACATCTGGGAGATGAATGCGGCTACTCACGCCGTAACCAGACTGCTTGGCTCTACCCGGAATGATAGGAGCCCCCAATATTCTCCAGATGGTAAACATATTGCTTTCCGATCAGACCGCTCGGGTACGCACGAGATTTGGGTTTCTGAAGCAACGGGTGAGAATGCCCAGCGGCTCACCTTTTTTAATGGACCTTTAACCGGCACACCGCGATGGTCGCCAGACGGCCAGTTTATTGCGTTCGATTCTCGTCCCGGTGGAAATCCCGACATTTATGTAGTGAGCGCTAACGGCGGACCTCCCAGACGGGTCACGTCCTCGCCCTATGAAGATGTTGTGCCGAGCTGGTCGCGGGACGGGCGATTTATTTACTTCGCTTCGAACCGCAGTGGCTCCTGGCAGGTGTGGAAGATTGCTGCCGATACGGTCGCAGAACAGAACCCGCCGCGACAGCTAACGCGACACGGAGGGTTTGCGGCATTCGAATCGCTGGACGGCAAAACAGTTTTTTATGCCAAGGGTCGGGATGTGCCCGGACTGTGGGAAGTGCCTGCGACGGGCGGAGAAGAAAGATGCGTCATTCCTTCGCTTGCTGCCGGTTATTGGGGCTACTGGGGAGTGGCCAAATCCGGTCTCTTCTTTGTTCGCCCTTTGCAGGAGAAAGCTGAGATCGACGCCTATGATTTCGTCTCGCGGCGGATTCGACGTGTGGCTCTATTGGACAGAGATCTGCCTTTCGCTGACTCCGGGTTCTCCGTAGATAGAAGCGGAACCAATTTCCTTTATTCAGAGGTAGACAACAGCACCAGCGACATCATGTTGGTCGAAAATTTCCGATAGGCATCGGTGAAGATGGCGATACATGAAGGTATCCGTTGTAGACTTTGGGTGACGACCTTATGAAATCTGTTCTGAAATTTTCCTGTGGGGCTCTGCTTTGTCTGCTAGTTGCTCCTCTTGGCTTGATCGCGCAGCAAAGTAGTCCCCGAAAGGCTCCGGAACTTGCCTTCCATGTTCCGGGCCATGGCGAAGAGTTACTAAGCCAGTTTCGCGGCAAAGTGGTCGTTCTGGAATTTATTGAGACGACATGCCCGCACTGTCAGGCCTCCACAAAGGTCATGACCAGACTGCAAAACGAATATGGTGGCCGCGGGGTTCAGGTTCTGCAAGTCTCTGTGAATGCACTGCAAGTGGGCGGAGGAAGTCCGCAAGGCGCCGATCAGGTGGTCTCAGACTTCGCCCGGCAATTTGGCGTAAACTTTCCAGTTGGATGGATCTCGATGTCTGAGATGCAAGCCTTTATGGGATGGGCGGGAGGCCGATTTGTTGTACCCCAGCTCTTGTTGATTGACCGGCGCGGTTATATCCGTTTGCAGACGCCACGGCTCGGCGGCGGAGATTATGAACAGATTGTGAACGAGCAATCGCTGCAACAGCATATTAAAGAGCTGCTTGGTGCTGCCGGAAGGGGCGCGTAAAGAAAACGAGAGACTGTTCAGAGGGAGCAGCGGCCAGTCTTACCCCTGCGGGACGCGAATCGAAAGTAATTCACTCAACTCCAGATATTGCTTCACCCAAACCTGCGCTTTGGCATCGCCTCTTTGCGCCTTTCGCCGTGCGCGCTGAAAGAGTCCGCTTTGAATCGCGTACACGTCGTTTTGAGCGGACCACAAATTGACCACGAATGGCAGTTCTTTCACAAGTTTCAAGGCGGCGCAGAGATCATTCAGCTTGTCCAGGTTGGATGGATCTGCGGCAAAGCGGCGGCTGAGCGATTCCACCTTGCTGCGCAAAAGAAATTCAAGGGTTGTCTTGTCCAGACTGACGCCGCTTGCCTGAGCTTCGCGCAATAGGCTGCGGATACGTTCCCCATCCAGTTCCTCAGCCGAAAAGGCGCGGCGCAATAAAGTGTTCGTAGCATATTCTACGGCGGCCTGGAATTCGCGCGGCATCGGCGTACCGAGGCTGGTAACAAAGCGCATGAGCGCGGCGTGATGTTCATAAAGCTGCAGGTATGCGGCCTCTGCTTCAGCGACGGTAGAGGAGAGAATGATGCGAACAATCCGGCGTTGTTCGTCGCGGAACAGGGACCGCAACGAATACGTTTTTTCGCCGAAGCGTTTGTCGAGCAGCCGCACCACTTCGGGAATATCTACTCGCGCGAAGGAGTCACCGATGGTAGCGAGCAGATCCTGGTAGCTCGTCTCCTGATCCATCTTCTTGACTCCGCCTGCTACGTTGTGATCACCAAAATGAACCACCCAGAACGTCAGCACTTCGGATTCCTGGGTGATCTTAGAGGTGAAACGCGCCCGCCCCAGGGCCATTCGAAGCCGTCCCGCTTCGGCTGTATGATAATCGAGCCGCTTCACACTGTAGGAAAAGATATCGGTTCGCTCGCCGTAGCGCGCAAACAGAGAACTAATAGAATAATGGGCACCTACCTTTTCCAGATCGACCATAGAGGGCTTGACATAGCGGACGTAGATGTTGGCGCCATCGCCGTATTCAGGTAAATTGCTCTTGGCTGCACTAAGTTTTTTCAAAAAGCGCTCTTCGATGGAATCGCCAAAGAGTTGACTGGCAAGCTGTACCACGCGCCCGGCATATTGGATGACCTGGACCGCCTCAATTCCCGACAACTCGTCGAAAAACCAGCCGCAGCTTGTATACATCAACATGGCATGGCGCTGCAGCTCCATCAATTTCCATACAATGACTTGTTCTTCAGGCGAGAGAGGCCGGCGGAAATGCTCCTGGCCAAAGCGCTCACGGGATTCATCGGAGCGATCCAAAATCACGCTGATGTAGCTGTTGCGGGCGGCCCACGGATCTTTGAGAAACTGTGCGGCTAAGGCCTCGAAGCAGGGATTTACGGTGTCGCGCAACCAATCGAATGCTTCACGCAACGGGCGTCGCCATTGCTGGTTCCAACCAAGCCGCCCCGAATTGCAGCCGCAATCACTGCGCCAGCGTTCCACGCCATGCATACAGCTCCAAGAGGTGTTTTCATGGATCTGCACTTCCCAGGTAGGCGGGTTGTTCTCGAGGAATTCGCCGTAATTCGTAATGCGGGCGAGATTTCTCGACTCGATGTAATCCAGCGCATAAGCCAGCGCCATCTCGCCATGCTTATGGTGATGGCCATAGGTTTCGCCGTCTGTGGCAATGTGCATCAACTGCGGCCAGTCACGCGATTCGGAAAAGCCAGCCAGCAGTCTCTTGGCAAATTTCTCTCCGTTATCGAGCAAGCGTTCGAAAGCTACCGCTTGTGAGACAGGCCCATCGTAGAAGAAGAGATTGATTGTGTTTCCGCTAGGCGTTCTGAGCAGATAAGGACGAGTGGGATCAATTTTTGCGCCGTTCAAATCTTGCCAGCGGCTGCTGCCCAGGGGGCGCACGGCTTTTGCCTGATGCGGCGCCAGGATGGTGAAGCTGATGCCAGCTTGCGCCATGAGATCGAGCGACTCCAGGTCTACTGCCGTTTCCGGCAGCCACATACCTTCGGGTGAACGGCCAAAGCGGCTTACAAAATCCTCAATTCCCCAGCGGATCTGTGTGGCCTTATCGCGGCTATTTGCCAGAGGCAGAATCATATGGTTATAGGCTTGCGCCAGTGCGGAGCCGTGCCCTGAAAAGCGCTTCTGTGTCTGTTTATCGGCGTCGAGGATCCCGCGATATGTCTCTGGCGCATGTTCTGCGATCCAGGACAGAAGGGTAGGCCCGAAGTTGAAGCTAATCCGAGTGTAGTTATTGACGATGCGCGTTATGTAATGTGACTCGTCCAAAATGCGTGCTGCGAGATTGGGTGCATAACATTCGGCGGCAATGCGTTCATTCCAATCATGATAGGGATAGGCGGAATCCTGCAGCTCAATCTGCTCGAGCCACGGGTTTTCTCGCGGAGGCTGATAAAAATGGCAATGAATGCAGATGAATTTCATTGCAACGGTTCTATAGAGAAAGAGCGCCGATTCTTGCAGCGCCCATCAAATAAAGATGCGGATTGGATCCAGCTAGCTGCAAAGTCTCTGTCTAGCATGAGGCGAGAGGGACCTGAATGGTGAAGACAGCGCCTGCGGCGCGCTCGCGATTGGCGGCGGAAACCTGGCCGGAGTATTTTTTTACGATCGAGTGGACAATGTGAAGCCCCAATCCGCAGCGAACGTTTTCTGCCTGCGGGCGAGATGCCTTGGTTGAAACATTGGGGCGGAACAAGCGTGGCAAGATCTCAGGGGGGATGCCGGGGCCATTATCGGAGACGACTATGCGCAGGGTATTTTCCTGCTTCTGCGCAAGAATTTCTATGCGGCCCGGTACGTTCATGATCTGAGCTGCATTGAGAAAGAGATTGGCGAATACGCGCTCCCAGTCTTTGGCGGCACCCGGCAAATAGGCATCTGGCGGAATCTGGCGTACAAATCTGAGGCGCGGTCTTCGCGTCGCAGCGCAATAATCATTCACCGACTGGATCGCATCTTCAACAACTGCAGCCAGATTGGGTGTCCGGTCTGGTATTGCGCCGAGCAGCCTCCTGCCTCTTGCCGCGCTTCGGGAAAGTGTGTCGGCAAGCGGTTTCCAGCGCCGGTCCTGAGCCAGAAGTTCAGCAGCTTCTGTGATCGTCTCAAATACACTGTTTAAGTCGTGAACGAGCGTCTCCGGCGCGAGATCGGAATCGAGAGATTCATCCATGTTTCGTGTTTGACTTAATGCGCTATCTGCGCAAGCGTACTGTAAAACTCGGGAAAAGAAACCGAGGCAGCGGAAGCGCCGTGAATGGCGCATTCGCCGTCTGCGACCAGCGCAGCGATGGAAAATGCCATAGCGATGCGGTGATCGCCATAAGAGTCGATCTCGGCAGCGCGAAACCGCTGCTTGCCGGGAATCTGAATCGAATCCGCAGAGGTATTTACCTCTATGCCCATTTTGCGAAGGTTCTCAGAAATTGTTTCAATGCGGTCTGTCTCTTTTACTCGCAGCTCGGCCGCATCACGCACCAGCAGGCCTTCTTCGCTCACGGCGCCAAGAATGCTTAATACCGGTATCTCATCAATGACTGAAGCCGTGGCGCCATTCTCAATGACACCGCCACGTATTCGGGAGCTTCTTACGCGTAAGGTTCCAAACAGCTCGCCATTGATCTCTTCGATATGGGTGAGCTGGATATTTGCCCCCATACCGCGCAGTATATCGAGAAGAGCCGTTCTCGTAGGATTGAGGCCAACGTTCGGGATGAGGAGGTCGGCATCACGAACGATCAAGGCGGCAACAATTAAGAATGCTGCGGATGATAAATCACCCGGAACAACCAGGGTTTTTGCTGATAGTGGAGAGCCGCCTCGAATGCGCACAAGCCGCGGCTCGATGGTAATGTCGGCGCCCAGCTCGCGCAAAGCAATCTCGGTATGATCGCGCGTTTGTACTGGTTCGCGAACGGTCGTCTCGCCGGCGGCATACAGGCCGGCCAGCAGAATGCAGCTTTTCACTTGGGCACTTGCCACCGGGAGCTCATAATCGATCGCGTGAAGGCGGGAGCCGTGTATAAGGAGAGGCGGATATTGATCTTCTACAGCCTCAATCCGTGCGCCCATTTGGCAAAGCGGAGTGATGATCCGCTTCATGGGGCGTTTTGAGAGCGAAGCATCGCCGCCGATGCGTGCCGTGAAAGGCTGGGCGGACAGAATCCCCGAGAGCATGCGAATGGTGGAGCCGGAGTTTCCGGCATCGAGCATTTGTTTCGGTTCCTCAAGCCCGCGCAATCCTTTGCCGTGCACGATCAGCACGCGGCGGCCGTTTTCCTCTCGGGACTCATGTGTAATTCCTAACTGCTCCATGCAGGCGAGCGTAGAATGGCAGTCCGCTCCGGTGGAATAGTTATAGATGCGTGAATCTCCCTCGGCAAGGGACGCAAGCATCGCGTAACGGTGGGAGATGGACTTATCACCCGGAACCTGCACGACGCCGTGCAAGGTCCGTGCTGGTGAGATGTGCACTGTCATGGAGACGTAATGATTGTAGCCAAACGGAAGCGCTTGCTCATGGCGGGCGGAATTTGAAACCGGATGATGCAAGGCGGAATAGAGCACGAGCTACAGTGCTCGCACTCTGCCTGCTCACGCCCGCGGTTCTTTTGCCATTCGAAGCCAATTTCCGGCTTTCTCGTTTCGGCTCTAACGCTTAGCAAATGGACGCTCCTTACGAATGAAAAAGCCGGAGCAGCCGCAGCGGGCCTCCGGCTTTTTCGGGAATTGAGAAGAAAACGGCTTCTTAAATAAACAGTGTACGATGCAGTTGCAAGCAATTGCTAAGAAAGCCTTCTGGAATCAGATGTTTATGATTTGTGATTTTAAGGAGAGACGTCTCTCTGAAGGGGCCAATGCGGCTGCAAGGATTAGACGCAACAGAGAGCGTTGGGAATTGGTGATATGATTCCGCTGCACCCGGGACGAGGGGTTCGCTGCTGATGTGATAAAACCTCAGAGCATGATGAATCGGCGCGAATGGATTCTGGGATCGGCTTCCTTGGCGACCGGCATGCGTGCCGCCACGGCTTCCCGGGCGGGCGCAACTAAGGGCCCGGTGGTGATTGCAAGCGCAAATGGGTTCGAGGCCTGCAAAAAGGCAATGGAGGAGATCAAGAACGGCGCGGACACGCTCGATGCTGTGATCGCGGGCGTCAACATCGTAGAGCTCGATCCAAATGACACTACGGTTGGCTATGGCGGCCTACCCAACGAAGATGGCGTGGTGGAGCTGGACGCCAGCGTGATGCACGGTCCGACTCGCCGCTGTGGCGCGGTGGCCGCACTACAAGGAATCAAGACACCCTCGAAGATTGCAAAGCTGGTTATGGAACACACCTCGCACGTCATGCTTGTAGGCGAAGGCGCGCTCCGTTTCGCCGAACGTTTCGGATATAAAAAGGAGGACTTGCTAACTGAAAAATCGAGAACGGCGTGGCTGGTATGGAAGGAATCGTTGCGTGCGCCGCATGCCTTTAATAACTGGTTACCAATGGAAGACAATCTCAAAACCCAGACTTCACCCTTGCACTATTTGCAACAGCTTTTCCCGGGTGTGGATCAGCAAACCCTTGCATGGGCCTTAGAAGTGGCCGTGCATCCAACTTACGGCACGATCAATTGTTTGGCCTTGAATGAAAAGGGCGAGATGTCTGGAGTTACCAGCACGAGCGGCCTGGCTTGGAAGATACCAGGGCGCGTCGGTGATTCTCCCATTATCGGAGCGGGCTTATATGTAGATCAGGATGTAGGCGGCGCGGGGTCAACCGGGGTGGGCGAGGAGAATATACGGATAGCGGGCGGCCACACGATTGTTGAAGCGATGCGCAAAGGAATGTCGCCGCGCGAGGCTGTGCTCGAAGCGTTGCGGCGTGTTTCGCGCAACTACAACGATGATCGGGAACTTCTTTCCAAACTCGACATAGAATTTTATGCCCTTCGTAAGGACGGCGAGCATGCGGCCGGTTCACTTTGGGGCAGTCATCAGCGTTATCGCCGGTATGTGGTCAACGATGGCGGGGAGAGTCGATACGAGCCTTGCGTGTTTCTCTACGAGAGATGAAGCGGTTTCTGCTGTGGCTTGCCATATGTCGCATCTGCTGGGGTGCCGCTGTCTTTTCCTATGAGAATTCCCGCTGGCCGGCATCCTGGATTCAGGTTCCCGGTTCCGATCCACAAGCTTACGGTGTCTACCATTTCCGTAAAACCTTTAATCTTGATGCCAAACCGGATCAGTTTGTAATCTTTGTTTCCGCTGACAACCGGTATCAACTTTTTGTAAACGGCAAACTTGTCTCCTGGGGGCCGGCTCGCAGCGATCTGGATCACTGGCGCTATGAAGTGATCGATATTGCAGGAGAGTTGCGGGCGGGTAAGAATGTGCTTGCTGCGGTGATTTGGAATGAAGGACCGTTGCGAGCGATTGCGCAGGACACGAATCAGACGGGCTTTCTGCTCCAGGCGCAGGCCCAGGAGCAGTGGTTCGTCAACAGCGACCCATCCTGGAAATGCATGCGGGATGAGGCCTATTCACCGATGAAACTTCCCAGCGACCAGATCATCGGTTATCAGGCGATTGGTCCGAATGAACGCGTCGACGGCAGGCGTTATCCCTGGGGCTGGGAAGCGCCCGAGTTTGATGACTCCTCCTGGCTGCAAAGCGCAGTCATCAGCCGGGCTGCTGGACGTTATGCGCAAGATAGTCCAAACCGCTGGATGCTGGTACCTCGCTATATTCCACTCGAGGAGTTAACTCCGTTACGCCTGAATTCTGTCCGGAAAGCGGAGGGGATTACACCGCCAGCCGATTTCCCTCGCCAGGCACACGCCTTCACCGTGCCAGCGCATGCGACCGCTAAACTGCTGCTCGATCAAAGCTATCTCACTACAGCTTATCCGGAACTTACTGTCAGCGGAGGGCAGGGAAGCACCATCATGCTACGGTATGCCGAGTCTCTCTATGAACCGCAGGAACCCGGTGACCACCGGTTGCCGCTCAAGGGCAATCGAGACGAGATCGAAGGAAAAGTATTTCGCGGTCGCGGCGATATGTTTCTGCCGGATGGCGGCGACCACCGCACTTACCGGCCGTTATACTGGCGCACTTACCGCTATTTAGAACTGGATATTGAGACCGCGGATTCGCCACTCACGGTTGAAGATCTTCAAGGTCAATTCACAGCATACCCGTTCACGCGTAAGGCCAGAATTACCGTCTCCGACCCAGCCATCAATGAGGAGATTAAGCAGATTCTCGATACGGGATGGCGCACGGCCAGACTCTGCGCACATGAGACCTATATGGACTGCCCCTATTATGAGCAGCTTCAGTATGCAGGCGATGCGCGGATTCAAATGATGATTTCGCTATTTACAAGCGGCGATTTGCGCCTGATGAAGCAGGGCATCGAGGCGCTCAATTCCTCCCGCACGGCTGAGGGCGCCACTTACAGCCGTGCCCCTTCGCACCTTGAGCAATATATTCCGCCGTTTTCGCTTTGGTGGATCGGCATGGTTCACGATTACTGGTTGTATGTGGACGATCCTGCGTTTGTAAAAAGTATGTTGCCCGGAGTTCGGGCTGTCCTCTCTTTCTTCGCAAGTTATCAGAAATCGAGCGGCTCGCTCGGGCGTTTGCCATGGTGGAATTTTGTGGATTGGACCAGGACCTGGCACAGCGGTGTACCACCGGCTGAACTCGATGGCTCTTCATCGGCTGCACTCGATCTGCAACTGCTTCTGGCTTACCGTTGGGCCGCCGATTTGGAGAACAGCCTGGGCAGCAAAGCGTATGCAGCCGATGACAGGGCGAAAGCAGAGAAGCTACAAAGCGCGATCTTGCAGACTGATTGGGATGCAGCACGCGGCCTGTTCGCTGATCAGCCGTCACATACTTCGTTTTCTCAGCAGGTGAATACGCTGGCGGTTCTTGCAGGTGTGAAACCGGTCGAAGAGCTCAGATCCATTGTGAAGCGAATGCTCTCGGATACAACGCTAGAGAAGTCCTCAATCTATTTTCGGGCTTACACGAATGCCACTCTTCGGGAGGTTGGTCTTGGCGATCAATACTTAGAAAACCTTGGACCCTGGCTCACTATGCTTCAAGAGGGTTTGACAACCTGGGCGGAAACGGATACGCCGAATACGCGCTCTGATTGCCACGCCTGGGGCGCAAGTCCGAATTACGAAATTTTCCGTACTTTGGTGGGTATCGAATCGATTGCTCCGGGATTTCACATGGTTCGGATTGCACCCAATATGGGCAATTTGGAACAGGTCAGCGCTGCGATCCCGCATCCAAGGGGCCAAATCACGGTGGATCTCAGGCATCATGGCTCTCTGAGCGCTGACATTTCGCTGCCGCAGGGTGTGACGGGCGAATTGGTCTGGCGCGGTCAGCGGAAGCCATTACATGAGGGGCTAAATCGAATCCGCGTTCCTGACGCGGCCCAGCATTAGCGGGATGTAGTGTGAGATAACCCCTTGTCCCTGGGCTAACATAACAGTATCGTGCGCCGTCGCTTGGCATTAGCTGCCGCCGCGCTCAGCCTGCTGGTGTTGCTTTCGCTGATCGTGTGGCAGGGCTCTTTTAGTTTCTCCTTTGCTCCCTCTGACCTGCGCGAAACCATTGTTTTGTGGGCGGTTTCAACGCTGATCTTTTTACTTACCGTCACCTTGGGCTTTATGTTATTCCGGTCCGGTGTCAAGATCTACATCGACCGGCAGAGCAATAAGGAAGGCTCACGGATCCGCTCTAAGCTACTGGCAGGTGCGCTGGCGCTGACTCTTGCACCCACGGTCTTTTCGGCCCTGTTTAATTACACGGTTTTAAACCGCACGCTCGAAAAATGGTTCACTTTACCGGCGCGCAGCCTCCAGACGAATCTGCAGAGTCTGGAGAAGGCATATTGGAATGAGGCACAGGCCAGGCTGCAGGCTCAGGCTAACTGGATTGCGCTTCTTCCTCAGGCGCGTGATGCTGCCAAGACCGGCCATTTGAACGCACAATACTTCCGGACGGTATGTGCGGAACGGGGCATTCGAGAACTGGTGATCGAGCGCCCGAGGGCGGTACCGATGCTACTTTGCGAGCGATTCGAAAGCGCCACCGGGCCTTTGGTGCGGGCCACTGTTCCGATTTCCGACAACGGATCTGCGATCGGCCGCATAACGGCCGTTGCTCCATTAGACTTTGATCCAGCGGTAACAGAGCGTTTGATGAGTGAACAGCTCCAGCTCGGAGCAAGGAAGAAGTTTTATCAAGATACCTATTTTCTACTCATCTGCCTGATCACGCTGTTTGTCCTCTTCTTTGCGGCCTGGTGTGCGCAGATTCTATCCCGGCAGATCAGCGTTCCAATATCAGCCTTGCTCGGGGCGGCAGAACAGATTCGTCGAGGCAATCTATCGTATCGGGTTCGGGTGCGAGCGATTGACGAGCTGGCAACCCTGGTCCGCGCGTTTAATGCCATGACCAATGAGCTGGAGGCGAATGCGCGAGAACTGGAAGCACGCCGCCGGTTTACCGAAGCCATTCTCGAAAGCATTCCTACAGGGGTGATCTCCATTTCGGCTGATGAGCGCATTGAGCGCGTCAATCGCGCTTTGAGCGGAATCTTCTCGCGCGAGACGGTTCTTTCGGCGCGATACTTGAGTGATTTATTCCGGCGCGACGATCTGGACGAAATTCGATACTTACTGAAGCGTGCACGACGCACCGGCGCGGCCAATTGCCAGCTTGACCTCGAGCGTCCATCAGGGGTTGTGCATCTGGCGGTCACGGTAGCTTCCCTCGAACGGCAGCATGGTTTCGTGCTGGTGCTTGAAGACACCAGCGAGCTATTGCGGGCGCAACGGGCGGCGGCGTGGCAGGAGGTAGCAAGACGTATTGCGCACGAGATTAAGAATCCGCTTACGCCCATTTCGCTTTCGGCAGACCGTATCGCAAGACAACTGTTACGGATTCCACTTGATCCCGATGCCCGCGCCATTTTGCAGGAATGCACTCAAACCATTCAGCAGGAAGTGCAGACAGTCAAATCTCTGGTAGACGAGTTTTCCCAGTTTTCGCGTTTCCCGTCAGCGCAACTGGCTCCGGCTGATTTAAATGAGATCGTGGAGAACGCAATGGCGGTTTTTGCGGGCCGTCTGGATGGAATCCGTATTACGCTGGAGCTAGATCGCAATCTGCCGCTGGTTTTAGCAGATAAGGAGCAGATGCGGCGTGTGATTGTGAACCTTGTGGACAATGCCGCAGAGGCAATGTCGGACTCTGCGGTACGGGCCTTACACATTGCCACGCGACAGTCCTCCCCGGACGTGGTGGAATTGTCTGTGACCGACACCGGATGTGGGATATCGGTCAGCGATAAGGAAAAACTGTTTTTACCCTACTTCTCCACCAAGCAGCGCGGAACTGGGCTGGGGCTTGCTATTGTCAGCCATATCGTCACAGAACATCACGGCCGCGTTCGGGTTGAAGACAATGTGCCGTCCGGCGCGCGATTTATTGTGGAGCTGAACGCATTGCCGGCTGAGCCCGCAGCTCTGCAGAAAAATCCAGAGCCACAAACCGCTACGCTGTAGTTATCAGTGCGCACGATGGCTCCGACCGGACCCAAGATTCTGATCGTGGACGACGAGGCAGCGATTCGCCAGTCGCTACGGGCGGTTCTAAACGACGAAAATTATCAGTGTTGTGCTGTCTCGACGGGAGAAGCCTGTCTTGCTCAATTAGAGCGCGAGCCCTATGAAGCGGTTCTGCTCGATATCTGGCTGCCGGGGATGGACGGACTGGAGACCTTAGCTCGCATTCAGGAGCTGCCCGCTGCTGTGCGCCCGGCGGTAATCATGATCTCGGGCCACGGCAATGTTGAGACCGCGGTAAAAGCCACGAAGCTTGGAGCCTTCGACTTCATTGAAAAACCGCTCACCATTGAAAAAGTCAGTCTGGTGTTAAAGAACGCCTTGCAGCAGCGACGCACGGATCTCGAACTGCAACGCCTGCGGGAGGACACACCAGCACCAGAGATCATTGGCGAGAGCGTCCCGATGAAAGCGCTGCGGCAGCAGCTTAAGTTGACGGCGGGAACAAACGGGCGCGTCCTGATTTACGGGGAAAGCGGAACAGGCAAGGAGTTAGTTGCCCGCGCGATTCATTTTTCGAGCCCCCGGCGGGAGGGTCCGTTTGTGGCTGTTAATTGTGCGGCAATTCCTGAAGATTTAATTGAAAGCGAGCTGTTCGGACATCGCCGCAGAGGGCCGGACGGAGAGCTCGATCTGAAAATCGGCAAATTCCAAAAAGCTCACGGCGGAACTCTCTTTTTAGACGAAGTGGGCGATATGAGCCTGAGAACCCAGGCTAAGGTTCTGCGTGTGCTGGATGAACATCGTTTCGAACCAGTAGGAGCTTCTCATCCAGTTCAGGTAGATGTACGGGTCATAGCGGCCACAAATAAGAATTTGGACGCCGAGATTGATCGCGGGAATTTTCGAGAAGATCTCTTCTACCGCCTCAATGTGATTCCCTTCACAGTCCCGCCATTGCGCGAGCGCACGGAGGACATTCCTTTGCTGGCGGCTCATTTCTTGCGCCAGTTTGCAATAGCTTACGGGCGCAAACCGAAGGAGCTGAGCGAAGATGCCATTGCCGCGCTGCGAAATTACCACTGGCCTGGCAATGTGCGCGAATTGCGCAACTTGATGGAGCGTATCGTCATCCTGCAACCGCAGCACCGGATCGAAGCGCGACACCTCGCTTTAGATGCTATGCGCAAGTCCCACGTAAAACCCTGGAATGGGTTTGGTAGTTTGCATGAAGTAAAAGAAGCGGCTGAGCGTGACTACATCATGCGCAAGCTGGAGGAAACCGGGGGTAATGTCACGCGTGCATCGGAGTTGCTGGGATTGGAGCGCAGTCACCTGTACCGAAAAATGAAGGCGCTCGGCATTGCTCCCAAGGATTAGGCTGAGGGCCTTTCGAGTAGCGCTTCCCGCTGCGCGCATCTAAGATAACCGGTATGCAGTTACGTTCGCTCGGCCGCAGCGGGCTCCGGGTCTCAGCCCTGGGGCTTGGCTGCATGGGAATGTCGGAATTTTACGGGAGCGCGGATGAGACCGAATCCATCGCCGTGATCCACCGTGCAATCGATTTGGGCATTACGTTTTTCGATACGGCGGATGTCTATGGTTCCGGCCACAATGAGGAACTTCTGGGGCGTGCTCTGCGCGCGCACCGTAACGAGGTGATCATTGCAACAAAGTTTGGTAATGTGCGCGACGCCTCGGGCGCTTTTGTGGGCGTGAACGGGAGACCCGAGTACGTACGAGCCGCTTGCGAGGCCAGTCTCCGGCGGCTGGGCGTGGAAACGATCGATCTTTATTATCAGCACCGCGTCGATCCTCATACACCGATTGAGGATACCGTTGATGCGATGGCGGACCTGGTCCGCCAAGGTAAAGTGCGATATTTGGGCCTTTCAGAGGCGAGCTCACAGACCATCCGCCGTGCCCATGCTGTCTTTCCCATAACGGCCTTACAGACGGAATATTCGCTGTGGACGCGTGACCCGGAAGAGGAGATTTTTCCCACTCTACGGGAACTGGGAATTGGCTTTGTGGCGTATAGCCCCTTAGGTCGCGGATTTCTCACTGGGCGCTACAAAACGATTCATGACCTGCCGCCCGATGATTGGCGTCGCACCAACCCACGCTTTCAAGGCGAGAACTTTCAGAAGAATTTGAAATTGGCCGAGGAACTAAAGGCGATCGCTCAGGAGAAACATTGCACCCCATCCCAGCTCGCTTTGGCATGGGTGCTGGCGCAAGGCGATGACATCGTTCCCATTCCTGGAACAAAGCGATTGGCATATTTAGAGGAGAATGTGAAAGCGGCCGAGATCAGGCTTTCGCAGCACGATCTCGACCGCATCGCCAAGGCTTTTCCACCTGGTGCGGCTTGCGGGGAACGTTATCCGGCGATGGCCATGGCAGCCGTGAACCGGTAGATCTTCTTATCTGTTCTGTGAAGAGGTTCCTGCCGATGCCGCTGCGGCGGAAGCGGCTTGGGTTGTGCCGGTCTGAATGGGGATTTCGCGGCGCTTCGAAGCCTGTTCTGGAACGGGAATCGAAACTTCAAGCACGCCATTATTGAAGGAAGCTTTAGCCTGATCCGTTTTAGCACCATCAGGCAATGGAATCTCACGGTAGAACGAACCGTACCTTCGTTCGGAACGATAGGTATGTTCGTCCCTATGCTCATGCTCGGCACGCCGCTCGCCGCGAATGATGAGCGAGTCTTCGGTGACTTCTACTTTGATGTCCTCGGGCCTCATTCCGGGCACATCGGCGTGTACACATAAGTTACCGTCATGTTCGGCAACATCGATGGCAGGAATCCAGCCCGTTCTCGCGCCGGTTCCGAGCCCTCCGAACATGCGACTGAACGCGCGATCCATCTCCTCACTCATGCGACGCATGGCGGAAAACGGATTGCTGAAGAACTCCGATGGGGTGGGAAAGAAGAGAGGCTCCATTTCGCTTCTGCGCTGGAGTTCTTTCTCTCCTGTTCGTCTGACATCTACATCAGCCATGGATTTCACCTCCACCGCTGTAGACGCCAAAAATCCGCAATCGGGCTTCGGATTTTTCTGGCGGGTCAGAATGGCTTATGGCGCATCGGGCAATAGCCTGTAGCCACACCTAGGACGCAGGCCCCTCTAAGGACGGCTGAGGTCTAAGCTTTTGCTTCTTCGCCGCCGATAAGGGTTTCGAGCAGAGGAAATGACAATCGGGAAACAGTTAATGGGCAGTAGTCTCGCCATGCTCGGTCTGACGGTGGTTTTGAGTGTCTCATCATTAAGCACGACCGGGTCATTGGGGAATGAACTATCCAAGACCGCTTCTGTGACTGCGCGTGAAATGGAGCTAGCCGGAGCGGCGGCTGCAGATGCGGCGAATATGCTGAGCGCCGAGCGCGGAATGCTCCTGAGGCTAGCTCTGGGTGATCAGACGACCGCTACGACCCTAAATGCTAGCTTTACGGCCTATGCCCACGATCTTAGCCGTGAGATCGAGCAGATGGGCTCCTTGGCTACCGATGGGGAGAGACATACAGCGAATGAGAGGATGAGTCGGGCCCTGGAGGCGTGGCTGCCGGCACATGAACAGCTCTGGCAGCTTTGCAGTAAGCAGGATTACCAAACGGCATTTAAAGTTTTTGATGAGAAGGTGGCGCCCCAAGCCCGTGAAATGCAGGCGGCGGCCAACCAAGTCGTGCAGGTTGCGCATCGCTTACTCGAAGTGGAAAAGCGCCGCGCGACCGAGCTTCCCGTAGAAGCCCGATGGATCGCCATGAGTCTTCTGGTGATCTCGGTTGGTATGGGCGCTTTGGGTGTTTGGATCGTGCGGGGCGCGACGCGCAGCTTGCGCCAGATGGCGAGAAACATGTCGGGAACGGCGGCAGAAGTGCTGGAGGCCTCCCAGCAGATCTCCTCGCTCAGTGAACAATTGGCTAAAGGCGCCAGCGATCAAGCGGCATCTCTCGAAGAGACGTCTGCTTCTAGCACCGAGATCAGCTCCATGACGCAACGCAACGCGGAGCATGCGCAGGCGGCGACGGCAATCGTCGCCCAAGTGGACGAACAAGTAAAACTGGCAAATCGGAATCTTTCACAGATGATCGCCAGCATGCAAAACATAGCGGATTCGAGCAAAAAAATCGCACAAATCATCACCATCATTGAGCAAATAGCCTTTCAAACAAATCTGTTGGCGTTGAATGCTGCGGTGGAAGCAGCTCGGGCGGGCGAAGCTGGCCTCGGATTCGCTGTGGTTGCCGACGAAGTTCGTTCGCTAGCGCAGCGATGCTCGGAAGCAGCGCGGGATACCGGGGAACTCATTACCGCCGCGGTTTCCACTTCCAATGAGGGCAGTGCGAAGCTGAACGATATGGTTGCTGCTATTTCCGCGATCACGGAGAGTGCAGCAAAGGTGCGTGAGATGGTGATCAGCGTAAATGCCGCCAGCCAGGAGCAGGCGCGTGGCATTTCTCAGATCTCGCAAGGCTTATCCCGGATGGAACGTGTGACGCAACAAACCGCGGCTAGCGCCCATCAGGGCAGAACGGCCAGCCATCGGATGCTTGAACAAGCGCGTGCGCTCGAACAAGTTGTCAGACAGTTGAAGTCCATGGTCGACGATACACACATCGAGACCGACTCGGAGAGAGAAGTGCAAAGGCTTAGCTATTCTTAAGCACCATGACGGCCGGTTTTCTGCTGAATTTGGCCGCTTGGGCTTAAAGAGCCCGTGACCAGAGCGTGCAATAGACCAGCACGATGGAGGCAAACGCAGCTCCGGCGCTCCAAGCTAATATCTTGCGACCAGGCGCCCGAATCTCCTGTTCGGTTTCTCCGTTCGCCATGCGAACAACTGCCACAGCCATACCTAAGAGAACGTAAAGGGTCATGTAATAGGTTCGAGACAGGAACCAAGCAGCCGATAGGTATCCGATTAACGCCAAACGTACCGCTGTAGCCCATCTCTGAATGTCGGCCTCAGCGAAGTCATCGGACGTGAGTACCCTTTGAATGGAATTGAGATCGAGTAGCGTGGCCGTGATCAAGCCCAGCCAGAGGAGGTATCCCAGTGTGCCGAGTTCAGCAAAACAGAGAACATACGAATTGTGCGCTGTAAGCCCGTTTTGATCCTCGTTGTGTTCACCAAATTGACCAAAGCCGACCCCCCAGAGCGGGCTGCTCTTCCACATTGCGATGCCGTTACCCCATGCTTCTACGCGGCCGGCAGCCGAATTCTCATGAACTGAGAGATCTTCTCTCTTCCAGAGTCCGCTTGTCAGGATGCCAGCTAATAAGACGAGCGTAAGCACAACGCTGGTCGTGTTTCCGAAGCGCTTGCGAAAGGCAAAAAGAAGCATCACTCCAAACGCCAGGAGCCCGCCGCGTGATTGCGTCAGCACGATTGCCCAGAGGAGCAACAGGGTGGGAACAATGACAAACAGAAAGTTGCGCACTTTGGCCCGGTTTCTCCACAGAGTCCATATCAAGGGAAGCATGACGAGCAGGAACTGGGCAAAGTCATTCGGGTCGTTCAGAAAACCTAATCCGCAAATACGGCGCACCAAGGGTTGCCCGGGTATCTGTTCTTCCAGAGGGGGCCAAACCCAAAGAAACGGAGATTGTGTGGCTCCCGAGTAATAGGCGATCATGCCGGAAATCGCCTGAAAGAAGGCTACTATCGTCAAACCGAGGCTTAGCAGTCGCAAATGCCGGGTGCGATAGATCGTTGCACTGCAAAGGTAAAAAGATAGGAGGCTGGGCAGGAAGGTCCAAAGGGCAGAGACCGCCCGGCCTGGACCGGCTTCGACAGCCGAAGAGAAGACGATGATCGCGGAAAATCCGATGAGCAGGATATTCTGCGGTGCGCGGAAAGGATAGGAGTGCTGGCAGACCGACAGAAGGGCGGCTAAAGCTCCCACTATGAACAGCCAGACGAGCGGGTGGTAAGGTCCGATGCCGGGGAACAGGTATTCCGGTGAGAGATGAGATAGTGCGACGTAGAGCGTCGTAAAGAATATGCTCATTCGGCTGAGAAAACTGACGTGCTCCGCAGCATGCGATCGCGAAGCTCCGCCGCCAGCGTTTTGTAACGCTCAGGCCGGAGCGTTGGCAGCGGCCAATAAACAAGCGACCTGACCAGATAACGCAATCCAGAACCAGTTGCGGCTCTGGCGGAGATGGCGGCTCGATAGAAGATGACGCTTAATGCCCGGAGTCTCCAAGTAAGTCGCGCCGATCCTCGCAGTCCGAGCAAAAGGGAATCCATGATAGACAGTTCCGCATCGAGCATGCGACCCGCGTGCATGCTCAGGCTATTAGTGGCTTGGTAGACCTTGATCAGCGGTTCGGGTACAAACGTAAATCTGTGCCGGACTCCCAACCGCACCGCGAGTTCCCAATCCTCAGCGCCACGTAAACCACTTCGGAAACCTCCGTTCTTTAGCAGTACGTCTCGCCGGACCATGATGGTGCAGGCCGCAAAGTGCGGCTTCAACCGCAGGCCCGGCCAAAGTGTGTCCGGCGGCGGTGCGGGAATATCTCTGATGTGCCCCGCAGGGTCAATGGTTCGCGCTCCGCTGTAACATAAGACCGCATCTTTATCCCGCAGAACCGCCGCGACCTGCTTTTCGATCTTTTCAGGCAACCATTCGTCATCATCGTCCAAAAAAGCCACCCACTCGGACTTGGCCTCCTCAGCTCCACGGTTTCGTGCGCAGGCTATCTTGCGATTGGGCTGAAAGACATACCGTACGCGAGTGCCGTACCGTTCTACGACTTCGCGCGTGTTGTCTGTGGAGCCGTCATCTACAACGATCAATTCCTCGACGGGTCTGGTCTGGTTCAGAACGCTTTCGATCGCTCTGCCGACCAAGCTGGCGCGGTTATAAGTTGTGATTACGGCACTAACAGTTGTCGACATTGTTCTGGTTCAGAAACCTGTTCGGAAGATGTCAAAATGTGAATCAGCTTGTCAACGTAAGTTCGAATCGGTGTAGGGAAAGATTTGCCCGCGCGAAGGAGACGCTCGCGGTCCTCCGCCGCCAAAACTCGTGTGAGCCGTAGCATCACCAAATATATGGCCGCACCGGTCATTGCACCTGTAATCATGGCCAGCCAGTGGTTCAGGAACAGAGAAAGCGTCAGGACGC